>Ga0213876_10000047_pt1 | contig 146737 bp, 117 predicted proteins | sample BarmaccomBMRX_R9_FD_160113 | JGI IMG/M metagenome (GOLD analysis project Ga0213876, IMG submission 160113) | Root-associated microbial communities from Barbacenia macrantha in rupestrian grasslands, the National Park of Serra do Cipo, Brazil - RX_R9 | ecosystem: Host-associated > Plants >... | reverse complement strand
GGCGCCTCGACCGACCAGGCGCAGGAGGCCATCGCCGCCGAGACCGTCCGCGTCATCCGCACCTTCAAGGAGACGGGGCGCGTCCCGAACGTCGTCAACCTCGCGCGCCGCACCCCTTCGACGCACACGCTCGTCGTCCGCCACCGCGACCGCCCCGGCGTGCTGGCCTCCGTCCTCGACCGCGTCCGCGGCGAGGCGATCAACGTGCAGGAGATGGAGAACGTCATCTTCGAAGGCTCCGAGGCCGCGGTCGCGCGCATCAACCTCGAAGGCGGCCTCGACGCGGACGCGTTGGAAAGAATGAAAGCGGAGAACGACGACATCATCGAGTTGAGCCTGTTGGAAATCAGGTAGTGAATGGTGAATAGTAAATGGTGAATGGTGAAAGCGGGTTCTTACTATTCACCATTCACCAGAACGGAGTGAGCCAATGACCGAGAGAATCTTTAACTTCAGCGCGGGGCCGGCGGTGTTGCCGGTGTCGGTGCTCGAGCGCGCGCGGGAGGAGATGTTGTCCCTGCCCGGCGTCGGGATGAGCGTGATGGAGATCAGCCACCGCTCGAAGCCGTTCCAGGCCATCATCGACGGGGCCGAGGCGGGCCTGCGTAATTTGTTAGGCATCCCCGAAGGCTACCGCGTGCTCTTCCTGCAGGGCGGCGCGAGCCTGCAGTTCTCGATGGTGCCGATGAACTTCCTGCCCGAGGGCGGAAGCGCCGACTACATCATCACCGGGAGCTGGGGCAAGAAGGCCATCAAGGAGGCGAAGCGCGTCGGCTCGACGAGCGTCGCGGCGGACATGGCCGACTCGGGTTATAACCGCGTCCCCGGGCAGGACGAGTTGAAGCTGGACGCAAACGCGGCCTACGCGCACGTCACCTCGAACGAGACCATCGAGGGCGTCGAGTGGCAGGACGACCCCGACGTGGGCGACGTGCCGCTCGTCTGCGACGCTTCGTCGGACATCTGTTCGAGGCCGGTGGACGTTTCGAAGTACGCGCTCATCTACGCGGGCGCGCAGAAGAACCTCGGCCCCTCGGGCGTGACGGTCGTCATCGTCCGCGAGGACTTTCTGGCGAAGGGGCAAGCGGGGTTGGCGACGATGCTCGACTACCGCACGCACGCCGAGAACGGCTCGCTCTATAACACGCCGAACACTTGGGGCATCTACATCCTGAATCTGGTGTGCGAGTGGGTGAAGGAGCAGGGCGGCCTGGAAGGGATGTACCAAAAGAACGTCGAGAAGGCGCAGAAGATTTACGACGCCATCGACGCGACCGACTTCTACCGCGGCCACGCCGTACCGGAAGCGCGCTCCATCATGAACGTCACCTTCCGCCTCCCCTCCGAAGAGCTTGAGAAGAAGTTCGCCTCCGAAGCGACCGCCCAGGGCCTCGACGGTCTCAAAGGCCACCGCTCCGTCGGCGGCATCCGCGCCTCCATCTACAACGCCTTCCCAACGGAAGGCTGCGACGCCCTCGTCCAATTCATGCGCGAATTCGAACGCACCAACGGCTAAACACTCCGAAGGCGCGGCGGAACGTTCCGCCGCGCCTTTCCCTACAACCGTCCCATCGAAGTTCGATTGATTCCCGTCGCAATCGTTTCACACCAACGAGGTCAGCTTTCGCACTCAGCGAGAGTCCGGCAAGCTGCGTCTAGAGATGGTGAACGCAGGGCGGTCAAAATTTCGACGGCACGCCAGGCGTACGGAAGGGCTTCCGGCTTCCGGTCTTGCCGGACGAGTGCCTTGGCGATGCGACGGCAGTTGGTGGCGATTAACTCCTTGCGGCCGAGTGTGTCGGACAAGGTCAGGGCATCGCAAGCGAGGGCTTCTGCGCCAGGCCAGTCTTCGCGGGTCAACGCCAACTCGGCTAGATTGCTGGTATAGATGGCGATGCCTTCGCGATCATGGATGACCCCGGCGATCCGTAGGGCCTCACGGTAATAGCGCTCGGCGGCATCGAGATTACCAGTGCGTTGTTCGGCTCCGGCGAGGTCGTTTAGGCTGATAGCAAGATCGTCACTCTCAGGGTTTAAGGCGCGCCTAAGCTCCACAGCTTCGCGGTAGGCTGCGATGGCAGCAGAGTAATCCTCGGCCAATTCATGCCCGATGCCGCGCAAGCGGATGGCAGTGGCCCGTTCGCGTGTACCAGCTTTGGCCTCGCGCCAGTGAGCTTCGGCACGGTCAGCGCAAGCGAGCACTTCCGCGGACTGTCCACGTAGATGTTGGACATAGCCGGCATTGAAGGCGCGCCAACCGGCATTTAGAAAATCTTTGGCCGCTACAGCTTTGACTTCAGCATCTCGCGAGAAGGCGAGCCGTTCATCCCATCGGCCGGTAAAATCAAGAAACCTTACTAATGCGTTGCACACGGTCTGGAGTCGATTATTCGGCCCGGCGAGAAAACGTGACAGAGCGGCGGCGAGAGTGGGCCACGCGGCGTCAAGCACACAGAAGTTGTCATGTTTCTGATAGCCGTTCTCTACTACCAGCGCGAAGGCGCGCTTTTCGAGCCGGTCGCCGGTCTCCGCGACGACCTCGGGTTTACGCCGCCGCAGGAAGTCCGCGACCAACGGCACAAGGGCGAATGTCTTTTCCTCATTATCAGGGACGACTAGCGAGCGGTTGGCTAGACTACGCAGGGCGGTTTCGATCGATTTCTCATCGCAGTCCGCGACCGCGGTAATGTGCTCCACCTTTGCCGGTAAGGTGAAGTAGGTGAGCGCGCAGAGGACTTTGGTCTCAGCCTCGGTAAACTCATTCACTAGATCGCCGAAGACGAACTCAAGGGGGTCGTTGTCCGGCGGGCAGGAGTTGAGGAAGTCGAGCGCGTCGGCGATGGTGCGGCAGCTACCGCGGCCGAGTTGGCCGGCCACCCAGCGCAGGAGCAGGGGGTTGCCGGCGGTCTGTTCGTAGAGGGCAATGCGTTCGTCCTCGTCGGTCTTCGCGAGTAGCGGGTTGCGGCGGGCGAGGTCGGCGAGGGTTTCGAGAGCGGCTTCGCGGCTGAGTTGTTGGAGGATGAGTTCTTCGGAGCCGGAGCCGATGCGGCGGCGGCTGGTGAGGATGGCTTTGCAGCCTTGGGGCAGGCGTTTGACGAAGGTGAAGAGGCGGTCGCGGTCGGGCTTGGGGAGAGATTCGAGGTTGTCGAGGATGAGGAGTGCTTTTTCGTCGCGGAGTGCGTCGAGGAGCAGGCGGATGCGGTCGTCCTCCGGTGCTTTCGGGATGTCAGCGCGGCCCAACTCGCGGGCGAGTTCGTTGAGCATTTCGAGGAAGCCGGGGAGGACGAAGACGCCGAGTTCGCGGACGCCGTCGTCGTCGAGTTCTCGATTTTTGATGGAGACGAAGACGATGCGGTCGAACTGTGCGGGCGTGCAGTCGAGGGCGGCGCGGATGGCAAGGGAGGTCTTGCCCATGCCGCCGGGGCCGTCGATGAGGGCGCCCCAGGTGCGGTTCTCGGGGTCGAGGGCTTCGCGGATTTGCGCCAGCTCCTCCTCGCGGCCGAAGAAGGGTTGGAGGCGCGGGAGGTTGTTGGGGATGGCGGTGTGCTGAAGCTTGTCGTCGGGTGACGCGCGCCTGGTGTAGAAGTCTTTGGGCCTGCCCTCGTTGACCGCGAGGCGTTCGAGGATGAGCCGGGCGAAGTCTTCGGGCGTCTTGTCGTCCAGCTCGACGAACCCGGCGTCCGAGTAGAGACCTTCGACGCCGGCCTGTTCGAACCTGCTGAGCAGTACTTCGCCCTCGCGCCGTCGCTTGAGCAGGTCGAAGATCGCGTCCCACTCCAGCCCGCACCATTCCTTGCGCGGGTAGTCGAGGCAGAGAACCACGACCACTAAATCGGACTGCTCGTGGTAGAGCTTCGGCAGGTAGCGTCCGAGGCGCGCGCGGGCGAACTCGGCCACGTAAAACTTGTCGTAGAGGATCGCCTCTTCGCCGAACCGCTCGGCGAGGATGGTGGCGACCTGTTCGACGAAGTCGCGCTTCTCCCCGGCGAAGGAGAGGGCGATGCGGAAGCGTCTGTCGGTGGGCTCCATAGTTTGAGTCCGTGAGCACGCGTAAGGATTCTGACGTGTCGATTATCCACGGCGGGCGGGGTGCGGCCAACAGTTTTTAGCGAGGCGAGTGCTTGGCAGGCGCGCGGGCGGGGTTTAAAGTAGGGCACGTTCCTGGAGTCTTTGTTCCGCGCCCGCGGGCGCTTTCCCCTTAAAGACTAATGAGCACGAAGATACTGTTCCCCTTGGTCCTTACTGTCACCCTGTCGTTCGCGGTCTTGTCTGCGGGGCAGAGTCCGTCGAACAGCCGGTCGCCGGTCGAGCTGCCTGCGGAGAAGCACCTGCGGAATGTGAGGCAGTTGAGCGACGGAGGGGAGAACGCGGAGGCGTACTTCTCGGGGAAGGGCGAGCGGCTCATCTTCCAGTCGAAGCGGGGCGGCGCGGAGTGCGACCAGATTTACACGATGCGCGCCGACGGGTCGGACGTGCGGATGGTCTCGACGGGGAAGGGGCGGACGACCTGCTCGTACTTCTTCCCGCGCGGCGGTCGCATCCTCTATTCTTCGACGCACCTCGCCGACGCAAAGTGCCCGCCGCCGCCCGACTACTCGCGCGGCTACGTGTGGGCCGTCTACCCCTCTTACGACATCTTCACGGCGCGCGAGGACGGCTCCGACCTGAAGCAGTTGACGAAGTCGCCGGGGTACGACGCCGAGGCGACGATGTCCGTCGACGGGAAGCGCATCGTCTTCACCTCGATGCGTGACGGCGACCTCGACATCTACACGATGGACGCCGACGGGAAGCACGTGAAGCGTTTGACGAACGAGCCGGGCTACGACGGCGGCCCCTTCTTCTCGCGCGACGGACGGCTTATCGTCTACCGCGCGAACCACCCGAAGACGCCGGAGCAGGTCGAGCGCTACAGGAAGCTCCTGACCCAGAACCTCATCGAGCCGAACGCGCTCGAAATCTGGGTGATGAACGCGGACGGCACGGGCAAGCGGCAGGTGACGAACCTGGGCGTCGCCAGCTTCGCCCCCTACTTCCTGCCCGACGGCAGGCGCATCATCTTCTCCTCGAACTACCCGAACCTCAGGGGCCGCGACTTCAACCTCTTCGTCGTCAATATTGATGGAACGGGGTTGGAGCAGGTCACCTTCAACGACACCTTCGACGGCTTCCCGATGTTCTCGCCCGACGGCCGCAAACTCGTCTTCGCCTCGAACCGCCACGCCGCCGCGCGCGGCGACACCAACGTCTTCATCGCCGACTGGGTTGAATGAAAGGATGAAGGCGGAAGGATGAAGGATGAAAGTAATGCGGTTTGAGCTTCATCCTTCCGCCTTCATCCTTCCGCCTTCCAATGAAAGCCATGCAGTACCAGAAGACCCTTCGACTCCTCCTCGCGCTTCTCCTGCTTTCGTCGAACGCTCTGGCGCAGACGGCGGCGAAGCCGTCCAACGGGCCGGACGTGGAGCGCCTGCGCGCGCACGTCACCTACCTCGCCTCCGACAAGCTCGAAGGCCGGCGGACGGGCACGCCCGGCGCGGACGAGGCGGCGCGCTACGTCGCCGAGGAGTTCAAGCGCCTCGGCCTCGCGCCGGGCGGCTCGATCTCCTACATCACACGGACGGGGCCGCTCAGCTTCGCCGGCACGCTCCAGGCTTACGACCAGCCGTTCCCATACGTCGCGGGCGTCGAGCTGGGGAAGGGGAACGCGCTGACGGCCACGCGGCGCGCGGACGCTGGCGTGCCTATGGCGATTGACTTCCGCGTGGGCGAGGACTGGATGCCCGTCGGCTTCGGCTCGAACGCGAAGGTCGAGGGGCCGGTCGCCTTCGTCGGCTACGGCATCACGGCCGCCGAGCAGAACTACGACGACTACAAGGGCGGGGTCGCGAAGGACAAGGTCGCGCTCGCCTTCTCGGGGTCGCCCGACGGCGACAACCCGCACGGCCGCTTCACGCGCGCGGGCGAGCTGCGCTTCAAGGCCGCGGCCGCGCGGGCCGCGGGCGCGAAGGCGCTCGTCGTCATCGCCGCGGAAGAGAACTTTAAGGACGACAAACTCGCGCGCCTGCGCTACGACAACGCGGGCGGAGACGCCGGCCTGCCCGTGGCCGTTCTGTCGCGGCAGGCGGCGGCGAAGGTTCTGGGTCTGGCCCTGGCGTCGCTGCTCAGCGGAAGGGGAGGCGGCCCCGCCGCGGTCGCGCAGGGCGCGGAGCTTGGCAAGGGCGTCGTCTTCAGTCTCTCGACCGACGTGGTTCGAAAGAACGCGTCGGCGGTGAACGTCGTCGGCCTCCTCGAAGGGTCTGACCCGAAGTTAAAGAATGAGGCCATCGTCCTCGGCGCGCACTACGACCACCTGGGGCTCGGCGGCGAGGGGAGCCTCGCGGGGCGCGAGGGCGAGATACATCACGGCGCGGACGACAACGCCTCGGGCACGGCCGGGCTGCTTGAGCTGGCGCGACTCCTCTCGGCCGACAGGGCGAGGATGAGGCGCACCGTCGTCTTCGTCGCCTTCGGCGGCGAGGAGGAGGGACTCATCGGTTCGAGCTACTACGTGGAGAAACCGGCCTACCCGCTTCAGCAGACCGTGGCGATGCTCAACATGGACATGATCGGGCGTCTGCGTGAAGGCGCGCTCAACGTCGGCGGCGTCGGCACGGCCACGGAGTTTCGCGGGCTGGTCGAAGAGCTGAACAAGGCCGTCTCCGTCGACTTCACCGTCGTCCCCCTCACCTTCAACCAGCAGGCCGGCGTTGAGAAGAAGGAAGGGAAGCAGGGCGCGGAGAAGGTCGAGAACCCCAAGAACCTCAGCGGCCCTTACCTGCCCGGGTCTTCGGTCACTGGCCCGGGCGGCCCGGCCATCGTCGTCGGGCCGGACGGCCGCCCGGCCCAGTCGTTCTGGCCCGAGCGCTTCGCTTTGCGTCTGAGCGAGGACGGCTTCGGGCCGAGCGACCACTCCTCGTTCTACGCGAAGCGCGTCCCCGTCCTCTTCTTCTTCACGGGGTCGCACGAGGACTACCACAAGCCTTCGGACACGGCCGACCGCATCAACTACGAGGGCGAGGCGCAGGTGCTCGGCCTCGTGCGCGACATCGTCTACCGCCTACAGGAGTGGGAAGCGCGCCCGACCTACGCGGTCGCGAAATCGGAGGTCAACACGCGCACGACCTTCCGCGTCTCGCTCGGGGTGATGCCCTCCTACGGCGAAGCGACCGACGGCCTCAAACTCGACTCGGTGCGCGAGGGCTCGCCCGCGGCGGCCGCCGGCATCAGGGCCGGCGACAAGGTCGTGAGACTGGCCGGCCGCGACATCCGCAACGTCTACGACTACACGCAGGCGCTCTCCGAGATGAAGGCCGGGCAGGAGTACGAGATCGAACTCCTCCGCGACGGCCAGCGCCTCAAGCTCAAGGTGACGCCGGCGGAGAGAAAGTAGGCAGTAGGCAGTTATACCGACTTGCGAGATAAAATAAGGCCGTCTCTCGCTGGGAGCGCGGGCATCCCTGCCCGCCTGAGCGCGCGAGCGCGCTGACCGTCTTACTCCTTACCTCAACGTTGAGACCTGAAGTCTCACAGCTTTCGCGCTGACGCGCTCATGCGGGCAGGGATGCCCGCGCTCCCAGCGAAGTAGGGCCTTATTTCAATCCGCAAGTCGGTATTAGAAGGCAGATCGAATAAATGAATCGGGGGCGGCGAGTCGTTAACCTCACCGCCCCCGGTTTTTTATTCGAGCAGATTTATGTAGGAAGCTTTTTGTTTTAACTGCCTACTGCCATCTGCCTACTCCCTACTCCCTTATCACCAGCGCGGCTCGCGGTCGCGGCCGCCCCCGCCGCCGCCGTAGCCGCCCCGGTCACGGCCGCCGCCTCCGCCGCCGTAGCCGCCGCGCTCGACGCGCGGGCGCGCCTCGTTGACCGTCAGAGTGCGGCCGCCGAACTCCTTGCCGTTGAACTGCTCGATGGCCGCGGCCGCGCCTTCGGCCGTCGCCATCTCGACGAAGCCGAAGCCGCGCGAGCGCCCCGTGTCGCGGTCTTCGACCACGGTGGCGTTCTCGACCTCGCCGGCCTGCGAGAAGATTTCGCGCAGTTCGTCGCCGGTCGTGCGGAAGTTAAGGTTCCCGACGTACAGTCTCGTACTCATGTCTGTCTCTATCCTTTACTGGAAGTGAAGCGCGGGCCGCGACTCGTCGCGTGTGTGAAGTATGGGTTGAGCGGGGAGCGGGACTCTGCTTCGAACACTGCGGCGGCGAGGGCGGCGACTTCTGACGGCCCGTTGCTCCGGCCGGAGGGCGAGAGCGGCTTCAAACCAACTGACCAACCTCACTCTCCTTCAGCCGAACACCGTCGCCTCAACAGTCGCGGGCAGGCGCGGCCGCCTTCGGCCGCGCGAGAGCAGGAACCTGATGGGCGAGAGTATGCCTAAAACCGCACACGCCGCGCAACAACTTTTCTCTGTCATCTTCCTTCTTGAAAAGGCCGGGGCTTTAGAGGAGAATGGCGGCGCGTTTGAGTTGAGGGGGCGCGCCGCGCCGCGTGTGGCGGCCGGGCGCCCCGGAGTCGTTAGAACCTCTGACCTTTCGCGCCCCGGCCGGCGGCCCCCGGCCGTCTCTGACCCGCAATGATCGGCAAGAGCATCTCGCGCTACCGCATTCTCGGCCAGGCCGGCGAGGGCGGGATGGGTGTCGTCTACGTGGCCGAGGACACAGTCCTGGGTCGCCGCGTCGCCCTCAAGATTCCGCACGCGGGCCGCGACGAGAGCCACTACCGCGCGCGCTTCCTGCGCGAGGCGCGGGCCGTCTCCAAACTCCGCCACCCGAACATCGCCGCCGTCCACGACTTCGGCGAGACCGAGGAGGGGCAGCCCTTCATCGTGATGGAGCTGGTCTCGGGGCAGACGCTCGGCGACCTGCTCTCGACGACGGGCATCAGCATCGCGCGCGCCGTCGAGGTCGCGCGCGAGGTGGCCGAGGCCCTCGGCGAGGCGCACCGCCTCGGCGTCGTCCACCGCGACGTGAAGCCCTCGAACGTCGTCATCGCCGACGAGGGCACGGTCAAGGTGCTCGACTTCGGCCTCGCCAAGCAGCTCCACGAGGAGGGCGGGAACGGCAACGGCGGCCCCGAGGCGCAGACGCTCCTCACCGCGCGCACGCGCTCGGACGTCGTCATCGGCACGCCCCTCTACCTGAGCCCCGAGCAGGCGCGCGGCGCGAAGGTGGACGGCCGCAGCGACCTCTTCGCCCTGGGCGCGCTCTTGTACGAGTGCCTGACGGGGCGCCCGGCCTTCTCCGGCGCCAACGTCATCGAGATCGGCGCGCAGGTGCTCCACTTCGACCCGCCGCCGCCCTCGCGCCTCAACCCGCGCGTGCCGCCGGAACTCGACCGCCTCACGCTCAAGGCGCTCTCGAAGAAGCCCGAAGACCGCTTCCAGACGGCCGCGGAGTTCGCCGCCGAACTCGCGCGCGTGGGCGCAAGGCTCCCCGCCTCCGACACGGTGACGACGCGCAGGCTCTCGGGCGCCGACATCACGCACCGTTCGAGCGCGCTCATCACGATGGCCGAGGGGCTGCGGCGGCCGAAGTTCTCGCCGCTCACGCTCATCGCCTCGCTGGCCGCGCTCGGCCTTTTAATCTGGGGCGTCGCCTACCTGCGCCGCCCCTCCGTCCACGAGCCGACGGCCGAGGCGCTCGCGCTCTACCAGAGCGGCCTCGAAGCGATGCGCGAGGGCTCCTACTACAAGGCGAGCGGGCGGCTCAGGGAGGCGACGGAGAAGGACGAGAAGTTCGCGCTCGCGCACGCGCGCTACGCCGAGACGCTCTTGGAGATGGACTTCCTCGACCGCGCCAAGGACGAGATGATGGCCGCGGCCAAGCTCGTCCCCGACTTCTCGATCTACCCGCGCGCCGAGGCGCTCTACCTCGAGGCCACCTGGGCGGCGGTGCGGAGGGACAACGCGGGCGCCATCGCCGCCCACCAGAAGCTCGCCGAGCTCTCGCCCGCAGACCCGCAGACGCACCTCGACCTCGGGCGCGCCTACGAGCGCGACAACCAGATCGAGCAGGCCAACCACGAGTACACGGACGCGACGGCTCGAGACCCCACGCGCGCGGTCGCCTTCCTCCGCCTCGGCGCGCTCCACGCCCGGCGCGGCAACCAGGCGGGCGCCGTGGACGCCTTCGAGACCGCGCAGAAGCTCTACGCGAACTCGGGGAACAGGGAGGGCGAGGCCGCCGTGCACTACCAGCGCGGCTGGTTCTTCTTCAACGTCCGGCAGAAGGCCGACGAGGCGAAGCCCGAGTTCGAGCAGGCGCTGTCGCTGGCCAGGGAGGGGAAGAACGTCTACCTGCAGGTGCAGACGTTGCTCCAGCTCGCGCAGACGCTCCCCGACGCCGACGCGGCGCTGAAGACCGCCTCGGACGGCCTCAACACGGCGCAGACCAACGGCATGAACGACCAGGTGGCGAACGGCTACATCTCGCGGGGCAACATCCTTTTCAAGATGAGCAAGTTCGAAGAGGCGGCCGAAGTCTACAAGCAGGCGCTCGACTACGCGGGCACCAACAAGCTGCGCCGCTACGAGGCCATCGCCTCCACCAACCTCGGGAGCCTCTACCAGAAGCAGTACAAGCTCGACGAGGCCGAGGAGTACCTGGAGAAGGCGCGCCAGTTCTACGAGCAGGGCGGCTACCGCAGCGAGGCCGACCGCTCGGCGATGCTCGTCGCGAGGATCAGGAAGCTCAGGGGCGACTACGACGGCTCGCTCGCCATGTTCGAGGAGCTGCTCCGCGCGGCCGAGCGCATGAACGATCAGGTGCAGGCGTCCAACCTCAACCGCGAGTGCGGCGCCGTGCTCGCCGCCGCGGGGAGATACCCCCAGGCGCTCGCGCGCTTCGACCAGAGCGCCACCTACGCGCGGGGTCTTCACAACCAGACCCTCATCACCTACGCGCAGCTCAGCCGGGCGACCGTGCTCACGCAGTTGGGCCGCTACGAAGAGGCGGCCGAAATCTACGGGCAGCTGACCGGGGCCCAGCCGCAGGCGCTCGGCGTGACGAAGGACAGGCTGGCCTACATCCAGTTGGCCGACGCGCAGATGGAGCTGAGCCGGGAGCGGTTCGCCGACGCGCGGGCGAAGGCCGGGCGGGCGCTCGCCACGCTCAAGGAGTGGGGCGGCCGCTCCGACGACATTCTCGCGGTCATCGACGCCGCGCTCGGGCAGGCCGAAGCCTCCGGCGGGTCGCGCGCGCACGCGCGCACGCTGTGCGAGGAGGCCGTGCGCCTCGCCTCCACGGGCAACGACCCCGTGCTCATCGCCGACACGCACCTCGCACTCGCCGCGACGCTGCTCGAAGCGGGCGACGCGGCCGGCGCGCGCGGGGCCGCGCTGCGCGCGCAGGAGGAGTACGAACGGCTGCGGCGGCCAGACCTCCTGTGGCGCGCGCTCGCGCTGGCGGGGAAGGCCAGCCGCCGCGCCGACGAGACGGCGGCGCGCGACTACCTCGCGCGCGCCGCCGAGTCGCTCTCGCAGTTCCAACAGAGTCTAGGGTCGGAGGCGGCGGAACGCTACCTCGCGCGCCCTGACGTGCAACGGCTCCGCGGTGAGCTCGGCGCCTCGGCGGCGAGCGCGGCTCACTGACGTTGCCCCGACAACCTCAACCCCTAAGGAGGACCTAAATGTCATCACCACCAGACCCACCGATTGTCGTCTCAGGCGGCTCCGTCCACATCGACCTCGATGAGGACATCTTCACACCCAACGGCAAGAACAAGCGCTCTCACGGCGGCAAGAAGATCACGAGCGTCGAGATCAGCGTCAACGGCGGCCCGACCCAGACCATCAACGTCCCCAACGGCAAGGTCACCGTCACGATCAGATACGAGAACAAGTAACCACCTCAACTCAAACCACGGAGGCGGCGACCTCACACAGGCCGCCGCCTCCGTGTTTAAGCAGGCAACAGGCAGATGGCGGCAGGCAGTAAAGGCAAAAGGCTTCCTACATAAATCTGTTCGAACAAATGAATCGGGGCGGCGAGTTGTTAACCTCACCGCCCCCGATTCATTTGTCCAACCTGCCTTCTAATACCGACTTACAAATTGAGATAAGGCCGGCTCTTCGCTGGGAGCGCGGGCATCCCTGCCCGCCAGCGTGCGTCAGCACGCTGACCGTCTCCCTCTTTAACTCAACGTTGAGACATAACGTCTCTTAGCTTTCGCGCTCTCGCGCTCAGGCGGGCTGTAGGGTGTCCCGCGCTCCCAGCGAGAAGGGGCCTTCTGCCTACTGCCTACTTACTTCCCCTTCTCCTTCCACGCCGCTTCGGCCAGGCCGGCCAGCCACCAGAGCGTGCCGCGCGCGCCGAAGTGTTCGCGCACGCGCTCGAAGATGCGCGGGTAGAGGCGCGCCGTGCGCGCGAGCAGCCGGCGGAGCGCGCCCGTCGTCATCCGCCCGCGGAAGACCGCGCGCCGCTCGCCCTCCTCCAGGCCGCCGAGCGCGGCCGTCAAGGCGTTGAGCGTCTCGTTGACCGCGTGCGGCGCGCCCTTCGCCGCCGGCCGCATGAACTCGGAGAGCCCGAACGCCGCCGCGACGCGCCCGACACTGCCGTCACAGACCTGCGTGAGCGCGCCCGCGTCGAGGGCGCCCGCGGAGAGCGCCGCCTCCGTCCCGCGGGCCACGCGCCGCAACTCGCCCACGTCGCCGCGCGCGCCCTGCGCGAAGGCGCCCGACCCCGCGTCACCCAGGAGCAGCACGCGGTCACAGGCCACGCGACGTTTCGTGCGCCAGCCCTCGCGCGGCGCATGCGCGTAGCCGAAGACCGGCCGCTCGACGCGCCAGCCCGCCCCCCTGCGCTTGTACGCGGGCAGCGACTCGAAGTAGCGCTCGAAGAGCGCGAGCAGAGACTTGTCGGCCGGCGAGTCGGTCGTGTCGTGAAAGAAGAGTCGGGTCGAGTAGTCGCCGCGCGCGGGCGCGCCCGCGAAGCCCTCCCACAGGAGTTGGCGGTGCGCGCTCGCGTCCTCGGTGCTGACGAGGATTTCGCCGGAGCGGAAGTCGGCCTCGTCGCGCCCCTCGCCGCGCACGTAGCCGCGCGCGACCGTGCCGACCGAGGGCCGGACGCGCGCCGCGGCCCCGCGCCCGCCGTTCAACTGCCGCGCGACGGGCGAGTCCGCGCCCGACGCGTCCGCGAACAGCCGCGCCGCGAAGAACCTGCGCGCGCCGCCCGCGCCTTCCGTCTCGATTGTCACGCGCGAGGGTTCGACGTACGCGCGCACGAAGCGCAGGCCGCGTTCGACCGCGGCCCCCTTCGCGGCGAGGCGCGCGGCCGCGAGCGCGGTCAGGCGCTCGCCGTCGACGGCCACGTCGAGCGCGCCCGTCACCCACAAAGGCCCTGCCTTGACGCGCGAGGCCGTGTCGTGGAACTTCACGAAGCAGCCGCGGTAGCGGTTGACGACCGCGCCCTCCACTTCCTCGCGCGTGAAGACGCCCGCGCCCTCAAGCTCTTTCAACTCCTCTTCCGAGATGTTCCAGACGCCGCCGGCCTCGCCCTCGGGGCGCGCGCTGTTGATGACGAGCACGCGGCGTCCGTGCCCGCACGCGAGCGCCGCCGCGTGCAGCAGCGCCGCCGCGCAGCCCGCGTAGACGGCATCGAACTCGGCCTCGGCCTCGCGCTTCGCGGGCGGGGGGCCGAAGAGCACGGCCTCCTCTTCCGCGTACGCGCCGCCGCGCGTCTCCCAGTCGGCGCGCCAGTTGGCCTCCAACTCCCAGATGCGCCGGAGCCACTCCTCGCGCATGGGGAGTGTGCCGAGACTGGCGACCGTCTCGGGGTAGCGCCGCCGGAAGTGGGCGAGGTCGGGGGCGAGCGCGTTACGTGCGTTCGCAAACGTCTTTGCAGATTTCGTCGGAGCCGTGGCGACCATCTCTTAAAACTCCGCGGGCGCGCGATTACAAAGGACGCGCGCCCGGCCCGTCGGGTAGATGCACGCCGCGAGGTCTGTGTGTGCTCGAGGGGAGACTTTGGGGTTCGTGGGCGAGTGTAGCCGAAGGCCGCGCGCGCGGTCTAGCCCCGCGCGGCGTCGGCGCGCGTCGAGAGAAAAATGTGACCTCGCGGCGACACTTGAGGGCCTCACGCCCGCGAGCGCGAGATGAGACCGATGACGGCGACGAAGAGCGCCGAGCCGACGATTGACCAGACGACGGGGAACGTCTGGTCGCCCACCCGCACGGGCAGGGGCTCGGGCAGCCCGAGCTTGCGCGCGACCAGGAGTCCGATGAGCGAGCCGATGAAGCCGAGCGCGACGGAGACCAGGCAGCCGCCGCGCGAGAACCCGCCGATGGCCTGCCCTATCGCCCCGCACACGCCCGCCACGAGCAGCAGCAAGAGCAGATCGATGAGAGTCATCCTTTTTTTCTCCTTGTGCCCCGAGCATAATTCAACCTGCCCCGGCCGCGTCAAATTTTTCTGGAAGTCGTCGGCCCCGCGTCCGCAAAACTTTTGCTTCACAAGCGCACGGCCGAGCCTCTATACTTCGTTTAAGGCAGGTCGGTGCGTAGGCGCCGCCGCTTGAAAAGCGACACCGAGAAAGGCCATCCGGCGCGAAAGCTCCGGAGCGCAAAGCCGTTGACCTACACGCGCGGGGAAGCCCCGGCGCGCACGGACGCAGCGGTCGCCGAAGTGATGCCGGAGAGAGTGGAAAATCCCAGAGGCCGGAGGCGCGCAGCCCACGCGACGCGCCCCGGCCTCGCCGTTTTTCGGGCGAGGGAGAAGCGCTGCGCGTGTACGTTTCGCGCGCGTCATTCTGAAGGCCCGCGGGCGCACGCCCTGAGCAACTGCCACCCCCGCCCGTTCATCTTAGACTGGCACGTCGCGGCGATCATTTCCCCACACAGGTCACGCGGCCCGGCCGACTGAAAACCCGAACTCAAAACTGTTGACCCGGAAAGAATTTTTAAGGAGACATACCGACATGCGTAGACTTCTCATCGCCGCTCTCCTCTTGGTCTCGGCCTTCGGCGCGGCCTCGGCGCAGACGAACAGCAGCGACATCCCCAACATGGGCCGCGCGCCCAGGCAGGAAGACGGCGTCGGCCGCCTCGACCTGCGGGTCGTGGACGAGGACGGCAACCCCGTGCAGGGCGTCCGCGCCGACCTCCAGTCGAAGCGCTCGGGCGGCTTCCTCTGCGAGTCGTGGAACTGGACGGACGCGCGCGGTGTCTCCGTGCTCCCGCCGCTCCACATGGGCAAGCTCACGCTCAAGCTCTCGGCCAAAGGCTACCAGACGCAGACCATCCAGGTGGACGCCTCCTCGCTCGACCAGCCCGTCCGCATCACCCTCGTCAAGAAGTCGTAAGGCTTCAAGGCAATTTCACCGCAGAGACACAGAGGCACAGCTTGAAGAGGTATATCTCAACAAGCTGTGCCTCTGTGTCTCTGTGGTTAACTCTGTCTTAGAGTCCCTTCGTCTTCCGCCACTCGCGGACGACTTCGGCGGCGGGGCGCTTGTTGCCGTCAACCTCGTAGTTGAGGCGGCGCATCTCTTCGGTCGAGATGGAGCCGGCGAGCCTCTGCAGGACTTCGCGCGCGGGCGCCAATCGTTCGAGCGCGTCGCGGCGCAGGAGGAGCACGGCCTCGTAGGGCGGGAAGTAGTGGCGGTCGTCTTCGAGCTGCGTGAGGCCGAGCGTGGCGATCATGCCGTCGGTCGAGTTGCCGGCGATGACATCCACCTGCCCTTCGGCCAGCGCGCGGTACGAGAGCGACAAGTCCATCTCGCGCGGCCGCCCCTGAAACTGTAGACCGTAGGCGCGCGCGAAGCCTTCGTAGCCGTCCGGCCGCGACATGAAGTCCTGCCCGAAGCCCGCCCGCATCCGCGGCGCGTGCGGCGTCAGGTCGGAGATGTTTTTGAGGTTAAGCCGACGCGCGTCCGTAGAGCGGACGAGGACGGCGAACGTGTCCTCGAAGCCGAGCGGCGGGCCGACCTCCACGTCGAAGCGCGAGGCGTAGTCGGACTTCACCAACTCGTAGACGGCGCGCGCGTCCGTCGAGGGCGGGCGCTTGAGGATGGACATCAGGGACGTGCCCGTGTACTCCGGGTACACGTCCACCTCGCCCGCCACGAGCGCGTCGTGCGCGAGGTTGCCGCCCAGCTCGTACCTTCTCTCGACCTTCAGCCCGCGCGCCTCCAACCCCTGCGCGTAAATCTCCGCGAGGATGACCGACTCGGTGAAGTCCTTCGAACCGACCCGCACGTCCGCCTTCCCAGACCTCAGCCACAGCGCGAACCCCGCGCCCGCCAGGATAACGACCGCGAGCGCCGCCCACGCGAGCCGGCGCGCGACGACGTTCCTCTTCACGGCGACGCGGCGCCGCGCCCTGAGCCGCGACTCGATCAAGCCTATCCCCGCGTCCGCCGCGAGCGCGAGAAGCGCCGCCGGAATCGCGCCCGCGAGCATCAGCTTGTCGTCGTTCTGGCGCAGGCCGCGGTAGATGAGCATGCCGAGGCCGCCCGCGCCGACGAACGCCGCGACCGTGGCGACGCCGACCGAGATGACGGTCGCCACGCGCACGCCCGCGAGGATGACCGGCGCGGCCAGAGGCAATTCGACCTGTTTGAGAATCTGCCGGTCGGTCATACCCATCGCCACGGCCGCCTCGCGCACGCTGCGGTCGACGCCCTCGACGCCCGTCACCGTGTTCCTGATGACCGGCAGCAGCGCGTAGAGGACGAGCGCGACGACGGCCGCGCGCGCCCCGATGCCGCCGACCAGAGGCAGCGGGATGAGGAAGCCGAAGAGCGCGAGGCTCGGCACGGTCTGCAAGACGTTCGCGACGGCGAGCACGGGCCGCTTCAAGCTCGCCCTGCGTGTGAGCAGGAGGCCGACGGGAATCCCGACCGCGACGGCTATCAAAGTCGAGGCGGCGACGAGCAGGAGGTGCTCGCCCGTCAGGCCCAGCACCTCGCGCCAGTTGCGCGACATGAACTCGAAGAAGTTCATAGTCCCTCGGGCAGCGCCAGCGTCTCGCGGTAGGCGCGCGCGTGCGGCTCTTCGGAGTCGAGAAAGGCTCCGGGGGTGTCTAAGAGGACGATGCGGCCGGCGCTCATCAGCGCGACGCGCGTGCCGAGCATGAGGGCCTCGCGCACGTCGTGCGTGACGAAGATGACGGTCTTGTTCAGCCTCTTCTGCAAGGTGACGAACTCGCGTTGCAGCGCCGCGCGCGTCAATGGGTCGAGCGCGCCGAACGGCTCGTCCATCAAAAGCAGCGGCGGGTCTGCGGCGAGCGCGCGCGCCACGCCCACGCGCTGCCTCTGCCCGCCCGAAAGCTCCGCGGGCAGGCGTGAAGAGAACTTGTCGGGGTCGAGCCCGACCAGTCTCAACAGTTCTTCGACGCGTGCGCTCACGCGCGGCTCGTCCCAGCCTTCGAGGACGGGGACGAGGCCGACGTTGCGGCCGACGCTGAAGTGCGGGAAGAGGCCGGCGTCCTGTATGACGTAGCCCGTCCGCCTCCTCAACTCAATCGCGTCCCACGCGCGCGTGTCCCTGCCTTCGACGAGGACTTCGCCCGCGGTCGGTTCGAGCAGGCGGTTGACGAGCCGGAGCGTCGTCGTCTTCCCGCAGCCCGACTCGCCGAGCAGCACGAGCGTCTCGCCGCGCCGCACTTCGAGGTCGAGCGCGTCGATAATCGGCGCGTTCACGCCCGGCGGCGCGTAGGTGACGCCGCGGAAGTGGACGACCGTGTCCGTCGGTTGATTCGAGCTTTGAGATTTCAAATTGGAGATTCTTGTTAAGCCACGCGCAGGTGTTCGAAGACGCGCTGCATGGAGCCGTGCCACGCGCCTTCGAAGTTGCGCAGGAGGATGTCGGCGGGGCAGACGCCCTCCTTGACGACGCGCTCGACGAGAACGTCGAGGTAGGAAGTCTCTTCGGGCGCGACGCGCCGCAAGCCTTCGACGGCGAGGTTGACGATTTCACGCGCGAGGCGTAGCACGTCCACGCCCTCGCACTTCGCGGCGAGGCCGTCGCGCGCGACGCGCTCGCGTAAGAGCACCGAGCCGGCGGCGCTCAACCTGGGCGCGAGCCGGAGCGACTCTTCGAGGGCGCGGTCGTCGTAGAGCAGCCCCTTCCAGAGCGCCTGCAGCGCGAGCGAGTATTCGAGGCCGCCCGCGTCCGCGCTGCGCAGCTCGACGTGCTGCTTGAGGCGCGCGTCCGTGAAGATGGTCGTCAGGTGGTCGGCCCAGTCACCGAAGACGGGCGTGAGTCCGGCGCGCCCGCTCTCAAGGAATTCGCGGAAGGGCAGCCCGGCGACCGCGCCGATGTAGCGCCCGCCGCGCTGCGCGAAGATCATCGGCACGTCGAGCGCGTAGGCGACATAATCTTCAGGCTCGAAGTCGTCGCGCAGCGCGGGCGGCGCCATACCCGAGCGGTCGGGGTCTGTGTCGAGCCAGGCGGCAGCGCGCGTCGACTTGTAGCCGGACGGCCGCCCCTGCTCGAACGGCGAGTTGGCGAAGACGGCCGTGACGACGGGCGCGAGGCGGTTGCCGACGAGGAACTTCTTGCAGAGGTCTTGGGGCGTGCCGTAGTCGAGGTTCGCCTGCACGGTGCAGGTGCGGCACATCATGTCCCAGGCGCGCCCGCCCCTTGAGGCGAGGTAGGGGCGCATCACCTCGTAGCGCAGCTTGGGGAACCAGCGCTGCTCCTCGATGGAGCGCAGGGGGTCGAAGCCGACGGCGAGGAAGGCGAGGCGGTTGGCCTCCGCGACTTCGCGCAGCCGCGCCAGATACCGGCGCAGGTCGCGCTCGACGTCCGAGAGGCTGCGCTGCGGCCCGCCCGAGAACTCGACCTGCCCGCCCGGCTCGACCGTCAGGCGGTTCATCTGCCCGTCGTTGACTTCGACCAGCGTCCCCGCCTCGTGCACGAGGTCGCGCGAAGAGGGAGCGAAGCCCGCGAGCACGTTCTGCACCTGCGCCGCGTCGATGCGCCCGAGGCCGCGCGCGCGGTCGTAGCCGAACAGCTCCAGCTCCGCGCCGCACATCCAGTCGGCCCGCGGCTTCTCGCCCCGCAGCAGGTTCTCGACAAAGAGCGGCACCGACCCGCCCGTCACCGCGTCGGTCAACACGGGGAAGCCCTCGCCGCTCGTTCGTGGGTGGTGAGCCATAAGAAGAAGTAGGCAGTAGGCAGATGGCAGTGGGCAGCCGCTCCGCGTGACGAACGTTACGAGTTTAACCCAGACTTCCCGACAGCGGCGTTTTCAACTGCCTACTGCCATCTGCCTACTGCCTACTACGAAGCGACGAAAAGGTTGCTGCTGAAGCGGCCGGCCGGATCGAGCCAGATGTGCTCGCGCTTGAAGCCGGTTTCGGCGGCGAGCGCCGAGAGTTCGTCGAGCGAATACTTGTAAGAGTTCTCCGTGTGCACGCGCTCGCCCGCTCCGAAGCGGACTTCGAGGTCGAGCGCGGCGAGGCGGACGGTCTGCGCGCGCGTGCTCTCCAGGTGCATCTCGACGCGCCCCTCGGCCTCGTTGTAGAGCGCGACGTGGCGGAAGTCTCGGAGGCGGAAGTCCGCGCCCAGCTCGCGGTTGATGCGCGCGAGGAGGTTGAGGTTGAAGGCGGCCGTGACACCGACCGGGTCGTCGTAAGCCGCTTCGAGCGTGGGCGCGTCCTTCTTCAAGTCCGCGCCCAGGAGCAGGCGGTCGCCGGGCCGGAGCGCCGCGCGCACGCGCCGCAGGAAGTCGCGCGCCTCGCCGCGGTCGAAGTTGCCGACGTTCGAGCCGAGGAAGAGGACGAGCGCGAGCGCGCCCTCCTCAAAATTTTCCGAGAGGCGCGGGAGCGCCGTGTCGTAGTCCGCAGCGTAGGCCGCGACGCTCAAGCCTTCGTAGTCGCCGAGCAGCGCGTTCGCGCTCTCTTCGAGCGCGGCCGTCGAGATGTCCACGGGCACGTACGTCAGTCGGGGTTGAGTCGCGAGCAGCGCGGCGATGAGGCGGCGCGTCTTCGCGGCCGAACCCGACCCGAGTTCGAAGAGCGTGACGCGCCGCGCCCCGCCCCGAACCTTCTCAACAATCTCCGCGGCGTAGCTCTCGAAGATAGAAGCCTCGGCGCGCGTCGGGTAGTATTCGGGGACGAGGCAGATGGCGTCGAAGAGGCGCGAGCCGAGGGCGTCGTAGAAGTATTTCGGCAGGAGGAATTTTCGCGGGGAGGTCAGCCCGCGCCTCACGTCGGCGGCGAAGTCGTCGCCGGCCGCGGCCGTCAGCCTGTGGATGCGGAGTCGCTCGGCCTGCTCCGTGCTCGCCGGGTGAGACATAAAGTCGGGTTCCCCTCGTCTGCTGAAGAAAGCTGCGGTATCATAACGCATCGAGTACGTCACCGCATCGTCACTTGCGCCTTAACTTTCTATGGACGAACAGGCAGAACAGATCGCCCTTGGGCTGACGGAGGCGCGCGCCGGGACGCTGCGTCTCTTCGACCTTAGCGAAGAGGATGGGCTGCACCGCAGCCCGGGCTTCGGCTACCGGCCGATCATCTGGCACCTCGCGCACATCGGCGTCTTCGAGGCGTACTGGCTCCTGCAAAAGCTTTCGGGCCGGGCCCCTCTGGACGAACGTTACGAGCGCGTCTTCGACCCCATCCGCACGCCGCGCGAGGAGTCGAAGGAGTTGCCGACGCGCCGCGAGATGGAAGACTATCTGCGCCGCGTCCGCTCCGGCGTGCTCGAAGCGCTCGACCGCTTCGACTTCGAGTCGAAAGACCCTCTGCAGGCCGGCGGCTACATCTTCCAGCTCGTCCTCGAACACGAGCGCCAGCACCAGGAGACGCTCTGCTACCTCTTCCAACTGCTCGACCCTTCGAAGAAGACGCGCCCCGACGTTCCTTCGCCCGGCGAGTTTGAGGGAAGTACGGCCGCCGCGGGCGAGATGGTTTCGATCCCGGCGGGTGCGTTCCTGATGGGCGCGCCGTGGGACGCCTTCGCCTACGACAACGAGCGGCCGGCGCAAGAGGTCTTCGTCCCGGCCTTCCGCCTCGCGCGCGAGCCTGTGACGAGCGGCGAGTACGCGCGCTTCATCGAAGAGGGCGGCTACGAGCGGCGCGAGTTCTGGACGGAAGAGGGCTGGGCTTGGCGCGAGAAGGAGGGCTGGCAATCTCCCCTCTACTGGCGGCGCGAGGGCGGGGCCTGGGTCGAGCGTCGCATGTTCGAAGAGGGGGAGTTACGAATTGACTGCCCCGTGACCGGCGTCAGTTGGTACGAGGCCGAAGCTTACGCGAAGTTCGCGGGCCGGCGACTCCCGACCGAAGCCGAGTGGGAGAAGGCCGCTTCGTGGGACGCCTCGTCCGGCACGAAGCGCCGCTACGCCTGGGGCGACGAAGCGCCCGACGACACGCTCGCCAACTTCGGCCGACGCCGATGGGGCACGACTCCCGTAGGCTGTCGTCCGCGGGGCGCTTCCGCCTACGGCTGCCTCGACATGACCGGCAACGTCTGGGAGTGGACTTCCACCCCCTTCGAAGGCTTCAAGGGCTTCGAGCCTTTCCCCTACCCTGAATACTCGCAGGAGTGGTTCGACGGCGACCACCGCGTCCTCAAGGGCGGCTCCTGGGCCACGAACCCCTCCGTGCTCCGCACCTCCTTCCGCAACTTCTTCCGCCGCCCCTTCCGCATCGCCTTCGCCGGGATCAGACTCGCCGAAGACGCTTGAGCCAAGAAACCCAGGCAGTCCCACCCGCCGCGGTAGCGGGTGGGACTGCCGCTACCGCCGACGCACGACTTTTAATTAAATCTCCGGCAAATTCCTGTAAACCTTGGGCGCGGGGCTGTCGTATGAGTGACCGAGCCGGGGCACGCCTTTGTCTCCAAACGCCAAGCGGAAAGTGGTTTTATGCGGACGATTTACACCTTCTACGCCGACGCCGCGCGCATTGCCTTACAGTCCATCTTCGCGCACAAGCTGCGCGCGTTCCTCACCCTCATCGGCATCATCATCGGCGTGGCGTCGGTCGTCGTCGTGGGCGCGGCCATCTCGGGCCTGAACACGTACGTCGTGGACAAGATGTCGAAGATGCTCGGCACGAACCACTTCATGATCGCGCGCATCGCGAGCCACGGCGAGCTCTCGGAGGAAGAGCTGGAGAAGATGAACCGCCGCAACAAGCGCCTGCGGTGGGCCGACATGGAGTGGCTGCAACAGTACTGCGAGTCCTGCTCGGCGGTCGGGGCCGAGGCCGGGCGCGGGACGAAGTTCGAGCAGGACGGCGAGACCTTCTACGGCGGCATCATCTTCGGCGTCACCGCCAACATGGTCGAGATCGAAGACAAGACCATCGCCGAGGGGCGCTTCATCCAGCCCGAGGAGGTCTCGAACTCCAAGCTCGTCGTCGTCCTCGGCGCGGACATCAAGGACAAGTTCTTCCCCGACCGAGACCCGGTCGGCGAGGAGTTCAAGGTCGAGGGCCTGCCGATGCGCGTCATCGGCGTCGAGGAGCGGCGCGGCCCCATCTTCGGCGACCTCATCGACAAGCACGTCTACATCCCGCTCACGACCTACCAGCGTTTCTTCGGCCGCAACCTCGACTTGCAGATTCACGGCAAGTCGCGCGAGAAGGGCGCGCTCCAGTACACCATCGAGGACGCGCGCAAAGCCCTGCGCGACTACCACAAGCTCATCGGCAGCGAGGAGGACGACTTCGGCGTCGTCAACACCGAGACCCTGGGGAGCCAGATCGACCAGTTCACCGGCGCCATCGCGATGGTCGTCACGCCGATTACTTTAATCGCGCTCGTCGTCGGCGGCATCGTCGTGATGAACATCATGCTCGTCTCGGTGACCGAGCGGACGTTTGAAATCGGCTTACGTAAAGCCCTCGGCGCGAGGCGCAAGCAGGTGCTCCTGCAGTTCCTCATCGAGTCCTCGCTGCTCTGCGCCCTGGGCGGGCTGCTCGGGCTCTTCGCGGCGGCGGGCATCTCGTGGGGGGTGACGGTGCTGACGCCCATCACGATGACCATCACCATCGGCTACATCATCCTCGCGCTCGGCGTCTCGACTGTCGTCGGCATGGTCGCGGGCATCTACCCGGCGTTCAAGGCTTCGCGCCTCGACCCCATCATCGCGCTCACAAGGAACTAGAGAGGTATGAGAAAAGATTTAACCACAGAGACACAGCTTAAAGACAATGGCTCGACAAGCTGTGCCTCTGTGTCTCTGTGGTTAATACCGCACACTGAAGTGAGAAGTAGAAAGAGATGAGACTCAGGTTCCCCAAAATCTTCCCGCGCGAGACGCTCCTGATGGCGCTCGACAGCGTGATGGCTAACAAGTTCCGGAGCGCGCTGACCATGCTCGGCATCGTCGTCGGCGTGTCGGTCGCCATCATCGTCGCCTCCATCCTCTCGGGGATGCGCCAGAACATCGTCAAGATCGTCGAGGAGTACGGCACGAACAACATCTACGCCTTCCACCTGACGACCGGCCCGCAGGTCGGCGAGCGCGACCAGTCCGAGCGCGCGCGCAAGCCCCTGACGCCCGAGGACGGCGAGGCCGTCGCGCGGCAGGCGCCGGCCATCGAGCAGGTCTCCATCGAGGCGCCGAACATCGGCGGCTGGGGCAGCGGCTTCGACGACACCATCAGCGTCAACGGCAAGACCTACCGCCGCGGCAACACCCGCGCCGTCACCGCCAACATGTCCGAGGTCGGCAACATCGCGCTCAAGGAGGGCCGCTTCATCTCCGAGCAGGAGGACTTGAACCGCCGCAACGTGATGGTCATCGGCGTCAACGCCGCCGAGGCGCTCTTCCCCGGGCAGGAGTCCGGCATCGTCGGGACGAAGGTCAAGATGGGCGGCTACGTCTGGGAGATCATCGGCGTGCTCGCCAAGCGCAAGGCCACCTTCTTCGGCGAGAACGAGGAGGACAACGCCGTCTTCGTCCCCTTCCGCACCGGCCGCCAGGTCGCGCCCGGACGCAAGTTCGTCGTGCTCGTCATGCGCGCGCGCTCCGGCCAGTTGCAGGCGGCCTACACGCAGGTCGAGGAGATCCTGCGCAACCGCCGCGGGGTGAAGTTCAGCGAGCCGAACAACTTCGACGTGAAGACGGCCGACGCCTTCATCACGCAGTTCGACAGCATCTTCGGCATGATCGGCGTCATCGCCATCGCCATCTCCTCGGTCGGCCTGATGGTCGGCGGCATCGGCGTGATGAACATCATGCTCGTCTCCGTCACCGAGCGGACGCAGGAGATCGGCGTGCGCAAGGCCATCGGCGCGCGCCGCCGCGACATCGTGCACCAGTTCCTGTTCGAGGCGATGACCTTGACGATGCTCGGCGGCGTCGTCGGCGTCCTCCTCTCGGTCGGCGTCGCGCAGCTCGTCATGCTCCTCGTCCCGTCGCTCCCGGCCACGATCCCGGCGTGGGCCGTCACCGCCGGCCTCGCCGTCTCCGTCGGCGTCGGCCTCGGCTTCGGCGTCTGGCCCGCGATGAAGGCGTCGCGCCTCGACCCCATCCAGTGCCTGCGGTACGAGTAAGCGAAGGGCGCGCGCGACTTTTCCGTTAAACATAAAACCCCGGCCCGGCGTATTAGAGTCCGAGCCGGGGCACGCCTTTGTCTCCAGTAAATTTCGCGGAAGGGCCTTTATGAGAGCGATCTATACCTTCTACGCCGACGCCGCGCGCATCGCCTTGCAGTCGATCTACGCGCACAAGCTGCGCGCGTTCCTCACCCTCATCGGCATCATCATCGGCGTGGCGTCGGTCGTCGTCGTGGGCGCGGCCATCTCCGGGCTGAACACCTACGTCATGGAGAGGGTCTCGGCCGTGCTCGGCACGAACCACTTCATGGTCGCCCGCATGGTCTCGCACGGCAACCTCTCCGAGGAGGAGTGGGAGAAGATGAACCGCCGCAACAAGCGGCTGGAGATCGAAGACTACGAGTGGGTGCGCGACCGCTGCGTGGCCTGCGTCGAGGTGGGCGCGCAGTTCCAGCGCCGCGTTGACCTCTCGCACGAGGGCGAGAAGATGTACGGGACGCAGATGCAGGGCTGCACCGCCAACATGGCCTCCATCGAGGAGAAGACCATCGCCGAGGGGCGCTTCTTCCTGCCGCAGGAGGTGGAGACGGCCGCGGCCGTCATCGTCATCGGCAACGACATCAGGGAGAAGTTCTGGCCGGGGCTCGACCCCGTCGGCCGCACCCTGAGCGTCCAGGGCATCCCGCTCCAGGTCATCGGCGTCGAGGAGAAGCGCGGCTCGATGTTCGGCAACTCGCTCGACAACCAAGCCTACATCCCGCTGACCACCTACCGGAAGATCTTCGGCGGGCGGCAGAGCATACAGATTCACGGCAAGGCGGACTCGCGCGCGAAGTTCGACGCCGCCATCGAGGACGCGCGGATGGCGCTCCGCGACAAGCACAAGCTCAAGGGGACGGAGGAGGACGACTTCGGCATCGTCAACACGGGCGAGATCGCGGGCGACGTGGACTCCTTCACGGGCGGCATCCAGCTGGTCGTCACGCCCATCACGCTCATCTCGCTGGTGGTAGGCGCCATCGTCGTCATGAACATCATGCTCGTCTCGGTGACCGAGCGCACGTTTGAAATCGGCCTGCGCAAGGCGCTCGGCGCGACGCGCAAGCAGGTGCTCCTGCAGTTCCTCATCGAGTCTTCGTTCCTGACGACCTTCGGCGGGGTGCTCGGGCTCTTCCTCGCCTTCGGCATCGTGTGGCTCATCTCGGTGACGACGCCGGTGACGATGACGGTCACGATCTTCTACATCTTCCTGTCGCTCGCCGTCTCGGGCGGCATCGGCATCGTCGCCGGCGTCTACCCGGCCTTCAAGGCTTCGCGCCTCGACCCCATCATCGCCCTGGCGCGAAAGTAGGAAGGTTGGTGAGAGTTATGAAATTACGCATGCCCCGGTTCATGTCTTCGGAAATCCTGCGGATGTCGCTCGACAGCATCCGCGCGCACAAGCTGCGGAGCGTGCTGACCGTGCTCGGCATCGTCATCGGCGTCGTGGTCGTCATCGTCGTCGCGTCGCTCCTGACGGGCGTGCGCCAGTCCATCGTCAACGTCATCGCGGAGTACGGCACGAACAACATCTACGCCTTCCACCTCTCGACCGGCTTCACCAACAGCAGCCGCGAGGAGGAGCGCACGCGCAAGCCCTTCAAGGAGGAGGACGCCGAGGCCATCAAGCGCGGCGCGCCCGCGGTCGACACGGTGGCGAGCGTGCTGCTCGTGGCGTGGTGGGACTCGACGATTCAGTACCAGGGGAAGAACTACCGGCGCGGGCAGTTGCAGGGCGTGACGGCGAACTACGCGGAGGCCGCCAACCTCTCCATCGCGGGCGGGCGCTTCTTCACCGAGGCGGAAGACACAAACCGGCGCAACGTGATGGTCATCGGCGTCAACCTCGTGGACGCGCTCTTCCCCGGCAAGTCGGCCGAGCAGATCGTCGGGACGGAGGTCAAGCTCGGCGGCCGCCCCTTCGAGATCGTCGGCGTGCTGGAGAAGCGCAAGAACGCCGTCTTCGGCGAGAACGACGAGGACAACGCGGTCTTCGTCCCCTTCCGCACGGCGCGGCAGGTCTCGCCCGGCAGCGAGTACATCCTCTTCATCGTCCGCGCGCGCGAGGGCCACTTCCGCGAGGCGCTCGACCAGACCGAAGAGGTTCTGCGCCGCCGGCGCGGGTTGAAGTCGAGCGAGCCGAACAACTTCGATTTGGGCACGGCCGACAAGTTCATCGGCCAGTTCGACAGCGTGATGGGCATGATCGGCCTCATCGCCATCGCCGTCTCTTCGATAGGACTGCTGGTCGGCGGCATCGGCGTGATGAACATCATGCTGGTGAGCGTGACGGAGCGGACGCAGGAGATCGGCGTCCGCAAGGCCATCGGCGCGCGGCGGCGCGACATCGTCCGCCAGTTCCTCTACGAGGCGATGACCTTGACGGCGCTCGGCGGGCTGGTCGGCGTCGCCATCGCCATCGCCATCAGCAAGCTGCTCGGGCTGCTCATGCCCTCGATCCCGGCCACGATCCCGCTCTGGGCCGTCATCGCCGGCCTCGCCGTCTCCGTCTTCGTCGGCCTCGTCTTCGGCGTCTGGCCCGCCCGCAAGGCTTCGCGCTTAGACCCGATTGAGTGCCTGCGGTACGAATAAGGGTGCTGGGTGTTTGGTGCTGGGTGTTGGGTAAAAGCCCCTTGTCTTCACCCAAAACCCAGCACCCAACACCCCTTTCCTACTTCTTCTGTATCGCGCTCAGCAGCTCTTCACGGAAGTAGCCGGCGGGGATGGTGCCCTGGCGCATGAAGAGGAGGTGGAACTCTTTGGGCGAGAACTTGTCGCCGAGGAGTTTCGACGCGTCAGACCTGAGCGCGAAAATCTGGTCTTTGCCGAGGCGGTAGGTGATGGCCTGGGTCGGCCACTTGGAGTAGCGGAAGATGGCGCGCTCGGCCGTCTCGCAGCTCGCCCGCTTCGAGTCGGACTTCGCGGGGTCGGAGCACTTGCCGGGCTGGAAGTCCACGACCTCCGAGAAGAGTTCGGTCGCCTCGTCGTAGGTCAGCTTCCCCGTGTGAATCCCCGTGTCCACCCGCACGCGCAGGTCGCGGTAGAGCTTGCCCTGAAGCTGGTAGAGCCGCTCCTCCGGCGTGTAGAAGCCCTCGGGCGCGCCCGGCTGCGGCTCCGCCATCAAAGCCTCCGAGTAGAGCGCCCAGCCTTCGGCCGCCATCGAGTCCTCCCACATCGAGCTCGAATCCTCGACGGCCCCCGGCGTCAGCCAGCGCACGCCCGCGATGTCGTTGCGGTACTGCGTCATCACCTTGTAGTGCCAGTCGTGTCCGGGGAAGCCCTCGTGCGCCGAGAGGTCTGCGAGCGCCGCGCGGTTGTTCTCCTTCAAGACCGCCTGGTCGTCCTTGCCCGAGGTGGTGACGTAGAAGCGCCCGACGCCGCTCTGCTTGAAGGGGGGCGCCGGGTAGTAGGCCGCGCCGTCGATGGAGGCGCGCAAAGGGGGCGGCGTCTCGACCACGTCGAGCTTGTAGTCGGCCGGCACGTCGAAGACGCCGGTCTTGCGCGCGTAATCAACTAAGCGGACACCCGCCTCCTTGTACCAGTTGACCATCTCGGCGTCGGTCTTCGGGTAGTCCTTGCCCAGCTCGTCGAAGACGGCGCGGACGGCCTGCGGCCCGTCCTCCGGGAGCTGCATCCCGCGCTTCTGCCCGATCTGGCGCGCGAGGTCTACCATCTGCTTGCGCGTGTCTTCGACGATGGGCCAGGCCTCTTCGTAGAGCTTCGCGGCCGTCGTGTCCACGCGCAGGTTATTCTTCAAGGCCCAGTCGTACTCCTCCGCGCCGAAGGCGTAGCGGTCTCGCGCGAACTGAGCCTTCGGCGTGAGCTTGTCGCCCGCGGCGTCGAAGAAGGTCGCGCGGACGAACTCCGCGAACTGCTTATAAGCCTCCGACGCCTGGTGCGAGGCGTCTTCGAGCTGCCGGAGCATCTGGTCGCTGGCCTCGCCCGCGGCCAAGCGTTCCTTCGCGATCTCGGGGAGCTTCGTGGCGAAGTAGTCGGCGTTGGCGCCGGCCGTCGTCACGCCGTCGCGCAGGAGCATGCGGTGGTCGGCGGTGTTGCCCGACTTGACGCCCGCCTCCAGCTGCGCCTGCGCGTTCTTGAGAAAGCCCGGGATGGCCGAGACGCGCTGCGTGACGAGCCGCCACTCGTCGGGCGTGCCGTAGGTCTTCTCGCCGGTCTGCGTCATGCCCTGCATCTGCCAGTCGATGGCGCGGAAAGGCTCGGAGACGTAGGTGTCCACGGCGCGCTCCTGGTACTTGCGCGTCTGGTGCTGTCGCAGCAGGAAGGCGATCTGCGCGAGCGCCACGTCGCGGTCGATGCGGCGCGCGGGCGAGAGCGAGGCGGGGTCTAACCCCTGAAAAGCCTTCTGCGTGTCGGCGAGCCATTTATCTTCTTCGGCGAGGGCGGCGGCCGAGTGGTCGCGCAGGCGGCCGTCCACGTCCTTCAACGAAGGGTCGAGGCCGCCGCCGCCGAGGTACGTGTTGACCGTCGGGTTGCGGCGGAGGAACTCGACGACGTACTTGTCGTGAATCGCCTTGAAGGCCGCGTCGCCGGAGCCGCCCGCGGGCGAAGCGGCGGGGGCCGTGTTCTGTGCGGGCTGCGTCGTACACGCCCCGGCCAGGAGCGCGGCTGCGAGCAGGAGGAGTCTTCTTCTCATCGCTTCCTCTTCTTTCGGGTGTGTGCTGTCCAGGGAAAGTTTGTCTGCTTACGCACGGAGATTAACGCCGCACTACGGCAGGCCGCAACCGCGGGCGCGCTTGTTCGTGCTCTCGCCCATCCGCTACACTGGCCGCGACTTTCGACCCGTCCCGACGAGTGGAAACCTTTCGATGAGCGAACTGAGAGAGCGGCGCTGGGCCGTCTTGAGCGAGCGGGGGTGTGAGGACTCCGGGCTCAGCTACGAGGATGCCGCGGGCCTCGTCGCGCGCCTGAGGGCCGAGCGCGTCAGCGGCCTCTGCGTCGTCACCGACGCGGCCGCCGCGCACCTGCCGCGCGTGAAGAAGTCGGCGGCAAAGCCAAAGCGCAGCCGCAAGAAGTCTTCTGCATAAAAATCTTTCTAACCACAGAGACACAGAGGCACAGCTTGAAGAGGATGACTCAAGAAGCTGTGCCTCTGTGTCTCTGTGGTTAATTTCCTGAAGCGTTGAGGCGTGAGGCGATGACCTTGGCGGCGGTGGCACCCGCGCCGGTCGCGCCGCTGACGGTGGGCGCGAGCGGGTTCGAGACGTCGCCGACGGCGAAGACCATCTCGGCGCTCGTCTCCTGCTCGCCGGTGACGACGACGTAGCCGCGCTCGTCGGTGTGGAGCTGTCCGCGGAACAGCTCCGTGTTCGGCTCGACCCCGACGCGGATGAGGACGCCGCGCACGGCCATCCGCATCGGCTTCAGGGCGCCCGCGCGCAGTAGCTCGACTGACTCGACGCGCTCGCCGCCCGTGATGCTCTGGAGCGTCGTCTCGGTGAAGACGGTGATGCGGTGGTCGCTCCTGATTCGTTCGGCGAACTCGGGGCGCGCGCCCAAGTTTCTGCCGCGGTGGACGAGCGTGACGGTCGCGCAACTTTCGGCGAGCAGCAGCGCGTTCTCGCACGCGGCGTCTCCGCCGCCGACGACGAGCACATCCTCGCCCTTCACCTTTTCATGTTCGAGCTGGCCCGACTCCAACACGCCGCGCCCCTCGAACTCCGTCTCGCCCGGGACGCCGAGGCGCCTGCGGCGGACGCCCGTCGCGATGACGAGGGCGATTGATTGTAACTCCTCGCCGCTCCGCAGGCGGACGCGCCTGGATTTAAGGTCGACGCTCTCGACCTCGGCCTCAGTCCAGAGGTCGAAGTCCCTCTCCTCGGCCTGCGCGGCGAAGAGGTCGCGCAGCTCGCGCCCGTTCGCGGCGCGCGCGCCGAGGTAGTTCTCGACGCGGTTGTGGACGCGCAGCAACTGCCCGCCGACCTCCGACGCCTGTTCGATGACGAGCGTGTCCAGGCCCAGCTCGTCGCACCAGAGCGCCGCCGAGAGTCCCGCCGGCCCCGCGCCGATGATGATGACGTCGTGCATCGCGAACGTTAGACGGTGACGGGCGCCGCCTGACCTTCGAGCGCCTCGCGCAGCTCGGCGGCGACTTCGTCGGGCTCGAGTTGCGAGGCGGCCGGCGCGTTGTCCTGCCCGAAGAACTTGACGGCCGAGGTCAGCTCGCTCCGGTCGGCCTTCCAGACGCCGCGGCCGCGCTCGACGACGTTGAGGCGGCCGAGCAGCCCCGCGAGGTTGCGGCGCGCGACACGCGGCCGCGCGTAGGTCTCGGCCCAGGAGTAGTACGCGTAGTCGATGCGGTAGGCCCAGCCCCCTGCGTAGGGCGTCGCGACCAGAATCACCTCGCCGCGCGTGTGGTGCGCGAGCGCCGTGTAGGGCGCGCCGTGCCGCGCCGGGTCGAAGCCCCCGGGGCCGTAGAACTCTTCGGCGAGCGTGACGACGGAGAGCTTGTGCTCGGCGTCCTCCGAGACGCGGGAGCGCCCGCCCGCGAAGCTCTCCAGCGTCCGCTCGATCCACGCCCAGCCTTCGCGCCAGAGGGCTTCGTACTCGCCCGTGCGCGTCAGGACGTTTTCGACTTCCGGCAGGACGAGTTCGTACGCGCGCCTCTCGTCAACCTTCTCGCCGCCCGCGAGGCTCTCGACCAGGGGCGAGTTGACGCCCGGCACGAAAGGGTTGTCGCCGCCCTGGAGCAGGATGGAGACGCGCACCGCGTCCTCGTTCGGGAACTCGGAGAAGTCTCCCGCCTCGGCCGCCGAGATCAACTTCTCCCTCAACGCGGGCGCGCGCACGCCGTTCAAGACCGACCAGACCGAGAGCACGCCGTCGGCGTCGAAGTGGTTGTTGGTGACGACCTCGACCCCGCGCGCCCACTCCCCGCGCCGCGGCCACGCGGCGAAGTTCAAGGCGATCTCCGTCGAGGTGTCCGCGCGCAGCTCCTCCGGCGTCTCGTTCCCCTCCCAGTGCGAAAGGTGCAGCGCGCCCCCGACCGTCCCGTCCACCGACAGCAGCGGCGCCTCGTTCAGACCTTCGTGGTAGAACTCGAACCTCATGGGGGCTCCTTTCGGTTAGTAGGCAGTAGGCAGATGGCAGTGGGCAGTTCAAATCCGAACCGAAAATTCTAACTTAACCTCTCAACATTCTTAACGCGGGCCTGCTGCCTACTGCCGTCTGCCTACTTCATTCCGTCACGCCCTTGATGCGGACTTGCGGGGCGAGGCGTGTAATCACCAGGCCGTCGCGCGCCTCGAAGCGGCAGGCGAGGGCCGTCTTGTCCTGCGGCTGGCCCCCTTCGCGGTACCAGAACTGGCAGTTGGTGCAGTCGCCGTTCCAGCAGAAGTCCCCGTACGAGATGGTCTCGACGGAGAGGTACTGGAAGCCGCGCAGGAGGCTGTTGCGCTCGGGCACGCGCACCGCGCGGCCGAGGACTTCCAGCTCGACCAGCCGCCCGTAAGGGGCGAACAGGTCGGGGTCGAGGGCGGGCTCGTCCGTGTGACTCATACTGAAATAGCGGTCAGAACCGCCTGCGGTAGCGGGCGGCTCTGTGCGATATGCTTCCACCAAATTATCAAGGGCCACCCGCTACCGCGGGTGGTTCTGACCCTTATTGCCTCGACGAGAGTATCCCCGCCGGCACCAGCAGCTCGCCGGTCTCGGCGTTGATGAGGCCGTTGCGCTCGTCCTCGATGTTGGTGGCCTGCGTGTAGACGTCGCCCGCGAAGGGGCGCGCGCGCAGCTCGCGCTTGAACTCGCGGATGAGTTCGGCGCGCCCGGCCGCCTCCGAGGGGCCGCCGTAGTCCGAGAAGCCGAAGCCGCCCCACTCGCTCACGACCAAAGGCACCTGCCCGCGGTAGAAGAAGGGGTCGCCGACGACGAGTGGGTTGACGGCCACGCCCTCCATCTCGCCCTTCGCCAGCTTGTCCAACACCTCGCGCCAGCGCCCGAGGTCGGGCGTGTAGAGGTGCGCCGTGAGCAGGTCGGACTTCAGACGCCCCTCGCGCGAGACGTGGTGCCAGCCGTCGTTATCCACGACGAGGAACTGCGGGTGTTCGAGCTGCATGTAGTGGTACGTCTCCACGACGTAGTCGCGCGTCTCGTGGTTGACGGCGACGTCCTGCGCGCCCCAGTCCTCGTTGTACAGGCTCCAGATGACGATGGACGGGTGCGCCTCGATGAGCGCGAGCATCCGGTCGAGCTCCGCCCGGTGGTTGGCGCGGCTGCGCCGGCTGGAGCTGTGCGGGCTCGGCACCTCGACCCAGAGCAGCATGCCCATCTCGTCGGCGAGGTTGTAGACGCGCGGGTCGATCCCGGCGATGTGGACGCGGACGAGGTTACACCCCAGCTCCCTCATCGCGCGCATGTGGCGCCGCATCTCGTCGTAGGTCGAGACGCCCGGCTGGTAGAGGATGCCGTCGAGGTAGACCGGCTCGTTGTTGAGGTAGACGTAGCGGCCGCGCGCCTCGACCTTGCGCAGGCCGAAGTGCGTCTCGATCTGCGCCTCGTGCCCCCACTCGTCTTCGAGCCCGGCGACCAGGCGGTAGAGGTTCGGCTCCTTCGGCGACCAGAGGCCGGCGTCGGGCACCTCGACGACGACGCGCTGCTGCTTCTCGCCGGAGAGGAGGCGCAGGGGGAAGACCTCTTCGGCGAGCGGCGTACCGTCGCGCCGTCCGCGCTCGAAGACGCGGACGCGCAATTGGTAAACGCCCGGGTCGTGGATGAGCGTCGTGAAGTTGAAGCGGACGAGGCGGTCTTCGACGACGCTCACCACCCCGACGCGGGAGCGCAGGCGGTTGCGCTCGACCGCTTCGAGCCAGACGCTGCGCACGGCCCCGGTGAAGGTCTGATACCAGATGCCGCCGCGCTTGTAGACGTGCGACTGCTGCTTGCCGCGCGGTATCTCGGCGTCCATCGTGTCGGCGACGCGGACGGTGAGGCGGTTGAAGAGGCGCAGGGCGTCCTCGGGCAGCTCGTAGGAGAAGGAGGTGTACTCGCCGTAGTGCGTCTTCTCGCCCTCGATGGTGCGCAGCGCGCGGCCGTTCAGCCAGACGCGCGTCTCGTAGCCGCAGGCGCCGAACGTGATCTGCAACATCGGCTGCGGGCCGGGGCCGTGCCGCTCGGGCAGGGGGAACTCGCGCTCGTACCAGGCGACGACCTTGTCCTGCCACGCGTCGGCGTGCGCGGGCGGGGCGGGCTGGTGCTCTTTGGCCTCGCGCGCTTCGAGCATGTGCTCCTCGATGGAGCCGGGCCAGTGCGCGTTGCGCTCGTAGGTGTGGCCGAGGTACCAGCGCTCGCGCAGCCCCTTGTCCTCGGGGTCGAGCGCGAAGCGCCACTCGCCGTCGAGCAGCCAGTGGGAGTTCGGCCGCAGCACGGCGCGCGGCAGAGGGTTCTCGGTCGTCTCGGCCGCGGTCGCCTTCGCGCCCTCCTCCTCGCCCGTCGTAAAACTCAGGTCGGTGCGCACGGTCTCCATGCCGCCATTCTAGCTTAAACAGTAGGCAGTAGGCAGAGGGCAGTAGGCAGTTCGGATAGGAGAGCAGCCTATTGTTATTTGCGGATGCGGGTAGCCGGGAGCGATTTCACCACAGAGACACAGAGGCACAGCTGGTTGAGTTATCTCTCTTCAAGCTGTGCCTCTGTGTCTCTGTGGTGAATCCTTCTTTCGCCATTTGGCACGGTCGCGGAGGACGGCTACTGCTTACTGCTCGGGTACACGGGCAGGCCGTCGATGCTGACCTGATTCTTCTCGCGGCGGTATTCGAGGATGCCGTCCTCGCCCTTGCTCAGAGTCCATTCGACGAGCCTTTGCCGCTCCTCCTTCAGCTCGTAGACGGGGACGGCGAAGCCGCAGGAGGTCTGCGCCGACTCGACTTCGAGGAGGACGATCTGCCGCTCGCCGGGGAGGTCGGGGAAGTGCGGCCGCAGGCTCTCCCACTCCTCGTCCCCTCGCCGCACGACGCGCCCGCGCCCGTAGAGGCGGAGGATGAGCGGCTGCTCCGAGAAGCTGCAGAACATGACCGTCATCCGCCCGTTCTCGGAGAGGTGCGCGGCCGTCTCGTTGCCGCTCCCCGTCAGGTCGAGGTAGGCGAAGCGGCGCCCTTCGTCGAGGCAGCGGAACGTGTCCATGCCCTTCGGCGAGAGGTTGATGCGCCCGTCGGCCGGCGCCGTCGCCGTGAAGAACATCTTCTGCTCGCCGATGAACTTTTGCAGTCCGTCGTCGAGCCGCGTGTAGAACTTCGCCATCTTTAACTCTTTCTCAGGGTGTGTCGCGGATGGTGACTTCGAGCGTGAAGGCCGTGTTGGTCGACTCGTCCTCGGGCCAGACGCTGATCTCGTAGTTGCCGGTCTTGGGGAGTTCGCCGCTCCAGTCGGTCGGGTTCGTGCCGACGTCTACGGGGTCCATGCCCGGCGCCCAGACGCCGAAGATGGCGTTCTTCTTCACCGAGGTCAGGTGGAGCGTCAGCGTCTGACCTTTGCGCGCGCGCAGGCGGTAGGTGATGGGGTCCATGCCGCCGCTCTCGCTCGGGCCGCCGGTGGTGCGGCCTTTGAGGATGACGGTGGTGCGACCCTTCGGAAAGCGGACGACGATGGTCTTGCCCCACGCGGGGGCGGTGGCGAGCAGCAGGACGAGGAGCGCTGCGGCGAACTTTCTCATCAGAGGTCTTCTCCTTGCGTTAAGGCCGGGTGTCGGAAAGAGCCGCCGCGCATGATATCACGGGAGCGGCTTCTCAACGGCGGCGGGCGTGCGCTACACTTGCGCAAACGGAAAAGGAGGAGGGAGACCACATTGGGCCTTGTCATGTACATCAAGCCGGGGTGCCCGTACTGCCAGCAGGCGCGCGACTTCTACAAGTCGAAGGGCGTCGAGTGGACGGAGTACGACGCGCAGAGCGACCGCGCGCGCCGCGCGGAGATGTTCGCCTACTCGGGCGGCGACCCCACCGTGCCCTGCATCGTCGAGGACGGCCGGTACGTCCAGTCCGGCTTCGGCGACCCGCCGCGCGGTTGAACGGTGCACGACTAGCCCCGGCCGTGCGCCGGGCGAACGAATTTTCGATTTTTGATTTCAGAATTTTTTGATTTGGGGCCGTCGCGGGTCTACAATCCCCGCACGGCCTCGGTGTTTCGATGCGACTAAATCGCAAACCAAAAACCTAACATCTACATCCTAGCCCCCGATGGTTAGCAGGACGCTCCTTAACTACCGCATCACGGAGAAGCTCGGCGCGGGCGGGCAGGGGACGGTCTACAAGGCCGTGGACGAACGTCTCGGCCGCACCGTCGTCATCAAAGTCCTCAGCCCGGAGCTGACCGCCCGCGAGGTCAACCTCAAGCGCTTCGAGCGCGAGGCGCAGTTGGCCTCGTCCCTCGACCACCCGAACATCTGCACCATCTACGGGCTGCACGAGGCGGACGGGCTGCACTTCATCGCGATGCAGTACATCGAGGGGAAGAACGTCCGCCAGCTCGTCAACGGCCGCCCCCTCTCGCTGGAGAGCGCGCTCTCCATCGCCTACCAGGTCGCCGACGCCCTGACCGCCGCCCACTCGAAGGGCATCATCCACCGCGACATCAAGGCCGGCAACGTGATGGTCACCGCCTCGGGGCTCGCCAAAGTTTTAGACTTCGGCCTCGCCAAGCTGCTCGACGAGAGCAAGCAGGGCGGCGACAACGTGCACCTCACGGAGCTCGGCGTCCCCTACGGCACGGCCACCTACGCCGCGCCCGAGCAGGCCGCGGGCAGGAAGGTCGACCACCGCGCGGACATCTTCTCGACCGGCGTCCTCCTTTATGAAATGCTCGCGGGCATCTGGCCCTTCAAGGGGCAGACGACCGTCGAGGTGCGCTACGCCGTCCTGCACGACACGCCCGACCCCATCGAGGAGGTGCGCAAGGACGACCCGCCGCCCTCCATCCAGAAGATTCTCGACCGCGCGCTCGCCAAGAAACCCGAGGAGCGCTACCCGCTCGCCTCCGAGCTGCGCGACGACCTGCGCGCGGCGATGCGCGAGGTGGCCTCGCTGCGCGGCGACCTCGACCCGCAGACGAGCGGCATGCCTGCGGAGGTCGTCCCCTTCGCCGTACGCCCGCGCCACGAGCCTTCGACCGGCGGCGGCTTCGGCGGCAGCCTCCGCCGCTGGTGGCGGGGCCTGACGGGTTCGGAGAAGCAGGCCACGTCGCTCCCGCCCGGACGCCGCGGCGGCCAGGGCGCGCCGGCGGGCGGCGCCACCGCCACGTCCGGCGCGACGCAGGCGCAGCAGCACGTCAGCCAGTTCGAGCTCGAGAAGTCCATCGCCATCCTCCCGTTCCGCAACATGGCGGCCGACCCCGAGGTCGGCTTCTACGAGTTCTCGCTCGCGGACGCCGTGATTACGGAGCTGGCGCGCAACCGCCAGCTCATCGTCCGGCCCTCTTCGATGATCGTGAAGTACCAGGGCAAGGACGTCGACCCGCGCGAGGTCGGGAAGGAGCTGAACGTGAGCGCCGTGCTCTCGGCCAACTTCCTGCGCGCGGGCGGAACCTTGCGCGTCAACGCGCAGCTCGTGGACGTCGTCACCGGCGACATGCTCTGGAGCGACCGCATCGACGCCACGGCCGACGACCTCATCGCCCTCCAGGACATGATCGCGCGCCGCATCAGCGAGGGCCTCAAGGTCGAGCAGCACGTCTCGCAGACCGCCCCGGCCGCGCCCGCGACGACCAACGGCCAGGCCTACGAGGAGTATCTGAGGGGCCGCGCCGCCTTCGCCAAGTTCCTCTTCCACACGCTCGACCCCGAGGACTGCGACGAGGCCGTCGAGCACTTCCAGCACGCGATCCGGCTCGACCACACGTTCGCGCTCGCGCACTCGGGCCTCGGCGCCTGCTTCGCCAACCGCGTGCTCAAAGGCCTGGGCGGGGCGGAGGACTACGAGCTGGCCGAGAACGCCTTCAGCCGCGCGCTCGACCTCGACCCGAACCTCATCGAGGCGCGCATCCTGATGGTCTTCATCTACCTCTCGCGCGGCGAAAAGCGTAAGGCCCGCGCGGAGGTCGCGCGCCTCGCCAAGCAGGCGCCGAACGAGCCGGCCGTCTACTTCGTCAAGGGCGCGCTCCACCGCCTGGACGGCGAGTACGACCGCGCGCTCCGCGCCTTCGGCAAGCTCTCGCGCCTCGACCCGGCGGCGCGCGTCGTCGCCAGCTACAACCGCGCGCGCGTCTTTATGTACCAGCACCGCTTCGACGACGCGCTCCTCGAACTCGAACAGGGCGCGCGCGTCGAGCCTCACCACCCTTTGATCCGGACGTTCCAGGCGGTCGTGCTCGGCCGGCGCGGCGACGTGGACGAGGCCGTCCGCGTCCTGCGCGAAGTCCTCGAAGAGCACCCGACGATGGACGGCATCCGCCCGCTCCTCGCCCAGCAGCTCATCGTGCAGGGCCACCCGGACGAGGCCCGCGCGCAGCTCACCGAGCGCGTGCGCGAGGCGGCCGACGCCGACCACGACATCGCCTACTGGCTCGCCACCGCGCACGCCATGCTCGGCGAGCGCGACGAGGCGCTCCACTGGCTCGACCGCGCCATCGACCTCGGCAACGAGAACCGGACGTGGTTCGAGTCCGACCCGAAATGGGAGTCGTTCCGCGAAGACCCGCGCTTCGTCGCGCTCATGCGCCGCATCGAGGCCGCGCAACTCCAGTCGCAGCCGCGCGACATCAGCCTGACGGAGGCCGGCGACAGCGGCGGCTCCACACCCCCCGAGGCCTACGAGGAGTATCTGCAGGGGCGCGACGCCGCGGGCCGCTTCATCTACCACACGCTCGCGCGCGTCGACTCCGAAGAGGCCATCGTCCACTTCAAGCGCGCCGTCGAGCTCGACCCGAACTTCGCGCTCGCCTGGGCGGGGCTGGGCGGCGCCTACGCCAACCGCGTCATCAAGGTCATCGGCGGCCCCGAGGACTACGAGCGCGCGGCCGAGGCCCTGGAGCGCGCGCTCGCCCTGAAGCCCGGGCTGCTCGAAGCGCGCCTGCACATGGTCTTCGTCGAGATGGGGCGCGGCAACAAGGCGCGCGCGCGGGAGCTGGCGCAGAAGCTGGCGCGCGAGTGCCCGAACGACGTGGGCGCGCAGTTCGCCTCCGCGACCGTCTCGCGCCTCGACGGGCGTTACCAGGACGCGCTCGACGCCTACGCCCGCATGCTCAAGATTAACCCGGCCGAGCGCGTCGTCGTCAGCTATAACCGCGCGCGGGTCTTCCTCTACCAGCACCGCCACGACGACGCCGAGGCCGAGCTGAACCTCGGCGCGCAGATGGAGGCGAACCACCCGTTCATCAAGTCCTTCAAGGCGATCATCTGCGCCTACCGCGGCGACCTCGAAGGCGCGATGCGGACGATGACCGAGGTCTTGCGCCGCAACCCGGACATGGACGGCGTGCGCCCCCTCTACGCGCAGTTCCTCATCCAGTGGGGCGACCTCGACCGCGCGCGCGAAGAGCTGACCGAGGGCGCGCTGCGCGTCGCGCGCGCCAACTTCGACGTGGCCTACTGGGTCGCCAGCGCCTACGCCATGCTCGGCGACGCGGACGCGGCCTTCGAGTGGCTCGGGCGCGCCGTCGACGTCGGCAACGAGAACCGCCGCTGGTTCGAGGCCGACCCGCACTGGGAGCACTTGCGCGAAGACCCCCGCTTCGCGGAGTTGATGAATCGCATCGGCGACCCGCCCGGGCTCGCCCAGGAAGCCCGACAGCAGTAAACAAGGTGGAGACCGGAAGGGGAGTCTCGGCCGGGTGAGAGGCCGAACCCCTCCCTTCCCTTCAGCGGAGGATGCCCGTGAGCACCTTCGTCGTCGGCGACGTGCACGGTCGCCGCAAGCAGTTAGCCCACCTGCTCTCTATCCTCCCGCGCGAGGCGGGCCGGGACACGCTCGTCCTGCTCGGCGACCTCATCGACCGCGGCGAGGAGATTCCAGGCACCATCGGCGACGTGTGCGAGCTGATAAGCTCCTCGCCCGAAGGCTCCGTCATAACTTTGCGCGGCAACCACGAGCAGATGCTCCTCGACTTCCTCGACGAGGGCGCGCCGCTCTGGCTCCACCCCGCGGTCGGCGGCCAGCACACCTACGGCCAGTACACCGGCTTTAAGCTGACCGACGAACTGCGCTCGTGGTGGGAGGAGGCGCAGCGCCGCCTGCTCGACGCGCTGCCGCCCGAGCACCTCACGTTCCTACGCTCGACCTCGCTCTTCCACGAGGACGAACACGCGCTCTACGTCCACGCCGGCCTCGACGGCGAGAAGCACCCGCAGGAGACCGACGCGCGCCACCTCCTCTGGTCGCGCGACCCGGATTTTTATAAGCACTACTACGGCAAACCCTGCGTCTTCGGCCACACGCCGACGCCTCTGCTGCCCCTGCTCGGGCGCATCGGCCGCCACGGCATCTACGTCTCGCACAGCGCCATCGGCATCGACACCGGCTACGACCCGACCTGTGCTTTGACCTGTCTGCAACTGCCCGAGTTCAACCTCTACCAGACCTTCGCCGACGGCCGCACCGCGCACTTCCGCATGACCAACTTCCTCCCCGAACCCTTCCGCAAGTTCCAGCGCAACGGCCACCCCGCCTGATATACTCCTCCCAAATTCATCCACGGAGGATTCATGTAGATGCTCAAGGAAGGTGACGCCGCGCCCGACTTCGAGGCGCGCGACGCGGAAGGCAATTCGGTCAAACTCTCCGACATGCGCGGCCGCAAGGTCGTGCTCTACTTCTACCCGAAGGACGACACGCCGGGCTGCACCAAAGAAGCCTGCTCCTTCCGCGACGGGTTCGCGGAGTTCAAGCGGCGCGGCATCGAGGTGCTCGGCGTCTCGACCGACGACGAGAAGTCGCACCGCAAGTTCGCCGAGAAGTACTCCCTGCCCTTCACGCTCCTCGCCGACACCGACCACAGCGTCGCGGAACTCTACGGCGTCTACGGCGAGAAGCAGTTCATGGGGCGCAAGTACATGGGAGTCAATCGCAAGACCTTCCTCATCGACGAGGAGGGGCGCATCGCCAAGGTCTTCGACAAGGTCAAGGTGGACGAGCACGCCGACGAGGTGCTCAAGGCCTTCGAGTAAGAAGGCCGAAAGAGTTTTCACCACAGAGACACAGAGGCACAGCTTGAACGGAGTTACGCTTCAAGCTGTGCCTCTGTGTCTCTGCGGTGAAACCCTCCTACCCGAACGGCACCTCCGTTAAAAAATTCTCTTGACGACTCTACGACAGAAGTAGTAGATTCAACCTCAATCGTAGTAGAGGCCGTTTTCGACGGAGGCGCGTGTGGCGAAGGAGACGGACGTGAGGCTGACGAAGTTCGAGCTGGAGGTGATGGCCGCGCTGTGGGAGCTGGGGAGCGCGTCCGTGAGGGAGGTGCAGGAGCGCCTGCCGGAGCGGCGGCGGCCGGCCTACACGACCGTGCAGACCATCGTCTACCGGCTCGAAGAGAAGGGCGCGGTGCGGCGCGTGAAGAAGGTCGGCAACGCGCACGTCTTCGAGCCGGTGGTCACGCGGCGCGCCGCCGTGCGGCGTCTGTTCGACGAGCTGCTCGGCTTCTTCGGCGGCTCGCCGCGGACGCTGATGGCACAGCTCGTCGAGGGCGGACACCTCACGCTCGAAGACCTGCGCGAAGCCGAAGAGGTTTTGGAGCGGCTTGAATCCGAAGGCACGGCATCCGAAGAGAGCCGCGCGGTCGGAGGTCGGCCGAAGGCCGCGGGCCGCAAGGCCGCGGAGAAAGGGAGGCGGCGATGAACGCCCTGCACGAAACGCTCGCGCGCGCGTCCACTTGGGCTTGGCCGGCGGTCGCGAACCACGCGTGGCAGGCGGCCGTGTTCGCGGCCCTCGTCTTCGCCTCGACGCTTCTCTTAAGGGCCGCGCCGGCCCGCGTGCGCTTCGCGCTGTGGCTGGCGGCCGCTTTGAAGTTCGCGCTGCCCGCGGCGCTCTTCGCCTTCCTCGGCGGCGCCCTCGAAGCGGGCGAGACGGCGCCGCTCGTCCTGAGATTCGCGGAGCCTTTGCAGACGGACGCGGCGGACTTGGTCGTTTCGGTCTCCGGCGCGCCCGGCCATTCGGAGGTCTTCTGCCTTTTGACGCTCGCGTGGGCCGCGGGCGCGTGCGCGCTCTTCGCCGTGTGGCTCGTGCGTCGGCGCGAGTTCGTGCGGTCGGTGCGCAGGGGCGAGGAGGCCTGGTCGGGCCGCGAGTTCGAGGCGTTACGACGAGCGCGTGCGAGGCTTGGGCTTAAGACGGAAGTGCTGCTCGTGCTCTCGGAAGAGGGGACGGAGCCGGGCGTGTGGCGCACGCGGCGGCCGGTGCTGGTGCTGCCCGCGCGCGTGGCCGCGCAGTTGGACGAAGAGGAACTCGAATCGGTGCTGCTTCACGAGCTGGCGCACGTCGAGCGGCGCGACAACCTCTGGGGCAACTTGCAGACGGCGCTCGAATGCGCCTTCTGGTTCAACCCGTTGGTGTGGCTGGTCGGTCGTCGCCTGCTCGCGGAGCGCGAGCGCGCGTGCGACGAGCGCGTGCTCGAAGCGGGCGGCGCGGCCGCCTCTTACGCGGCCGGCATCCTGAAGGTCGTGCGCTTCTGCACGGGCTGGCGCGTGGCCGGCGTGTCGGGCGCGGCCTCTGGCTCAAACCTGCGAAGGAGGGTCGAGATGATTATGCGTGGGGAAGGCGGCGCGCCGCGGGTGCGCGCATGGCACCGCGCGCTGACGTTGGGTGCGGGGGCGGCGGCGCTCCTGCTGACGTTGGGCGCGGGGGTTTTCGGCGGCGCGCGCGCGCGTGCGCTGATGTTGGAAGGCGTCGGCGGGGGCGAGCCGCCGCAGCAGGCGCGCGCCGGGCGCGTCCACGTAGTCGAGCGGCGCGACGCGGGTCAGGGGCCGGCGGTCGAAGAGATAGAGCAGGCGCAGGAGACGATGGTCTTCTTCGAGCAGGCGGCGGGCGCGCCGGTCGCCATCACCGAGGCGAAGATGCGGCAGATCACGCGCGAGCAGTTGCGCCGCGCGGACGACGAGGGCGCGGACTCTTTCGACGACGAGGAGTCCGCCTCTTTCATCACGATGCCTTCGGTCAGGGTGTCGAACCTTTCGACGAAGGAGGTGCGCGAGGTCGGGGTGGGATTCACGACCGGCGGGCGCATGAACGTCATCACCGCCTACGCGGTCTCTTTGAAGCCGGGCGAGTCCGAGACGATACGCTCCGACTGGCGCGGGCGCAACGTCATCATGCCGGGCACGCTCGCCGACGTGAGCCTGCGCGTCGTCTGGGTGACGTTCGCCGACAGGACGCAGTGGGGGGAGCGCGCACGGCCGCCGCACCCGCCCGCCGCACCGCCCGCGCCCGACGCGCCCGACGCACCCGACGCGCCCGACACTGGGCCGCGGGCCGCCGTGAGCGGCGAGGGCGTAGGGGGCGCGGTCGCTGCGGGGCGCGGTGAAGGCGTCGGGGCCGGGACTGGTGAGGGGGCCGGCGCGGGCGCCGTCAAGGCGGGCAGCGGGCTCCGCGGCAAGGCGATCTACGCGCCGAATCCGACCTACCCGCCCATCGCGAAGGCGGCGAACGCGCAGGGCGTCGTCAGCGTGAAGGTCACGTTGGACGAGGAGGGTAACGTCGTCGCGGCCGAGGCCGTTTCGGGCCACCCGCTGCTGCAAGCGGCGGCCGTGGACGCCGCGCGCGCCGCGAAGTTCAGTCCGACTTACCTGGAGGGCAAGCCCGTCAAAGTCGTAGGCGTCATCTCCTACAACTTCGTGCTCAAGTAAGCAATTTCACCACAGAGACACAGAGGCACAGCTTGTTGAAGTATTTCTCTTCAAGCTGTGCCTCTGTGTCTCTGTGGTTAATTTCTTAGTAGAATGTCGCGCCATGTCCACGCACAGAATCATGCTGCGCTCGCGCGAGCGCGAAGACCTGGTCGAGTTCACGGACGAGGTGAATGAGCTCGTCGGCGCGGCGGGCGTGCGGGAGGGCGTCTGCGTGCTCTTCGTGCGCCACACGACCGCCGGCCTCACGGTCAACGAGAACGCAGACCCGGACGTGCCCCGCGACATGCTCCACTGTTTGCGCACGCTCATCCCGCAGCACGGGATGGACTTCCGGCACGGCGAGCAGAACTCCGACGCGCACATCAAAGCCTCGCTCGTCGGCCCCTCGGTCACAGTCCCCTTCGCCGACGGCCAACTGCTGCTCGGCCGCTGGCAGGGAATTTTCTTGTGTGAGTTCGACGGCCCGCGCCGCCGCGAGGTGGTGCTCTCCATCATCGGGTAAGGCCGAAAGGACGTGCAGTGGAACCGCGACGCCTGGAAGACCGACGCCTTCTTCGGCAACCCGCTCGGCGGCTTCACGTCGCTGTAAGGGGGCAGTAGGTAGTAGGCAGACGGCAGTAGGCAGTTTGGATGCGGGAGGGGCTTGTTATCTTTTACCGGTACGTATAACCAAGAGGCATTCAACACAGAGACACAGAGGCACAGCTTGTTGGACTATTGGCCCCAAGCTGTGCCTCTGTGTCCCTGTGGTGAAATTGCTCCCGCTATTCGGCTCGACCGTTAACAATGACAACTGCCTACTGCCTACTGCCATCTGCCTACTGGCTCCGTCACCACGCGCGCGACCAGCGGGGGCCTTTGTGGGAGTCGTCGCGGAGGCGCGTGTCGAGGCCGGCGCGCAGCTCCAGCAGGCGGCCCATGAGCCAGAGGAGGTCGGAGAGACGGTTGAGGTATGGGACGACGTGCGGGTTGAGTTCGGCGCCGGTCTCGCTGAGGCGGACGACGGCGCGCTCGGCGCGGCGGCAGATGGTGCGGGCCACGTCGTAGGCGGCGGCCGCGGCGTGTTCGCCGGGCAGAGACCAGTCGGAGAGTAGCCCCTCGGTCGCTTCGATCCGCGTGACGTGGCCGGTCAGCGCCTCGACCATCTCGGGCGTGACGTAGGTCGTCTTCGACTCCTGGCCTCCGGCCGGGCTCGCGACGGCGCCCGCGACCGTGAACAGCTCGCGCTGGATCGTCTTCGTCAGCTCACGCACCTCTTCGTCCTCGCAGATCGAGCGCGCGAAGCCCATCGAAGCCCCCAGCTCGTCCACCGTCCCGTACGCCTCCACGCGCACGTCGGCCTTCGAAACCCTCTCCCCGCCGATTAGCCCTGTGTCGCCCTTGTCGCCGTGCTTGGTCGCAATGCTCATTCAACAACTCCCCTTCATAAAGCCGTGTAACGTTGCTGCCTACGTAAGAGCCAGAGGAAGACGGGGCCTCCGGCGAGGGCGGTGATGGCGCCGACGGGCAGCTCGCCCGCGCCGAGCGCCGTGCGCGCGACCGCGTCGGCCAGCATCAGGAAGGCCGCGCCGAGCACGAACGAGCAGGGCATCACGACGCGCACGTCCTCGCCGAAGAGCAGACGCACGGCGTGCGGTACGATCAACCCGACGAAGCCGATGGTGCCGCCGACCGCCACCGTCACGCCGACGATGAGAGACGAAGCGACGTAGACGAGCCGTTCGCTGCGCCGCACGTTAACGCCGAGGGCGGCGGCCGTCTCCTCGTCCACGGCGAGCAGGTGCAGGTCGCGCGCGAGGAGCAGCAGCACGACCCAGCCGGGCACGAGGAAGAGGAGCATCCGCCAGATGAGGTCGAAGCCGACCACGTCGAGACTCCCAATCGTCCAGCGGAGGATTTGCAGCGCGCGCGAGTAGTCGGCGAAGTACTGGATGACGACGACGCCGGCCGCCGCGACCGTGTTCATCACGACGCCCGCGAGCAGCAGCGCGCCGGGCAGGACGGTCGCGCCCGTCCGCGCGAGGCGGTAGACGACCACCACGCTCAGGCACGCCCCCGCGAACGCCGCGACGAAGACCACGGGCAGCCCCGCCACCTTCGCGCCCGCGCCGAAGGCAATCGCCACGCTCGCGCCCAGCGCGCCGCCGCCCGAGACGCCCAACGTCAGGGGCTCGGCCAAAGGGTTCCTGAACATCGCCTGCAACGCCGCGCCGACGACGCCGAGCGAAGCCCCGACCACGCCCGCCATCAACACGCGCGGCAGGCGCAGCCCGAAGAAGAGGAAGCGCGCGCCCTCGTCCGTCCAGAGCGCCGCGAGGTCGAGCCGCCGGTAACCGACCCACAGGGAGACGAGCGTCGAGACGAGGAGGAAGAGGAAGAGCCAGCCGAGCGCGCGCCGCAGCCGCCGGCCTGCGGCGGCGGAGTTCGGATCGCGGACTGCGGATTGGAGAGCCAAGTCTGACCCCGCGCCTTTCGTCTTCATCAACTCGGAGGACATGGCAAAGTTAAATCCGCAATCCGAATTCCGCAATCCTACAGTTCCGACCAGACGAACGTGCGGCCGAAGGCTCGGCGCGCGCGGACGTGCTCGTCGCCGTAGACTTCGGCCAGGACTTCTTCGCGGAGCACCTCGGCGGGTGCGCCCTCGGCCGCGACCTCTCCTTTACCGATGGCGTAGACGCGGTCGAAGTCGGGGTCTAAGAGCGTCAGGTCGTGCGTGACGACGAGCGCGGTCATGCCCTGCTCGTCGCGCAGGCGCCGCAGGTGTCGGATGAGGCCGGCGCGGTGCTTGAGGTCGAGCGCCGCCGAAGGCTCGTCGAGCAGGAGACATTCGGGCTCCTGCGCCAGGGCGCGTGCGAGCGAGACGAGCTGACGCTCGCCGCCCGAGAGTTCCGTCACGGGCCTGGCTTCGAGGTGCGTCGCGTCCACGGCCGCCAGCGCCGCGCGCGCCGCGTCGAGGTCGCGCCCCGTCTCGAAGCGGAAGCGCGTCGTGTGCGGGCTGCGTCCCGTCAGAACGACTTCGAGCGCGGTGAACGGAAAGACGGTCGAGACCCCCTGCGGCACGTAGGCCACGCGCCGCGCGCGCTCCCGAGGCGAGACGCGCGCGAGCGGCACGCCGCCCAACAGCACCTCGCCCGCCGAAGGCTTGAGCAGCCCCGCGAGCAGGCGAATCAGAGTCGACTTGCCCGACCCGTTCGCGCCGACGAGCGCCGACAGTCGCCCGCGCTCGACGCGCACGCTCGCGCCGCGCACCACCTCCGGCGCGCCCTCCGCGTACGCGAACCGCAAGTCTCGCCCCTCGATTAGCGTTTCAACGTTTGTGTCTGCCGACATGCTTCTTTAAAGGTTTTGGGTTTTGGGTATTAAGGGGGAAGGCGCTTCTTAACCCAACACCCAACACCTAAAACCCAACACCCTCCCCTCACTTCTTCTCGAACGCTTCGGGATGAATCAGCTCGGCGAACCTGCGCGCGGAGGCGCCGACGAGCTGCGATGGGTGGAGCACGGTCTCGTCGCGGACGGGGTAGACGCGCCCCTCGCGCACGGCGCGCAGCGTGGGCAGCTCCTTCCAGACGGCGAGCGTGTCTTCGGCGAGGCCCCCGGTCTGCGGCTGCATCATCAGGTCGAGCACCACGTCCGGGTCGAGCGTGACGACCGCCTCCTTCTGCATCTTGCCCCAGCCCTCGCGCGAAGGGGGCGAGACGGGTTCGCCGCCCGCGACGCGTATGAGCTGCGCGATGAAGCTGTCGCCGCCCGCCGTGTAGAGGTCGCGCAGGGTGCCGGGCACGCGGTCGACGACGCAGAGCACGCGTCTACGGGGCAGACGTTCGGTCGCGAGCCGCACGCCCTCCACGCTCATGCGCGTCTGTTCGAGGAGCTTGCGCGCGGCCTCCTCTTCGCCCGTCGCCCGGCCGACGAGTTCGATGGACTTGTACGCGTCTTCGAGCGTCTGGCTCGGGACGGCGAGCGTCCGGATGCCCGCGGCCTCGACCTTGTCTTTGACGAACTGCGCCTGCGCGTCGGAGAAGACGACGAGGTCGGGGCGGAGGCTGGCGATCTGCTCCATGTTCGGGTTGTTCCAGCCGCCGACGCGCGGGAGCTGCTTCACTTCGGGCGGGTAGGTGCAGTAGTCCGAGACGGCGACGACGCGCTCGAAGGCGCCGACGCCGTAAAGTATCTCGGTCGTGCTCGGCGAGAGCGAGATGATGCGCGCGGGCTTGGCCGCCGAAGAGGGCGCGACGACCGGGCCGACTCTGGCGCAGCCCGCGGCGAGCGCGAGCAGGAGCGCGACGAAAAGGAAGGCCGACTTAACTCTCATCTCGTTCCCGAACCTCTTCATGAAAAGCGGCGGGCACGGACTCCTCGCCGTAAGGACAGTGGCGGCACCCGCTCCCGCAGCAGTAGCCGCGCCGCAGGTGATAGCCTTCGGTGAAGACGACGTACCCGCCCTCGCGGTAGAAGTCTACCCCTTCGACGAGCGGCCGCCTTTCGTTTGACGTTTGCAGGGCTTGAGCTTTGAAGACCTTCATTCGCATTAAGTGAAGGGCGTTTCACCACGGAGACACAGAGGCACAGCTTGTTGAGCTATTGTCTTCAAAGCTGTGTCTCTGTGGTGAATCATTCCCACTTCACTTTCCAAACTTTCCAACTAACGATTTACCTTAAAAACTCAGTGACGCGCCCGCGCGGCCGTGGACGCCGGGCGTGCGGAAGCCGTTCTCGTAGTAGTCCTGGTCGAAGACGTTCTCGATTTTGCCGAAGAGGCGCAGGCGGCGCGACTCAGACAGGGGGAAGGTGTAGCCCGCCGTCAGGTCGCCCTTCCGGATGCCTTCAAAACGGAAGGCGCGGTTGGTGAAAGTGCTCGGGTCGAAGATCGGCGCGAGGTAGTCGCTTGAGGCGACGAGGTCGAAGTTGACCGCGACGCGCTGGCCGAGCCGCGCGTTGGCGACGAGCGTGAACTGGTGCTCGGGCGTGGCGAAGGCGCGGAGCACGCCCGCGACGGAGGGACGACGCAAGTCGCTGTTGACGAACGTGTAGGAGGCGAAGAGGTCGAGCCAGCGCGCGGGCGCGAAGTCGCCGCTCAGCTCCGCGCCGCGCGAGAGGCCGCCGCCCGTGTTGAGGTAGCCGCTGAAACGCCCGAACGGGTCGTTCGGCGTGTTGCCGAAGGCGACGATCTCTTGCAGGCGCGTGTAGAAGTAGGTGGCCGAGAGCCGCGCGCGGCTCGTGCCGAGCGCCTGGTCGACGCCGGCGTCGAAGGCGACGGAGCGCTCGGGCGCGAGGCGCGGGTCGCCGAGCGCGCTGTAGCCGAAGAAGGAGTCGAAGAAGGTGCCGAAGCGCTCGTAGAGCGAGGGCTTGCGGTAGCCGTTGCCGACGTGGCCGCGCAGCTTCGTGTTGGTCGAGCGGAAGAGGTACGCGATTGAGCCGTCGCCCGTGTACGCGTTGGGCGGCGAGTCGAACGCGAGGCCCGCGTAAGGGGCGCCCGCGACGGGCGCGAAGCGCGGCGTGCCCAGACGAAACGTCTGCGCGCGGAAGGCGGCCGAGAGCTGGAGCCGGTCGTCGAGGAAGCGCAGTTGGTCTTGCACGAAGAGGGCGTGGCTGCGCTCGTCCACGTCGGCCGAGGAGTTGCCCGAAGGGCGAACGTCGAAGAAGTCGGTCGAGAAGGTCTCGCGCTCGAACTCGTAGCCGGCGTTAATCAGGTTGTGTCGGCCGAGGCGGAAGTCTGTGCGCGCGCCCAGGGTGTTGACGGTGCCGTCGAAGTCGTTGACGGTCGAGCCGTGTGGTTCGAAGAAGAAGTCCGCCGGGTCACCCGGAACGGCAGGCCCTTCGTTGAGCGAACGGTGCGTGCGGAGGCCGTGGTAGGTGACGGAGTACCCGAACGCTTCCGTCGGCCTTTGCGCGAAGGTGACGGCGCCGGAGAAGAAGCGGGCCGCGCGCGAGAAGTCGGGGTCGTTGGCCGCGGGCAGGAAGGTCGCGTTGCCGAGGTTGAGCCGACTGAGAGCCGTCCCCGCTTCGTAACGCTTCAGCTCCGCGCGCGAGACGGGGCGCGCGTCGACGATGCCGTTCGCGGGCAGGGCGCCGACGGCCTGCGGCTCTTCGTTGAGCTGCGCGAAGGAGTCGGAGGCGTAGACGCGCGCCGAGAGCGTGGCGGTCGGCGTGAGGCGGACGAGCGCGCGCCCCTGCGCGTTGGTCGAGCGCGCGGCGTCGTCGCCGTCGACGCCCTTCGAGACGTTGAGGTGCGAGACGCCCGCGCTCCAGACCAGGCGGTCTGCCCTACCTGCCGACCCGGAGAAGTTGGCGCGGCCCCGCGCGAAGCCCAGGCCGCCGCCCTCCGCGAAGAGTTCGCCGCGGAAGGGGCCGCCGCCCTCTTCGGTGACGACGTTGACGACGCCGCCGATGGCGTTCGTGCCGTAGAGCGAAGAGCCGGAGCCGCGCAGGACTTCGACGCGGCCGGCGTCGGTGACCTGTAGGTCGGAGAGGAGGCTGGTGGCGTCCGACTCGGGCGCGGATGGGTCTCGGAAGCGGAGGCCGTCGATGAGGACGGAGGTGTCCTGGTTGCGCAGGCCGCGCGTCTTGACCGAGACGAGCGAGCCGGGGCCGCCGAGCTGCTGCACGCGCAGGCCGGGCACGGTCGTCAGGGCTTCGCCCAGGGTCGCCTCGTCACGCTCCTCGATCTCGCGGCGGGTGACGGAGGTGACGGCCTTCGAGACTTCGTCGACGGTCTGCGGCGTGTCGGAGGCGGTGACGACGACCTCGGCCGCGACGCCCAGGACTTCCAGGCGCACGTCGAGAGTTGAAGAGGCGTCGCGCGCGAGGGTGAGGACTTGCGCCGACGACGGCGCGAAGCCGCGCGCCTCCGTCTCGACGATGTACTCGCCGGGCGCGAGCCGCTCGAAGCGGTAGGCGCCCGAAGAGTCGGTCACGGTCGAGAGTCGTGCGAGCGTGCGCGCGCGCTCGTAGAGCGTGACGCCGGCGCCGGGGACTCCGGCGCCCTGCGGGTCTGTGACGCGCCCCGAGAGGGTCGCGCCCTGCTGTCGTGCTTGTGCGAGCGCGGGCAGGCAGGCCGCGGCGAGCAGCGCGCAGACGACGACAAACGTGCGGTTCAAAATCTCTCTCCTCATCTCGAAAACTCCTCTCGCGGCGTGGGCCGAAGGCGGCCGCCCCGGCCGCGGGAGAGAGAGGGAACTACCGGGCGCGAAAGAGTCCACGGCCCCGACAACGGAAAAGCCCTCGGTCTTCCGAGTGGAAGACCGAGGGCTGGCCGGATGAACTCGAGTGAACCGAAGGGCCGGCCGGCGTCCGGCGTCCGACGAACTCGAACACCCGACACGCCCCTCGCCCACGGCTCACGCCCGACGCCACTCGCCCTTTCCCGGGGCGCTTGAGCGGTCGCTCCGTCTAAAGCGGGTGCTGGGTGCCGGGTGTTGGGTGCTGGGTAAGAGCTATTTCTTAACCCAACACCCAACACCCGGCACCCGGCACCCAGACCACAGGCAAGGTTTCCTGACTCCCGGCTCGGACGCGCCGCACCCTTTTGGCCTTCCCCGAACTCGTCGAGTGACCTCTGGCTGGCAGAAGAGGGTGCGTCACGAATCGCCGGTACACAGTGGCGGGAACCGTGCGGGCTTTACACCCGACTTCCCTTTGAACCTGCGACGGCCGGCCCGAAAGTCCTCGGGCCGGAACAGCGATGAAACTTGAAGTTTGAAAGAGCTGGTGCCCGAACTTCTCAACTTTGTTCTGTCCGGGCTGCGAAGTGTGACACGCTAACACCGCGCCATCACGCGGTCAAGCCGGGCTGTTCAGTCATTATTCTTCTCGGCGACGGCCTTGCGGAGTTTGCCGACTAGTTCGCGCGTGGGGGCGGCGTAGTCGCCGGAGGGGGCGAGGCGCAGGTACTCCTCGTATTCGGTCAGCGCGCGGGCCGGCTCGTTCAGCTTGAGCAGGAGGTTGCCGGCGAAGAGGTGCGCGTCCGGGAAGTCGGGCTTGAGTTGCAGGGCGCGGCCGATGTGCGGGGCGGCGCTGCGCGCACGATTCGTGTCGAGGTAGAGGCGGCCGAGCGCGAGGTGCGCCTGCCACGAAGCCTCTTCGAGTTTGAGCGCGGCGCCCAGGGCCTCCTCGGCCTCGGCCGTCTTTTTCAGGCGGCGCCGCACCTCGCCGAGCGAGACGAGCGCGGCGGCGGAGTGCTCGTCGATCTTCGAGGCGCGCTCCAGAGAGGCCTCCGCCTCTTCGAGCCGGCCCGCCTTCGTGTGCGCCGAGGCGAGCAGCATGTGCGCCGCGAAGAAGTCCGGGTAGAGTTCGACGGCGTGGCGCAGGCGCGAGACGCCCTCTTCGTCTTTGCCCTTCGCGAGCGACGCGGAGGCGCGCTCGTACTCCTTGCGCGCCTCCTCGGGCACGCGCGCGTCGACGGAAGAGGCGGGCGCCGCCGCCCCGCGCGCGGCCGCGGCGCAGACGGGCGAGGTCGTGTCGGGACGGAGGTCTACGTCGAGGTAGGCGCGGAAGACGAGGACGAGTTCCACCTGCCGCCGCTCGGTCTGGTGGCAGTCGGCCGAGACGTTGACGACGTACTGGCCGCGCTGCAACTGCGCGAAGCGGAAGCGCCCGCGGTTGTCGGTCAGCATCTGGTCGAGCTGCCCGCCGCCGACGCGCTCTAAGGAGACGCGCACTCCCTGCACCGGCGTGAGCGCGCCCGCGAGGCGCACCTGCCCCGTGATGTCGGCCGTGTTGGTCGCGGGGTTGTAGGTCTCCCGGTCGCGCTCCGAGGTCTGCGCGCGCGCGGGGCCGGCCGCGAGTGTGACGAGGAGGAGGGTAAGAAGAGGGAGACAGAAGCGCCGTGACATCGGGACTTAACCTCCTCTGCTTTCGTTGGGGCGCGTTCGGGTGAAGGGGACGGCGACAATATCCACCCGCGACGCCCGGAAAGGCAAGGAGGGAAGGGAACCCTCGCGAGGAACCCTTCCCTCCGCTGGAAGCGGCCCGCCTTCCGGGCGACGGGCCGCGTGGGCGAGCGCGCGGGCTAGAAGCTGTACTTCAGCCCGAATTGGATGAGACGCGGCGGGACGGCCGTCGAGTTGATGAGCCCGAAGGTCGCCGGCGTCGCGATGTTGACCGTCGACGGGAAGCGGAAGACCGGGTGGTTGAAGAGGTTGAAGAAGTCCGTGCGGAACTGGAACTGATGACGCTCGCCGAGGTGGAAGCGCTTCATCAGGGTCAAGTCCCAGTTGGCTTGGCGCGGGCCGCGGAAGGCGTTGCGCGGCGTGTTGCCGAAGCCGGTCGCGCCCGCGTTGGCCGCGAAGCCCGTGGCCGGGATGATCGGCGCCGTCGTGAAGCAGGCCGGGTTGAGGTAGCGCGCGAGGCGCTGCTCGACCGTGCCCTGCGTGTAGGCCGAGGCGATGCTGGAGCAGACGAACTGCGCCGTGCCCGCGGCCGTGCCGAAGATGCCGCCCGAGGTCGAGTCGGTCACGGAGAAGGGCAGGCCCTTCTGGTAGGTCGTGATGCCGCTCACCGTCCAGCCCTTGAAGACCTGGTTGTCGAGGAAGCTGTCCTTCGGCACGGGGATGTCGTAGGAGTAGCTGACGACGAGGCGGTGCGGCCGGTCGAAGTCGCCGCGCGCGTAGTTCTGCTGCGGGTTGTTCTGGGCGTTGTAGATGTTGGCGCCGTTCTGGCCGTTGCGCGTCGCGTTCAGCTCGTCGGTCGAGAGCGAGCCGCTGACGTTGTCGGTCGTGCGCGAGTAGGTGTAGGCGGCCTGGAAGTAGATGCCCCGCTGGAGCCGGTGCAGCGCCGTCACCTGGAGCGAGTTGTACTTGGCCTGGCCGATGTTGCCCGAGAAGCGCGCGCCGCGCTTGCGCGACAGGCCGAGAATCTGGTGGCGCAGCTCCTCGTTGTTCACCGTGTTGTTGGTGATCGTGTAGCTGTTGCCGTTGATGTCTTTCACCGTGAGCGGGCTCGACGCGCTGACCACGCTGGACTGGTACGGGTCCCAGATGCCGAGGCCGCCGATGTAGTGCGTGCCGACGTAGCCGACCTCGGCCGCCCAGCCCTGCCACAGCTCGCGCTGGAGCGTGATGTTCCACTGCTGCGTGTAGGGCGTGTAGGCGTCGAGCGGGGCGGAGGTGAACGACGCGAGGTTGATCGAGCAGTTCGTCGCCGTGCCGCCGTAGTTCAGACAGGCTTGGCCCGCGGAGTTGACGAAGATGGGGCCGACGCCGGGGTCGTTAACGTCGAGCGGCCCCGAACCCGAGACGCGCCGCAGCCCCGCGAAGAAGGTCGCCGAAGGGATGTAGGCCGAGGCGATGATCGACGGCGCGGGGATGCTCGCCAAGGGGTTCGCCAGCTGCAGGCCGACGGGGTTGGCGCGGTTGTCGAGCGGCTGCACGGTGAACGGCGCCGCCAGCGAGTTCTGCAGGATGTTCTGGTTCGAGAGGCGCTGGTAGTAGAGGCCGTAGCCCGCGCGCAGGACGTTCTTCTGGTCGCCGCCGATGTCCCACGCGAGGCCGACGCGCGGCGCCCAGTTGTTGCCGTCGAAGCAGTTCTTCAACGCGCAGTCGGGGACGCCCGGCGTGCCCGTGAAGCCGGAGAGGTTGACCTTCTCGGGGAACTGGAACGGGTTCTTGCCGGCGGCGGCGAGCGCCGGGTCGTAGATGCCCGCGCGGTAGAGCTTGTCGTGGCCGAAGCTCATCCCCTCCCAGCGCACGCCGAGGTTGAGGGTCAGGCGCGGCGACCACTTGTAGTCGTCCTGGAAGAAGCCCGCGTAGTCGGTGGCGACGAAGTTGCGCGCCGGGTCGCCGAAGGCCGACTGGATGGCCGTGATGCGGCCGCGCAGGAAGTTCTGGAAGGCCGTGCAGTCGTTGGTGTCGTTCTTGCAGTTGTTGAAGGCGTTGGCCTGCGTGCCCGTCCCGCCGAAGGTGAGCGAGCCGCGCACCGAGAAGTTGTTGAAGCGGTTGAGCTGGTACTGCACGCCCTCACCGCCCATGCGCATGCTGTGCTTGCCCTTCACCCACGAGAAGGTCTCGACCAGGTTGTACTGGTTCGAGGTCGTGGCGCGGTCGTCGTTGACGCCCGTGCCGATGGAGAAGAGGCCGGTCACCGAGACGCGGTACATGCCGGGGAACTGGCTGGAGTTGCCGCGCGTCGCGCCGATGTCGGCCAGCGAGATCGGGTCGATGGGGCTCTGCGCCGCGATGTAGCGGCTGTAGCCGGCGCGCAGCTCGTTGACCACCGTCGGGCTGAAGATGTGCGTGAAGTTGAGCGAGAGGAAGCGGTTCTTCTGGACGTCCGTGCGCGGGAAGGTCAGGGACGTGTCGGTGCCGTAGGGCTTGGCGATGGAGCCGTTGTCCCAGAACCAGCGGCCCGTCAGCTTCTCGTTGCCGGCGCGCCAGAAGCGGTCGTAAGAGATCGTGTACTGGTTGTCGGTGACGGGCGCGACCGCGGCGAACTGGCAGGTGAAGTTGCCGGGGTCGGTGGCGGTGACGCCGTTCAGGGTGTTGTTGCAGGCCGACTGCCCCCGGCGGGGGACGAGGTACGTGCCGCCGTAGCGCGAGTCCTGGAGGTTCAGGATCTTGACGGCGACGGGGTCGATCTGCGCCACGTTCAGGTTGAACTGCGAGGCGAGCAGCGCGGCCGTCGTGGTGCCGTCGGTGTTGGTCGCGAAGTTCTGGACGATGGGGTTGGTCGTCGAGCCGTTCGGGTCGACGCCGTTGCGCGCGCGCACGCCCTGGTAGTTGAAGAACCAGAAGCCGCCCGCGCCGGGCACCGGCCCCGAGGCCGTGCCGCCGAAGACGTTCTGCAGGAACTTCGGCCGCTTCTTGCCGTCGCGGTTGAAGAAGAAGTCGTTGGCGTTCAGGGCGTCGTTGCGGTGCGACCAGTAGAGGTCGTAGTGGAAGTCCTTCGAGCCGGTCTTGATCACGAGGCCCAGGGCGCCGCCGCCCTTGCTGCCTTGGGTCGCGTCGTAGAGCGAGGTCGCGACCTTGAACTCCTGGAGCACGTTCGGGTTCGGCAGGGGCACCGTGTCGAAGTGCGCGAGGTTGAAGTCGTTGACGTTGACGCCTTCGAGCGTGACGCTGTTGTTCGAGGTGCGGCCGCCGTTGACGTTCACGTCCACGCTGCCGCGCCCCGCCGTGCGCACGTCCGTCGGCTCAGAGGCCGTGCCGGCCGAGAGCGAGAGGAGGAAGAGCACGTTCGGGTTGGCGAGCGGCAGGCGCTCCATCGTCTGCGCGCTGATGGCGGTGCCCGTGACGGGGCTGGCCGTGTTGATGAGCGACTCGGTCGCCTGCACCTCGACCGTCTCGGTGACGCCGCCGATGGTGAGCGTCACGTCCTGGCGGGCCGTCTCGGTGATGCGGACGGCCACGTCCTTGACCACCGTCTTCTTGAAGTTCGTGGCCGTGACTTCCAGCTTGTAGGTGCCGGGGGGGATCAGCGTGGCCGTGTAGCTGCCGTCGTCGCGGGTCGTCAGGCGCCGCTCGGTCTTACCCGTCGCGTCGCTGATGATCTCGACGGTGGCGCCGGGGACGACCGCGCCCTGCGGGTCGGAGACGACGCCCGTGATGCCGCCCGTCTGCGACCCTTGCGCGAAGGCGGCGGCGCAAGAGAGCGCCAGCAGCAGTCCGACAGTCAGTATGCGTGGAACGCTTCGCATGTCATATCCTCCTGTAGCCGTGTGGTTGGGGAATCCTTCTGAAGTGTCGCCGCGTGGCGGGCGGCGACGGATAAAGGCGGCACGGAAAAAGGAGACGGCCGCGGCGCCCTTCGAGCGCGCGGTCGTCGGTATTCGTCTTGACCCTTTGAAGAGGCCGCCGAAGCGCTCGCGGCCCGGAGAATGACTGGCGAAGATAAGGCGGGGCACGAAACCCCTTTGTCGTTGCGGTAAAACGCAAAGGCAACCGCCATGCCCGCAAGCCCCCCGAACTTAAACCGAGTACGGCCCACGGCTTAGGAATCCGGCCGGCCGCAGGGTGCTATGATTTCTATGATTTTTTGGATGGGGCTTCATTTTTCTGGAAAGCGGGACGGCCGCGACGGCGTGTGAGATACTCGCGCGGGCGTCTGTTTTGAGCGGAGGCGAACGTTGGTTAGGAAGGCGCAGGTCTACGACCGTTTCGCGGACGTCTACGACCGCAGCATGCGCCCGCTCGAACGTTGGGGGCTGGCGCGTCTGCGAGCGCTCGCGCTCTCCGAGGCGGCGACGGCGCTGACCGAAGGCGGGCGTCTGCTCGAGGTCGGGGCGGGGACGGGCGGGAACTTCGCCTTCTACCCGGAGGGCGTGCGCGCGGCCTGCGTCGAGCCGAGCTATGAAATGATTGTGCGCGCTCAAGGGAAGCCGGGTCGGCCCGCGGGTTCTCTACTCGTGCGCTCGTTCGCCGAAGCGTTGCCGTTCGCGGACGGCGCGTTCGACGCGGCCGTCGCGACGCTCGTCTTCTGCTCGGTCGAGTCGCCGGCCGACGGACTCAGAGAGCTGCGGCGGGTCGTGCGCGCGGGAGGCCGCGTCGTGCTGCTCGAACACGTCAGGCCCCGCGGCCTGCTCGGCTACGCCTTCGACGCGCTGAGTCTCGTCACGGTGCCCCTCATGGAAGACCACTTCAACCGCCACACCGCCGACGAGGCGCGCCGCGCCGGGCTCGAAGTCTTGAAGGTCGAGAACTACCTGCGGGGGATTGTGCAACTGATTGTGTGTCGTGTGGGTTGAATCAATCTTGGGTTCAAGAGTTAAAGGTGATTCACCACGGAGACACAGAGGCACAGCTCGTTGAGGACTAAAGATGAAGCTGTGTCTCTGTGTCTCTGTGGTGAATTCCTGTTTCTCTTTAACGCAACGCTGAAAAAATAAGTCAACGTATGGAATCTCAAACGAACTCAAGGCCGCGGGTGCAGGTCGGGTGTCAGGGCTGGAACTACGAGGACTGGGTGACGCCGCCGGCCGCGGCGCGGCCCGTCTTCTACCCGAACGGCACGCGCGCCGAGCACATGCTCGACACCTACGCGCGCGCCTTCGACACGGTGGAGGTGGACTCGACCTTCTACGCCGCGCCGAGTGACGCGACCTACGACGCGTGGGCGCGGCGCGTGCCCGAAGGCTTCACCTTCGCGCTCAAGCTCCCGCAGAAGATCACGCACGAGGAGTCTTTAAGAGGGAGTGTCGCGGCCGCCGCGCTCGAAGAGTTCTGCCGCGGCGCGCGCCGCTTGAAGGAGAAGCTCGCCGCCGTCCTCGTCCAGCTCCCGCCGCAGTTCGAGGCCACGCGCGAGAATCTGCGCGCTCTCTCCGAGTTTCTTCCTTTACTCCCCGAGGACATACGCTTCGCCGTCGAGTTCCGCGACCCCTTCTGGTTCGAGGACGAACTGCTCGTCCCGCTCTCTCTCAAGAGGAACGTCTCGCTGGCGCTCGTCGAAGGCCCCTGGGTCACGCGCGAGCGCGTCTGGCGCGCGGCCGCCACCCTGCTCGACGCGACCGACTTCGCATACGTCCGCTGGATGGGCGAGCGCGACCTCACGCGCTTCGACGAGGTCGTCCGCCCGCGCGACCTCAACCTCGACAAGTGGGCCGCCGCGCTCGAACGCCTGCGCGCGCGCGTCCCCGCGGTCTTCGCCTACTTCAGCAACTACTACGAGGGCCACGCCCCCGCCAGCGCCAACAGGCTCAAGCGCCTCCTCGGCGAAGCGGTCGTCACCCCCGAGGACTTGGAAGACCAGCCATCGCTCTTTTGAAGGCAGTAGGCAGTAAGAAGGTTTTGGGTGTTAGGTGCTGGGTGCTGGGTAAGAATAGGCTTTACCCAGCACCCAGCACCTAACACCCAGCACCCTCTTCACTGCCTACTGCCTACTGCGTACGGTTTTGTGCTATCCTTTCCCCGCTAAAACTGCCCCTAACAATCTAACGTGTAGACCATCTCTGCCAACGAGGGAGGAGAAGACTTTCATGCGCCTTGTGAACGGAACGAGAGGGGTTTTCGCGGCCGCGGCCGTCGGCTGCATGCTCGCCGCCGCCGGCTGCCAGTCGGCCACCGAGACCAGTAACACCACGGCCAACACCAACGGCAACTCGACGGTCAACGTCAACGGCTCGAACACGAACGTCACGACCTCGACCGTGCAGACCAACACGGGGCAGACCATCGAGGCCAAGGAGCCCGAGAAGTACAGCGCGCGGATGGTCGTCACGCTGGCCGCCACGGGCGGGTCGCAGCCGAAGGGGCAGGGCGAGATTCGCGTCGCGCGCAACGGCGCCGACCGCCGCTACGCCGTCACGCTCCCCGTCGTCGGCGAGGTCATCTTCCTCGACAAGGCCGACAAGCGTTACATCATCCGCACGCAGAACCGCGACTACGCCGAGCTGACGCCGGAGCTGACGGGCGTCAACGTCGACCAGCTCCGCTCGATGACGCCGGGCCAGCTCGTCGCCTTCGTCACCAGCCAGAAGGGCGTCGAGCGCGTCGGCGAGGAGACCTTCAACGGCCGCCAGGCCTACAAGTACCGCGCCACGGGCGGCACGCAGACGCAGACCGCCGCCGGTCAGGTCAAGGGCGAGACCTTCATCTACGTGGACAAGGACACGGGGCTCCCGCTGCGCATCGAGGGCTTCGGCCAGTCGACGGGTAACGTGCAGGGCGTCACGGGCGGCAACGCCGTCATCGAGACGCGCGACCTGAAGACGGACGTCAACCCGGCCGACTTCGACATCCCGCAGGGCTACAAGCAGCTCTCGAACGAGGAGGTCAAGCAGCAGGTCGCGATGCTCGCCCAGGGGATGCAGGCGGTGCTGGCCTTCCTCAACGCGCAGGCGACCGCGGCGGCGGCGGGCACGCCCACGGCCACGCCCGGACGTTAGGAGGGGCGCGGATGAAGTTCATACTCACGCTCCTGCTCGGCCTCGTGCTGGGCGGCGCGGGCGCATACTTCCTCTTCGTCGGGGCACCGCGCGTGGGGGCGCTGAAAGGTCAGCCCGTGCGCGCGCCCGACGCGGGGGGGACGCCGCCGGGCACGGCCGTCGTCGAACTCGACGAGCAGTTCTTCGGCGCGCTGCTCGACTCGATCTTCCGCGACCTGAACAAGCCGGCCTTCCCGCCCGGCGGCAGCGAGGGCTGCCAGAACCAGGTCGTCATCGAGCCGGGCGCGGGCGACGTGAAGACGGGCGTGCTGATGCGCGACGGCAAGGTCGTCGTGCCCCTCGCCTTCAGCGGGACTTACAACCTCTTCGGGAACTGCCAGAACATGCGCGGGACGGCCGAGGCGAACCTGGACTTCCGCTTCGCGCCCGAGGAGCAGACGCTCTACGGCCAGCTCAACGTCGCGGGCGTCAACGTCGAGGGCATGGCGCCCGTCCTGAGCGGCTTCGTCACGGCCTTCGTCCAGGGGGCCATCAACCAGCGCGTCAACCCTCTGGTGCTTCTGCGCGGCCAGCAACTGACCCTCAACATCCCCGTCCAGGCCGCGGGCGGCACGCTCAGCGCGCAGGCCCGCGAAGTCCACGAAGAGGCGAAAGACGGCAAGCTCCGCCTCCTCGTCACCTACGACTTCAAAGGCGCCAAAGGCGGGCAGTAAAAACGGAAGGCGAAGGCGAGCTGTTTGTGCTCGCCTTCGCCTTGTAACCCTCCTCCGTCATCCCCCACAAGGTTCGCGATGACACGCTCCGACCTGACCGACCGCATCATGGCCGTCTCGGCGGTCGTCGTCGCGCTGGCGTCCCTGGTGGTGGCGGTCTACGAGGCGCGCACCAACCGCGAGTACCAGAAGGTCTCGGTCTGGCCCTACGTCACACAGTCGAACGCCTGGGTGCCGGGCGAGCCTTACACGCGCAGCGTCTCGAACCTCGGCGTTGGCCCCGCGCTGGTCAAATCATTTCAGGTGAGCGTGGACGGCAAGCCCCGACGCGACTGGGCCGAGGTGAGCCGGGCGCTGACGGGCCAGCCCATCCCCGAACTCGTCTACTCCTCCGTCCACGCCGGCTCCGTCCTCCTGCCCGAACGGCCCGTCCCCCTCGTCAGGATTCCGCCCGGCGACGCCGCCCAGCGCTTCTGGGAACAGGCACAGACCCCGCGCCTCTCCCTCCGCCTCTGCTACTGCTCCCTCTACGAGGACTGCTGGCTCGCCGACACCCAGACCCCCGACCCAACCCCCACCTCCGCCTGCCACCCCGACCCCGACACAGAGTTCGCCCAATAAGTCCCGGAGCGGCGGACTAACCTACTCCTCGACCGGCTCCAGGCCGTGGATGGCGGGGCCGTTGAGGACGTGGCCGTCGGTGGGGGAGAAGCGGGAGCCGTGGCAGGGGCAGTCCAGCCGGGCGGGATTAGCTACGCATCTGCTTTCTCATGGCCTCTTTCTTCGCCTTCTCCTCCCTTGCGCGCTTCCTCTCTGCCTCTTTCTTCTTGAAATACTCTGTGCACTCGGGGGTCTTTGCTTCCCGGGGGAAGGCGATGTCGGTCTTCCCCCGCCTAGACACGTAATCGACTAACTTCACCCAATCTATTTGATTCTCTTCGTCGAGGAAGATGTTGCTGAACTCTTTCACCATGCCATTGACCTTGCCGTCATAGGCGCGCTTGTACTCTTCGTCTCGCGCCCTGGCCTCATCATCAATCGGCTTGATAATCTCGCGGTACATCTCGTCGTCGCCGGAGATGAAATTCCAGAAGTCCTGCCCGGCGTATTTGTAAAAGGTCTTGTCGGGGTCGGGGTTCTCTTTAAGGGGACTCCCGTCTTTCCCGTAGATGCAGCCGTTGACGGCGACCACCTCCCGCGTCTCCCCACGCTCGCGGAAGTATTCCCGTGCTGCCTTAAAATTGTCTTTCATCCTATTCTGCTGGTCGCTGTTGCCCCAGTTGATGCCCGACTTAATGCCTACGATGTAATAAACGTCGTCCCGCGCGAACTCTAAATCTACGCTCGGGAGTTCCGACTTGAAGCCGCCGTACAGCTTCGACGAGACGTATATGGCGAACGCCTCCAGCCTGTTGCCGAACATCGTCTCCTCTTGTGAGGAGAGGAATGCGTCGACGATGCTGCGCACCAGCTCGTCTGGGGAGGTTATGTTTTTTGCCTTGAGAAGGTAAGGGTTTTTACTGCCGAGGACGTGACGCAGCGTCATGACGCAGCGCAGGTACATCAAGCGCTCATGGTAGAAAGGGGTGACGACGTTCTCGGCCAGGAATTTGTAATAGTCTTCGTACTGCACCCTGTCCGTCATATCAGCTTTCTCTGCGCGGGCTCCGCCATCGCCTCGTCGATGTTCTCTAACGCGAGCCTGTAGTATTCGTCCTTCAGCTCGACGCCGATGAAGCGACGGTCGAGTTCGTGCGCGGCGACGCACGCGGTGCCGCTCCCGGCGAACGGGTCGAGTACAACGTCGCCCGCGTCGGTGAAAAGCTTGATGAACCAGGAGGGCAGTTCCTTCGGGAACGCGGCGCTGTGGTTCTTATTACCGCATTCGGTCGCGAGGTGCAGGACGTTCGTGGGGTAGGCCATCTCCCGGCCCACCCAGTTGGCGATGTTCTTACCGAACCCGCTGCCGGCCTGTGAGTTGAATCGCCTGCTGTCGTTGTCGCTCAGCCTCTTCAGCCTGGTCTTGGCCCAGTCGCCCATCGGAACCATCACGGCGTCCTGGTTCATCTTGAACTTCTTATCTTTGGTGAAGTGGAGGCACCGCTCCCAGGCGTCGCGGAAGCGGTTCGGCCACTTGCCCGGGGCGCAATTCCTCTTGTGCCACAAGTATTCTTCCGTCCAGAGCCAGCCCCGCTTCTTCAGCGCGAGGATCAATTCGAGGACGTAGGTGTGCCGCTCGCCGCCGACCACCTTCTCTTTGATGTTGAGTACGAACGACCCATCGCCCGTCAAGACCCGCTGCAACTCGTCGGAGATTGGCAGAAACCACTCCACATATTTGTCCGGATGGATGCCGCCGTAAGTCTTCTTGCGACTGTCGGCGTAAGGCGGGGACGTGACGATTAAATTGACCGAGGCTTCTGACAGCTTCGGCAAGACCTTCAGAGAGTCGCCGTGTTGTATGGTGTCGATGAAATCGCTCGTGGTCATCTAGCTATCGGGCTTCCTGCGCTAGAAATGTTAACCCCGCGGCTGGGTGTTCGCCGGGAGTCTACCACGAGGCGGGGCAGGCGCGCCTGCCCCACCTGTATGCCCCGCGGCGACTACTCCTCGACCGGCTCCAGGCCGTGGATGGCGGGGCCGTTGAGGACGTGGCCGTCGGTGGGGGAGAAGCGGGAGCCGTGGCAGGGGCAGTCCCAGGACTTCTCTTTGTCGTTGAAGGCGACGACGCACCCCAAGTGTGTGCAGACCGCCGAGAACTCGTGGAGCGCGCCGGTGTCGTCGCGGTAGAGGGCCACTTTCGAGAGGCCGCGGCGCATGATGGCGCCCGCGCCCGGCGCGACCTCTGCGGGCGAAGAGACCTCGCCGCCGGTCAGGTAATCCGCGTACTGCGCGGCGACGTTGAGGTTCTCGCGCGCGTACTCGCCGCCCGCGCGCAGGGAGAGGCGCGAGGGGTCGTAGAGCGTGGCCCAGGCGTTCTCGCGCCCGAGAATCAGGTCGCGAATCAGCATGCCGGCGATGGTGCCGTGCGTCATGCCGTTGCCGGAGTCGCCGGTGGCGATAAGGACGTTGTCGGCGTCGCCCGGGTTGCGGCCGATGAAGCCTAACCCGTCCACCGGTTCCATCACCTGACCCGACCAGCGGTATTCAAAAGACTCGACCGAAGGGAACCGCTCGCGCGTCCACTCTTCCAGACGTCGGAATCTTTCGTCGAAGTCTTCGGCCTGACCCGTCTTGTGGTCTTCGCCGCCGACGATGAGAACGTCGTGCGCTTCGTCCACGGTCTGCAGGCGCACGTAGTGGTAAGGGTCTTCCGTGTCCCACAGAAGCATCCGCGGCACGGAACCCTTAGGCACGCGTCCGCCGACGACGTAGGTGCGGTAGGGAGCCTGCTTGGTGTGGATGGAGACGAGGTCGTTGACCGGCGTGTTGGTGGCGACGACGACCGCGGCGGCCGTGACGACGTGCCCCTCGGTGGTCGTGACTCGCGCCGTCTCGCCGCCCTCGATCTTGTCCGCGTGCGTGTTCGTGTGCAGGCGGCCGCCGAGGTTCGTGAAGGCGCGCGCGAGGCCGTCCATGTAGTTGAGGATGTGGAACTGCCCCTGGTAAGGGAAGTGTAGCGCGGCGCCGAAGTCGTAACCGTCGTAAGGGAGGCGTTCGACGTACTTGATCTCGGTCAGGCCGCAGCGGTGCGCGGCGCGCAGCTCCCACCCGAGCTGTTCCGTGGACTGCCCCGGCCCGACGCAGAGGTAGCCGTCCAGGCGCTGGAAGTCGCACTCGATGCCCTCGCGCTCGACGATCTCCTCAATCTGGTCGACGGCCGCCGTGTGGCTCTCGGCGGCGAGGCGCGCGCCGCGCTCGCCGTGCAGTCGTTCGAGTTCGTAGTAGCGGTCGTCCAGGGCGTTGACGAGGTGCGCGGTCGTGCGCGCCGTCTCGCCGCCCGCGACGGGGCCGTCGTCCAACACGACGACCGATTTGCCCTCGCGCGCGAGCAGGTAGCCGACCGTGAGGCCCGCGATCCCAGCGCCCACGACGCACACGTCCGCGCTCGCCTCGTGCGTGAGCGGCCCGAACTCGGGCACGTCGCCCGTCGCCATCCAAACCGAAGTCGTCCGCCCCGAATCGCTCTCCATCTGTTCCCCCTTTTTCGAAAGGACGCGCCTAGCGCGCCTCAACCTTTGGGCCGCCGCCGGGAGCGCTCAGTTCGGGCACGTCCCCGGACAGTATCAACTCGCCGCGGTGGCGCGAGACCCGCATGCCGACCCGCGCCCGCTGGTACATCTCGTCGGTGACGGCGACGTTAAAGCGCGCGCCGTTGGCCGTCTCGACGCCCAGCCGCGGAAACGTCCTTGAGCCAATCTGCGACTCGCCGAGCGCGACGAACTTCTCCACGACCCGCCCTTCGAAGTCGCGCTGCGCGAGCGGCGGCCGCGTCAGTCGCGGGTAGGCGTAGACGAAGACGAGCGCGGCCATTACCAGGACTAAGGCCAGCAGCGCGCCCCACTCCGCGCGCTCCCGCGGGCCGTCTTCGCGGGCGCGCGCCTTCCGGAATCGCCTCGTCCACTTCAAAGCGTCGCCCCTTCTGCCGGGTCGGAAAGTTTGGTTAAAGTTAGCACCGCCCCACGGCGCGCGCAAACATTCTGTTCGGCGCGAGGGGTTCAAAATTCCATTACTCATACGAAATTTTGGAGGCTTTAGGGCGGCCCGCGCCTTCGTTCCGAGCGGTTCCGCGCGAAAGTACGCCGCACACGCAGTTGGCACCAACATTGCCTCTTCTGTTCGCACGCCCCGGATTGTTCGAATCCACTTCCCGCACAGGTTCCGAAGTCTGACGCGCCACCTCGCCGCGCGAAGAGCCAGAGGGTCGCACGCAACGTCGCCGGCCGCGCACGCGCACGCCGAGAGCTTCTTTCGGAGCCACGGCGCGACGGCCTTTAAGACCGGTTCCGTCTTCCCGCCTGTCACAAGGAGAGTCACACCATGTTCGAGAGGAAAAGCATCTCCCGCCTTCTGAGCGCGCTCCTCGCCGCGGCCTTCTGCCTGTGCTTCGGCGCGAACGCGTGGGCGCAGTCCACGGCGACCCTCCAGGGCACCGTGACCGACCCGCAGGGCGCGGTCGTAAGCCATGCGAAGGTCACCGTCCGCAGCCGCGAGACCGGCGCCGAGCGCGCCGCCGAGACGGACGAGTCGGGCGGCTACCAGTTCGCCTCGCTCCAGCCCGGCACCTACACCGTCGAGGTGCAGGCCCAGGGGTTCCAGACGCACGTCGTCAGCAGCGTCTCTTTGGAGGTCGCGCGCACCGTCGTGCAGAACTTCCAGTTGACGGTCGGCAGCGTCTCGCAGACCGTGACGGTCGTCTCCGACGCGCCCGTCATCGAGTCGGCGACCACCTCGGTCGGCACCGTCATCAACCAGCGCACCGTGCAGGAGATTCCCCTCAACGGCCGGCACTTCGTAGACCTCGGCCTGCTCATCCCCGGCTCGGTCGCGCCGCCGCAGAACGGCTTCCTCACCGCGCCGCTCAGGGGGCAGGGCTCTTTCGCCTTCAACACCGCCGGCAACCGCGAGGACACGGTCAACTTCCAGATCAACGGCATCAACCTCAACGACATGGTGCAGAACCAGATCACCTTCCAGCCGTCCATCAACACCGTCTCCGAGTTCAAGGCCGACAACTCGACCTTCTCGGCGGAGTACGGGCGCAACAGCGGCGCGGTCGTCAACATCGCCACGCGGTCGGGGGCGAACGAGTGGCACGGCGAGCTCTTCGAGTTCCTGCGCAACGACGCGCTCGACGCGCGTAACCTCTTCAGCTCGACGCTCGCGCACCCGCCGCCCTTCAAGCGCAACCAGTTCGGCGGCAACCTCGGCGGCCCCGTCAGGAAGGACAAGGCGTTCTTCTTCTTCTCGTACGAGGGCCTGCGGCAGAGGCAGGGCCTCACCTTCAACACGGTCGTCCTCGACGCGGCGCAGCGCGCGGGCGTGACCGACGCCATCTCGCAAAGACTCCTCCAGTTCATCCCCGCCGCCAACTCCGGCACGAACCGCTTCATCGGCTCGGGCACCGCGCCCGTCAACATCGACCAGTGGACGGGCGACGTCAGCTACAACCTTTCGAACAACGACCGCGTCCACGGCTACTACGCCTTCCAGCGCGACCTGCGCGGCGAGCCTAACCTGCAGAACAACAGCGTCCCCGGTTTCGGCGACACGCGCCAGTCGCGCCGCCAGATTTTCACCCTCAACGAGACGCACACCTTCTCGCCGACGGTCGTCAACGAGGCGCGCTTCGGCATGAACCGCATCCACATCAGCTTCACGCCGAACGCGCTCTTGAACCCGAAGGAGTTCGGCATCAACGTCGGCATCGACCAGGAGATAGGCATCCCGCAGATCACAGTCGGCGGGACGGGCATCAACATCGGCGGCCCTTTGAACTTCCCGCAGGGGCGCTCGGACACGACCTTCGTCACCTCCGACACTTTGAGCTACCTGCGCGGCAACCACTCCTTCAAGTTCGGCGGGGAGTTCCGGCGCTTCTACAACAACAACTTCACGCTCGACCCGGGCAGCTTCAACTTCGGCAGCGTCGCGGCCTTCCAGACGGGCCTGGGGAACGCCTTCTCGATCACGCTCGGCGACCGCGGAAGCTCCATCGGGACGGGCGCGCTCGGCCTCTTCGTGCAGGACAACTACAAGGCGCGCCCCAACCTGACTTTGGAGCTGGGCCTGCGCTACGACTGGAACATGACGCCGACCGAGCGCTTCGACCGCTTCGTCGTCTTCGACCCCGCGACCGCCTCGCTCGTCCGCGTCGGGCAGGGGATAGACAACCTCTACCGGCAGAACGACCAGAACCTACAGCCGCGCGTCGGCCTCTCGTGGGACCCGTTCGGCGACGGGAAGACGAGCGTGCGCACGGCCTACGCCATCCTCGTCGACCAGCCCGTGACGAACTCAGTCACCGGCCCGACGGCCAACCCGCCGCTCGCCACGCCCCTGACCTTCGCCGGCAACATCAGGCTCTCGAACGCGCAGGCGACGGCCGCGGCCTCGGGGCTCGCGCCGAACACGATTGATCACAACTTCCGCAACGCCTACGTCCAGTCCTGGAACCTGAACGTGCAGCGCGCGCTCACCCCCACGCTCGGCGTGATGCTCGGCTACTTCGGCTCGAAGGGGACGCACCTGCGCATCTCGCGCAACCTGAATCAGTTCGTGAACGGCGTGCGCCCCTTCCCGCGCCTCTCGGCCGCGAGTCCGATCCTGCCCGGCACCGCGCTCGGCAACATCACGCAGATCGAGAGCACGGGCAACTCAAGCTATAACGCCATGTGGCTGAGCGCGGACAAGCGCATGGCGCGCCACTTCCAGTTCAACGCCTCTTACACGTGGTCGAAGTCCATCGACTACAACTCGCTCAACTCGCAGGGCGTGGTCGTGCAGGACAGCTACAACCTGCGCGGCGACCGCGGCCTCTCCGACTACGACGCGCGCCACCGCTTCGTCATCAGCGGGCTCTACGAGCTGCCCTGGCAGGGCAACCGGCTCGTCGAGGGCTGGCAGCTCGGCACCATCTTCCAGGTGCAGAGCGGCAACCCCATCAACATCCTCGCCGGGAACCCGCAGGCCATCGCGGGCACAAGCATCGGGGCCGGCGCCGGCATCAACACATTCACCGGCGTCGCCAACACCGTGCGGCCCGACATCGTCGGCCCCGTCGCGGTCATCGGCGACATCGGCCGCTGGTTCACGAACACGGTCTGCGACCCGCGCGGAGGGGCGTGCCCCGCGGGTTCGGCCTTCGCCGTGCCCGTCACGCTCGGCCCGGGCGGGCAGAACGTCTACCACTTCGGCAGCCTCGGCCGGAACGTCGTCATCGGCCCCGGCTTCAACAACGTGGACTTCTCGGTCATCAAGAACACGAACCTGACCGAGGCCGTGCGCGTGCAGTTCCGCGCCGAGTTCTTCGACCTCTTCAACCACGCGAACCTCGGCCAGCCCGGCCCGGGCGTGGCTGGCCGCACCGCGCAGGTCGGCAGCGCCTCCTTCGGCGTCATCACCAACACGCGCTTCCCCACCGGCGACTCCGGCTCCTCCCGCCAGATACAGTTCGCCCTCAAGCTCCTCTTCTGAGGGTGTTGGGTGCTGGGTACTGGGTGCTGGTTAGGAAGGGGTGCTGGGTGCTGGGTGCTGGGTAAAGACATAGTTTTAACCAGCACCCAGCACCTAGCACCCAGCACCCCTTCCTTTTCCCCGCCGGACGTATTTCCGCCGCCCGTCGCCGCACTGTTCCGACACCACCGCTGAAAAGGTCGCTGCCCGACGGCGGCCACGTCGTCGTCTCTTCAAGGGGAGCAAACGAGTCATGGGTAGGAAACTGAAACTCTTCATCGCGGCCTCCTTCCTCGCCGCGGGGGCGGGGTGGCTGCTCATCGCCGCGTCTACCACAAAAGCCACACGCGCCAACCAGACCTTCTCCGCCGCCTTCCAGCGCAGAGTCCTGGAGACGGCGCCCGAGGCACCCTTCGAGCTGCGCCTGTTCGAGACCGCCGTCAAGACCAACTCCAAAGGCGAGATCATCGCGGGGCCGACGAGCGACCCCGTCAAAACAATCGTGGGGGCGGAGTCCGCGGGCGTGCGCGCCGGGCTCGAACGCTTCACCAAGATCATGTACGGCGCGAGCTACATCGACGGCCGCCCAGACCCGGGCACGCGCATCGACCCCAACAACCCGCAGGTCAAGAGCGGCAGCCAGTTCTGGCCGCACCGCGAGCAGCCCTTCCGCAGCCAGCCGCGCGCCCTGGCCCTCTCGCAGGACGGGAAGAAGTTGTACGTGACTCTGCCCGGCCGCGAGGGCTACCCCGACTGGCGGGTCGCGGTCGTCGACACCAACAGCCGACAGGTCGCGCGCTGGATCGACCTGCGGCCCGCGGGCGAGTCGAAGGGCCTGCGCCCCATCGGCGTCAAGGCCGCGCCGATTAATAATTCAATCAGCACGTTCCCTTACGTCGTCGTGCTCAACCAGTACGCCAACTTCGCGAGCGTGATCGACGCCTCGACCGACACGGTCGTCGGCGAGTTCGAGACCGGCTTCTACGGCGAGAAGCTCGTCTTCAACCGGACGGGCACGCGCCTCTACGTCACGGACAGGTACAAGGACGCCGTCCGCGCCTTCCGCATCGACCCGGGGCCGACGTTTACGCAGATTGCGTTGATACCGACCGGCAACACGCAGCTCGAGCGCACCAACCCGCGCGACCTCGACATCTCGGCCGACGGGAAGACCTTGTACGTCGCGAACACGCTCGGCCACACCGTCGCGGCCGTCAACATCGAAGGGGACGCGAACACCCTGACGAAGGTGATGCCCCTGGGCGGGCTCGCGACCGACGTGAAGGTGGCGGGGCGCTGGGGCATCGTCTCGGGGCAGGAGACGAACACGGTCTTGAACGGGCCGGAGTCGGGCCACGGCCTGCCGACGAAGCGCGCCGACGGCGTCGTCGTTAAGAATTCGGGCGCGCCGCTCGGCTACACGCCCGTCATGACCGACGCGACGAAGGCGACGACCTTCGACGACATAGGCTCCGAGCTGAACGTCTTCGACACGACGACCAACCGCTTCGTCTTCCGCTACGTGGACGAGGGGCGCGACCAGTCGCAGCTCGTCACGCCGGGGCAGTTCGTAGACCTCGGCGACCACACGGCCGCCCAGAAAATCATCCGGGGGAGCGGCCCCGAGCAGTTGTTCGTCCGCGGCGACCTTCTGTTCGTGACCTACGCGCACTCCGAGCAGGTGCAGGCGTTCCGCATCGACCTCTCGACCTCAGACCCCGCGCAGGTACTTCGCCCGCTCGGCGTCCAGTACACGGGCGGCATCACGCCGCAGGGCGTCGAGGTCTCGGCCGACGGCCGGACGGTCTACGTCGCCAACTTCCAGACCGAGGACGTCTCCTTCTTAAACGTCGATTCGAACGGCGGCCTGACCAAACAGGGCTACACGCCCGTCGGCGTCACGCCCTCGACGCCAGACCCGACGACGGGCGGCCACGGCCAGCAACTCTTCGCGACGGATGAAGAGGTCGGGCTTCGCTGGTTCTTCTCTTCGGCCTACTCCGACGACGGGCAGAAGTCGTGCGGCTTCTGCCACTGGGACGGGCGGCAGGACGGCTGCCAGTGGAACGTCGCGGCCAACGCCGTCGGCGGCACGAAGGTCTGCCCGCAGAACAAGGACATCTCCGACAACTGGCCCGAGTGGTACGAGGGGCTCAACAACGACTTCATGGCCTACGCCTCGGCCTGCAACGGCGAGGTGCTGTTGGGCGAGAGAAACCCGACGCCGCTCTTCCCGCAACCGAACGCGGTCGACCGCTTCAAGGCGCGCGAGGAGTTCGTCCTCAAGAAGACCGAGGAGAACTCGAAGGCCATCGGGCGGCCCGACCTCAACGGCAAGGCGCAGAAGGTCGGCTACTACGACATGGCCTACCTGCAAATCCTCTGGTCGGCCAACGAGGTGCGCAGGCTCCCCTCGCCGCTCGGCCAGTTCCCCGAAACTGAAACGGAAGCCGCGAAGGTCGAGCGCGGCCGGGACATCTTTACGAAGTCGGTCGGGCAGGGCGGCGCGGGCTGCGCCGAGTGCCACCACAACGGGAACAAGTTGACGAACGGCGTCGTGGACGACACCTTCCAGGACTTCAACATCCACGAGCCCGGGGTCGTGAGCGAATCGACCGTGGACGGCGAGGGGCCTTTCTTCCGCCCCGCGAACGACTACTTCTTCACGCGCTTCGGCCCGCCGCAGGACGTGGGCACGCCGCAGAACTTCTCCTCGCGCAACACCAAACACCTGCGCGCCTTCTGGGACGCCGTGCCGCGCTACCTGCACCACGGCTTCGCGCACACCGTCCGCGAGATTCTGCTCGCGCCCGACTCGCCGCTCCTGCGGCCGGGCGAGCGCGGCTTCAACTTCCGCACGGTGCGCGCCGACCACCGCCGCGGCGCGAACAACCTGCCGACGGAAGTCCCGATTACCGTCGCCGACCGCACGGGCGCGCTCGCGGGCGACGGCTTCGGCCCGGTCATGGTGAGCCTCGACAGTCCGACCGTGGTTGAGAACGGACGCGCGCAGATAGACAAGCTCGGCACGTCGAACCTCGCGCCGCTCGTCGCGGGCGGGCAGATCAATCCGCAGCTCTCGGCCGCGGGCGTGCGCGTCATGAAGGACACGCACGGCCGAACGTCGCAGCTCTCGGCCGAAGAGATCGACGCGCTTGAGGCGTACCTCGTCTCGCTCTCGCTGTCGCGCCCCTTGAACAACTCTTCGGGCTCGGGCGGCGGCGCGGGCGGTTCCGGAGGTTCGACGACGACCGCGACGAAGGCCCAGTTCGCTTTGACGGACGTGCGCGTGGACGAGGGCGCGGGGAGCTGCGAGGTCGAGGTCGTGCGTACGGGCGACGTGTCGCAGGCGGCTTCGGTCGATTACGCGACCGCGGGCCTCTCGGCCGACGAGCGCTCCGACTACACGCTCGCGCGCGGCACGCTCCGCTTCGCGCCGGGCGAGACGAGCAAGCGCATCACGCTCCTCGTCACGGACGACGCCACGGTCGAGGGCGACGAGCAGCTCAACCTCTCGCTCGGCAACCCCTCGGCGGGCTGCGCGCTCGGAGAGGCGGCGGCCGCGACCGTGACGGTCGTAGACAACGACGCGGCGACCTCGAACGCGAACCCTTCGGACGACCCGGCCTTCTTCGTCCGCGAGCACTACCACGACTTCCTCAACCGCGAGCCGGACGCGCCGGGCCTGCAGTTCTGGGTCGGCGAGGTGGAGAAGTGCGGCGCGGACTTGCAGTGCCGCGAGGTGAGGCGCGTCAACGTCTCGGCCGCGTTCTTCCTGTCCATCGAGTTCCAGCAGACCGGGTACTTCGTCGAGCGGCTCTACAAGTCTGCTTACGGGCGCAGGCCCACGCTCGTCGAGTTCATGCCGGACACGCAGGAGATTGGGCGGGGCCTGGTCGTCGGCGCGGAAGGTTGGACGGAGAAGCTTGAGGCGAACCGGCGGGCCTTCGTCGAGCAGTGGGTCACGCGCCCCGCGTTCAAGGCCGCCTTCGATGGGCTTTCGAACGAGCAGTTCGTCGCCAGGCTCTACGCGAACGCGGGCGTCGCCGCACCGGCCGAGGGCGCGGAACTCGTCCGCGCCCTGAACGAAGGACGCGAGACGCGGGCCGGCGCCGTCCGCCGCGTGGCCGAGAACGCGGACTTCGCCAGACGCGAATTCAACGCGGCCTTCGTGCTGATGCAGTACTTCGGCTACCTGCGGCGCGACCCCGACGAGGCGGGCTTCAACTTCTGGCTCTCGAAGCTCGAACAGTTCGGCGGCAACTACGTCAACGCCGAGATGGTCAAAGCCTTCATCTCCTCGGACGAGTACAACCGCCGGTTCGGGAGTTGAAGGCAGAAGCCCGGCCGTGAGGGAGGGCGTACGTCTTCCGTGATGTTCTACATCGGAAGACGTACGCCCTCCCTCACGGCCGGGCTTCTGCCACTTAAGTTCTCAGGCTGTTGCCGCGGATGAGGCGGTAGCCGGCCAGCAGGATGATGGCGCCGATGACGGCGAACACCATGCTCATGATCGTGCCGGGCTCGCTGTCGGCGCGGTAGAACAGCGTGCGCCCGATGAAGCCACCCACGACGGAGCCGGCGATGCCGAGCAGAATCGTGACGATGGCGCCGCCCGGGTCGCGCCCCGGCATGATGGCCTTCGCGATAATCCCCGCGATCAGGCCGAAGACGATCCAACCGATAATCGCAAACATCTCTTCCACCTCCGACAGTCAGGGTTGATTCTGCGCGCCCGCGGCCCTCGGGACGTGAAGACGCGCGTACCGTTTCTATCTGCGTCGCGTTGACGTTTGAGAAGGGAAGCAACTGCCGCGCCGCGGCAGCAAACGCCGCGGAAGGCGAGGACTTTCGGGCGGTCGTCTGGTCGTGGCGGGCCGCCGCGCGCGCGGCGACGCCGAAACAATACACCCCCGGCGGAAGGGTATCAAATCTTTTGGCGCCCGAGTTCGGAGTCTACTGCCTTCCCTCCTTGTCACGCCGGACGATGTCAATCAGCGCGTCGAGCCTCCGGTCAGTGTGCCTCTGCGATTCGGCGAGTTCTCTGAGCGCCTCCTGCGTCCGCGCATACTCCTCCCGCATTTGCTCGTGCGACTCCGTGAGCGCGACCAAGGCGTTGCCCATGTGCTCTATCTGCCGGGCCGTGTTCTCCTGAATCCCCTCAATCCGGGCCATACGTTCGTCGGACTCCGACATGCGCTCCTCATGCCCGGCCATGCGCTCCTCGGCCTTCGCCATGTTGACTGCGAACTGCGCCTGCTGTTCAAGGATGAACTGCATGGTGCGCTCCATCTCTTCAAAGGTCATGTCCGTGCCGTCCTTTCTTCGATGAAGATGTGTACTGCGTCCCCCTCGGTCTGCGGGCAGCGGACATCGCAAAGCGCCGTTGCTCTGTCTCGGACTACAAACCTTTGTACACTTCTCAGTCTGCTAAGGGAAGAGCGGGTCATCTTTTCGCCCCCCTCTTCGCGGCTCCTTTCTTTGCCGCGCTCTTTTTGGCGGAGCGCTTTCGCGTGCTCTTCTTCGCTATTCGCTTGGGCTTGCTCTCGTGGGCGGCGCGGAGGTAGGCGTCGAGGTCGAGGCCGAAGAGCTCTTTGACCTTGGCGGAGATGGTCGGGAGCACGACCTCGGCGAAGCCGGACAACTCGGCGACGACGTGCTCGCCGGTGGTGACGGTCTTGCGGCGGCCGCGCGGGCGCGGCTCCTCCTTCTCGTCGAACGCGCGCGCGATGCCGAAGCCGACGAGGATGCCGACCGAGACGGCGCCCGCGCCCCAGACGAGGGGGTTGCGCTCGAACTCCTGCCGCCAGTCGAGCACCTCGCCGACGCCCTCCTTCACGCTCTCGACCGTCTCGCGCACCTCCTCGTACTGGTGCGTGACGACCGACTTGATCTCGGCGACCGTCTCGCTGATCGACTCGCGCGCCTCCTCCATCTGCCGCCGCAGCGCTTCCTTGCTCTCCGGCTCCGCGTCGCCCAAGCCTTTCCTGCTCATCCGAAGCCCCCTCTTCTGCCGTGATGGAACAACTCCGGCGGCGAGTATAGCAACTTTCGGACGGGCGCGGCCGGGCGGAAAGCCCTTTACAGCCCGCGCCCGCGGACGTATCTTTGAGCCGGAAAATTCCCCTGAACATACAGTAACCCCGGGTGTAGGCACGGGTGTGGCCCGCGCCGCGACGGCTCCTTGAGATTTACGCCAACTCGCGGACAAACCCTTGCGCTAGGTTTGAGGGAACAAGGAGGAGTAAGAACATGGAGAGTAGAGCCAAGGCCCTCGGGCATCCCATCCACCAGATGTTGATCCCGTTTCCGTTCGGGCTGCTCGCGACGGCGGTCATCTTCGACCTCGTCTACCTGTTCGTGTCGAACCCGGCGACGGCCGACACGCTCTCGACCGTCGCCTTCTGGATGATCGCCGCGGGGATCGTCGGCGGACTCGTCGCCGCGCCCTTCGGCCTCATAGACTACCTCGCCATCCCGCAGGGCACGCGGGCCAAGTCGGTGGGGCTGCTGCACGGCGTGGGCAACGTCTTCGTGCTGATCCTGTTCGCGCTGAGCCTCTGGGTGCGTTACAACACGCCGACGGCGGCGCACCGTCCGACGACGACCGCGCTCGCCGCCTCGTTCGTCGCCTTCGTGCTCGCGGGCGCGACGGGCTGGCTCGGCGGCGAGCTGGTCGACCGCCTCGGCGTGGGCGTGGACGACGGCGCGCACCTCGACGCGCCCAACTCGCTCACCACCAGCTCGGCGCACGGCGAGGCGCGCGGGAACGTTTTGTAAGATTGATTCATCGGTTCATCGGGTCATTGATTAAATTAAGAAATGAATCAATGACCCGATGAACCGATGAACAAATCGACGGAGTAAGAATGTCTAACCCGAGAAAGCGGCCCGAGGTCGTCGTCATCACGGGGGCGAGCGCGGGCGTGGGGCGCGCGACCGTGCGCGAGTTCGCGCGGCGCGGGGCGCACGTGGCGCTCGTCGCGCGCGGGCGCGAAGGGCTGGAAGCCGCGCGGCGCGAGGTCGAGCGGGAGGGCGGGCGCGCGCTCGTGCTCCCGCTGGACGTGGCCGACTCAGCGGCGGTCGAGCACGCGGCCGAGGTCACGGAGCGCGAGCTCGGGCCGATAGACGTCTGGGTCAACAACGCGATGCTCTCGGTCTTCTCGCCGGTCATCAAGATGAAGCCCGAGGAGTACAAGCGCGTGACCGACGTGACCTACCTCGGCTACGTCTACGGGACGCTCGCGGCCTTGAAGCGGATGCTGCCGCGCGACCGCGGGTGCATCGTGCAGGTCGGCTCCGCGCTCGCCTACCGCGGCATCCCCCTGCAGTCGGCCTACTGCGCGGCCAAGCACGCCGTCCAGGGCTTCATGGACTCGCTGCACGCGGAACTCATCCACGACGGGTCGAACGTGCGCGTGACGATGGTGCAGCTGCCCGCGGTCAACACGCCGCAGTTCGACTGGGTGAAGTCGCGCCTGCCGAACCGGCCGCAGCCGGTCGGCCCCATCTTCCAGCCGGAGGTCGCGGCGCGCGCCGTCTACTGGGCGGCGCACAACGAGCGGCGCGAGCTCTACGTCGGCTGGCCGACGGTCAAGGCCATCGCCGGCGACAAGCTCATGCCGGAGTTCGCGGACTGGTACGTCGCGCGCAACGCCTACGAAGAGCAGGAGACGGACGAGCCGGCCGCGCCCGACCGCCGCGACAACCTCTGGGAGCCTGTGCCGGGCGACCACGGCGCGCACGGCCGCTTCGACGACCGCGCCTCCGTCAGGAGCGCGCAGCTCTGGGCGACGACCCACCGCGGCCTCTTCGCGCTCGCGGGCGTCGGCGCGCTCCTCGGCGCGGCCGCCGCCAAGCTCCTGCTCGACGCGCGCGAGCGCCGCTTCACGGACACGCAGCTCGAACGCTTCCGCGAGGGCGGGGTGATGTGATAGCTGTTGGCTTTTATCCAGACGCGCCGCGGCAGAGACTTGGAAGCTGGCGGCCAGAAGCTATAAGCTGACAACTCGGGCCGACGATGAGAAGCGTGCTGTTCGCAGTCTGCGTGGCTTTGGCCTTGTGCCCACACGGCGCGTCGGCGCAGGAGCGTCGCCCGACCATCCGGCCTTCGAACGTCCTCGACCGAGTGAAGAGTTACAAGGCGCGGCACCCTCGGCTTCCGCCCGCGGCGCTGGCGCGTTACGCGAACGCGCTGCTCGCGCGGCGCGGGTTCGACTACGACTTCGACGTTTGCGCAATCTTCCTGACGCCCGAGATGGCCGCGGCGTCGAGACCGGGGACGTTGGGGACGCTCAAGTTCTTTTACCGCATGGTCACCCTCGACGACCGCGGCCTCATGTTCAAGGTCTTCACGGACGACCGCGGCGGGCCGTGCGCCGAGTGCTTCCTGAAAGTCCCCTCGCTCCGCGTCACGAAGACCGAGCTGCGCGTCGTCGCGGACGGCAGGGTCTACGAGCTGAAGCGCCCCAAGTCCTTCAAGCTCGACGAGGCGCAACTCGTCGGCCCGGACTTAAAGACCGTGCTGCGGACGTGGCAGCTTCCCTACCAGACCATCCCCGTCGGCGTCTCGCCGGACGGCCGGAGGCTCTACGTGGACTTCTACGACGACGCGAACCTCGGCGGGCTGGTGCTGGAGGTTTCCGAGGACGGCCGCCCGAGCTTCCGCGTGAAGAGAGAGGTCGAGGCCGACGGCGGGGAGTGGGTTGAAGACCACCCGAAAGACGCGTCCGACGCTGACCTGAGCTTCAAACGCTTCCGCGCGGGCCGCCGCACACACGTCGTGCGCTTCAGCGGCCCCTGCACCTGAAAGACGTACACGTAACAGAAGTCCGTCTGGTATACTTCGCGCGCCGCGGCACTTGAATCCTCAGCCCAAGCGTTAAGGAGCCTGCCCGTGGACTTCAATAAAATCTTCACGCCAGGAAGCCTCGCACTCATCGTCGTCACGGCCCTCGTCAGCCTGCTGATGGGCGTATTTGGCAAGGCGGCCGCCGAGTGGCTGCTGAACCTCATCCTCCGCCCCGTCCGCTCTCTCAAGGAGTACCTGTACAGTTGGATCGCGCCGCGCAACCCTTTCTCGATCTCTCTGCACAGCTACAGGCGGCACGTCTCGCGCTCGAACCTGACGCGCATAGAGAACCCCGTCGGCCCCAACCTCGAAGTCCCGCTCGAACGCGCCTTCGCCCCGCTGCGGCTCATCTCCGGCGCGACCGAGGAGAGCGTTGACCTCTACGCGCAGGCCGCCGCGTCGCACCGCTGCATCGTCCTCGGCGGGCCGGGCACCGGCAAGACGACCTTGATGAAGAGCCTCGTGACGAGCGTCGTCCGCGGCCGCGGCCGCGAGGAGGCGCTGCGCGACCTCATCCCCGTCTTCGTCGTCCTGCGCAACCTCGCCAAGCGCGAGCACACGGTCGTGGAGGCCATCGTCGCGGCCTTCGCCGGCTACCACTTCCCCGGCGCCGCGAAGTTCGTCGAGTCGGCGCTCGAACAGGGGAAGCTGCTCATCGTCCTCGACGGGCTCGACGAGGTGGGCGCGAACCGCGCTTTCGTCGCCGAGCAGATACGGGAGTTCTGCGAGTACGACGACCAGCGCGCGCACCCCAACCGCCTCTTCGTCACCTGCCGCGAGCACAGCTACCGCACGCGCGACTTGCAGGGCGTCATCCCCGAGGTCGTCCGCGTCGAGCCCTTCGCCAACCACCACATGCGCGTCTTCCTCCAGGGCTGGCCCGCGCACAAGGGGCGGGCGGCGTCGAAGCTTTACGGCCTCATCCAGAGCGACCCGCAGATCAGGGACATCTGCCGTAACCCCCTGCTGCTGACCATCCTCACGGGACTCTACCTCGACACCGACACCTTCGAGCTGCCCTCCTCGCGCGAGCGCTTCTACAGCGACGCGGTGGACGAGCTGCTCGTCCACCGCCCCGCGCGCCGCAACGTCGAACAGACGTTCAAAGCCGACGACAAGCGGCAGATTCTCGAACGCGTCGCCCTCGACCGCCTGGAGACGGCCGAGCGCCACGAAGACCCCGAAGAGTTCACACACGAGGTCATCCGTGAGAAGGCGTCGGAGGTTCTGCACCAGGACAAGTTCGACCCGCGCGAACTCATCAAAGAACTCGTCGAGGTCAACGGCATCATCAGGCCGGCCGACGAAGACAACTATACCTGCGCGCACCGCACCATCCAGGAATACTTCGCCGCCCGCGAGGCCAAACACAAACGCAAGAACGAAGAGGTGGTCGAACACTTCGGCGCCCGCCCCGAGTTCATCGAAGTCCTCTACTTCTACTGCGGCCTCCTCGACAATCTGCCCTCGCTGGCCTACGTCGTCAACACCCTCATCTCCCAACAGCGCTGGCTCGAAGCCGGCCGCTGTCTCCTCTACATGAGGGAGCCGCCCGCCGCCTCCTTCGTCGAACGCGTCGCCCACGAGTTGCACGGCCTCGTCTCCCCTAAAGTCGAATTCAAGTCCGCCCTCGAAGTCCTCTCCTCCCTCGCGCAACGCCGCGCCCCCGAGTTCGACCCCGCCCGCGAACTCTTCGCCCAAGCCATCGACCGCCTCACCGAAGGCTACGGTGAGAACGGCGCCTCCGCCCTCGAATCCGCCCTCGCCACCTCGCCCGAGGCCGCCATGAAGGTCATCCCCGGCCTCCTCAAACACCCGTCGCCGCGCTGGCGCGAGGCCGCTGTCCAACTACTGCGCGACATCGGCACCGACGAAGCGCTCGACCAACTCGTCCTGCTCCTCACCGACCCTGACTCCACCGTCAGAGGCCACGCCGGCCTCACCCTCACTGGGATGCTCAAGAGCCGCCCGCACGATCTACGCGCACGTGCCGCCCTTCTCCCGCAGCGCACGAACGCGACCGTCTGGCCCCTCGAAGAATACTTTCCGGGCCGCCTCGCCATCCCCATCGCAGAGTCGCTGGTCGAGGATCATTATTCAAACTCAGTGGGCATTAACAACAAGGCCATCATCCTCGCAGTGATGGCGCTCAGGGCACGGGCCGAGGGTAAAGCATTCGCCGAACGCGACCTCAAGTTCTGGCGGCGCGTGCCGCGCGACCTGCTCATCCGGCGGTACACGCGCCGTGCTGGGAGGGCGTTCGCCCTCTGCGGCTACGGGCTCGTGCTGGGCTTCTTCCTCGCCGTCGCCGCGCTGCTCATGTGGGGGGACTGGACGGATCGCATGCTGGCAATCACGCCCACTTCTATACGAACCGTTGAGAACGTTCAGCTTCTGCACGTTCGGGAGCTGGCGCGGCTTGTCATTAATGACATCATTCAACGCTACTCCCCTAATTACTCCGGCTACAGGCCGAACCTTATGGATGAAAAGTATTCTGTTTATTGGGAGGTGGGAGCATGGGCCAATATTAATATTTCCGACCCTTACAAGTTGCCACCCCCATTGACGAAGATCGATCAGCTAAGGGAAATAACGTCAGGCGAGAAATTGGAAGAGTTAGACACCCGAATTCGCCTGCTCAATCGACAACTGACGAGGTTAAAAGACGAGAAATGTGTGTTAGTCAAACCGCGTGTCATGACGGGGCTTAATTTCATCTTCGCGCTCATAACAGCGTTTCTTATTCCTTTCGCTGTAATCCCTTTCTTCCGCACTCACTCTCCGGGGACGGCGGACGGCAAACGAACAACTCCGCGCCGAGAAAGCTGGACTAAACATGCTCGTGCGCAGTTCGGGTTGCTCGGGCATTTCGAGGATTACGCTGGGCGTAATTTAAACTTACTCTTTATAATTCTGTTGGTTGTCCCTTCTACGCTGCTGCTCTACGGCAGCTTCGGGAGCACGGCACCGTCCCTGGTCGTCGTGCCAGGCCCATTGGTGGTCGGCGCGGGGTGGCTTCTACAGAAACTAGACTGGTGGCCGAGCAACCCGATCCTCGCGGTAGTGGATGACGTCACCCCTTTACCGAAGAACAAAAGGGCGAGAGAGTAGGTCGGGAAGGTCATTCCCATCTTTCCGGATGGAGATACATCTCCTCCCACAATTGTCCACGAAGGAATCGCCGACAGTGTTCACGACAATTCGGACCTATAATCGACCGCCCAGCGGGCGCGTCGCTTACCCCCTGACAATCGGCAAAACCTTTATCTGTCTGCTACTCGCTCTCCCGCTTATAGCTCAAACGGTGGGCGAACAGAGGCGGCCGCGCGCGCGAGACATCGGCCTGCGCGTGGGCGTGCTGCCGCCGGGGAGGCTCGACGCCATCACGGACGTCGAGGGCGTGCGGGTTGGGCACGCGACGCTGATTAAAGGCGAGGACGTGCGGACGGGGGTGACGGCCGTCGTGCCGCACGGGGGGAACCTGTTTCGGGAGAAGGTGCCGGCGGCGGTCTTCGTCGGCAACGGGTTCGGGAAGTTGATGGGGTCGACGCAGGTCGAGGAGTTGGGCGAGCTCGAGACGCCGATCCTCTTGACGAACACGCTGGGCGTCCCGCGCGTGGCCGACGCACTGGTCGAGTGGATGCTCGGGCTCCCGGGCAACGAGGACGTGCGCAGCGTCAACCCGGTCGTGGCCGAGACCAACGACGGGCAGCTCAACGACATCCGCGGCCGGCACGTCGGGCGCGAGGAGGTCTTCGCGGCTCTGAAGTCTGCGAGGGGCGGGGAGGTCGAGGAGGGGTCGGTCGGCGCGGGCACGGGCACCGTCGCCTTCGGCTTCAAGGGCGGGATCGGCACCGCGTCGCGCGTCGTGCCGGCGAAGTACGGCGGCTACACGGTCGGCGTGCTCGTGCAGACGAACTACGGCGGCGTGCTCACGATGAACGGCGCGCCCGTCGGGAGAGAGCTGGGCCGCTACTTCCTCAAAGACGACCTCGAACCCGCGCGCAGGGGTGGACGGCAGAACGCGCGTCCTTCATCGGACGTTGACCGCGCCGACGGCTCCTGCATCGTCGTCGTCGCCACCGACGCGCCGCTCGACGCGCGCAACCTGCGTCGGCTCGCCGCGCGCGCCATGCTCGGGCTCGCGCGCACGGGCTCTCCCTCGACTAACGGCAGCGGCGATTACGTCATCGCCTTCAGCACCGCGCCGCAGAACCGCATCAGGCACGGAGACACGGCGCTGCGCCGCGTGGAGCTTCTCCCCAACGACTCGGTGTCGCCGCTCTTCCTCGCCTGCGTCGAGGCGACCGAGGAGGCCGTCTACAACTCTCTGCTCCGCGCCACCACGTCGACGGGGCGCGGGGGCGCGCGCGTCGAGGCGCTGCCGGTTGATGAAACAATCAGGGTGTTGAGGAAGTATAACGCGATTCAGGGGGTGCCTTGATGAAAGAGAATGACGAGAGGGGCGCGCGCGGCGCGGGCGGGACGAGCGGGGGCGTCGGCGAGTTCCTTTTAGGCTTAGGGATGAGCGTCGCCGGGGCCTACCTCCTGACGCAGCGCGTGACGGTGACGAGCGGCTACTGGACGCTGTGGGGCTACAACGCCTTCGGCCTCTCCCTGCTGCCGCTCCTCTTCGGCATCGGCCTGCTCTTCTTCAACGGCAAGTCCGTCGCCGGCTGGCTGCTCACCTTCGCGGGCGTCGTCATCATCCTCGTCGGCGTCATCAGCAACCTCGGCATCTACTTCCAGCCGACCAGCCTCTTCAACACCCTCGTCATGCTCGTCCTCCTCGCCGGCGGCATCGGCCTCGTCGCCCGCGCGCTCCGCCCGCACAGGTGACCGTAGAGGAATAAATTCACCACGGTGGATCGCTCGCCGCCCGCGCGCTAAAAAAGCTTGACAAGCCTCCGCCCTGCCTTTATGTTGCCGTCGCTCTGCCAGGTTCCCGGGTGACGGTCACCTTCCATCGTCACCGATTCACGCGACAGCCGGTCTCTGCTTCAAGAGTCTCACGCCCAGGGGCATCGCTTCAGGCGCGCGCCGCCGCAGGCCGCGCGCAACCGCGTCGTCCGCGCCCTCGACGACGCAGGCCGATTCAGCGCGCGCCGTCGTCGGCGACCGGCGCGCTCGGAGGTGAAAAATGGCTACCAGGAAATCAGGGAAGAAAAGCGGCAAGGGCTCCGCCGGCAAGAAGTCCGCGAAGAAGTCCGCCAAGAAATCTGCGAAGGCCGGGACCAAGAAAGCGACCGCGGCGAAGAAGGGTGGCTCGAAGAAAGGCGCCGCGAAGAAGGCCGGCGCAAAGAAGGGCGCCGCGAGAGGGGCCGTCCGGGCCGCGGCCGGCGTAAGCTCCGCCACGGCCGCCTGCATAGACATCCCCACGGCCGAGGCCATCGCCTTCGCCTGCGTCCCGGCGAGCGTCGGGGTCAACCAGCCGCTCAAGACGTTCCTCGGCCCGGCCAACATGGAGCTATTCCAGCAGTGCATCCTCAACGGGGTGTTCCACCACAGCTGCAACATCAAACCGACTGATATACCGGCCGGCGGCGACGACACTCTGAGCGATGTCATCGACGCCATAGTCATTAACGCGAGGCCGGTGTGACGGCAGCCGCGAGAAAGGTCAATATGTCTAAGAACAGAGTGTTAGCGGCGCTAACCTTCGCCGTCTTCATGCTGGCGGCCGCCCACGGGGCGCTCGCGCAGACGGCGGCCCCCGCGCCCACCCCGGCGCCCGAGCCCGAGATCGACGACCAGAATTACAGCTTCCGCCTCGCGCTGGGCAACGAACCCAACATGATAAACCTGCGCTTCGGGGAGAGCTTCCCCTCTTCCGACGAAGTGTTGAAAGACGTGAGCAAGTGGGTGGTCTTCGACATCGACCAGGGCGGGATCAAGAAGTTCCAGCCCGACTCGGTCGATGTCTCGCGCCGGGGGGGCAGCGTCACGCTGCACATGGGCGCGGGCTTCAACGCCGACGGCCACAGCTTCGACACCTCCTTGCACAAGGTCGTCGTCCAGTTCATGCACGGCAACCTGCCCTCGGCCACCCTCGGCCGGCCCAAGCGCAAGAACGAGGGAAAGACCTTCGTGGCGGCGAAGGGCAAGGACGCGGCCGACATCTACTTCAGCGGCGAGGCCGCGACCGCGCGCGAGGCCAAGCCGCAGTACAGCATCGAGGCGAAGGGCGGCTACCTTTTCAACCTCAGGGGCACGCGCACGCGCAGCGATGGCAGGCGGGTGCTGATTGACCTCGGCTCCATCGGCGTGAAGGGGACGTTCAACTCGGGCGCGGCCTCCAGCATCGACCCCGACAGCATCACCGTCGGCGGGACGTACCGCAAGCTCTTCGTGGTCGGGACGGCCGCGGGCTTCCGCCTCAACTCCGACTTCCTCGGCTTCGAGTTCGACAAGGACAACAAGACGCGCAACCTCGTCTCCGAGGCGAACCTGGACTACGTGTTCCCGGCTCTGGTCATCGGCACGAACAAGGTCGCCAGCTTCGACGTCCTGGCCGGGGCCGAGGGCGGACACAACTACAAGAACGAGCTGGCCCCGGACGGCATCGGCAACTTCTACCGCTGGAAGTTCGGGGCCAACGCCTACTTCACCGTCTTCAAGCCCTTCAAGCAGCTCGCGCGCATCACCTACAACACGGAGTACAAGCTGAGGCTGCCGCGGTCGGCCGAAATCTTCTACCAGACGATTGACGGCGAGGAGCAGAAGAGCCTGACGAAGAGGCCGCGGCACTACATCGCCACCGACCTCGACTTCATGTTCACGGACGCCGTGGGGATCGCGCTCAAGCACCGCTACGGCTCGCTGCCGCCCGCCTTCAAGCTGGTGGACAACAAGGTCTCGGTCGGCCTGGTCGTGCAGTTCCAGCAGGTCAACAAGTGAGCCCGTCGCGGCGGGGCGGCGCTCGGCCGTGAGCTTCAGCCGAGCGCCGTGTCGTCGGGGTCGCCGGGCTTCTCGCGTTTGACGGCGTGCGGGTTGGTGGAGCGCTCGCCGCGCTTGCGCGTGGACTTGCGGCGCGGTCTGACCTGGCCTGCGTGGTCGACGGAGCGGATGGGCTGGAGGTCTTCGGCCTCGCCTTCGGGGTCTACGAGGCGCGTCTCGATGTGCTCGTCGGCGATGGTCTCGTCGGTCATGACCGTCGGGTCTTCGGGGTGATGAAGTCCGGCGACCTCGCCTTCGGGCGTGGTCACGACGACCGTCTCGCCGCCCTCTGCGGGCTGGCCGGCGAGGGCGCGCTGGCGGCGGAAGTGCTCGCGGATGTCCTCTGCGGTCTTGCGGCCGACGAAGGGCGAGAGCTGTTCGACCGTCGCCTCGGCGACCTTCTGGATGGAGCCGAGGTTGCGCAGCAGACGGTTCTTCCTCTTCTCGCCGACGCCGGGGATGGCCGTGAGTTCGGAGGTGAAGTCGCGCAGCTCCCTGCGCTTGCGGTGGTACGTGACGGCCGTGCGGTGCGTCTCGTCGCGGATCAGCTGGATGAGGCGCAGGACGGGCGAGTGCGAGTCGAGGTAGATGGGCGAGTCCTCGCGCCCCTTCTGGAGCAGGTGCGAGACCTCGTTGTGGCGGCGCGGCGGCTTGACGACGCCGATCATCGGGATGGCTTCGAGGTCTAACTCGCGCATCGCCGAGGCGGCGGCCGAGAGCTGCCCCTTGCCGCCGTCGATCATGACGAGGTCGGGCAGGGGATTGCCTTCGTCGAGCTGCCGCCTGTACCTCCGGAAGACCGCCTCGCGCATCGAGGCCGGGTCGTTCGAGCCCTCTACGGTTTTAATCTTGAACTTGCGGTACTCCTGCCGGTTCATCTTCCCGTTCTCGCAGACGACCATCGCGGCGACGTTCTCCGCGCCCGAGATGTTCGACACGTCGAACGATTCGATGCGCGCGGGGAAGCGCGGCAGCTCAAGTATCTCCTGCAACTCTTCGAGCACGCGCTCCATGTCGGGCTTCAAGACGCGGAAGCGCTGCTCGAAGGCGATGAGCGCGTTCTTCTCGACGAGCTCGATCATCTCGCGCTTCTGCCCGCGCTGCGGGTCGAGGATGCGCACGCGCCTCCCCTTGCGTTCGGTCAAAGCCTTCTCCAACAACTCTCTGTCTTCGAAGTCGACGGGGACGTGTATCTCGCGCGGCACGTAGTCGGTCGAATAATATTGGGTGAGCACGTCACTCAGAAACGACGCCGCGTCGAACGAGTCGTCCTCGGCGAGGTCTTCCCAGAAGAACTCGCGGCGGCCGACGATCTTGCCCTCGCGCATGGTGAAGAGCTGAAGCGCGAGTCGCGCGCCCTCGCGGTGGAAGCCGAAGATGTCCACGTCGAGGTCTTGCGTGCGCGCCATCTTCTGCTGCTCGGAGACGGCCAGCACCGTCTTGCGCAGGTCGCGGTACTTGGCCGCCAGCTCGAAGCGCATCTCGTCCGAAGCCGTCAGCATCCGCCGCTCGTACTCGTCGGCGAGTTCTTTATTTTTACCTTCGAGGAACATCCGCACGTCGCGCACGGCCTCGGCGTACTCGTCCGGCTTGCAGAGGTCTTTCACGCACGGCCCGAGGCAGCGCTTGATGTGGTATTCGAGGCAGGGGCGCGGGAGCTTGCCGTCGATCTCGATGTCGCAGGTGCGGAGCTGGAAGGTGCGGTTGATGAGGTCGATGGTGCGGCGCGCGAGCGCGGCCGGCAGGTACGGGCCGAAGTAGAGCGAGCCGTCGCGCTGAATCTTCCGCGTGATCATCACGCGCGGGAAGGCCTCCGAGATGGTGAGCTTGAGGTGCGGGTACTGCTTGTCGTCCTTGAGCAGCACGTTGTAGCGCGGCTTGTGCTGCTTGATGAGGTTCGACTCGAGGACGAGCGCCTCGACCTCGGTGTCGGTGACGATGAACTCCAAATCCGTAATGCGCTTGACCAGCTCGCGCGTCTTGCGGTCGTGCCCGCGCCCCGACTGGAAGTAGGAGCGGACGCGGTTGCGCAGGTTCTTCGCCTTGCCGACGTAGATGATCTTCCCCGCCGCGTCCTTGTGCAGGTAGACGCCCGGGGCCGTGGGCAGGTTCTTCAGTTTCTCTTCCAGGGTCAAGGGCATCACCCCGCGGGCTCGTTCATGAACTCTGAATGTTTACGGACAGTGTAGCGCACGCGGCGGGCGGCGTGCTATCGTCCCGGCAAAAGTGAAGCAGAGGGAGGCTTTTTATGACGACGAACACCGCGCCGCTGCTGACCATCGACGACCTCACCGCGCTGCCCGACGACGACGGAAACACCTACGAGCTGCTCGAAGGAGAACTCATCGTGTCGAGCGCGCCGAGTATCAGGCACCAACGCGTCATCAAAAACCTGACGACGGCACTGGACAACTATCTCGCCCAAACTCCTATAGGCGAGGTACTGCCAACGCCGGGCGTCATCTTCGACAGGCACAACAGCGTCATCCCCGACATCGTCTTCGTCACGAACGAGCAGTTGGGGCAGATCGGGTCGGATCCGCACATCCGCCTGGCGCCGGCGCTGGCCGTCGAGGTCGTCTCGCCGGGGAGCGAGAACGCGCGGCGCGACCGCGTGAGTAAGGTGAAGGTCTACGGCAAGTTCGGCGTCGGCGAATACTGGGTCGCCGACCCCGTGGCGCGCACCGTCGAAATCTACAGGCCGGCCGAGGGCGCGCTCGTCCTCGCCGCGACCGTCGGCGGCGACGAAGAGCTTACGTCGCCCCTCCTGCCCGGCTTCGCCTGCAAGGCGTCCCGCGTCTTCGGAACTGGCTGAACACTCACTCTGGTGTCACAACGCGATGGATAAGGAGAAGACAGTCCTCACACCCAGCACGCTCCTACAGGGGCGCTACCGCGTGGTCGGTCGCCTCGGGCGCGGCGGCATGGCCGTCGTCTATGAGGCGGTGGACGAGAACCTCCAGTGCCGCGTCGCCGTCAAGGAGACCTTCGCGACGGACGCCGAGAGGGGCCTGCGCCGCGCCTTCAGGCACGAGGCGCAGTTGCTAGCGAACGTGCGCCACGCGGCCTTCCCGCGCGTGACGGACTACTTCGAGCAGGGCGACGGCCTCTTCTTCGTCATGGACTTCATCCACGGCGACGACCTGGCCAGGCGTCTGGAATTGATGGGGCGTCCCTTCCCTCCGGAGAAGGTGCTGAAGTGGGCCGACCGGCTGCTCGACGCGCTGGCGGAACTGCACGCCGTCAGCCCGCCCATCGTCCACAAAGATATCAAGCCCTCGAACATCAAGCTCTGTGAAGACGAGGTCTACCTGCTGGACTTCGGGCTGGCGAAAGGCGCGCTCGGGCTGATGTCCACCGTGCAGGGGGATGATTACAGCCACGTCCAGGGGTACACGCTGCACTTCGCGTCCCCGGAGCAGAGGTCGAACTGGGGGACGACCCCGCGCAGCGACCTCTATTCGCTGGGGGCCACGCTGTGGAACCTGCTCACGAACGAGCCGCCCCCGGACTCGACCCTGCGCAACTACGAGGTCAACAACGGCGACCCCGACCCGCTGCGCCCCGCGCACGCGCTGAACCCGGCCGTGCCGCCCGAAGTCTCCGCCGTCCTGGAACAGGCGATGAGCCTGAACCCCACGAGGCGCTACGCGGACGCCGCCGCGATGCGCGCCGCGCTGCGCGAGGCGGTCGAGGCGCCGCTCCGCGCGCAGGCCGAGCGCGCCCGCCGCGAAGAGGAGGCGCGCACACGCCGCGAGGGCGAAGAGGCCGGGCGCGCGGCGGCCGAGGCGGAGTTCAAGCGCCAACTTGAACAAGAGCGCGAGGCACACTCCGCCGCGGCGCGGCGGCTTCAGGCGGAGCACCGCGCGGCCCTGACGTCGCTGGCGTCGGCGCAGGCCGAGGCGGAGAACGCACGGGCAGAACTCTCACGGTCGCAGGCTACGTCCGAAGGGCATCGGATCAAGGCGCGCGAACTCGACAAGGAGCTGGCCTCGGAGAAGAGGCGGCGGGCCGAGGCGGAGTCCAGGCTTGAGACCGAAAGGGGACTGCGGCTCCGGCGCGAGGAGGAGTTTTGCTACCTCGAAGACCGCCTGAAGAAAAGCGACGCCGAGTTGCAGTCGGTAAGGAGCGCGCGCGACGCCGCGCTCCTCTCCGCGCAGAAGCGCGCCGAAGAGGCCGACCACTCGCTCCGCGAGATCGAGTCCTCACTGGCGGCCAGTGAGGACGCCTTAAAGGCCGCCGAAGAGTTGACGCGCAAGCTGGCGATTGAGAAGAGTGGCGCGGTCGAAGAGCGGAGGCGTCTGGGGACGCTTCTTGAGAAGAGCCGGGCCGAGTTGCGCAACGTCGAGAAGGAGCGCGACGGGGCCCTGCAGGCTGCCAAGAGCGCCAAGGCCAAACTCGCTCTCATCGATGAAGAGAAGACAGGACGGCGACAGATGCTGCTCAACGCGTCCGTCGTAGTCGCCCTGTTGGGAGTGGTGGCAGGGGGGGCGTGGTTTTTGTCATCGCCGCTGCTGGGGTGGTTATCGACGGGGCCTCCCTCGGTGACAGTGTCGGACGATAAGCTCAAGGTTACGGTCGGCGATGTCAGCATCGAGACGGTTAAGGTGGCCGGCGGGAACTTCCTGATGGGCTCGGCCGGTTCCGAGACGAGCCGTGATCCTTCGGAAAAACCGCAGCACATGGTGACCGTCGCGGATTTCGTCATCGGCAAGTATGAGGTCACGCAGGCGCAGTGGCGCATGGTAGCCCGGCTGCCTAAGGTGGATATCGACTTGGACGAAAACCCGGCCAGCACGAAGGGGGACGACCTGCCGGTCGAGAGCGTGAGTTGGAACGAGGCGGTGGAGTTCTGCGCGCGGCTCTCGAAGACGACGGGTATGAAGTACCGCCTGCCGACCGAGGCCGAATGGGAGTACGCCGCTCGCGGCGGCGTAGCCGTGCCGCCGGCCACAGACGTGAATGCGGCGGCGTGGTTCGCAGATAACTCGGGTAAGCAGCCGCTCGACTCGAACCAGGTCTGGGCCGCGACCAAAGCCACTACGGCCGACCACAAAGCGTACGACGATAAATTGCTAGACAACGGTTGTCAGCCGCATCCGGTGGGACAGAAGCTCCCGAGCCCCTTCGGTCTCTACGACATGCTCGGGAACGTTTGGGAGTGGTGCGCAGACCCTTGGCACGCCGATTACAGAGGGGCGCCCGCCGACGGCGGGGCGTGGACGGGGGACACAAATCTCCGCGTGCGCCGCGGCGGCAGTTGGTATAACGCACGGTTCTGGGCTCACCCTGCGGCGCGCGCGAGTTCCGAGCAGGATCGGCGCGGTACCGCCTCCGGTCTCCGAGTAGCGCGATCCCTGTAGCTCTCGGTGCACGTCCGTTGTGTATAATCACGCCCCGTGCGATTCCCCTTCGAACCCCCGCCCGCCGTTGAGAGAGAGTTCGACGCCGTCGGCTTCGGACTGAACGCCGTGGACTACCTCGTCGTCGTCCCGCACTACCCCGCCTACGACACCAAGGTCAGACTGGTGGAGCACGAACGCGGCGCGGGCGGCGAGACCGCGAGCGCGATGACCGGCCTGAGAAGGCTCGGGATGAGGACGGCCTACGCCGGCCGCTTCGGCTCGGACGACGCCGGCCGCTTCGGCTTCGACGCCCTGCGCGCGGAGGGCGTGGACGTGGAGTCCGCCGAAGTCGTCGAAGGCGCCGCCAACCAGATCGCCTACATCCTCATCGACGAGCGCAAGGGCGAGCGCACCGTCATCTGGGACAGGGACGAGCGCCTCTACTACAGGGAGCACGAGGCGCCCCAGGGCTTCGGCGCGCGCGGGCGCGTCCTGCACATGGACGGCCACGACACGCGCGCGCGTGCGCGCGTCGCGCGGGAGGCGCGCGCGGCCGGCACCGTCGTCTCGCTCGACATCGACAACGTCTACGAAGGACTCGCAGAACTGCTCCCGCACGTGGACGTGCTCATCTCCTCGCAGGAGTTCCCGAAGAGACTGACCGGCCTGGAAGACGAGCACGCCGCACTCGTCGAGATGAAGTCGAGGCTGCGGCCCGAGGCGGTCGTCGGGATGACCCTGGGCGAGCGCGGCGCGGTCGTCTACCACGGCGGCGTCTTCGTCGAGTCGCCCGCCTTCGCGGTGCCCGGCGGCTGCCACGACACGACCGGCGCGGGCGACGCCTTCCACGCGGGCTTCATCTACGGGATGCTGCGCGGCGAGGAGGTCGAGGGCTGCCTGCGCACGGGCTGCGCCGTCGCCGCGCTCAAGTGCCGCGCGCTCGGCGCGCGCACGGCGCTCCCGACGAACGCAGAACTCGAAGACCTGCTCGCGCACGGACTCCCGCTGCAGGGGCATTCATAAAGGAAGGACGCGAACGCTCAGATGAAAGCACTCATACTGTCGGCCACGCTCTTGCTCTCCTTCGGCGCCGGGCGTCAGGACGAGACGCCGCGCTCCATCGACCCGAAACTCGTCCCGGCCGAGGGGAGCGCGGCGAAAGACTTCGTGCCGAAGGGCTGGAAGCTTGAGACCGACGCGGGCGTGGTCAAAGGCGACCTCAACGGGGACGGCGCGCCGGACGCGGTGCTCCGTCTCGTCGAAGACGTGCCGGTCGAAGGCGCCGACGGGACTTACAACACGCGCTACCGCGCGCTCGTCATCCTGCTCGCCAAGCCGGGCGGCGGCTACGCGCGCGCGGCCGTCGCGCCGAAGCTCCTGGGGTGCTCGCTCTGCTACGGCGTGCTGGGCGACCCGGAGGGCGGCAACATCCAGGTCGAGATCAAGGGCGGCGTCCTCGACGTGGGCCAGCTCAGCGGCTCGCGCGAGGCGACCGACCTGACGCTCCGCTTCCGCCGGGACGCGGCGACGGGCCGCTTCCAGCTCATCGGCCAGGAGCGCAGCGACTACGACCGCGCCGCGGGCGGCGGCACCGGCACGAGCACCAACTACCTGACCGGCGTCCGCGTCACCAAGACCACGACCGTCCGCCGCGGCCGCGAGACCACCACCTCCATACGGACGCGCGTCCCCCGCACGCGCCTCTTCATCGAGGACGTGGATTACGAGAAGCTGTTCTGAAACGGTCGGCAGATGGCAGTTGGCGGTAGGCAGTCGCTCCGCGCTTCGGACGTCGAAAGGTTAACTCAGAATTCCCGGCAGCGGGGTTCCGGACTGCCTACCGCCATCTGCCTACCGCCAACTGCCTGTGATATATTCTGAAACCGGCGCCCGCCCCGGCGTCGTACAGCGTTGGCGGATAGCCCGCGGAAAGAGAGCAGAAGTTGGGAACCCTTTCCGCGCCCTCCCCGGTTCCAAAAGGCACGCGGATAATAGTCTTTCGATGGACAGACGACGTATCCTCATCGTGGAAGGCAACGCCGAGTTGCGCACCGTCCTGGCGGACGCGCTCGCGGGTCTCGGCCACGACGTAGTGACGGCCGCCGACCGCGCCGAGGCCGTCGCCCGCGAAGACCTCGAAGACTTCGACCTCATCATCTCCGACCTCGCCGAGTACTCCGACTCCGGCGTCCAGCTCGTCTCCGAACTCAAGCGCAAGCGCCTCTTCGTCCCCGTCGTCGTCTCGTCCGAGGAGACGCAGCACGCCGGCATCGTCAAGGCCTTCAAGCTCGGCGCCGCCAACTTCCTGCGCAAGCCCTACGACACGGAGGAGCTGGCGCAGATCGTCGAGAAGACGCTCGGCTACAAGCTGCGCTTCGTCGAAGACCTGAAGGTGCTGCCCTACGTCCGCGAGCATATCGAGTTCGAGCTGCCGAGCGACATCACCCTGATGAACGGCGTGCTCCACTACCTGGTCGAGCGCGTCGCGGCGCTCGGCGTGATTAAGCCCGACCGCTCGAACCTCCTCATCGCCCTGGACGAGGCCTTCGTCAACGCCGTCAAGCACGGCAACAAGCACGACCACAACAAGCTCGTCCGCATCGCCGCCGACCTCTCGGCCAAGGAGGCGCGCTTCACCATCGAGGACGAGGGCGAGGGCTTCAACGTCGGCGACATCCCCGACCCGCGCGACCCCGAGAACCTCTTCAAGACTTCGGGGCGCGGCGTGCTCCTCATCTACAACATCATGGACGAGGTCGCCTACAACGAGCGCGGCAACCGCCTGACGATGGTCAAGCGCCCAGACCCCTCGCTCGAACACGACCTCATCGAGACGCTGGCGCCGGACGAGAAGGCGGCCGAGAAGAGTTGAAGCAGACGCCCGCCCGCCGAACGCCTAAACGACTTGTCACGCAAGCTCAGCCCTTTCATCTTCTTCGTCGCGGCCTACGCCGCGCTCCTTCTGCTCCACCTGACGCTGCTGGACTTGCCCTACTACTGGGACGAGGCCGGCTACTTCATCCCGGCCGCGCGCGACATCTACGCCGACGGCTCCTTCATCCCGCACTCGACGCTCTCGAACGCGCACCCGCCGCTCGTGATGACGTGGATCGCGGTCGCGTGGAAGCTGCTCGGCTTTCACATCTGGGCCGCGCGCGCGGCGATGGCGGGCGTGGCGGCGCTCGCGCTCACGGGCGTCTACGCGCTCGGCCGCCGGGTCGCGAACGGGCGCGTCGGGATTGCGACGGCCGTCTGCACCGCGCTCTACCCCGTCTTCTTCGCGCAGAGCACGCTCGCGCACCTCGACATGATGGTCGCGGCGCTCACCGTGTGGGCGCTCGTCTTCTACCTCCCGCCGCGTGTTGATGAAGACCTCTTGATTAAAGGTGCCGGGCCGCGCCGCGCGGCCTGCGTTCTGCTCCTCGCGCTGGCGGCCCTGGCGAAGGAGACGGCCGTACTCGTGCCCGTCGTGCTCTGCGGCTGGGAGTTGCTGTGTTGGTTGTTAAGTAAGAAGGAGAAGGTCGCGTCCCTCGTCTGTCTTGAGCGGAGGCCGGCGTGGTGGTCTTTGACTCTGCTGCTCGCGGGACTCCCGCTCGCGTTGTGGTTCGCGTACCACCGCGCGCGGACGGGCTACACTTTGGGGAACCCCGAATACTTCCGCTACAACGTCGAGTCCACGCTCAGCGTCGCGCGCATACTCGACACCGTCTGGCGGCGCTTCGGCCACGTCACCTTCCACATGAACCTCTGGGCGCTGACGCTCGCAGGGGTGGCCGCCATGTTCCTCAAGCCGCGGCGCGACGGCGACGCGGAGCGGCCTCGCATCAGTGTGCCCGTGCAGTTGCTCTTCCTCGCGCTCATCCTCGCGCACGTCGTCGCGCTCTCGGTCGTGGGCGGCGCGGTGCTGGCGCGCTACATGCTGCCCGTTCTGCCGCTCGTGATCATGATCTGGGTCTCGACGCTCCGGCGGCGCGTGCCCGCCTGGCCGCTCGCCGTCGCGCTCGTCTGCGCCGCGTTCGTCTACCGCTCGGAGGTCAACCCTTCGTACAGCTTCCCGTGGGAGGAGAACCTCGCCTACAGAGACTTCGTCCTCCTCCACCGCGACGCCGCAAGCTTCCTCGCGGAGAAGTACGCGGGCGCGCGCGTGCTCACCTCCTGGCCCGCCACGGACGAGCTGCGCAACCCATACTACGGCTATACGCCCCGCGCGCTGAACGTCGTGCCCGTCGAGAATTTTCTCCCGCCCGAGCTCGAACGCGCCGCCGCGCGCAAGTCCGAATACGACGTGGCCTTCCTCTACTCCTCCCACGGCGGCCCCGAACTCAAAGAGGCCGCGGCCTTGCTCGGCGGCCGCGTCGTCTTCCACGAAGAGCGCAAAGGCCAGTGGGTCGCCGTGGTAGAAATCAGTAGGCAGTAGGCAGACGGCAGTAGGCAGTTAAGGCAAAAAAGTGGGACGGTGTTGATTTCGGTCGGCGTGTTGGTAATCGCGCGCGACGTTATTGTCAGACCACATCCGCCTTCTGCATACTGCCTACTGCTTTTCGCCATGCCCTTCGAACTCTTTCTCGCGTTGAGGTACTTGCGCGCGCGGCGTGGGCGCCGCGTGGCGCGTTGGACTGCGTGCGCGGGGCTCGTCGGCATCGCGTGCGGGGTGGCGGCGCTCGTGGTGGCGACGGCGCTGGCGAACGGCTTTCGGGACGAGCTGCAAGAGAAGATTCTGCGGGGCACGGCGCACGTCACTTTAAGTCGCGAGGGCGGCGCAGGCGTGGAAGAGGCGCGCGCCGCCGCCGCGCGTGCGCGAAGCGTCGAGGGCGTCGCCGACGCGCAGGCCACGACCTACGAGGGCGCGCTGCTGGCCGGGAACGACGACGCGACTTACGCGCTGCTGCGCGGACTCGACGGCGGCTCGCCGCGTGCCCGCGAGGTGGTGCGCGAGACGTTGACGAGGGGCGCGCTCGAAGACCTTTTTAAAAACACGGGAGGAGACGAGGCGGTGCCGGTCGTGCTCGGCGAAGAGCTCGCGGCGCGCGCGGGGCTGACGAACGTCGGCGACGAGGGTTATGTCCTGACGGCCGCCGCGGCGGGCGGGCTGGCGCGCGGGTCGGAGGAGGCGAACGTCCTGCGCGTCCGCGTCGTCGGGCTCTTCAAGTCGGGCCTGTTCGAGTACGACTCGGCGTGGGCCTACGTGCCACTGGACTCGTTGGCGCGGGCGGGCGGCGCGCGCCCGCCCGCGTTCGTCGTCAGCGTCGAGGCGCGAGACCTCTACGCGAGCGGCGAGGTCGCGCGGCGTCTGCGCGCGGAGCTGGGGCCGACGTGGACGAGCGTGGACTGGCGCGAGGCGAACCGGCCGCTCTTCGAGGCGCTGGCGTTGGAGAGGCGGACGGTCGCGCTCATCATCATGCTCGTCACGGTCGTCGCCGCGCTCAACATCACGACGACGCTCGCGCTCCTCGTCGTCGAGCGCCGCGCGGACATCGCGGTGCTCTCCACGGTCGGCGCGCGCGCGCGTTCCGTCACGCTGCTCTTCGTCATCGAAGGCGCCCTCATCGGCGCGGCGGGTGCGCTCTCAGGTGTTGTGCTCGGTCTCGCGGCCTGCTGGGCCGCAGACCGCTTCCGGCTCGTGCGTCTGCCGCCCGACGTTTATTCCTTGAGCGCCGTGCCGCTCCACCCGCACGCCTCGGACGTGTTAGCGGCCGCGCTCGCGGCCTTCGCCGTCAGCCTCCTCGCGACGCTCTACCCGGCCTTGCAGGCCGCGCGCGTCCGCCCGGCCGAGGTGCTGCGGTATGAGTGATAATCTCAAATCTCGAATCTCAAATCTCAAATCTGAGATAGAAATCGAAGGCCTACACAAATCTTTCCGAGAGCCTGCGGGCGGCGTGTTGGAAGTCCTGCGCGGAATCTCTTTGAAGTTGAACGCGGGCGAGGCGGCGGCGGTCGTGGGCGCTTCGGGGGCCGGGAAGACGACGCTTTTGCACGTCGTCGGCGGGCTGGAGGCGGCGGACGGGGGGAGCGTGAAAGTCGCCGGGTTCGACGTGACGCGCTCGACGCCTTCGGAACTCGTGCGCTGGCGCGGGCGTGAGGTCGGGTTCGTCTTCCAGTTCCACCACCTGCTCGCAGACCTCTCGGCGGAGGAGAACGTCGCGCTGCCCCTGCTCGTCGCGCGCGCCGGCAGACGTGAAGCCTTAACCCGCTCGCGCGAGTTGTTAGAGAAGGTCGGACTCGGCGCTCGCCTCAAGCACGCGGCGGGCGAACTCTCCGGCGGCGAGCAGCAGCGCGTGGCCGTCGCGCGCGCGCTCGTCGCGCGGCCCCGCCTCGTCCTCGCCGACGAGCCGACCGGCAACCTCGACCCGCAGAGGGGCGCGGAGGTCGGCGCGCTCCTCCTCTCGCTCTGCCAGGAGGCGCGCGCCTGCGCCCTCGTCGCCACGCACAACGAAAACCTCGCAAGCCTCTGCGACCGTCGCCTCGTATTGCGAGAGGGGAGATTAGAAGGATCGGGCATGACAATAGATGCTTGACAGTGACGCCTGTCCTGGACTATTAGAGAAGCCGTGAGGCGAATAACCGCCCACACTACTTAAAAGCGGTCAGTGGATTCTGACACGCATGAAAGGAAAGAAGAATGTCTACGTTTACCTTCAAGGCGCTTACTGCGCGCCGCATCCCCGACCCCGTATTCCCCGGAAGCACACGTCACATTTTTTTATGCGCTGCCCAAGACATGCCCGCGGGGCTGCCTAAAGGCGCGAACCCGCGCGAGCAGAACATCGACCGGGGCATCTACCGTGACGTGATGAAGTCCCTTCTCAATGAGGACTGCACACCCAACACTTTCCACCTGAAGAATAAGGGGATAACAATCCTCGCTGAAGAAGTAACTAAGTCAGATGACGAGGAATCCCTCAAGGTGAGATTCGGCTCAGACGAGCAGGGCATCGTAGATGGAGCGCACACCTACGACATCCTTATTAAGGGGAAAGCCGACATTGCGGACTTGAATGCCGCAGGCGAGGCAATCCCTATTAGTCAATTTGTTAAGGTCGAAGTCCTTACCGGCTTGGATCGTAACTTGGTAACCGAGATCGCCGGCGGACTGAATACGGCGGTTCAGGTTCAGCGGATGAGCTTGGCCGACCTCGGGAACGAGTTCGACTGGATTAAGGAAGAGTTGAAGAGGGTAGACTTCCTTCAGTTCGTTGCGTTTAAGCAGAATGAGGTGAAGGAATTTGACGCGAGGGATGTCATACGGCTCCTCGACCTCTTCAACATTACCGAGTTCCCGAATGATGGGACGTCATACCCGATTCGTGCTTACACGACGAAGGAAGGCGTACTTAAGCACTACCTCACGGAGGGCGGAGGTCTGAAATACGCTGAGAATTACAAGCGGCTCCGCCCAATATTAAACGAGGTGCTCATCCTCCACGACACGATCAGCCGCTACGGTAAAGACCTCTACAATAAGGGGGGCGGCAAGAAGGGGGGACGGCTTAAGTTTGTGGAAGCCTCTAAGTCGAAGAAGAAATTTAAATTCCCCTTCATCGCTGAAGAACACGAGTCTCGTCTGAGCGGCGGAGCTCTGCTCCCGATGCTGGGAGCGTTTCGAGCAGCAGTTGAGGTTGACGCCAGCACTAACAACATCGTCTGGAAGGGGGGATTTGCCAACGTTCTACAACTGTGGGACGACACTGGCAAGAGCTTGATGGAGGCAACCCAAGAGACGAGCGAAGAGTTGGGTCGAAACCCGAATGCCATTGGCAAGAGCAAGAAGCATTGGGCGTTTCTACACAACATACTCTACCGCCGTTTGAGCTAGGATAAATCTGTGCAGGGGAACCCCTCCGCCGATGGGGAGGGGTTCCCCTGCACACCACCCCACACCTCGTCGGACGCGCTAACCAGACACGTCTCAACCCTCCGACTTTAAATCTGACACCGGCGCCGCTTTCAGTTATAATGCGGCGCGGGTGCCCTGCGGCGGTTCTCCCGATGTTTTCAGTCAAGCCGAACCCTGTTGGAACGTCCCTTACTGCCGGTCGGAAACAGCCTTTTATGTTTGAGCGATACACGGAGAAGGCGCGGAGAGTCATCTTTTTCGCGCGGTACGAAGCCTCCCAGTTTGGCGCCCCGGCCATCGAGCCCGAGCACCTCCTGCTGGGCCTCATGCGCGAGGACAAGACCTTGACGGCGCGCTTCCTCGCGCGCGCGCAGACCTCCCTCGAAGCCATCCGCAAGGAGATCGAGGGGCGCGCCCCCTTGCGTGAGAAGATTTCCACCTCGGTCGAGCTGCCCCTCGCCCCCGAGACCAAGCGCGTGCTCGCCTTCGCGCACGAGGAGAGCGACCGCCTGCAACACAGGCACATCGGGACGGAGCACCTGCTGCTCGGCCTGCTGCGCGAGGAGCGTTCGATGGCCGCCGAGATTCTCTACGAGCGCGGCCTGCGCCTGAACGCCGTGCGCGAAGAGGTCTCGCGCCAGTCGGGCAACGACCCGCGCGCGGCGCAGAAGAAGGAGACGCCGCACCTCGCCGAGTTCTCGCGCGACCTGACCGAGGACGCCGCCAACGACAAGCTCGACCCGCTCGTCGGCCGCGAGGGCGAGATCGAGCGCGTCGTCCAAATCCTCTGCCGCCGCACGAAGAACAACCCCGTGCTCATCGGCGAGCCCGGGGTGGGGAAGACCGCCATCGTCGAAGGCCTCGCGCAGCGCATCGTCCGCGGCGACGTGCCCTCGTTTTTAGAGAACAAGCGCATCCTTTCGCTCGACCTCTCGCTCATCGTCGCGGGCACGAAGTACCGCGGGCAGTTCGAGGAGCGCCTGAAGCAGATCATGCGCGAGCTGGTCGAGAACCCGCAGTACGTCGTCTTCATCGACGAGCTGCACACGCTCGTCGGGGCGGGAAGCGCGGAAGGCTCGCTCGACGCGGCGAACATCCTGAAGCCGGCCCTCTCGCGCGGCGAGATTCAGTGCATCGGCGCGACGACGCCCGCCGAGTTCCGCAAGTCGATTGAGAAAGACCGTTCGCTCGAACGGCGCTTCCAGGCCGTGAAGGTGCCGCCGCCGTCCGAAGAGGAGGCCGTCTCGATCCTCGACGGCGTGCGCGAGCGCTACGAGGCTTTCCACCAGGTGCGCTACACGGACGACGCCATCGAGGCGGCCGTCTACCAGTCGAACCGATACATCCCCGACCGCTTCCTGCCGGACAAGGCCATCGACGTGATCGACGAGGCCGGCGCGCGCGTCAAGCTGCGCGAGCGCCGCCACGCCGCGCCGCGCGAGAGCTACTACGACGAACGCGACCGCACCGCCGCGGGCGGCTTCTACCGCCCGGCGCTCAACTCCTCGCCGCTCGTCGAGGAGGAAGACCTCATCATGGTCGAGGTCACGAAGGACGACATCGAGGACGTCATCGCGCGCTGGACGGGCATCCCCATCACTTCCCTGAAGGAGGAGGAGACGCAGAAGCTCCTCCGCATCGAGGACGAACTCAGGAACCGCGTCATCGCGCAGCGGCCGGCCATCTCGGCGCTGGCGCGCTCCATCCGCCGCTCGCGCGCCGGACTCAAGAACCCGCACCGCCCCGTCGGCTCCTTCCTCTTCTTAGGCCCGACGGGCGTCGGCAAGACGGAGGTCGCGCGCAGCCTAGCGGAATTCCTCTTCGGCTCCGAGCGCTCGATGATCCGCTTCGACATGTCGGAGTTCATGGAGAAGCACTCGGTCTCGAAGCTCATCGGGAGCCCCCCGGGCTACGTCGGCCACGAGGAGGGCGGGCAGTTGACGGAGAGGATTAAACGTTCGCCTTACTCGGTGCTCCTCTTCGACGAAATTGAGAAGGCGCACCCGGACATCTTCAACGTGCTGCTGCAGGTCTTCGAGGACGGCATCCTCACGGACGCTCTGGGCAACACGGTCGATTTCAAGAACGCCATCATCATCATGACCTCCAACATCGGGGCGCGCTTCATCCAGAAGAAGGGCGCGATGGGCTTCCAGGCCTCCCCGGACGCCTCGCGCGAGAAGATGGAGGAGATGGTGATGAACGCCGTGCGCCACACCTTCAACCCCGAGTTCATCAACCGCCTCGACGAGATCATCATCTTCGACCAGCTCGCCGACGACGAGCTTTTGGAGATCGTCGGCCTCCAGGTCGAGCAGTTGAACAAGACGCTCGCGCGCCGCGGCCTCGAAGTCCGCCTCACGGAAGAGGCCAAGCGCTGGATCGTCGAGAAGACCTGCGGCGACCGCTCCTACGGGGCACGCCCCTTGAGGCGCGCGCTCCAGAAGTACGTCGAAGACCCGCTCTCCGAGGCGCTCATCCAGGGGAGTCTGGGCGAGGCGTCGGTCATCGAGGTCTACGCCGAAGGCAACGAACTCTCGCACCGCCCGGCGGCCGTCGAGGAGCCGGGCGACGCGCTGCTGATTCACTGAAAACAGTAGGCAGTAGGCAGTTCGGGCGGGTAACCGAAAGTAATTTCACCACAGAGACACGGAGGCACAGCTCGTTGAGTAATTCTCACCAAGCTGTGCCTCCGTGTCTCTGTGGTGAACTACCTCTCGGCCACGCGCCCCTCCGGGCAAAAACAGGCCATTCGCCTATCCGAACTGCCTGCTGCCATCTGCCTGCCGTCTACTTCCCCGGTTGGATATTGGCCCCCTAGTCATTTATAATGCGCGACTTTGCGGGAGTCGTGCGGCTGGCAACGGTTGGGCGCGCGGGGCGAATCCAAGTTTCGCCTGTTCTAAACCTTGACGCCTGAGCCGGGGACGCGCGCTTCTGTGCCGTTCCGGGCGGAAAATCTCTGAAAAAGTTTTCCCTTTTTAAAGTCTCCCGAATTCATTCGACCGCAATTCAAGAGGCTAAAAGCTAAGTTTATGCGAATTCGCGCGCCCTGGACTCAACCCGTGGCGGCCTTCGTGGCCTGCCTCATGCTCCTCAACACGGCGCTGCCCACTGCGAGCGCCCGCGCGCAGGAGCCGGCGCCCGCCGCGGCGCCGACGCAGCAGCGCGTCCTCGTCGAGGAGGTGCAGATCGAGGGCAACCGCCGCCTGCGTGACGAGGACATCCTCTACCACATCCAGACCCGGCCCGGCGACACCTACAACGAGGCGCAGATTCAGCGCGACTACCAGGCGCTCCTGAACCTCCCCTTCTTCGACAAGACCAAGGTGCGCGTCTCGACCACGGACGGGCCGCGCGGCGGCAAGATCGTCATCTTCGAAGTGGTCGAGCTGCCCGTCATCCGCGAGCTGACCTTCAAGGGGCTCAAGAGCATCGGCGAGGCCGACGTCCTGAAGGAGTTCCGTGAGCAGCGCGTCGGCATCGCCCGCGAGCAGACCTTCGACCCCGTCAAGGTCAACAACGCCAAGCGCGTCATCAAGGAGCTGCTCGCGCAGCACGGCCACCCGAACGCCACCGTCGAGGCCGTCACCGAGGAGGTCTCCGCCACCTCGACCGCGCTCACCTTCAACGTCGACGAGGGCGACCGCGTCCGCGTCGTGGAGATTCAGTTCGAGGGCAACCAGCACTTCTCCGACGGCGAGCTGCGCGGCGCGATGAAGCTGGTCAAGGAGGCGGGCCTCCTCACGCGCTTCCGCGGCCAGGACATCCTGCACCTCGAGAAGCTCGACTACGACCTGCGCAAGAACGTCGTCGACTACATGCGCTCGAAGGGCTACCTCGAAGCGCGCACCGGCGAGCCGCGGGTCGAGGGCCTCGGGCCCCGTAGGACAGGCTTCCCCGTCCTGCCGCTCCCGATCATCTCGTCCACCGACGAGGGCCTGCGCGTCACCATCCCCGTCACCGAGGGCAAGCTCTACCGCCTCGGCGAGATCAAGATCGAGGGCAACTCGATCTACTCCGAGGAGCTGATCCGGCAGGTCATCGGGCTCAAGCCGGGCGAGATCGCCAACGGCCAGCGCATCAGCAAGGCCGTCTACGAGGACTTGAAGAACCTCTACGGCCGCTCGGGCTTCATCCAGTACGAGCCCGACATCACGCCCGAGTTCAAGCCCAACCCGCAGAACCCGAACGAGGGCCTCGCCGACTTCACCATCACCATCAACGAGGGCAAGCAGTTCACGCTGCGCCGCCTGGAGTTCATCGGCAACACCTACACGCGCGACAACGTGCTGCGCCGCGAGGTGGCGGTCAACGAGGGCGACATCTTCGACCGGCAGCTCTGGGAGTTCTCCGTCCTCAAGCTGAACCAGCTCGGCTTCTTCGACCCCATCGACAAGGACAAGGACGCGGAGCTGAGGCCCGACGAGGAGAAGGGCGAGGTCGACATCAACCTGCGCGTCTCGGAGCGCGGCCGCAACCAGATCGCCTTCAACGGCGGCGTCTCCGGCATCGGCGGCTCCTTCTTCGGCCTCGACTACTCGACGAACAACCTGCTCGGCCGCGGCGAGTCGCTCTCGTTCCAGTTCGCCTTCGGCAACCGGCAGAAGTCGATCCTCTTCTCGTTCACCGAGCCGTACGTCAAAGACCGGCCCATCTCGGTCGGCTTCTCGCTCTACACGCAGTCGCAGAAGTTCTTCGGCGAGGGGACGATCCTCTCGCAGAACCAGAGCGCGCTCAACGGCGCCTTCGGCGACGTGACGAGCTTCCTGACGACGGACGAGCAGAACCTCTTCACGCAGAACACGACCGGCGGGAGCATCTACGCGACCTCGCCGCTCTCCGAGTTCTGGCGCCCGCGCTCGCGCCGCTTCGTGCAGGTCGCGCGCGCCGCGCGCATCGGCCTCTCGTACGCCTACTCGCGCTCCTCCATCGACGAGCCGCCGATCAACCAGCAGAACAACCCGAACACCCTCATCCCGGTCATCTTCGCGCAGCCCGACATCACGACGAGCCGCATCACGCCGTCGTTCGTCTACGACACGCGCAACGGCACCATCGACCCGACGCAGGGGACGCAGGTCGCGCTCTCGGTCGGCGTGGCGGGGCTGCTCGGCGACGTGCGCACCTTCCAGCCGACGCTCTCCTACATCAGCTTCCGGCCGGTGCGCCGCAAGCGCTCGCAGCACCCGGAGGTCTTCGGCTTCCGCATCGTCGCCGGCCACGTCCGCAGCTTCGGCCTCTCGAACAAGATCGGGCAGGCGCAGGAGAGCTCGCTCTCGTTCATCGGCGGCGTGCCCGTCTACGAGCGATTCTTCCTCGGCGACGAGTTCACCATCCGCGGCTACAACGTCCGGTCGATTGCGCCCATCACCCCGCTCGACGTGTACCTCACGTCGCGCAACGTCCAGGTCTCGGCCACGGGCACGGGCGCCGTCGTCCCCGTCGAGGGGCTCCCCGAGACGCTGCGCCAGCAGCTCGTCGCGCTCGGCACGTTCACCGGCCCGACGGGGTCGAACTCGGTTCTCATCTCGCGCGACTTCCGCTTCACCGGCGGCGACACGCAGCTCCTGGGCAACTTCGAGTATCGCGTCCCTATCTTCGGCCCCGTGGCGCTGGCGGCCTTCGCCGACATCGGCTCGGCCTTCAACCTCACGACGGGCAAGGATCAGACCTTCTCCAGCCAGTTCCTGGCCGACCAGCCTTTCATCTGCGACTCGGGCGGCCTGAACTTCTTCGTCGCGCGGCGCAACCCGCAGTTGGCGCTGACCCCGACGGGCGACTTCCGCTGCGGCTCGTTCCTGACGCAGCAGCAGGCGCTGCTCACGCAGGGCGACCGGCTGGTGACGAAGGAGGAGTTGGCCGCGCTCCAGCGCGTCGGCCCGCTCAATCCCATCACGGCCCTGCCCTTCGGCGTGCAGCCCCTCTGGCTGCGCGGCGACGCGCAGACCAACGCGGTGGCGCGCCTCTCGCAGAGCCTTTTTTCGAAAATCGGCGACTACCGATCAAGCCTGGGGCTGGAATTGCGCATCCAAATGCCTGTGATTAACGTGCCGTTCCGCTTCATCTACGCCATCAACCCGAACGCGCAGGACACGCTCGTCCAGGAGAAGAAGAGGGTCTTCCGGTTCAGCATCGGGCGCACCTTCTAATCGGTTAAGGACAAGGACAGGAAACGACGGGGGCGGCGCGCCCCCGAAGGTAGTAGCACCCGCGGCCGCGCCCGTAAGTTCGCCCGCAACACTTTTAAGGAGCAGTACAGGAAAGATCATGAAAGCGATTCGTAAAACCTTCTTCGCCGCCGCCCTCGCGGCCACGGCCGCGCTGACGGCCTCCGCCCAGACCCGCCCGGCCGCCACGACCCCGGCCCCGCAGCCGCGCCCGGCCGCCCCCACGGCGGCCCAGACGGCCGCCGCCATCGCCGAGGGCAAGTTCGCCATCATCGACACCGAAGCCTTCGGCGACCAGAAGGAGGGCATCCAGCGCCTCGTCGCCGCCTTCCAGACCGTCGAGCGCGAGTTCAAGCCGCGCCGCGACGAGCTGCAGGGCCTCCGGAACCGCTACGACGGGCTGGTCAAGGAGATCAACGACACCAAGGCCGTCGCCGACCAGAAGGCGCTCCAGGCCAAGGCCGACCAGGCCGAGCAGTTGAAGACCGAGATCGAGCGCAAGCAGCAGGACGGCCAGAAGGCGCTCGACAAGCGCGTCCAGGATTTGACCGGCCCGGTCTACCAGGACATCGGCAACGCCCTCCAGGCCTACGCCAAGGCGCGCGGCCTCTCGGTCGTCTTCGACGTGAGCAAGATGCAGGGCGTCGTGATGGTCGTCGACGGCGGCATCGACATCACCTCGGCCTTCATCGCCGACTACAACGCGCGCAACCCGGCCTCGACGGCCGCGGCCGCGCCCGCCACGGGCGGCCGCCCGTAAGAGCCGCAGGCCCTGGGGAGGGTGCTGGGTGCTGGGTGTCAGGTGTTGGGGAAGAAGAGGGTTCTACCCAACACCTGACACACAGCACCCAGCACCCTTCTTGTCACGGTTCACGGTTTACGGTTAACGTTGTCCACATGGAAACCGTTCTCGACACCCGCGCCATCCAGGAGATTCTGCCGCACCGCTACCCGTTCCTGCTCGTTGACCGCATCGTCGAGCTGACGCCGGGGGTGCGCATCGTCGGCGTCAAGCAGGTGACGATCAACGAGCACTTCTTCCAGGGGCACTTCCCCGGCGCGCCCGTCATGCCCGGCGTCCTCATCCTGGAGGCGATGGCGCAGGTCGGCGCGGTCTACGCGCTCCAACAGCTCGAAGGGCGTGAGGACAAGCTCGTCCTCTTCAGCGGCATCGACAACGGCCGCTTCCGCCGCCCCGTCGTCCCCGGCGACACCCTGCGCATCACGGTCACGCCCGTCCGCGTCGGCAACCGCGTCCAGAAGATGCACGGCGAGGCCCACGTCGAAGGCCAGCTCGCCGCCGAGGCCGACATCATGAGCGTCGTCGCCCCGAGGTGAAGTAGGTGCTGGGTGCTGGGTTCTAGGTGCTGGGTAAAGACCGGAAGCTTTTACCCAGCACCTAGAACCCAGCACCCAGCACCCTTTCTTATGTCAGTCTTCGTCCACCACACAGCAGTCGTCAGCCCGCGCGCCGAAGTCGGCGAGGGCGCGCACGTCGGGCCGTACTGCACGGTCGGCGACGAGGTGCGCCTGGGCGCGCGCGTGCGCCTCGAATCGCACGTCGTCGTGGACGGCCGCACCGAGATCGGCGAGGAGACGCACGTCTTCCCCTTCGCCTCCCTGGGCCTGGAGCCGCAGGACTTGAAGTACCGCGGCGAGCCGGCCGAGACGCGCGTGGGCAAGCGCTGCCGGCTCCGCGAGTTCGTCACCGTCCACCGCGGCACGGAGGGCGGCGGGATGCTGACCTCCATCGGCGACGACTGCCTCGTCATGGCGCAGGCGCACGTCGCCCACGACTGCCTCATCGGGAACAAGGTCATCATGGCGAATGCCGCGACGCTCGCCGGCCACGTCGAGGTCGAGGACGGCGCGAACGTCGGGGCCTACTCGGGCGTCCACCAGTTCTGCCGCGTCGGGCGCGAGGCGTACGTCGGCGGCTACTCGGTCGTCGTTAAGGACGCGCTCCCCTTCGCGCTCACGGTCGGCAACCACGCGAAGTGCTACGGCCTGAACACGGTCGGCATGAAGCGCCGCGGCTACCCGCAGGAGACCATCGAGGCGCTCCACCACGCCTTCCGCCTCCTCCTCGCCTCGAAGCTCAACACCACGCAGGCGCTCGCGCGCATCCGCGAAGAGACGCACGACTCTGCGGAAGTCGAAGAACTCCTCCGCTTCATCGAGACCTCAAAGCGCGGGGTCGTCAAGTAGTAAATGGTGAATGGTAAACGGTGAATTGATAAGGGCGGCCGGCTCTTCACCATTTACCATTCACCATTTACCATTCACCAACGTATGCGATTCGGTCTGATAGCTGGCAACGGCAGGTTCCCCTTCCTCGTCCTGGAGGGGGCGCGGCGCGCGGGCGCGGAGGTGGCGGTCGCGGCCATCAGGGAGGAGACCGACCCGGAGATCGAGCGCGCGGCGGAGCGCGTGACGTGGGTCGGCATCGGGCAGCTGGGCCGCATGATCCGCTTCTTCAAACGCGAGGGCGTGGAGAAGGCGATCATGGCGGGCCAGGTCAAGCACGTCCAAATCTTCAGCGGCGCGCTCCCCGACGTGCGGATGTTGAAGATGCTGCTCTCGCTCCCGCGCCGCAACACCGACGCGCTCATCGGCGGCGTCGCGGCCGAGCTCGCGCGCGAAGGCATCGAACTCATCGACTCGACCTACTTCATCAAAGACCAGCTCCCGGCCGAAGGCGTGCTCTCGAAACGTTCGCCCTCGGCCGCCGAGCGCGCGGACATCGAGTACGGCCTTGAGGTCGCGCGCGAGATCGCGCGGCTCGACCTGGGCCAGACCATCGTCGTGCGCGCGCGCGCCTGCGTCGCCGTCGAGGCGATGGAGGGCACGGACGAGACCGTCCGCCGCGCGGGCCGCCTCGCCAAGGGTCGCCTCACCGTCGTCAAGGTCGCGAAGCCGAACCAGGACATGCGCTTCGACGTGCCCGTCGTCGGCCTGCCCACCGTCGAGACGATGGTCGAGGCCGGCGCCACCTGCCTCTGCCTCACCGCCGGCAAGACCTTGATGTTCGACCGCGAAGAGATGCTCCGCCTCGCCGACCGCCACCGCATCGCGGTCGTCGCCGTTTAAGGAAGGTGCTGGGTGCTGGGTGCTAGGTGCTGGTTAAGGATTGTCTTTTAACCAGCACCTAGCACCCAGCACCCAGCACCTTTTTCTGTGGCGGTTTGGACGGCGCGGCAGGAACGCCACAGTGTGGGCGGGGCGCGGGGCCGGAAAGGCCGGGGTTTTGTCGCGCGCGAGTTGGCACGTCCGTTGCGACTGCGGAGGCGAACGATGAGCGGGGCACAGTCGCCCCGGCCAGAGAGCAGCAACCAAGGTTCGACGCAGCACATTTAAAGGAGAGATTGGACGACCATGAAGAAGCTCGTAAGCGCAACCGCACTCGCCCTGACGCTCGCCCTCGGCGCGAGCTCCGTCCTCGCCCGGCAGAACACGAACACCTCGCCGGGCGGCGGGGGGATGACCTCCTCGAAGAAGCACCGCAAGCACCGCCGCCACCACCGGCGCCACCACAAGGCCGCGGCCGCGAACGCGAACGCGAACAGGTAAACCCACAGCGGCGTGGCCCGCGCCGTCAGTCGAGCCAGGTTGGGTTAAAGATCCGCACGTTCGCCGCGTCGCGGGCGGGCGGCACCGGAGGGGCGACCGGTGCCGCGTGCGGAGTGCGCGGCGCGCGCGGGAGCCAGGGCGACCCGCGCGCGCCGCGTTACAAAGGGATGCGAAGCCGCCCCCGACGGCGGTCCCCCGCATCCCTTTTAATTTTTTTGAGATATGAAAGGGGCTGTGCGAGAAGTGACTACGGGCGGGCCGCGGCTGTTGACGGCGGGGCGCGTGCTGCTCGGCGCCGGCCTGCTGCTGCTCCTCGTCGCCACCGGCTACCTCTTCGCGCGCTGGCAGCGCCCGGCCCACACGGTCGAGACGGTGACGACGGGCGCGCGCGCGGCGCAGACTTCGACCGTCCCGACGCCCGTCTACTTCGCGCCGCAACTGCCCGCGCGCGACGCGGAGCTTGAGCAGGCGGGCGACCGCATCGCCGAGGCCGAAGTCTACCTGAAGAAGCGGCAGGGGGCCGCCGCCCTCGCGGCGCTCGGTCGCGCGCGCCACGCCGCCACCCGCGCCCTCGAATCGAAGCAGCGCGCGGGCGCTCGCCGAGACGCCCTCGCCGCCGCGCTCCGCGAACTCGACTCGGTCGAACTCACCATCAAGCGCGGCGCCTTCGAAGACGCCCGCCGCCAACTCGTCGCTTTAGACAAGAGCCTCGACGAAGGCGTAAACCGTGAACCGTAAACCGTGACAAGTTGAAAACCCGTTCTTACTTGTCACGGTTTACGGTTCACGGTTTACGCCTCTTCGTCCAACTTAATCCGGAAGCGCTCGGCCATGCGGTAGAGGGTGCGGCGGTCGATGCGGAGGATTTCGGCGGTGCGCGTGCGGTTGCCGCCCGTCGCTTCGAGGACGTGCAGGAGGTAGCGGCGCTCGAGCTCGTCGAGCGTCGGCAGGTCTTCGTAGAGCGCGGCGAGCGGGGCGCGCGAGGCGGCCTGCCGCACGTCGTCCGATTGGAGCTTGGGCGGTAGGTCTTCGGGCGCGACCTCCGCGCCGCGCGCGTGCAGCGCCGCGTACTCGACGGCCGACTCAAGCTCGCGCACGTTCCCCGGCCAGTCGTACGCGACCAGGCGGCCCAGGGCCTCCTCCGACAGACGCAGCCGCCCGCGCCCCGCGTTCTCGGCGGCAGCGCGCAGGAAGCGCTCGGCGAGCAGGGGCACGTCGCCGCGCCGCTCGCGCAGGGGCGGCACGTTCAGCGTCACGACGCTCAGGCGGTAGAAGAGGTCTTCGCGGAAACGGCCCGCGGCAACTTCACGTTCGAGGTCGCGGTTCGTCGCCGCGACCACGCGCGCGTCCACGATGACCGGGCGCGTCGAGCCGACCCTTCGAATCTCCCCCTCCTGCAAGGCGCGCAGAAGCTTCACCTGCATGGCGGGGCTCGTCTCGCCCACTTCGTCGAGAAAGAGCGTGCCGCCCTCAGCCTCTTCCCAGAGCCCCTTCCGGTCTGAGGTCGCGCCGGTGAAAGAGCCGCGCGTGTAGCCGAACAGCTCCGACTCGAGCAGCGTCTCGGTGAAGGCGCCGCAGTTGACGGCGACGAAGGCGCGCGGCGCGCGCGGCCCGTGCTTGTGGATGGAGCGCGCGACCAGCTCCTTGCCCGTGCCCGACTCGCCGACGACCAGCACGGTCGAGCGCGAGGGCGCGACGCGCGCGATCTCCTTGTAGAGTTCGATCATGACGGGCGCGCGCCCGACGAGGCCCGCGCTCTCGTAGCGCGAGGAGAGCGTTTCGACCGCGCCGCTCTCGTCCGCGTTCGGCCGTCCGCGCTCGAGCGCGCGGCGCGCGGTGGCGACGACCTCGCCGACCTTGAAGGGCTTCGAGATGAAGTCCCACGCGCCCTCGCGCGTGGCCTCGACCGCGGCGTCGAGCGTGCCGAAGCCGGTGACGAGAATGACCGGGCAGGACTCGCGCAAGCTCCGAAGGATGTCGAGGCCGGACTGCGCGGACTCCAGGTTGATGTCGCTGACGACGAGGTCGAACCGCTCGCGCGCCGCGGCGGCGAGCGCCTCCTCCGGCGAGAGCGCGCTCTCGGTCTCCCAACCCTCGGCCGCGAAAATCTCCCGCAGCAGCTCGCAGGAGGCCCCGTCATCGTCAACCACGAGAATGCGTTTCATAGTCAGACTCGTTTATCTCAGACGTGCGTCTGGAGTTAAGGACATTTCACCACAGAGACACAGAGACACAGCTTGATGAGATATTGTCTTCAAGCTGTGTCTCTGTGTCTCTGTGGTGAAATTCAATCAGCATTACCCTCAAGTCGAACGGAAATGGAATCCTTCGCCGACCTGACACCGCCGCCCATAGCCGGGAAGGTGAGGCGGAAGCGCGCGCCGCGGCCGGGCGCGCTCTCGACCTCGATGCGGCCGCCGTGCTCCTGGACGACCTGGCGGACGACGACGAGGCCGAGCCCCGTCCCGCGCCCGCGCTCCTTCGTCGTGTAGAGCGGGTCGAAGATGTGCGCGCGCACCTCCTCGGTCATGCCCGTGCCCGTGTCCGCGAAGTCGACGACGACGCTTTGGGTGGCAGGGTCGTGCGCGGTCGTGACGTGTAGTTGGCCTCCGCCGCGCATCGCGTCGAGCGCGTTGTTGAAGAGGTTGATGAAGACCTGCTGCAGGCGGTCGGCGTCGCCGGCCACTTCGGGCAGGCCGTCGGCGAGCGAGGCCACGAGCCGGACGCCCGAGGCTTCGAGCGTCGGCGCGGTCGCGTCGAAGATGCGCCGCAGCAGCGCGTTTAGGTCGAGCGGGACGAACTCGACGGCCTCGGCGCGCGTGCGGTCGAGCATCCCGCGCACGATGCGCTCGATGCGCTCGATCTGCGCGCTGATGGTCTCTAGACGTTTGCGCTCCGGCCCCTCGTCCCGCGCCGGGCCGGCGAGCAGGAGCTGGACGTGGCCGCTGATGAGGTTCAGGGGCGTGCCGACCTCGTGCGCGAACTGCGCGGCGAGCTGGCCGGCGGCCGCGAGTCGCTCGAGCTCGGTGAGGCGACGCGTCGTCTGGTACAGCTCGAAGTTGCGCTCTTCGAGCTGGTCGTTGCGCTCGGCCAGCTCGGAGGTGGCTTCGCGGACGCGGCGCTCCAGGAGTTGCTTCTGCGCCTCGCGCTCGGAGGTCATCTCGCGCAGGCGCGCGAGCATGCGGTTGAAGCCGCGCGTGAGCGTGCCGATCTCGTCATCGCGTCGCGCCTCTTCGGCCTCGGCCGAGAGGTCGCCGGCCTCGACGCGCGCCATCGCGCCGAGCAGGCGGCCGACCGGCCTCTGGACGAAGTTGCGGAAGAGGAGGAAGACGCCCGCGGTGATGGCGACGACCGCCAGCGGCGCGAGCCAGAGCGTGCCGCGCCCGTAGTCGAGCGCGATGACGGCCGCGCTGTCGAGCTTCTCGATGACCTCGACGGCGCCGCTCACGCGCCCGTCCTCGATGACGGGGGCGAAGACGCGGTAGAGCGAGTCGTCGGCGTCGGGCCGCGCCTCGACGGCGCGCGTCTCGAGTCCGCTGCGCAGGGCCGCCTTGACCTCCTCGGGAATCTCCTCCCCCTCGGCGCTGCCGGCGGAGGCGGCGACCTGCTGGAAGAGTCCGCCCGTGCGCTCCCAGACGCGGACGGTGACGGCGTCGGGGCGCGAGCCGTGGACGAGCGTGGCGAGGCGCGCGACCTCCGCGGGGTCGCGCGGCGCGGGCAGGCGGCCGACGTGCTCGGCGAGGTTGTCGGCCTGGAGCTGCGCGAGCTGCTTCTGCTCCTCGCGCACGCGCTCGGCGAAGCGAACGCTCACGAGGATGAGCAGCACCGCCAGCACGGCGAGCGTCACGGCCGACGCGAGCAGCGACGTCTTCGTCTGGAGCTTCAGCGGGCGCATAGGCATCGTTGGAAAGACGAGCAAGCGTTATGCCGCCATGATAGCAGTAGGCAGTAGGCAGATGGCAGCAGGCAGTTGAAGGCAGGAAGCCCCTAAAGAAATCGGCCGGAAAGAATCGGAGGCGGCGAGTGATGCTCTCGCCGCCTCCGATTCTTTCCGGCCGCCTTATCTTTCCGAACTGCCTACGGCCATCTGCCTACTGCCTACTTCTTTATTCGCTCACGCCCGAGGCGGCCTGCTGGGTGGCGGCCTTGGGGTCGTAGGGCGTCTTGAGGTACTCCTTGGCGGCGCGCTGCGCGCCGTCGAAGTCGATGCCGGACTCGACCGCCTGCGTGTACTCGTGGACGGCGCGCGCGCGGTCGCCCATGCCGTCGTAGGCGTTGCCGCGCTTGATGCGCGCCCAGGCCTCGATCCAGGAGGGGCGCAGGTTCCCGTGCAGCGCGGCGTCGAAGTTGTCGAGCGCCTGCTGGTAGTTGCGCTGCTCCAGGAAGATGAGCCCGAGGTTGTAGTAGACCCAAGAGTTCGACTTGTCGAGCTTGAGCGCCTCTTCGAGCTGACGCTGCGCTTCGAGGTACTGGCCCTCGCGGAAGAGCTCGAGGCCCCGGCGCGCGACGATGGAGATGCGCAGCTCTTCGGACGTGCGCAGCACCTTGTTGTTCGGGTCGATGACGACCTCGAGCGGCTTACCCTTGACCTCGAAGTCGAAGTCTTCGCTGCGGTCGGCGACGAAGACGACCGTGTTGGCGTCGTCGCCCTCGGCCCGCAGTTGCAGCTCGACCGGCATGCGCAGGTTCTCGACGTTCTGCTTGATGGTGCCGCGCGCGCGGAACTTGTTCGTGCGCGTGCGGATGATCTGGTAGTCCACGGTGAACTCGGGGACGCCCGTGCCCTCGACCCAGCGCGCGAAGAAGTAGCGCATGTTCTCGTCGGCGACCTTCGAGGTCAGCCGCTCGAAGTCGTCGATGGAGGCGTTCTTGCCGCGGAACTCGGCCACGTAGCGCTTCATCAGCTCGTCGAACTTCGAAGGCCGCAGCGTCTCGCGCAGCATGCTGAAGACCATCGCGCCCTTGTAGAAGACGACGGCCTGGTACGCGGCCGACTGGTCGTCCAGCGTCGAAGGCGCGCGCGCGATGGAGGCGGCCTGCTCGAACATCAGCGCGCGCTCGAGCATGTCGCGCTGCGCCGTCTCGAGCTGTCCGGCCGAGAGCCTGCCCTCGCGGAAAGCGAAGCCGCTCCACTCGGCGAGGCCCTGCGAGAGCCACGCGTCGTCGAAGGACTTGAGGCCGACGGTCAGGCCCCACCACTGGTAAGCGACCTCGCGCAGCAGGCGGTCGTCGAGCGAGGTCTGGCGGCCGGTCGCGAAGAAGCGGGGCGAGAGGAACTCGATGCCGGGCGCGGCGTAAGCGTCGAGGCTCGCGTCGTCGATCTGCACGACGGTCAGGTGGTTGCCGAAGGCCGGCTGCCCGTACTTCTGCGTGTAGAACTGGAGCGCGTCGCCGACCAGCTGCGCGTAAGGCTCGACGAAGCCCTCGCTGCCGGGCTGGACGTGGAAGGTCAGCTCGTAGCCGCCGATCTTGAGCGTGCGCGTGACGAAGCGGCCGACGGCGAAGTTGCCGACCAGAGAAGGCTGGCGCGTGACGAAGCGGAAGCTGCGCAGGCCCGAGGTCTGGTTCCCCGCGCGCGCGGGCGCGGTGCGCGCCGCCGTCTCGCCGGCCGGCGGCAGGAATTGCGCGCCCGTGAGCTGCTGAATCGGCTCCTCGCTGAAGCCGGCGACGGTGTAGCCGTCGGGGACGCTGACGGTGATGTCGGAGGTGGCGCGGTCGGCGGCGTACTCGTGGAAGGGGAACCAGCGCGCCGCGTAGAGGAGGTACGAAAGGTCGGAGCCGACGTAGGCCAGGCGCTTCGTCAGGAGCGGCCCGCCCTCGGGCGTGACGAGCGCGCCCGACCAGCGGAAGCGGAGCGTCTGCGGCTGGCCCGCGGGGACGACTTCGCCCAGGTCGACGCGGACGAAAGGCCCGATGGTCTCGAGCCCGGCCTGATCCTGCACGACGTTCGTCAAGACCTTCCCGTTGCGCTCGACCGACTCGACCTTGAGCGAGCCGTTCAGCTCGAAGACGACCGAGCGCGTGTTGTCGAGCGGGGTGAAGGTGACGTCGGCCGTGGCGGTCAGGAGGTGCTGCGCGGGGTTCAGCTCGGCGATGATGCGGTAGTTGTTCACGTCGAAGCGCGCGCGCTGCCCCGGCGCGAGCGGCGTCTCGGCGACGGTCTGTACGGACGCGGGGCTGGGGGCCGGGGTCGGCGCGGGCTTGGACTGCGCGGGCCTCTTCTGCGTGTTGCGTGCGGCCGGCTGTGCTAAGGCCGCGGCCGGGACGGCCAGCAGCGCCAGGGTCAAAATGGCGTGGTTAAAGAGTCTCTTCATCTTCTGATCTTCCTGCCGGGTGATGCGCCGATTGTGCTTTTAAGGAAACGATACGCCGACGGGCCGTCTCTGACAACTTTTTACGCGCGTCCGCGAGGAGAAGCACGCCAAAAACGGGCGTTACAGCTATTACGACAAGCGTTTGGATGTTCGCTCCGGCCCCATCCGTTGTACGCCCCCACCCCGCTTGACAGCCCCGCCCGGCCGCCTCCATCCTTCGGTCATGAACTCGTACGGCGACCCCGCCATCCGCATCACGCTTCTGCCGCGCGACACGAACCCGCAGGGCACAGTCTTCGGCGGCATCATCCTGAGCTACATCGACATCGCCGGCGCGGTCGAGGCGCACCGCCGCACCGGCGTCGAGCGCTTCGTCACCGTCGCCATGCGCGAGGTCATCTTCCACCAGCCCGTCTTCGTCGGCGACCTGGTGAGCTTCTACGCACAGACGTTGAAGATCGGGACGACCTCCATCACCACCCGCGTCGTCGTCGAGGCCGAGCGCTACGGCGGCACGTCGGAGAGGATTAAAGTGACCGAGGCCGAGGTCGTCTACGTCGCCGTGGACGCCAACCGCCGCAAGATGCGGATACCCGAGAGCGCGAAGGAGAACCTCGAAAATATCGAGCTGCACGAAACGTCGTAAGAAGGGATTAACCACAGAGACACAGAGACACGGCTTGTTGAGAGATTAACTCAACAAGCCGTGTCTCTGTGTCTCTGTGGTGAAATCGGCTACTTCTTCCAGTCCACGGGGAAGAGCGCGCCGGCCTTCTCGGGGTCGAGTTTGACGCCGGCCAGCTCGGCGGCGCGCGCGAGCGCGGGGTCGCGGTGCGCGGCGAGGTCGGCGCCCGTCGGGAGCAGCACCTCGTCGGGCGTGACGCCCACGCGCTCGAGGCTCTGGCCGTCGCTCATCAGCACGTCGCCGATGGTGATGTTCGAGCCGAAGTAGAGGACGCGCCCGACGCCCGTCTCGCGCCCGTAGTACTTCGAGGTCATCACGGCGCCGGCCGTGTGGTCGCCGATGACCGTGCCGCGCTTCTCCAACTGCACGACGCGCGCGAACATCTCGGCGGCGGAGCCCGAGTCGCTGTCCACGAGCACGACGAGGTTGCCCTTGAAGACCTTGTCGCCGCGCGTCTTGGCGGTGACGACCTTCGACTCCTTGCGCCCCTTGCGCTCGGCCACCTTCAGGTCGTGGTCGAAGAAGTAGCCGGCGAGGCGGACGAGCGCGTCCTCGTACCCGCCGCCGTTGCCGCGCAGGTCGAGCACGAGCGTCTTGAACCTGTGCGCCCGCCCCATCATGTCGTCCACGACCTGATCCTCGACCTCGAAGGTCGGCATCTTCCAGATGAGGAGTCTGTCGTCGCCCGCCTCGCTGGTGCGGACGCGGACGATGTCCCACTCCTCGCGCAGCGACTGCATTAAGATGTCCTGCCACTGGCGGACGGCCTGCCCCATCTCGATCTTCGACTCGACGGTCACCTCGCGCGGCTGCGCCTCGCCCGGGCTCTGCACGACGAAGCGGACGGCGCGCGCGGGCGCCAGCGCGTAGTAGCGGTAGTGCATCTTCCAGAGCGTCGCGCGCGTCGGCCTGAAGCCGTCGATGGAGATGACCTCGTCGCCCGGCTTGAGCTTCGACTCGGCGTCGCTCTTCGGCTTGAGCGCCGTGACGAAGCAGCGGTCGCCGACCATCTGCACGCGCCAGCCGTACTCGATGCGCGCGGCGCGCCCCGGCGGGAGGAAGACCGTGTGCGAGTCGTCGAGGCTGAGGAGGAACTGCGCGATGGGGATCATCAACTGGTCGCGCGTCTGCGCCGCCTTGATGCGGTCGTCGGCCTCCTTGAACTTCTCTTCGAGCTTGAGGCCGCGGAAGTTGGGGTCGTAGTAGTTGCTCTTCAGGTCGTCGCGGATCATCGAGAGCATCGCGCGGGCGCTGTCGCGGTCGTAGGGGCCGAGCTTGTCCTGCGCGCGCGCCTGTCCGCAGGCGAGCGCCAGCCAGAAGAGGGCGGCGGCCGCGGCCAGCAGGCGCGCCGCGGCGTGGGGCTTCAAAAGGGTCATGCGGGTTCCTTCTTTCGGTTCTTGGTGTGCCGGGCCGGACTCCGTGTGTGTGTCGGGGAGGTGCCGAATGGGCCGGGCCGCGGCGACGTCGAATTTAACACGCGCCGGCCCTGAACTTAAGACGCGAGCGGGTGCCAGCGTCCGCGCCAGTCGTACTCTTCGAGGCCGGAGAGGTTCTTCTTGTAGTCGTAGGGCGAGGACTCGCGCGTGGCGTAGCCGGGGTAGTAGTGTCGGCACCCGAGGCGGCGCGAGCGCTCGACGGCGAGCAGGATGGTGTAGACGCCGAGGCTGCGGCGCGACTCCGAGGGGTCGAACATCGAGTAGACGGAGGAGGTCGCCGTCTGCCCCACGTCGAGGAAGTGCGCGGCGACGAGGCGGCCGCCGGAGTAGACGCGGACGGCCTCGTTGCGGCAGGGCACTTCCGAGGGCGCGTGCGAGAGGAAGTCGTGGAGCGAGTCGGGCACGTCCGCGCGGAAGCGCCGGCGGTGCGCCTCGAACATCTCGAACGTCTCTGCGTCGAGCGCCGTCGGCAGAACCTCCACGCGCAGGTCGCGGTTGCGCGCCAGCACGCGGCGCTGGCTGCGCGAAGGCCCGAACCGCGCGGGCTCCAAGCGCAGCGGCGTGACGGTCAGACTCCTCCCCGCGTGCCGCCAGCGCCGGTAGCGGAAGAAGATCGGCCCGAAGTGCCGCCACCCCTCCGCCCACAGCGCGTCCATCGTCTCAGGCCCCGCGCTCCAACAGAGGAAATACTCTTCCTGAGATTGATTCATTTGTTCATTTGGTCATCTGTTCATTGGGCTGGAGATGAGATTCGTAAATGAATCAATGAACAAATGGGCCGGTGCTTCAATTCAGCCGGGCCTGCACGCGCCTCAGGGCCTTCGCGGCCTGGGTGAAGCCGGGCTCCTCTTCGAGGGCGAGGCCGTAGTGGCGCGCGGCGTCGAGCGGGCGGTGGCGCTGCTCGTAGACGCGGCCGAGGTTGAAGTGGGGGAAGGCGTAGGACTCGTAGCGCGGCGCCGCGAGCGCGCGGCGGAACCAGCGCACGCACGTCCAGAGGTCGCCCTGCGCGATGAGGTAGCTGCCGATGTCGTTGTAGGGGTTGCCGAAGGTCGCGTCCACGCTGATGGCCGCGAGGCACTCGTCGATGGCGTCGCCGTAGCGCCCCTCGAAGCTGTAGACCCAGCCGAGGAAGGTGTGCGCCTCGGCCGTCGGGTAGGTCTCGATGGAGCGCCGGTAGAGTTCGACCGCCTCCTCGTACTTCTTCTCCAGCTGCGCCTCGTAGGCCCGCCGGAACAGCTCGACCGCGCGCCGCCGCGGCCCGTCGACTACAGTCGAGTCCTCTTCGTCTTCGTAGAACATAAAACTCACCACCTCTACTTCGCGGCCGGCGTGGGCGCGGCGCAGGGCCTCGACTCGGTGGGCGTGTCGAGGCGCTTGATGCGGCCGTCGGTGCGGGGCGCGATTGTTTTCGCGTCCTCGATGGCCTTGCGCAGCACGCCCGAGTCGGTCAGCTTCTGCTTGAGCGGGACGCCCGTCTGCCCCTTGAACATAGCGTACTGGTCGCCGCCGCCGGCGACGTAGCTGGTCGTAATGAGCGTGTAGGTCTTCTTCAAGTCGAGCGCTCGGCCGTTGACCGTCACGTCGGAGACGCGCGACTGCGGCGGCTTCGACGCGTCGAAGCTGAAGCGGATGCCCGAGACCTGCGGGAAGCGGCCCGGCTCCGCGCCGGGCGCCGTCTGCGCCACGCCGTGTTCGAGCGCCTGCCGGAGCACGTCGCCCGTCACCTGAATCATCGCGAGGTCGTTGCCGAAGGGGAGGATGGAGAGCACGTCGCGCACCGTGAGCTCGCCCGCGGGCAGCACGTCGTCGGCGCGGATCGAGCCGCCGTTGATGAGCGCCACGTCCGCGCCCGAGGCCTTGCGGAACGAGTCGGCGATGAAGTCGGCGACGTTCGTCTCCTCGGTGCGGCTGGTCGCGCTGCGCGCGTCGAGCGGGACGCCGGCGCCGCCGACGGGCTGCGAAAGCTCCGCGGTCAGCTTCGCGTACTTCGCGACGACGGGCGCGAAGTCAGGGTCGTCCGGCACGGAGGCGTCGACCGGGATAATCTCCCAGTCGATGGACTCGACCTTGTTCGTCGAAGGGTCGATGTTGAGGTCAATGCGGCCGAGTTCGCGCGAGTCGGCCGTCATCTTGAAGATCGGCGTGCCGCCGGAGGAGGACTGCAGGAGCGTGTGCTCGTGGCCGCCGATGATGACGTCGATCTTCGCGCCCGCGTCGGCGGCGCAGCGCGCGAGCGCCTTGTCCTGCGCGAGCGCGAGGTGTGTCAGCGCCACGACGGCCTGCGCGCCGGCCGCGCGCATCTGCGGGATGACCTGTTTGGCGGTGTCGCAGGGGTCGCGGAACTCCGTCGTCGGCCCGGGCTTCGAGGTCGTCTTCGTCTCGGGCAGTGTGATGCCGAAGATGCCGACCTTCACGCCGCCGATCTCGCGCACGTCGAAGGCCGGCGTGTCGGCGAAGGTCTTCCCCGTGGAGGCGTTGACGACGTTCGCGCCGAGCCACTTGAACTTCGACTCCTTCATCCGCTGGACGAGCACTTCGTCGCCGTAGTCGAACTCGTGGTTGCCGAAGACCGAGTAGTCGAGCCCGACCTGGTTCCACGCGTCGATCATCTGCGCGCCCTTGTAGGTGATCGACTCGACCGAAGGCGAGATGGTGTCGCCCGATAGCAGGAAGATGGTGTTGGGCGACTCCTGCATCACGCGCTTGCGTAAGGTAGAGACGCGGGCGAGGCCGCCGCGCGCGCCGCGGTCGGCCGGCGTGAAGCGGTACACGTCGTTGACCTGCAGGAGCGTGACGCGCACCGTGCAGGCGCGGCCCGTCTGCCGCGCGAGCGTGGCGTGCTGCGTGAAGAGGAGTGCGGCGACGAGTGCGAGTGCGCGCCCGCGCGTGCTGATGAAAGCCATCGGGTCGAAAGTCCTTCCTCGGAGATGTTCGGGAGTTAAGTCGTCCGGCGCACCGTCGGCGCCCCGTTCAGACAGAAGTCAGGCCGTGCCTTTGAACTCGGATTATACACACCGCCCGCCCCTCTGTGATAGATTCCAGGGGCGTCGCGCTCCCCGTCCCTTTCAAGCCACTTCGAGGTTCTTGCAAATGCGCCCGAAAAACCTGTTGAGAACCGGCTCGCTCCTGTCGGCGGCCGCCCTCTGTCTCTCCTCAATCGCCCCGGCGCAGACGCGAACGCGCGCCCCCGAGCAGGACGAGGAGGTCGTCCGCATCACTTCGGAGCTGGTGCAGACGGACGTGACGGTCTTCGACAAGTCCGGCAAGTTCGTGGACGGCCTGCGGCCCGAGCAGTTCGAGCTGCAGGTGAACGGCCGGACGCAGGCCGTCAGCTTCTTCGAGCGCGTGAGGGCCGGCAGCCCCGTCGAGGAGGCGCAGCTCTCGGCCGCCGCGTCTCGCCGCACGGGGGACGTTAAGACGGCCGGGCCGAAACGGGCCGCCGCCGCGGAGGCCGCAGGCCGCCTCATCTTCTTCTTCGTGGACGACCTGCACCTGAGTCCCGCGAGCACGGCGCGCGCGCGCACGGCCTTGCAGCGCTACGTGGATAACGAGATGGGGCCGTACGACCAGGTGGCCGTCGTCTCGGCGAGCGGGCAGGTCGGGTTCCTGCAACAACTGACGGACAACCCCGCGGTTTTGCGCGCGGCCGTGGGCCGCCTCGGCTACAGGGGCACGACCGACGCCTACGGCGGCAAGACGCGGATCACCGAGTACGAGGCCAGCCAGGTGCTCGACTCGGGCAACCGCGAGCTCTTCGCGTACCTGCTTGAGTCAACCAAGATCGAGCAGCAGATGGGGCCGGGCAGCCGCCACGGCGATCACACCTTGGCGGCCTCCTACTCGGCCGCGCCGTACCTGCGCAACCGCCTGCGACATGTGAGCTCGCAGGGGCGGATGGCGACCGACGGCACGGTCGACGCGCTCCGCGGCCTGATGCTCTCGGCGGGCGCGCTCCCCGGTCGCAAGCTCGTCTTCTTCCTCTCGGACGGCTTCGTCCTCAACGAGCACGCCGGGGACGCCTTCGACCGTCTGCGCGAGGTCACGGCGGCGGCCGCGCGGGCCGGGGTCGTGATCTACACGATGAGCCTGCGCGGGACGCTCTTCCCCTCGGGCTCGGGGATAGACGCCACCTCGAACGACTACATCGACCTCACCGCGCGCCGCACCGGCGTCGACTTCGGCGAGATCTCGGCCACGAGGGAGCCGCTCAAACTCATGGCCGACGAGACCGGCGGGCGTGCCGTCTTCAACTCGAACGACATCGGCGAGACGGTGCGTCAGGCCATCGGCGAGACCGCCGACTACTACCTGCTCGCGTGGCGCCCGGACTCGACGGAGCTGCGCGAGGCCGGTGCGCGTTTGAAGGTCTCAGTCAAAGGACATCCGGAGTGGCGCGTGCGCGTGAGGGGTGCATCGTTCGGCGTCCCCGTCGCCGCCGTCGAACCGAAAGGGCATCCGGCGCGGGGGAATGCAGTCGAAGCCAAAGGCGTCGTTGCGGAAGCGCCTGTGACGAAAGCAGAGACGAAGATCGAAGACGTGCAGAAGGCTAACGACGTGGAGCTGCTGGCGGCGCTCGGCTCGCTCTACCCGCGGCGGGAGCTGCCGGTCGCGGTCTCGGCCGGATACCAGGACACGGGCGACCAGGGCACGGTCTTGAACATCTCGATGCAGCTCGCGGGGTCTGCCTTCGCTTTGAAGCCGGGTGGAAAGGCGCTCGTCGATGTCGCGGGCGCGGCCATCGACGACCGCGGGCAGTTCGGGAGCTTCAAGCAGTTGTTAACCATCACGCCCGAGACGGCGAGCGGCGAGGTCGTCTGGCACCAGCGCCTGCGCCTCAAGCCCGGGCTCTATCAGGTGCGCGTCGCCGTGCGCGAACGCGCCACGGGCCGCACGGGGAGCGCCACGCAATGGGTCGAGATTCCAGACCTCTCGAAAGGCGACTTCGCGCTGAGCAGCATCTTCCTCGGCGAGCGCACGACGCAGGCGGCCCCCGCCGGGCGTGAGGCAGAAGCGCCGCGCCCTGTCGCCGTCGCCGTCGACCGGCACTTCGCGCGCGCGAGCGTCCTGCGCTTCCAGACCTACGTCTACAACGCCGCGCGCGCCGCCGGCGACGTGCAGCTTCAGGCGCAGGTCTTGCGCGGCCAGACGCCGCTCATCACAACCCAAACGTTCAAGGTGCCCGACGCCCCAGACCCCGCGCGCCTGCCCTTCTGGTCTGAGCTATCGCTCGAACAACTCGCGCCCGGCCGCTACACCCTGCAACTGACGGCCACCGACCGCACGAACAACCGCACCGCGACCGAAAGAATCGCCTTCTACGTCGAATGACGGCGCGTGCCATCGGCGCGACGTTTGAAGTACACTCGTCGCGCGACAAGCAAAAGAATCAAGGGCCACAAGAAGAGACTCACGGATGAGCGAACAGAAGAGCCTTTCGGTGGAGGTCGGCGCGGCGCTGCCCGCGGCGGACGGGGCGGGCGGCGTGGTGGGCGTCGGCGTCTTCACGGACGGGCCGCGCGTGCCCGAGGCGCTCGACGGGGACTTGCGCGAGCTGTGCGAGCGCGTGACGGGTGAGGGCGAGTTCGAGGGCGAGGAGGGGACGACGCTCCTCATCCACGCGCCGGCCGGCGAAGGCGGTACGTTGCGCCGCGTGCTCCTCGTCGGTCTGGGCGCGCGCGCGGAGTTCGACGCGGCGGCGGCGAGACGCGCGGCGGGCGCGGCCGTGCGCGCGGCGAAGTCCGGACGGGCGGGCACGCTGCATTTCGTCGTGCCTTCTTCGACGGACGTGCGCGCGCTCGCCGAAGGTGCGCACCTCGGCCTCTACGAGAACGGGTTCTATCAGAAGAAGGACGAAGAGGACTCGCCGCGGCTCGAACGCCTGACGGTTATCGGCGCGGGCGAATCTTCGGTTGAGAAGTTGGAGCGCGCGCGCGTCGTCGCCGAATCGGCGAACTGGGCGCGCAGGCTCGCGGACGAGCCGGGCCTCTCTCTTCCGCCGCGCGAGTTCGCGCGCCGCGCCGCCGAGATGGCCGAAGAGTTCGGTCTCAAGGTCGAATCGCTCGGCGTCGAAGAGATACGCGCGAAGGGGATGGGCGGGCTGCTCGGCGTGGGTCAGGGTTCGGAGGAGCCGCCCGCGCTCATCGCCGTGCGCTACGAGCCGTCGGGCGCGAAGGAAGACGATGAGCTGTACGCCTTCGTCGGCAAGGGCATCACGTTCGACACGGGCGGCATCTCCATCAAGCACGGCCTCGACATGTACGAGATGAAGTCCGACATGGCGGGCGGCGCCGCGGCGCTCGGGGCCGTCCGCGCGATTGCACAGCTCAAACCGAACTGTCGCGTCCTGGCCGTCGTGCCCGCCGCGGAGAACATGCCTTCGGGCAAGTCGATCAAGCCCGGCGACATCGTCCGCACCTTCGCCGGGCGGACGATTGAGTGCGTGGACACGGACGCCGAGGGCCGCCTCGTCCTGGTTGACGGCATCGCCTACGCCAGGCACCTCGGCGCGACGCGCATCGTAGACCTCGCGACGCTCACCGGCTCCATCATCGTCGCGCTCGGCTCGCACCGCGCCGGGCTCTTCTCGAACGAAGACGAGTGGGCCAGGCAAGTGCTCGAAGCTTCCGAGCGCGCGGGCGAGCCCGCGTGGCGCATGCCCGTCTCGGACGACTACAAGAAGCGTATCGAGAGCATGATCGCCGACTACAAGAACTACGGCGGGAGGCCCGACGCCACGGCCGCGGCCCTCCTGCTCTCGAAGTTCGCGGGCGAGACGCCCTGGGTGCACCTCGACATCGCCGGCACGGCCTGGCACGACGCCCCCACGCCTTACGCGCCGAAGGGCGCGAGCGGCGCGGGCGTCCGCACGCTCGTCGAGTTGGTCTTGAGCGAAGAGTAGATGAAGCGTCTCGACGTATGGCTCGGCGGCGCGGCGAGCCTCGCGCTCCTCTACGCGTCCTGGGTCGGCTGGGCGCCGTTCGGGTTGACGCCGCCAAGTTTGACCGAGTCGCTCGGGTTCGTGACGGGCGCGCTCTGCGTCTACCTCACGGTGCTTGAGAACGTCTGGAACTTCCCCGTCGGCATCGCCAACTCCGCCTTCTTCCTCGTCCTCTTCGCGGGCGCGCGACTCTACGGCGACGCGGCCCTCCAAATACTCTTCATCGCGCTCGGCTTCCAGGGCTGGTACCTCTGGCTGCGCGGCGGCGAGAACCGCACGCCGCTCAAGGTCGAGCGCGCGTCGCGCGGCTTGCTCCTCGGCGTGGCCGCGTTCGTCGCCGCGGGCACCGCCGCGCTGTGGCTTTTGTTCAGCCGCGTCAACGACTCCGCGCCGTTCCTCGACGCGGCCGTCACGATCCTGAGCGTCGGCGCCCAGTACCTGCTCAACCGCAAGGCGGTCGAGAACTGGGTGCTCTGGATGACGGCCGACGTCCTACAGATATACCTCTACGCCACGCCCCCGCGCCGGCTTTACCTGACGGCTTTGCTCTACCTCGTCTTCCTCTGCCTGTGCGTCGCGGGCCTGCGGAGTTGGCTCAGGGCGATGTCGGGGAGGGGCGCGGCGACGGTACTCGAAGCGGGAGGCGGCGCCGTCCGTGGTTAAGCGCGGGCTCATCGTCGGCAAGTTCTACCCGCCGCACCGCGGGCACAAGCACCTCATCGACACCGCGCGCGCGCAGGTGGATGAGCTGACCGTCATCGCCTGCCGACGTGAAGGCGAGGTGCCCGACGGCGAGCTGCGCGCCGCGTGGCTCAGAGAGATTCACCCGGACGTGCGCGTCATGCTCATCGACGACACCTACGACGCGCAGGACTCGCGCGTGTGGGCCGAGAACTGCACGCGCTGGCTCGGCGGCGCGCCCGACGTGGTCTTCACGTCCGAAGAGTACGGCGACGAGTTCGCGCGACACCTCGGCTGCCGGCACGTGCAGGTGGACAAGGCGCGTATGGCCGTGCCCGTCTCCGGCACGCGCGTGCGGCGAGACCCGCTCGGCTGCTGGGAGTTTCTTGAGCCGCCCGTGCGCGGCTTCTACGCCGCGCGCGTCTGCGTCGTCGGCGCGGAGTCGACGGGGAAGACGACGCTCGCGCGGGATTTGGCCCAACACTTCGAGACCGCCTGGGTGCCCGAGTACGGGCGCGAGTATTCGGAGCGCAAGCTCGCGCGGGAAGGCGGCTACGACTTCCGGAGCGAAGAGTTCGCGCACATCGCCGCGCGACAGTGCGAGCTGGAGGACGAGGCCGCGCGCCGCGCGAATAAAGTTTTAATCTGCGACACCGACGCCTTCGCCACGAGCGTCTGGCACCGCCGCTACATGGGCGCGCGCTCGCCCGAGGTCGAAGAACGGGCCGCGCGCCGACGCCGCCCGGACTTGTACATCCTGACGGACATCAGAACCCCTTTCGAACAGGACGGCACGCGCGACGGCGAGCACGTCCGCGAATGGATGCATCAAATTTTCGCCGAAGAGCTGCGCGCGCAGGGCCGACCCTTCAAGTCCGTCACCGGCCCGCGCGAGGAGCGCGTTCGGCAGGCCGTCGGTTATATTGAAGAGCTGCTGGCGGGATTTAAGAGAGGTTAGAAGCTTTGGCACTCGACGAGACGATTTTCCTGACGGGCTTCCCCGGCTTCATCGCCGGGCGGCTGGTCGAGCGTTTGGCGCGCGAGGGGGCGCGCTTCCTTCTGCTCGTGCAGCCCGCGTTCGCCGAGCGCGCGCGGAACGACATCGCCCGGCTGGGAGAGGAGACCGGCGCGCCGCTTGAAAACTTCCGCGTGCTGGAGGGCGACATCACGCGCGAGGATTTGGGGCTGTCGAAGGCAGACCTCGAAGCGACGAAGTCTGAGACGACCGTGCTCTTCCACCTCGCGGCCGTCTACGACCTCGCGGTCGCCCGCGAGGTCGGGATGCGCGTCAACGTCGAGGGCACGCGCAACGTCAACCGCCTCGCCCGCGCGCTCCCGCGGCTCAAGCGCTACCACTACGTCTCGACCTGCTACGTCGCGGGCCGCCGCACGGGACTCATCCTGGAGACGGAGCTGCGACACGACGCGGGCTTCCGAAATTTCTACGAGGAGACGAAGTACCTCGCCGAGCTGGAAGTCGAGGCGCTCAAAGCCGACCTGCCCGTCACGATTCATCGGCCGTCGGTCGTCTGCGGCGACTCGCGCACGGGCGAGACCGCCAAGTACGACGGCATCTACTACCTCGTCAACTACCTGCGCATGTGGCCGGGCGCGCTCTCGCTCGCCAACATCGGCAACGCGGACGTGCGCCTCAACGTCGTCCCCGTGGACTTCGTCGTCGAGGCGCTGGCCGCGCTCGCCTCCGACGACGCGTCCGCCGGCGAGACCGTCCAGCTCGCAGACCCCGACCCGCTCACGACCGAAGAACTTTTCGACCTCATCTCGCGCAACCTCGCGGGCCGCGAGTCGCTCGTCACCATCCCCGCGCCCGTCGTCCGCACCACCTTGAATCTCCCCCTGAACGAGAAGGTGACGGGCCTCCCGCGCGTCGGCGTCCCCTACTTCTTCCTCAAGCAGACCTACGACACCGCCCGCGCCACCGCCCTGCTCGCGCCCCGCGGCATCCGCTGCCCGCGCTTCCACGACTACGTCCCTGCGCTGCTCGACTTCGTAGAGCGAAATCCGAGACTTCAGTAGGCAGTAGGCAGTAGGCAGTAAAAGCTTCCCGCCTTAACTGCCTACTGCCATCTGCCTACTGCCTACCCCCTTCCGCTTGACAGATCAGCAATTTAGAATTATTCTAATTCCACTTTCAACGGCGGTGAAAACTTATGGCGGGTAGAGGAGATCAGGGCGGCGCCCCGCGGGGGGCGTTGACGCCGCAGCGGCGGGCCGTGCTGCGCGCCGTCGAGGAGTCGGCGGAGCACCCGACGGCGAACGAGATTTTCGAGGCGGCGCGCAGGGAGCTGCCCTCGATCAGCTTCGCCACGGTCTACAACTCCCTCAAGTATCTGACCGAAGCGGGGCTCGTCCGCGAGATACACTTCGGCAAGGCGGCGAGCCGCTACGACAGCGAGACGGCGCGCCACGACCACGCCGTCTGCACGCGCTGCGGCAAGCTCGCCGACTTCGACCTGGCCGAGACGCCGCAGCTTATCCGCGCCGCCGCGCGCCGCTCGCGCTTCAAGCCCGAGTCGATTCACCTGACGCTCGTGGGCCTGTGCCCCGACTGCCAGGCCGACGGCTGAGGGCGCGGCCCGAAAGGCTTTCTTAAAATCAAACGGAGGATCGGAACAAAAGTCATGGCAGAAGCAAAAGTTGGACAGCCTGCGCCGTCATTCGACATGCCGTCCACGAAGAACCTTGAGAAGCTGAACGAGAACGTCCAGCTCGACGACTATAAGGGCCGCTGGCTCGTGCTGCTCTTCTACCCGCTCGACTTCACCTTCGTCTGCCCGACGGAGCTGACCGCGTTCAGCGACCGCTACGAGGACTTCGAGGGCATCGGCGCGGCCGTCATCGGCATCTCGACCGACTCGGTGCACTCGCACCGCGCGTGGCTCAAGACGCCGCGCGACAAGGGCGGCGTCGAGGGCCTGCGTTACCCGCTCGCGTCGGACATCACGAAGGCGGTGGCGCGCGACTACGGCGTGCTCATCGAGGACAAGGGCGTCGCGCTGCGCGGCCTCTTCGTCATCGACCCCGAGGGGACTCTGCGCTACTCGGTCATCCACGACCTCAACGTCGGGCGCTCGGCCGACGAGACGCTGCGCGTCATCCAGGCGCTCCAGACCGGCGGCCTCTGCCAGGCCGACTGGCGTCCGGGCCAGGAGACGCTCAAGGTTGGGTGATAAGTGATAAGTGATGAGTGATAAGAGTTGATAAGCAGGGAGGCGTCTTGCTCTTTCTTATCACTTATCACTCATCACTTTTCGCGGGGGTTTCGTTATGCCAATGAGAATCGGGACGGAGATGCCCTCTCTGGAAGGGGCGACCGAGTGGTTCAACGCGACGGGGGCGGCCGCGGCCGAAGGGGCGAAGGGGCACCCGACGCTCGTCCACTTCTGGTCTGTGAGCTGCGGGCTGTGTAAGGAGAACCTGCCGCGCGTCGCGGAGTGGCGCGAGGAGAGGGCCGCGGACGGCCTGCGCGTCGTCGCCGTCCACATGCCGCGCTACGAGGCCGACACCGACGTGGAGGCCGTGCGCGAGGCCGTCGCCACCTACAACATCACGGAGCCTTGCGCGGTGGACAACGAGCATCGCCTGCGCGACGCGTTCCAGAACGAGCAGGGCTACGTGCCCGCCTACTACCTGTTCGACGCGGAGGGCAAGCTCCGCGGCTTCGCGGCCGGCGAGTTCGGCGTGAAGGTCATCGGCCCGGCGCTCGAACGCGTGCTCGCTGCGAACAAGACGGCCGCCGGCTGAAGAACATTTAACCCCAGAGACACAGAGGCACAGCTTGTCGAGTTATAGACTCAAAGCTGTGCCTCTGTGTCTCTGGGGTTAAACTGTCTTACCTGAACAGCCCGACGAACTGCGTGAGCAGCCAGAGGCTGAGGGCGACCGAAGCCAGGAGCAGCACGAGCAGGCCGAGCACGATGACGCCGAGGAAGAGCCAGTCGCTCAGGCGGCCGTGCCTAGCCTCCTCGGGCGTGACCGAGGCGCGGCGCTTGAGCAGCTCGACGTTCATCTGGTTCGACTTCCACGCCGCGTCGAAGATGTCGCCGACGACGGGCACCGAGCCGAGCAGGTAGTCCACCGCGATGTTCGAAGCCATCCGCAGCAGCGTCACCTTCGGCACGCGGTAGCGCACGCCGGCCGCGAGGATGTAGAGCGAGACGGCCGTCGTCGCGAAGTCGCCGACTCCGGGGATGAGCCCGACCAGCGCGTCGAGCCCGATGCGCCAGCCCGTGCCCGGAATGCGGAAGAGCCCGTCCATCGCGTGGCTCAACTGGTCGAGGCTCCGCTCCACCTCCGCGCGCTCGGCCCGCGCCGGCGCCGCCACGCGCTGTGCGGCGCGCTCCGCCATGCTCCTGCTCAAAGCCATCGGCAACACCTCCTGAAGCGAACTTACGCGGCGCCCCGCGTCGGCGAATTAGATGCGGACGCGCACGCCACGGTAGTACGAAAAAACGTGCGCGGCGGCGGCGGAAATCTCTCTGACATCAGGTGATCCTTCTCGCCCGCGCCCTGCGCGTATAGGGCAGGGGCGGAGTTTGGGGAAGGGCCGCCCGCGTGAAACGAACGCCGCCGTGCCGAGGAGGTCTGCCAAATGTCTTCGAGAGCCAAGCACGTCTTCTTCGCCGTCTTCGGCCTGATGACGCTCTTCGTCTTCTACTTCTACGAGACAGCGTTCCTTGATTCGCATTCGCCAGTGTGGCAGCACGTCGAGCCCGTGAAGTGGCTCCTACTCTTCCACGGGGTCGCGGGTTCGGTCGCGCTGCTCGTCGCGCCGTTCCAGTTCTCGGCGCGTCTGCGCCGCCGCTACCCGCGGCTGCACCGGGTGCTGGGCAGGCTCTACGTCGCGGGCGCGTTCGTCTCGGCGCCGCTCGCCGTGCCCGTCGCCATTCGCCTCGGGCCGCCCTCTCTGGTGATGGCCGCGACCATACAGTCTTGCGGCTGGCTCCTGACGACGGCCGTCGCGCTCTACGCCGTCCGCAGGGGCGACATACGGCAGCACCAGGAGTGGATGACGCGCAGCTACCCGTTCGCGATGGTCTTCGTCGTGGCGCGGGCGCTGCTGGCCGTGCCGGCGATCAGGGAGCTGGGCGAGCCCGGCTTCGTCTCGGTCGTCTGGGGCTGCATCGCCCTGGCCTGCTTCGTCCCCTCGTTCGTGATTAGCTGGCGCGCCATCTTCGGCCGCAGGTCGAGCGCCGCCATGCCCGCCAAGGCCGCGCGCGCCGCCGCCTAAGGTCTTCAAGAACATCTCACCACGGAGACACGGAGGCACAGCTTAGAGTTTATAACTCGACAAGCTGTGCCTCCGTGTTTCTGTAACTAATATCGACTTGCGGGATAAAATAAGGCATCTGTTTGCTGGGAGCGCGGGCATCCCTGCCCGCATGAGCGCGAGAGCGCGAAAGCTGTGAGACTTCAGGTCTCAAGGTTGAGATAAGGAGTGAGACGGTCAGCGCGCTTCCGCGCGCTAGCGGGCAGGGATGCCCGCGCTCCCAGCGTGAAGGGGCCTTATTTAGATTTGCAAGTTCGTATAACTTCTACTCCCGATTGAAAACCCAGCGGCGCGCCGCCGCCAGGTCGTAGAAGAAGCCGACCTCGACCTCCGACATCCCCGCGCGCGTGGTGACGGAGCGCGCCGCCCCGTCGGTCGCGGGGTCTGGGACGACGGCCGCCCAGCGGCAGCGGCCCACCTCCCGCTCGTGCTCGCGGATGAAGACGACCTCCCGCTCGACGAACTCCGCGTCCGGGGCCGCCGCGCGCCTGCGGTCGCTGATGAAGTGGAAGCCCGTCTCGAAGGCCGGGTCGGCGAAGACCTTGAGCAGCGTGTCCCGCCACTCTTCGAAGACGGTGTCGCCGACCGTCGTCAGGTAGACGACGCGGCCGGGCCTGTCGATGGTGTAGATGACGGACATGCGGCTGACGCCGGAATCATATGCCCTCCCGCCCCAAACTCAAAACTATAAATCTTGACAACCCGCGCGGCGGCGCATAAGCTGGCCGCGCTCCCAAATCAAAACAGAGAGCCGGAGGGTTTCGCGCGTGCCCCGCCGCACCCGGGCCGGCTCGCCCTCTCTGACATCAAGGAGCCGGCGGCGCAAGCAGGCGCCCGCGGGAGTGCCCTCGCCTTTAGGGACAAAGGAGACTCGTTCATGAAGACCCTTCGGAAACTGCTCTTCGCCCTGGCGGCCTTCGCCGCCGTCGCGTGCGCCTCGGCGCCCGCGCGCGCCGACGCCGTCGTCTACACCACCCGCGCGCTCTTCAACGCCGCGGCGACCAACCTGACGACCCTCACCTTCGAGGGCATCGCCCCGCCCAACACCGTCGCCAACTTCCCCTCGCCGCTGACGCTCTCGGGCGTCACCTTCAGCGGCCCGTCCGGCGGGAGTCTCCAGGTCTCCGTGCTGGACTCGGGGTTCTTCGCGCCGCTCTTCCAGTTCAACTCGGGCGCGGTGCTGGGCGGGTTCGGCTTCATCGACGTGACGCTGCCGGCGGGCATCACGGCCATCGGCACCGACCTCATGAGCACGAACCCAACGGGGTCGCCCTTCCAGGTCGTGCTCGCGAACGGCCAGACCTTCCTCGTCAACACGCCGCTGCGGCCCGACCGCGGCTTCTTCGGCATCACGACCGACGTCGCCATCGCCTCGATCCGCTTCACGACGCTCTCGGCCGCCCCGGGGCAGTCGCCCGGCATCCCCCTGCTCGACAACTTCAGCTTCGGCCGGGCCCCCTCGGCCGTCCCCGAGCCGATGACGATCATCCTCTTCGGCACCGGCCTCGCCGGCATCGCCACCCGCGCGCGCCGTCGGCGCAGGGGCTGAGGAACTTCCGAGATTAACTAAACGCGAGGGGCGTGCGCTTGTCGATGTAAGCGCACGCCCCTCCGTCCGTCCTGACGCTTCGACTTTTCAGACGCCGCGCCTCGAAAGCCACTCCCTCCTCAGCAGGGCGTAGAGGTACTCCGACCCCCAGGCCCCTTTGAACCAGATGTTCTCGACGAAGTGCCCCTCGCGCCTCATCCCCAATCTTTCGAGGAGCGCCACCGAGCGCTCGTTCTCGCAGTCGGTGATTGCCACCACGCGGTGCAGGCCCAACACGCCGAAGGCGTATTCGAGCACGGCTTCGGCCGCCTCGCGCGCAAGGCCCCGCCCCTGCCGCCCGCGCGCGAAGGTGAAGCCGATCTCCGCCTGCCGCGGGTCGTCCGCCTTCACGCTCAGGGCGACGTGCCCGGCCAACTCCCCCGTCCCCTTCAACTCCGCCGCGAACGTGAACCACTCGCCCGGCCTCCCCGGCTCAACCCCCCTCTGCCGCTCAATCACCTCCCGCGCCTGCGCCTCAGTGTAAGACTCCCAAGACTGATACCGCGCCACCAAAGGGTCATTCAAATACGCCATAAACGCCCCGAGGTCTCCGTCACACAGGCGGCGCAACACCAACCTCCCTGTCTCAATCTTCGTGAAAGCTCGCCCACTCATAATGGAAGACTCACCTAATCTTCAAGGAAGTTTTTTGTCCCAGTTGCCCGGCCACAAAAGCATTATATTTAACTCCTGACAAAGCAAATCCCATGTGTCGTCAGTAGGCTGCCGCTCTGCTACAAGCACAGCCCGTACCGGCCCTTGTAAGCTAAGGACTTGGCGATACCTGAGTAGCTGCCCCAGGCCTAGTCGTAGTTGCTTCTCCTCGTTCGCCTTAGTGAGTGACTTGACCTCCGCTATCCAGCTGACGTCTTGATTGACCCAGGCAAGGTCAAAGTTCGGCTCGTCGGGACGCGGCGAGCGCGGATCAAGCCCATGCTCGCGCAGGTATTTCGCTAGTGCGTTCTGGGTGAAAGCATGACCACGTAAGCCGCGCTCGACTAACGCCGGGTCAACAGAAAAAGGATCACGCTGTCCGACAGCGGTTGCCTCGTCAGCCGGGCGGTAAGAGTTTCCGAGTTTCTGAACGACGCGAGCTACTGGAGCGAACGCGCCCAAGGCGACGCCTTTCGTAAGGTCAGGGAACCGTTCCACAAAAAAGCGAGGCAGCTTGAATAAGTAGCCCTGCATAGGCCGGAGGGGACGTCGTTGACCGAGCTCGAACGGGAAGTAAAGCGGCTCGCCGGCGAGTGCGGCTAGTTTGTCCCGCATCTCAATCATCGCTGATTGTTCGTCCCTGATCTGTTCTAACCTTACGACTTGTTCCAGGGTTGAGAACCGCTCCAGCCCTATGTACCAGCCGTGGCGGGGATGAGGATGTATCCCGGCGGTTCGCGCTGATGTTCCTCTGGCAGCCCAAACGATGTCATCTTCCCACACCTCCCCGACGGCAGCAGAGAGCGCGACGATAGCTTGTTCAAGCCGGTGGTAATGAAAGATTATGTCGCCCGGCCGTACATACTTAAGCAGTGAATAGCTCCAGAATTCGTTGCCCTGCTCGTTTGTCTGAGGCGCCTTTAAGTTGGCCCCCAAATCTGTACGTTGCGTAACCTCAAGCCAGAAGCGTTCGTCAGATCTGTCAGACCACCATTCGTGAATCATGCGCGGCTCCGTTTAAATTAGTGGCGGCTAATAAACAGTGCTGTGGCATTAAACGGTCAGAGGATTTTTGAAGTCAACGGATGCGGGTCATCTGGCGCCAGAAGAAGCGGCCGAGGCGGGAGAAGGCGTTGCGGTCGCGGGCGGCCTGTTGTTGTTCGGGGGTGAAGCCGAGGGCGGCGAGGAGCTGCGGGTTGGGCGGGGCGATGTCTTCGTCGCCGTGGCGCTCGGAGAGCCAGCGGTTGAAGGTGCGCGTGAGCGCGCGCCGCTGCGGGAGTTCGGCGACCGCGGCGAAGGCCGAGCGCAGGTCTTCCGTCTCGGCGACTTCTAAACGGTTCGCCTCGTAGTAGCCGCGCAGGGCTTTAAAGAAACGTTCCTCGCCTAACAACCTTCGCAGCTCGACGAACATGAGCGCGCCCTTGCCGGCGACGACCGCGGCGTACTGGAAGGAGTTGCGGTAGTCGCGCGCGGGGCGGTCGGCCGTCGTGTCCTCGCCGCCGAAGGTTCGGTAGACCTGGTAGACGCCGCGCAGTTGGTCGTCCTGCACCTGCCGCGCGCTCTCCGCGCCGCGCACGTCCTGCACGTAGAGCAGCGCCGAGAACTGCGAGAGCGCCTCGTGCAGGACGGGCTGGCGCGCGGGGTCGCTGCCGACCGCGCCGCCCCACCACTGCCGCGCGACGCCCTGCGCCGCGGCGAACTCGAGGTTGTCTTCGACGCTCTGGCGCTGCTCGCGCACGAGCTCGGGGAGCGCGCGCATCGCGGGCGAGTCGAAGTCCACGTAGAAGGCGCCCGCGATGACGGCGAGGCCCGCGAACTCGACGCTGCCGAAGCCCGCGACGAGCGGCGCCTCGGTGACCGTGACGTTCTTGAAGGGCAGCGGGCCGAAGCGCGCGGCGTAAGCCCGCGCGGCGTCGGCCGCCACGCCGAGCACGCGGCGCCCGACCTTCTCGTGCTCGGGCGTGTAGACCGAGCGGACGCGGACGCCGCCCGACTCGCGCTCCTCCATCCGCAGGGTGCGCCCCGCGACGAGCGCGAAGCCGCGCAGGTCTTCGCCCGCGAAGCTCAGCCTTCGCGCGCGCCCCGCGGCAGTCTCTGGTTGCAGCTGCTCGGCGGAGGTGTAGAGGTTGACGCCTTCCGAAGTCTCGACCTCGACCTCGTAGTCGGCCACGTCCGTGAAGAAGTTGTCGCCGACGCTCGGCTCGACCTTGCGCTGCCAGTCGTCGCCCTCGCGCGCGGCGAGCACGGGGTAGAAGCTGCCCAGGAGCATCACGCCGCGCGAGACGAAGTTGGTGTCGCGCGCGCGCCTTATCTCGCGCGTGGCGCGCATGGCCGCGCCGACCTGCTGGACGACGTGCGCCGTGAGGCTCGTCTCGTCGGGGTCGATCTCGGGGACGGTGCCTTTGAAGGAGAGTTCCAGCTCGGTCGAGTTGCCGGGCGCGACCACCTCGCGCAGAAGGACGCGCAGCGTCGCGCCGTCGTCTTCGGAGTTGAAGGGGAGCGCCTGCCCGCTCTCGGCCGCGCGCGCCGCGGTCACTTCGAGGCGCGGCTCTTCGGGCGCGGCCGCGTCGGCCTGAGCCGCCTGCGCGCCGGGGCGCTCGTCTTCGGCGCGCAGGTTCGGATAAAGATGGAAGTAGACGACCGAGGCGGGGCGGTCGTCGCGGTTGACCCAGCGCACGCGCTCGCGCCCCTTGAACGCGCGCGCGTCGAAGTCGAGTTCGAGGCTGATGCGGTAGAGCGTGCGCGGCGGCGGCGGGCCGTTCTTCGACTGCCTGTTCGCCACGTCCTGCCGCGCGGCCGGATGCACCGCCGCCGCCAGTAGCAGCGCGAAGGAGATTAACCACAGAGACACAGAGGCACAGCTTCTTGAACTATCGGCCCCAAGCCGTGCCTCTGTGTCTCTGTGGTGAAAAAATCTTACCCGCACGAAATCTTACCCGCACGAATGTTAAAGATAAATTTTCCGTTACTTGCCTTTGGTCTCGGTGATGGTGACGGAGCGGATGCGGTCGCCGCGGACGATGCGGTCGACCACCTCCATCCCTTCGACGACGCGGCCGAAGACCGTGTAGCCGCCGTCGAGGTGCGGCTGCGGCGAGTGCGTCACGAACCACTGCGAGCCGCCCGTGTCCTTGCCCGAGAGCGCCATCCCGACCGCGCCGCGGTTGTAGGGCACCTCGTTGATCTCGCAGCGTATCTGGTAGCCTGGGCCGCCGTTGCCGTCGCCGCGCGGGTCGCCGCCCTGCACGACGAAGTTGGGCACGACGCGGTGGAAGGGGACGTTGTTGAAGTAGTTCTTCCGCGCCAGCCCCACGAAGTTGTCGACCGTCAGCGGCGCCTCTTCGGGCAGCAGCTCCATCGTGAACGTGCCCTTGTCCGTGTTGATGACGGCGCGCACCGTCTTGCCGATGCGCGCGACGGCGCGCTCGTAGTCCTCCCGGTGGTTGCGCGTGTTGACGGTCTCGACGCGGCGCTCGGCGGCGGCGGGGCCGCCCGCGCGCTCGCGCAGGAGGTCGGCCGCGCGGCGGCGCACGAGGTAGTCGGTCGTCGTCTCGAGCGCCGACTTGACGGCCGGCTCGACCTCCGCCCCCGTCTGTTTGGAGAGCGCGCCGAGGATGGAGAGCGCCGCGTCGTCCGTCTCATCTTGCAGCGCGCGCGGCAGAGCTTCCGCGAGGACGCGCGCCGTGTCTGGTTCGGGCGGGAGCGTCGAGAGGATGTCCGCGGCGGTGGCGCGCGCGATGACGTCCGGGTTCGAGAGCGCCGCGCGCGCGACGCCCGCGAGGTCTATCGGCTTGAAGGCCGCGAGCGAGCGCAGCAGGTCGGGCAGCGCGGAGGGCGGCGTCGAAGGACTCTGCACGAGCGCGCGCAGGGCGATCTGCGCGTCGGCCTGAAGCGTCACGACGCTATTGCCGACCTGCGCGGACGTGACGCCGGCCATCTCGCCCAGGCCCTGCGCCAGGGCCGAGACCTTCTGCCACGTCACGCCCGCCGCGCCGCGGCGCGAAGCCTGCGCGACGAAATCCGCGACCCCTTTGTCGCGCAGGTACTGCGTCGGGGCGATGCGCGCCAAAGCGGTCTCGACCTCGGGCGCGACCAGGCCGGCCTCGCGCGCCGCGCGCAGGAGCGTCAGCGTGCGCTCGTCGTTCGAGTTCGCCAGCACGCGCCCCAGGGCGGTCGCGACTTCCAGAAGCTCGTTCACCTCCGGCGGGTTCGGCGCGCCGCCCACGCGCGCGGACTTGTAAGCGGCGAACAGCTCGCCGCAGCGGCGGACGAGCGGCTCGGCGGCGCGCGGCTCTTTGATCTGCGCGAGCGCGCGGACGGCGCTGACGCGCACGCGCACGTCCGTGTCGGTCGCCGCGTGCTGGGCGAGCACTTCGAAGGCGCCCGCGTCCTCCGCCGCGCCGAGGGCGCGCGCGGCGTTGGCCCGCGCCACCGCGTCGGCGTCGGTCGCGAGCATCACGCGCAGGCGTTCGAGCGAGTCCTTCGCGCGCATCCGCGCGAGGGCGTTGGCCGCGTCGGCGCGCACGCGCGCGTCCGTCGAGGCGAGGAAGAGTGCGACGGTGCGCGCGCCGTTTTCGGGTCGCGCGCGCAGCATCGCCGTCAGGCCGAGAAGGACGAGCGCGCGGTTCGGCTGCTTGAGTCTTTGCTCGGCGGCGAGCGTCGAGTTGATGGCGTCGCCGATTCGCTTCTTCGCGTCGGCGCGCCCCTCGGGCAGCGCGGCGACGATCTTGCCGAGCGCCTCGACGCAGCGCGCGCGCAGCTCCGGCGACCTCGACAGGCGCAGAGTCTCTGTGAGCGCGGCGGCCCCGGACTCCGCTTCAACCTCGCCGAGCGCGAAGGCCGCGGTCGCGCGCACCGTCTCGTCGCGGTCTGAGTTGAGCAGGTTGCCGAGCGGCGCGACCGCGCCCTCGTCGCCGATGCGCCCGGCCGCGAGCGCCGCCCGCGCGCGCACCGAGGGGTTCGGGTCGGAGAGCAGCTTCCCCAAGTCCGAGTCCTCCCAGCGGCGCTCGTCCTCCGCCTGTATGATCTGCAGAAGCGTCTCCGCGGGGACGCGGACGCCCGCGCGAGTCTTCGAAGCGGGGGCCGCCTTCTCCTTCGCCTGCGCCGGCTTGGCCTGGGGCTTCTTCTGAGCTTGGACGTGCGGCGCGCACGCCAACAGCGCGCAGAAGAAAAGCAGCAAAGGTCTCTTAGGCATGGGGCTCAAAGGGGACGAACGACGGACAGTTTCAAAGGGAAGACCACGGCTATGCTATGAAGGCAAAAGGCAAAAGGCAAGGGGAAAAGAAGTAGGCAGTCGGCAGTCGGCAGTCGGCAGTCGGAAAAGCGGCGGCGCGCCTCGGTTTCCAACCCGGGCGCGCCGCTTTGTCTGCCTACTGCCTACTGCCTACTGCCTACCTTCCCGTAGAAGACCTTCGTGTCGTACTCGACGGTGACGCGGCCGTCGTGCTGGTGGCGTCGGAAGATGGCTTCGAGTTCGCGCATCATCGGTTCGAAGTTGGGGTGGCCGGGCTGGGGCGTGTAGGAGGAGGAGGTGAGGCGGCCGCGCAGTCCTTTGAAGTCGGAGACCTGGTGGTTGTCGAAGGTCTTCGCGCGCATCTCGCTCGGGCCGTAGAGCGCGGCGAGCATGGACTCCTCCGCGTACTTGACGCTCACCTCCCTGTAGTCGAGGCCGTATTCGAGGAGCATCCGCTCGTACTCTTCGAGGAAGGGCGTGCCCGCCGTGCGCCGGTCGTTCCAGACGAGCACGACCCAGCCGCCCGGCCTGAGTATGCGCAGAAATTCGTGACGCGCGTGCGGCGGGTCGAACCAGTGGAAGGCCTGTCCCGCGGTGACGAAGTCCACGCTCCCGTCGTCGAGCGTCGTCGCCTCCGCGCGGCCGTCCACGCTGACGAAGTCGGGGTAGGAGGCCAACAGTCCCTCCCCGGCCTCGCGCATCTCGCGGTTCGGCTCGACGCCGTAGACGCGGTTGCCGTTCCTGAGGAACAACTCCGAGAGGATGCCCGTCCCGGAGCCCACGTCGGCCACGACCGAGTCCGGTTTGAGTCCGCACTCCGCTTCGAGCAGACGGATGACGGACGCCGGGTAGCCGGGCCTGTACTTGACGTAGTCCGCGACGCGCGTCGAGAAGCGCGCGGTAGGGTCATTCGACATGGCGATCAGGTAGGGTAACCCTTCAGATTTAGCAACCGCTAGGTTGACAAAATGCCGACCCAAAAGTAGCATGAAAGGCTCGTGGTAGCCACCCTTAAAATCGGCCTCGGGGCGTCGCGCGAAGAGATCGTGCAACAGTTGCGCGCGCGCGGGGGCACGAGCGCGGACGAGCTGGCCGAGGCGCTCGGGCTGACGAAGCAGTGCGTGCGCAAGCACCTCGACGTGCTGGAGCGCGAGGGCTACGTCGAGCACGCGGCGGCGCGCAAAGACCGCGGCCGGCCCGCGCACGTCTTCAGCCTGACGCCGAAGGCGGAGGAGCTGTTCCCAAGGCGCTACGACCTCTTCGCCAAGTCTCTGCTCCGGCAGATCGGCGAGGTGTGGGGCGAGCGCGGGCTGAACACGGTCTTCTGCGGCTGCGCGTCGGAGATGGTCGAGGGACTCAGGCCGCAGCTCGCAGGTCTGAATTTCGACGCGCGCATACGGCGGCTGACCGAGCTTCTGCGCGAGACCGGTTACGAGGCGGAGGCCGAGCGTCTGGGCGACGGCTCTTACCTTTTGACCGAGTGGAACTGCCCGCAGGCGGAGCTGGCGCGCGAGTACCGGCAGCTCTGCGACCAGGAGCTGTTCGTCTACCGCGAACTGCTCGGCGCCGAAGTCTTCCGCGAGTCGCGCATCGCCGGCGGCGCCTCGCGCTGCGCGTACAGGGTTATGAGACCAACGAAGGCAGGTAGATAGTGAATAGTAAATGGTGAATGGATAAGACCGGCTCCCACCATTCACCATTTACTATTCACCATTCACGACATATGGCACAAGTGACAGAGGCAGACGTTTACGGGGCGCTGGCGCAGGTGAAAGACCCTGACCTGCACAAGGATATTGTGCGCCTCGGGTTCATTAAAGATTTGAGGATCGAGGGCGGGGCCGTCAGCTTCCGCGTGGTGCTCACCACGCCGGCCTGTCCGGTGCGCGAGCAGTTGCAGGAGCAGGCGCGCGCGGTCGTGGCGGCCCTGCCGGGCGTCACGTCGGTGGCCGTGACGATGGACGCGGAGGTGCCAAAAGGCCGGGGCCTGGGCGAGAAGCTGACCGTTCCGGGCGTGCGCAACATCGTGGCGGTCAGCTCGGGCAAGGGCGGCGTGGGCAAGTCCACGGTGGCCGTCAACCTCGCCGTGAGCCTCGCGCGCGACGGGGCGCGGGTCGGCCTGCTGGACGCGGACGTGTACGGGCCGAACGTGCCCCTGATGCTCGGCGCCTCGCACGCGCGCCCCTCGGTCAACGTCAACAAGCTCGTCCCCATCGAGGCGCACGGCGTCCGCCTGATGTCGATGGCGGTCTTGAAACCCGGCGACGAGCCGATGATCGTGCGCGGGCCGATTTTGCACGGCCTCGTCCGGCAGTTCCTGCAGGACGTGGAGTGGGGCGAGCTCGACTACCTCATCGTGGACATGCCGCCGGGGACGGGCGACGTGCAGTTGTCACTCGCGCAGCTCGTGCCCGTGCAGGGCGCGGTGCTGGTGACGACGCCGCAGGAGGTCGCGCTGGCGGACGTGCGGCGCGCGCTGCGGATGTTCGAGACGGTGAACGTGCCCGTGCTCGGCGTCGTCGAGAACATGAGCTACTTCGTCGCGCCCGACACGGGTACTCGCTACAACATCTTCGGCGAGGGCGGCGGGCGAAGGCTCTCCGAAGAGTACGGCGTGCCCTACCTGGGCGAGGTGCCGCTCGGCCAGGAGGTGCGCGAGGGCGGGGACAAAGGGCTCCCGGTCGTCGTCGGCGACCCCGCGTCGACGCAGGCGGAGGCGTTCCGCCGCGTGGCCGAGGAGGTCGCCCGGCAGATTTCGATTGAGGCGATGAAGCCCGAGCTCGTCGTCTTAGGCAAGAAAGCTTAAAATCACAAGTCATAAAAACTAAGGAGTAGACACACAATGGCAGCAACACAGATTCCGACGATGGCGCTCAACGTCACCGAGCCGGCGGCCGAGGAGATCAGGAAGTTCATGGCGGGCGAGGAGGGGCTGCCCCAGACGGCGGGCCTCCGCGTGCGCGTGGTGCCGGGCGGCTGCTCGGGCTTCCAGTACAGCCTCAACATCGAGGAAGAGTCGAAGGTGAACGACCACATCATCGAATCGAACGGCGTCCGCATGTTCGTCGACATGTTCAGCGCGCAGTACCTGAACGGCGTCGAGATCGACTACGTGACGAACGTGATGGGTTCGGGCTTCACCTTCAAGAACCCGAACGCGACCGGCGGCTGCGGCTGCGGCTCGTCGTTCACGGCCTAAGCCTTCGGGGCTTCGGGCTGCACTAAATCCAGGGGCGCGGCCCGCGGGCCGGAGGCTTGTCGAGTCTTTACCTAAAGACAACCCGGCACGCCTCTCGTCGCGCGGGCCGCGCCCTCGCTTTTTCACGACCCACACCACAGGAGCAAAGGGAGATGGCAAAGGTAACGGCGGAGACCGCCGAAGGGACGCGGGAGTTGGAGGCGGAGGCGGGCCGCAAGCTCGTGCTCGTCCTCGAAGACGGCGGCGTGGACATCCTGCACCGCTGCGGCGGGAACGCGAAGTGTACGACCTGCCGCGTCGAGGTGCTCGAAGGGGACGCGGGCGAGATGGGGGAGGCCGAGCGCAACCGCCTCGCGTCGGAGACGGGCCTCGCCGAGAACGTGCGCCTCTCGTGCCAGGTGCACGTCGCGGGCGACCTGCACGTCCGCGTCCTCAACCAGTCGAGCGTGCGCGGCCTCGACCCCGGCCCGCGCCCGCAGGAAGGATGAAGGCAGAAGGCAGAAGCCCGACCGTGAGGGAGGGCGCACGTCTTCCGCGATGTTCTACGACGGAAGACGTACGCCCTCCCTCACGGTCGGGCTTCTGCCACTTTGGCGATGGAGGCTGAGAGGACAGGGGCAGGGTTCGTAAGTCGGCGTGCCGGCGTGCTGTGCTTCGCGCTGCTCGCTTTGATGGCGGCGCAGATGCTCTTCGTCATCAGGCAGAAGAGCATCACGGTGGACGAATGGGTCTTGATCCCCGCGGGCTTCTACCACCTGACCGAAGGGGACTTCCGCCCCGTCAACGAGCACCCGCCCGTCGCCAAGGTCGTCGCCGCCGCCCCGCTCGTACTCTTGGGCGCCGCGGCGCCGCCGATAGAGAAGGGCGCGCACGACTACGAAGACTTCCTCGGGCTGTTCGAGCAGTTCTGGCGGATGAACGCGGGGCGCCTCGACCAGCTCTGCTTCTGGGCGCGCGTGCCGGCCGTCGCGCTGACGCTCTTCCTCGGCGCGCTCGTCTTCGTCTTCACGCGCCGTCACTGGGGCGCGCGGGCCGCGCTCTTCGCCGTCGCGCTCTACGCTTTAGAGCCGACCGTGCTCGCGCACGGCCGCGTCGTGCAGACGGACGTGCCTTCGGCGCTCGCGCTGCTCCTCTTCTCGTTCACGCTTTATGAATACCTGAAGTCGCCCGACGTTAAGCGGGCGGCCTACGTCGGCGCCGCGGCCGGCTTCGCGATGGTGACGAAGTTCTCGATGGTCGCGCTCCTGCCCTCGCTCTGCGCGTCGTTCGTGGTTCTGTGGGGGCTCGCACCGCGCAAAGGTCTGAGTCGCGCGGGCGCGGCGTGGCAGGCGGCGGCGGCGCTCGCGGCGGCGGTCTTGGCCGTCAACGCCGCGTACCTCTTCCGGCACGGGCCGCCGGAGTCTTTCGAAGACGCGCTCGCGCGCTCGGTCGTCACGTTCGACCCGGGGCAGGGGACTCTGCGCGCGGCGCTCGAAGCCGGTTACCGCCTGCTGCAAACCGTCTTCCCGCCGGACTTCGTCTCGGGCGTCGGGTGGCAGCTCGGGCACGCGAAGGTGGGGCACCCGGCGGGACTTCTGGGCGGGTACAGCCAGCACGGCTGGTGGTACTACTTCCCCGTGGCCTTCGCCTTGAAGACGCCGCTGCCCGTCCTGCTGTTGACGCTCGCTGGTCTAGTCTGGGGGCTGATGCGGCTGCGGCGCGCGCGCGAAGGCCGCCTGCTCGTGCTGCTCGTCCCGGCCGCGCTCTTCACGCTGCTGCTGACGTTCTCGACCATCAACATCGGCGTGCGCTACTACCTGCCGGCCTACCCTTTCTTCTTCATGCTCGCGGGCGCGATGCTCGACGACCTCTTACGCCAAACGGAAGCGCGCCGCCGCGTGCTCGCCCTGGCCTTCGCCGCCCTCTCCTTCGTCTGGCTCGCCGCGGAGGCCGTGCGCGCCTACCCAGACCACATGACTTACATGAACCAACTCGCCTCGGGTGCGCCGCATTGGTGGTACCTGTCGGACTCGAACGTCGAGTGGGGCGACGACGTGCGCGACCTCGCGCTATACTTGCGCGGCCGCGGCGAGGCGCGCGTCGGCGGGGCGCTCCTGGGGTGGCAGTTGTTGGAGCTCTACGGCGTGGAGCAGGTGACCGTCTTCGTGCCGCCGGGCGAGCCGGTCGAGGAGACGCGCTACGTCGCCCTCGGCGCGAGCCTGCTGAACGGCTCGACCGTGCCCTCGGAGTTCCAGCCGGGCCGGGAGCTGAACGAGTACGAGCGCGTCAACTACTTCGACGAGTACCGCCGCCGCACGCCCGAGAAGATTTTCGGCGGCTCGATCTACCTCTACAGGATGAGGGAGTGAAGGGAAGTGATGGGTGATGAATGATGAGTGGTGAATGAAAGGCACGCTGCTTCTCATTCATCACTCATCCTTCATCCTTCATCATTCGTCATGGACACAGACCGCACGCTCATCGTCGTCCCGACCTACAACGAGCGCGAGAACGTCGGGCGGCTCGTCAAGGAGCTGTTCGAGGTCGCGCCCCTTGCGGACGTGTGCCTGCTCGACGACGCCTCGCCCGACGGGACGGCCGACCACGCCGGAGGGCTGTTCGGCGCGGACGCGCGCTTCTCCGTGCTCAGGCGCCAGGGGGCGCGCGGCTACGGGCGCAGCCTCGTGGACGGCTACCGGAAAGCCCTGGAGGGCGACTACGCGCGGCTCGTGCAACTCGACGCGGACTTCTCGCACGACCCGCGGCGCATCCCCGCGCTGGTCGGGGCTTCCGCCGACGCGGACGTCGTCATCGGGTCGCGCTACTGCGAGGGCGGGGGCGTCGCGAACTGGCCCGTGCGCCGGAGGGCTTTGAGCCGCTTCGCCAACGCGTACGTCGCGGGCGTGACGGGCCTGCGCGTGCGCGACGCGACGAGCGGCTTCCGCTGCTACACGCGCCGCGCGCTGCGCACGCTGCTCGCGGGCGGCCTCGCGGGCGAGGGCTACGCCTTCCTCGTCGAAGCCACCTACCGCGCGCACCGCGCCGGCCTCGTCGTGGCGGAGGTGCCCATCACCTTCACCGACCGCCGCGTGGGACAGTCCAAGATGTCCCGCAAGATCATCCTGGAGTCCGTCCTCATGCCCTGGCGCCTGCGCTTCGGAAGGCGGAAGGATGAAGGCGGAAGGATGAAGGAAAGGATGAAGGCGGAAGGATGAAGGATGAAACTCTCGCTGCTTTTCATCCTTCATCCTTCCGCCTTCATCCTTTCCTCTTGACTCCGCACGTCGTTTAGCGTAAGAAGCCTGACGTTCTACCACCCTTTCGGCGGAGTTCCACCCATGAAGAGATTGCTCCTGCTGGCCGCGCTGGCCCTCGCGGCGTCGGCCTGCGCCACCACCACCACCAACACGAACACGGGGGCGGGGAACACCAACACGAACGCGAACACGAATGCGGCCGCCGCCAGCCCGACGCCCGCGGCCGGCCCGACGCAGGCCGACCTCGAAGCCAAGGAGCGCCAGATTTGGGACGCCATCAAGGCGAAGAACTGGGACGCCTTCGCCGCCATGCTGGCCGACGACTTCGTCATCGTCGGCGGCGACGGCACCAAGACCAAGGCGGCGCTGCTGGAGGAGATCAAAGGGAAGTACGACGTGACGGAGTACACGCTCTCCGACTTCCGCCTGGTCAAGGTGGACGCCGACCTCGCCGTCCTCAACTACACCGCGTCAGAGAAGAGCACCTACGCCGGCAAGCCGACGCCGGGCAAGCCGACGCGCGCCTCCTCGGCCTGGGTCAAGCGCGGCGACAAGTGGCTCGCCGTCTACCACCAGGAGTCTGAGGTGATGGAGATGGCTGCGGCTTCGCCGACGCCCGCCGCGGCGGCGAAGCCCGCGGCCTCGCCCGCGGCGGCCGCTTCGCCCGCGGCGAGTCCGGCCGCGCCCGCCTCGGCCACCGACGCGGAGAAGGCGGTCTGGGAGGCCATCAAGGCGAAGAACGCCGACGCCTTCGCCAGCTACCTCTTGCCGGACGCGCTCGAAGTGGAGCCGGAGGGCGTGATGGACAAGGCCGCCTCGGCCAAGATGATCGTGATGTTCGACGCCTCGAAGTGGGCGCTCTCGGAGTTCAAGGAGACGAAGCTCGACGCGGACGCCACGCTCCTCACCTACAAGGCCGCCGGCCCGGAGCACGGCAAGACGGTCGAGATGTATCACACGACCGTCTGGACTAACCGCGGCGGCCAGTGGAAGGCCGCCTTCCACCAGGGCACCGTAGCCTCGAAGAGGATGTAAAAGGAAGGATGAAGGCAGAAGGATGAAGGATGAAGTCAGAACAGTTTTCCCTTCCGCCTTCATCCTTCCGCCTTCATCCCTTTCCTTCACCCCCACACGCCCGGAATCTTCTCCCGGCATGAGGGGCAGAGGCCGTCGGGGCCGAGCTTCGACTGCCGGATGCGGAAGCCGTAGCGCTCGACGAGCAGTTCGTCGCAGGCGGGGCAGTACGTGTTCTCCCAGCGGCCGACGCGGCCGGGGAGGTTGCCGGCGTAGACGAACTTCAGGCCGGCCGCGCGCCCGATCTCGCAGGCGCGCACCAGCTGCGCGGCCGTCGTGTTCGCGTTCTCCGTCATCCGGTAGTCCTGGTGGAAGGCCGTCACGTGCCAGGGGATGTCGGGCGAGACCGACGCGATGAACTCGGCGGCGCTCCTCAGTTCTTCATCCGAGTCGTTGAAGCCCGGCACGACCAGCGTCACCACCTCTTCCCAGAACCCGCGCTCGTGCACCATCCGCACGGTCTCAAGGATGTTGTCGACGACCCCGCCCAACTGCCTGTACGCGCGGTCGCTCATCGACTTCAGATCGATCTTGTAGCAGTCCGTCCAGGGGCGCAGGTAGTCCAACACCTGCGGCGTCGCGTTCCCGTTCGAGATGAAGGCCGTCCTGAACCCTTCGGCCCTCGCCCTCTTGAAAACTTCGACCGCCCACTCCGCCGTAATAAGGGGCTCGTTATAACTCGACCCCACCACCCGCGCCCCGCACTCCCTCGCCATCCCGACCAACCTCTCCGAACTAACTCTGCGCGGTGTCACCCCCGCCGCCTCATCACGTAGCGCCTGCGAGGTTATAAAGTTCTGGCAGTAGGCGCAGTGGAGGTCGCAGCCGAGCATGCCGAAGGTGAGCGTGTCGGAGCCGGGCAGGAGGTGGAAGAAGGGCTTCTTCTCGGTGGGGTCGCAGGCGAGGGCGGCGACGTAGTCAGACGGCACCATGAGGCGGCCGCGCTCGTTGAAGCGCACCTTGCAGATGCCGCGCTTACCCTCGCGGACGAGGCAGCGGTGGCCGCAGGCGTAGCAGCGCAGGTCGCCCGCGCCGAGGCGCTCGGTCAACTCCTCGGCCGCTTCGCGCGTCAGTTCGTCCAGCACCTCCGCGAGGCTCGCGGAGCGCCCGCCCAAAGGCATAAGCGGTTCGAGACCTCCTGTCGGCGGCGCGCGGGGGAGTCTGTAATCTTAATTCAGGCATGAACCGTGAACCGTGACGTGAGGGAGTGGGTTCTCTCTTGGCACGGACTACGGTTCACGGCTCGCGTCACCCTTCTTCCGCGGGCTTGTGGAGGCGCTCGTTCTTGAGCTTCTCCCAACGCTCTTTGTGCTCGCCGGTGAGGTCGCTGGGGAGGGTCTCGACGGCGACGCCGGTCTCTGCGCAGAACCTGCGCCAGAGGACGAAGCGGTTGTCGAACTGCCCCGTCCCTTCCGAAATCTCGTTCGACACTTTCGGTTTATCCGCCACTTACACCTTGCTCCTTCGGGTCAACGTTTGACGGACAGTGTAGCAAAGGAAGGATGAAGGATGAAGGCGGAAGGATGAAAGAGAAGCGGTCTGCATTCCCTTCATCCTTCATCCTTTCGTAGTGCCGACGAGGAAGATGTCGCCTTCGGGGGCGGGGACGCCGCCTTCGCGTTCGAGGGTGACGGCGAAGGTGGGGGCGGTGTGGTTGGGCGGGAGCTGGTCGCTCAACTGCGCGCGGCCCTGCGTGTCTGCTTTGAAGGTGCGGCCGGGCAGCGGCTTGTTGTCGGCGATGAGCCAGAGCTGGTAGGCGTGCCCTTCGGGGCAGGGCGGCAGCCCCGTCGCCATGACGACGGCGCGGCCCGACGAGCGGTCGTAGGCGAGCATCGCGTGCGCCTCCGGCGCGGGCTTCTTGCCGGAAAGCTCCGCGACGCTCACAGCCGGCGAGTTAAGCACCTCTTCGATGCTGCGCGCGCTGGCGAGCTGCCGGCGCTGGTCGTCCGCTTCGCCCTGCGCCTCGCGCAGGCGGCCGGAGAGACTGGCCACCTCCGCGCTCAAAGTCCGAGTCCGGTTCCAGAGCGAGAGGCTCGTGAGGCCGAGCAAAAGGACTGCGACGACCGCCGCCGCCGCGCCGAAGCCGAGCGCGGGACGCAGAGAGAAGAGCCGCCAGAGGCTCAGGCCGCGCAGGAGCGTGCGCGCGTCGAACGAGGCCGGGCGCGAACCGGCGCGAGCCTCGGAAGGGTCGACGGCCTTCGTCGGCGCGGCGACTTCGGACGGGTCTACGAAGACCTCCGAAGGGTCTACGGCGCGGACGCGCGCGAGGATGTCCGCGCGAAGGCCCGGCGAAGGCTGCACCGGCGTGAGCGTGTAGAGGAGCGAGGCGGCGGCGTCGGTCAGCTCGCGCAACTCCTCGCGGCACTCGCCGCAGGAGGGCAGGTGCTCTTCCAGCCGCCCGCGCTCTTCCTCGTCGAGCGCGCCCGCGGCTTCGAGCGCCAGGAGCTGTCTGTAATCTTCGTGCCGCATCACTCTCAAGTCTTAAACGCGAAACGCTACAACGTTCCGCTCAAGCCAACTGTTGTCCGAGCCGCGAGCGCAAGGCCTCGCTCAGACGTTTGAGTCCGGTGCGGGTGCGCGTCTTCACCGTGCCGAGCGGCTGGTTCTTCGCCGCCGCGATCTCCGACTGCGACATGCCGTCGAGGTATGCGAGCAGGAGCACCTGCCTCTGCTCCTCTGGCAGCTCCGCGAGCGCGGCGCGGACGGCCTCGGCGCGCTCGGCGCGGATGGCCTCCTCGTCGGCCCAAGTCCGCGTCTCGGCGGACGCCACCGGCTGCCCGTCTTCGGCCGAGCGCTGCGCCGCGCGCTCGCGCGCGTCGACGGCGCGCAGGCGGTCGATGGCGCGGCTGCGCGCGAGCGTCGCGAGCCAGGTGAAGGCGCGTCCCCGCGCGGGGTCGAACGAGCGCGCCTGCTGCCAGACCTGTAGAAAGACCTCCTGCAAAACGTCCTCCGCCTCGGGGCGGCTGCGTAATATACGGAGCATGAGCCCCAAAAGGATGGCGGCGTAGCGGTCGTAGACGCGCGCGAACGCGACCTCGTCGCCGCGCGCCACCGCGCGCAGCAACTCCGCGTCGAACTCGTCTTGTTCGGGACGGGCCGTCGTCAAAACCTTTCGCCTCCCCTCACCGCCGCCGCCTGGTGAGAAACACAGTCAGAACGTTCACACCTCTACTACGCGTCGAGGCTCACTTGAGGATTTGTTTTAGCATATTGGGGCGACAAGTGCCATAGCAAATCGCTCAATTCGTGCAAGGGTGCGGCGAAAGTGCTGAAAATCAACAATTGTAACTGTAAGGTCTCGTTGAGAAAACGTACAAGGCGAAGGGGCCGGCTCATCTCTTGAGTGGATGAGCCGGCCCCTTCGCCTCTCAGTTTGGCTGACCGCCGAAGGCCGAAAGCTCTTAAGCCACCGTAATCTCTTCGGAGAGGTACACGTCCTGGATGGCGTTGAGGAGCTGGGCGCCCTCCTGCATGGGGCGCTGGAACGCCTTGCGGCCGGAGATGAGGCCCATGCCGCCGCCGCGCTTGTTGATGACGGCCGTGCGGACGGCGTCGGCCAGGTCGCCCGCGCCCTTCGACTCGCCGCCCGAGTTGATGAGGCCGCAGCGGCCCATGTAGCAGTTCGCCACCTGGTAGCGAACGAGGTCAATCGGGTTGTCGCTCGTCAGGTCGGTGTAAATCTTCGGGTTGGTCTTGCCGTAGGCGCTCTCGACGTTGAGGAGGTTGTAGCCGCCGTTCCGCTCGGGCAGC
>Ga0213876_10000046_pt1 | contig 150327 bp, 123 predicted proteins | sample BarmaccomBMRX_R9_FD_160113 | JGI IMG/M metagenome (GOLD analysis project Ga0213876, IMG submission 160113) | Root-associated microbial communities from Barbacenia macrantha in rupestrian grasslands, the National Park of Serra do Cipo, Brazil - RX_R9 | ecosystem: Host-associated > Plants >... | reverse complement strand
AGACCACCTGCGGCAACGGCTCCTTCAACTTCAGCGTGAACGACGTCTCGCTCGACCCGGGCCAGACGGTCTCGCTGACCGGCCAGATCACCGGCGCGCAGCAGTCGACGGTGCCCGAGCCGGCCACCATGTTGCTGCTCGGCACGGGCCTGACCGGCGTCGCCGCCGCCGCGCGCCGCCGCCGCAACCGGAACGCGCAGAAGTAAGTTCCTCCTTCTTCGGAACGCAAGTTCCTGAAAAGCCGGGTCGGGCACGCGCCCGACCCGGCTTTTCTCTTCCACAAACGGCCCTACTTCGACCCCGAAAAAAAATTTTCGAAAAGTTAAAAATTTTTCTGGAGGACAAAACCGATTCAACGTTTATGTGGGATACAACGGACGGGAAGCTCGGCGAGGCGGTTGGCGTAAGCGGCAGGCAAGACGGAAGGCGGGAGCGGAGGCGCAGTCGGCGCCTTTTTTCTTTTTGGCCCGACGCCGTCGAATCATTCCCGAACGTCTTCACCCCTTTTCAACTCTTCCAGGTGCCTCTCATCGCGAAACAGAGTCCGTGCTATCATCTCGCCGCGTGAGAAAGATCGTGACGGCAGCCGAGATGCGCGAGATCGACCGCCTGACCACAGAGCGGTACGCGACCCCTTCCCTCCTTCTCATGCAGGCCGCGGCCGACGCCTCCGCCCAAGCAATTGCCGCGCAACTTTCAGGAGGCCTGCGGGGCAAGTCCGTCCTCATCCTCTGCGGGCGCGGCAACAACGGCGGCGACGGCGCGGCCCTCGCGCGCAGCCTCTGCAACGCCGGCGCGAAGGTGGACTTGCTTCTGTTCGGCCGCGTGGAGGAGACGAAGGGCGACGCACGCACCAACTTCGAGATCGTCCGCCGCCTCAACGGCTTCGTAGACGGCTCGCCGACTCTCACTTACCCTCTACAGTTCGCGGAGTGTCTGGAGGTGCCCGTCTGGAACGACATCTGTTGGGTCTGGGCACATAATCGGGATGTCATCGTGGACGCACTCTTCGGCACTGGGCTCTCGCGTCCGCCCGAAGGCATCTACGCGGAGGTCTTGAGCTACCTCGAACGCCTGACCGAACGGCGCGAGAAGTTCGCGCCCTGCTTCCGGCCGCTCGTCGTCTCGCTCGACATCCCTTCGGGGCTCAACGCCGACTCGCACGAGCCAATCGGCCCGGCGGTGCGCGCAGACCTGACCGTCACCTTCACCGCGCCCAAGCCCGCCAACGTCCTGCCGCCCGCCTCGCACTTCAACGGCCGCCTCGCCGTCGCGGACATCGGCTCGCCGCCCGCACTCCTCGACGAATCGCCTTCGAGACTTTTTCTGACGGAAGACGGGGACGCGCGCGCGTGGCTGGAAGCGACGAGGTACGCGCCCGACTCTTACAAGAACACGCACGGGCACGCCTTCGTCGTCGCCGGCTCGCGCGGGATGACGGGCGCGGCCGTGCTCTGCGCCGACGCGGCGATGGCGTCGGGCGCGGGGTTGGTCACGCTCGCTTCGCCGGAGTCGGCGCTGCCGGCCATCGCGCCGCGCCTGATGCCGGAGGTGATGACGGCGGCGCTGCGTGAAACCGAGTCGGGGGCGGTGAGCGCGGAAGCTTCCGCGCAGTTGGATGGGCTAGTTGAGCGCGCGACCGTTCTCTCCGTCGGCAGCGGACTCTCGCGCGGAGACGAGTCCACGCGCCGCTTCGTGCGCGAGGCCGTCGGGCGCCGGCGGACGCCCGTGGTCGTGGACGCCGACGGGCTGAACTCGCTCGCGCCCTGGCCCACCGATTTGAAGGGCACGCGCGAGGCCCCAATCGTCCTCACGCCGCACGAGGGCGAGATGCGGCGGCTGCTCGGAACAGATGATCCCGCGGCGCTCGCAGACCGCGTACGCGTCGTCTCCGAGTTCGCCTCCGCGCACGAACTCTTCGTCGTCTTCAAGGGCACGCGCACGCTCGTCGCCGCGCCCGACGGCCGCGTCTTCGTCAACCCGACGGGCAACGCCGGCCTCGGCACCGCCGGCTCGGGCGACACGCTCACGGGCGTCATCACGGGATTCCTCACGCAGGAGTACGGCGCTAAGGGAAGAGACCAGGACGCGCTCGGGGCCGTCGTCGCGGCCGTCTACGTCGCGGGACTCGCGGGCGACCTCGCGGCGCAGGTGTTGGGCATGAGGACGATGGTCGCGTCCGACGTCCGAAAGTATCTGAGCGCCGCCGTGCGCTCGCTCGACCCGGAAGGAGAGAAGCCTTGAACGCCGCCGCCTCCGTGCAGACGGGCACCGTGATTTCGCACAACCCCGAAGAGACTTTCTCAGCCGGCCGAAGCGTCGGCGAGCGCCTGGAAGGCGGCGAGGTGCTGCTCCTGAGCGGCACGCTCGGCGCGGGCAAGACGGTCTTCACGAAGGGGCTGGCCGCGGGACTAGGCCTCGACCCGGCCGAGGTCTCAAGCCCTTCGTTCACGCTCGTCAACCGCCACGGCGAAGGCCGCCTCGTCCTCTACCACCTCGACCTCTACCGCCTCGCCGAAGGCCACACGGCGGCGCACGCCGTCGAGTTGGACGAGCTGCTCGCGGACGAGCGCGCGGTCATCGTCATCGAGTGGGCCGAGCGCATGGGCCGCTACCGCCTGCCCCCGACCACCTGGCGCGTCCACATCGACGGCGACGGCGAAGACCCGCGGCGGATCACCGTCACGCGCGCCGCCGGCTCCGAGACTTAGAGGCCCCGTGTTAAAGTTAAGCGACACCGAGACAGTCTTAAAACAAGGAGAGACGTAGATGCCTTACTCAGAGATTCTCATCAAACCCATGCGCGAAGACCTGACGCGCATCGGCGTCGAGGAGACGCGCACGCCCGACCAGGTCGAGGACGCCATCAACAACACGAAGGGCACGCTGCTCGTCGTCGTCAACTCGGTCTGCGGCTGCGCCGCGGGCAAGGCGCGCCCCGGCGTCGCGATGGCGCTGCAGAACGCCGCGCGCCCCGACCGCGCCATCACCGTCTTCGCGGGCGCCGACATCGAGGCCACGGCCACGGCGCGCGCGCACTTCGCGCCCTACCCGCCCTCCTCGCCGCAGGTCGCGCTCTTCAAAGACGGCCAACTCGTCTTCATGCTCGAACGCCACCAGATCGAAAACCGCTTCGCCGACCAGATCGCCGACGAGCTGACCCAAGCCTTCGACCGCTTCTGCACCCCGACGGGTAGTGCAGCCGCATCCTGACTCCTTGCTCGGGCGGCCGCGCCCCTCAGAGGCGCGGCCGCCCGAGCGACCTCTCACGCGATATGAAGATATGCCTCAACTGTCGGCGCTGCTACGACGATGACGACCTCTCCTGCGACACTTGCAAGGTAAGCCTGCCCGAGCGCACGGTCGCCGTGCCCCACAGGATTGAAGTCCACCGCCTGGAGAAGCGTCTCGGCCGCGGAGGCATGGGCATGGTCTTCGAGGCGCGGGACCTCTTACTGAGCCGCTTCGTCGCAATTAAGGTCTTGCAGATGGAGTCGCTGCTCGAAAGCTTCCTCGACCGTAACCCGCAGGCGGCGGACGACCCCGCAGAGGTTGAGCAGTACCGGCAGCAAATGAGGCACCGCTTCAAGCGCGAGGCGAAGGCCGCGGCCAGCATCAACGACGGCAACGTCGTCAAGATTTATTCCTATGGCGTGCTGGCTCCGCTCGGCGAGGGGCACGAGGACACGGCCTACATCGTCATGGAGTTGGTCGAGGGGCTGCCGCTGCAACACTACCTGAGGCGTCGGCGTGGGGCCGCGCTGTCGGAACTTGTCTCCATCGCACGCCAGGTCGCAAGCGGCATCAAGGCGGCCCACCGCAAACAGGTCATCCACCGCGACCTGAAGCCGGCCAATATCATGGTCACGCTCGACGAGGAGGACGGAGAGGTGCAGGCCAAGGTGCTCGACTTCGGCATCGCCAAGCTGATGGAGCAGACGTCGGCTGAGTTGACGAAGACGGGGGCCATGATCGGCACCGTCGAGTACATGTCCCCCGAGCAGTGCGCTGGGGCGGACGTGGACGCGCGCTCTGACTTGTACAGCCTTGGGGTCATCATGTACGAGATGCTGGCGGGGCGGCGGCCGTTCGAGGCACCGAACCTGACGGCGCTCGCGCTCAAGCACATCAACGACGACCCGCCCCCATTGCATGAAGCACGCCCCGACCTGCCGCCGGCCCTCTCCGAACTCGTTATGAGGTCTCTCCGGAAGAACCCGGAGGAGCGCCCGCGCAACGCCACCGAGGTTGCAAAGCAGCTGTGGCAGATTGAGCTTTCCCTGCTCTCTAACACAGCAAACCCGATGCCTGCCCCTGCGCCGGCCCCGCCCCCCTTCGCCGGGGACGAGAACCCAACCCTCCTTGACCACCCGAAGCCCATCACACAGACGGCCGAGCCTGCACATCCCGAACCGGTCAAAGAAGGAACGTCGGAGACCACGCGCGAGGCCGGATTGCTCGCGCCGCCGGAGGGACTCTCGCCGCCCGCGGACGAGGCCACCGCGGGCGAGTGGTTCGACTTCGATATAGGCGAGATGGACGGCCAGAGTGTGCCGGCCGCCGTGCCTGAGCCCATACCGCCGGAGCCGCCTCCCGCGCTGACCGAACCACCGCCCGCGGACGCAGAGCACCAGAATGCGGTTGCGCCGTTCGATGAAATATCGGTCACCCCGGCCTCAAGTCAACAGCCGCTCGACGACGGCGAGAGTGCCCGCGTCGCCGCCGCCGTCATCGAACTTTCGCACCTGGACACGGATGAGTCCTTTCAGCAGATCTGCGCAGCCTTCGACGACGAGGCGAAGGAAGTCCGCAACGCCGCCGCCCGCGCCCTCTATACCGTTAGGCCGGATGTCGCCGAATCATTCACGCGCGCCCTGCGAGAGGCCCATCCCGAACGACGCCGGCGCATCGGCGCGGCCATCTTCACGTCCGGGCTCGCCGATGAGGAGTTGAATAATTTAACCAACCCCACCCGCGAAGTCGCTTACCAGGCGTTCTCGCTCCTCTTCCTGATGGCGAAGGCGGGCGAGTTGCAGCCACTGCTCAGCGCAATCCAGAGACACCCGAGTGACGAGGTGCGCCTCGCCGTCGTCAAGCTGCTCGCGCTCTCAGGCCAGAAGGAAGTCCTCCCGGCCTTCCGCCGCCTCGCGGTGCGCGGCTCGCTCCCGACCGAAGTCCGCTCGGCCGTCATGGAGGCCATCTACCAGATCAGTTCGAGCCAGCCCACGCCCGCTTAAGCAGATAAGTTCAAGCCGGCCCCAAGGCGTGACATCCGACCCGACGCCGGAGGCGAGAGGGCACCAATGATAAGAGCAACGGCCGGCGACTTCAGCAAGATGCCAGACAGCCAACCAATGCGGCTCGACACACCCGTCCTGCAGCTGTCCGAGCACGGCATCGCGCGTCTGGGCGTGCAGATGTCGCGGCGGCTGGCGCTGGCTTTGGCGAACGTCGCGGGCAAGTCGGACGCGGGCGAGGTGTCGGTCGAAGACCTCCTCAACTACCTGCCGATGCGCTACGAGGATCGCTCGAACATGGCGCGCATCGCCGACCTCACCGACGGCGTCGAGGCATCTTTAGACCTGTACGTGCGCGTGGCCGGCGGCTTCCAGGTCGGGAAGAACCGCGGGCCGAAGGCGCCGCCGCTCTACATCTTCGAGGTCACCGCGAGCGACCCGGAGAAGACGGGCAAGCCGGTCGTCGTCAAGTGGTTCGTCTCGGGCCGGCAGGCCGGGCGCATCGTCGCTTACCACAAGCAGCGCTTCCAGCGCGGCACGCGCTTCATCGCCTTCGGCAAGTGGGAGTGGGACCCGCGCAGCAACGGCTTCGCGCTCATGGTCTCGAAGCCGGACGAGCAGTTGGAGATGCTGCCCGGCACCTACGCCCCGCCCGAGAACGCGCTCATACGCATCGCCGAACAGGCGCAGGGCGATGCTGACGGCGGCCCTCTCGGGAACAACCTCGGGGATGAGGCCGAACACGTCGATGAAGATGATGCGGTCGAAAACGGCGTCGACGAGGTGACCGACCCCGCGCTCGCGGCGATACACGTCGCGCGCCGCGTGCCCGTCTACCGCAAGCTCGGCGAGTTCCGCACGAAGCGCCTGAGGGAGATCGTCCACGCCGTCCTCTCTAAAATCGACGACGCGGCCTTCGAGGAAACACTCCCCCCCGAACTAATCCAGCGCCAGCGCCTCGCCTCGCGCGCCGAAGCGACGCGCCGCATACACTTCCCTGCGGACGACGCGCTGCTCGCCGAGTACGAGCGCGCGCGGAGTCCCGCGCACGTGCGCCTCATCTTCGAGGAGTTCTTCTGGGTCGCCCTCGCCATCCAGCTGCGCCGCGACGAGCGCGTGAAGGAGCCCAAAGGCGCGCTCATCGAAGTCACGCCCCACGTCCGCGGGCGCATCATGGAAGTCCTCCCCTTCACGCTCACCTCGGCGCAGGAGCGCGCCATCAACCGCATCCTCGAAGACATGCAGTCGGACGTGCCGATGAACCGCCTGCTGCAAGGCGACGTGGGCAGCGGCAAGACGGCCGTCGCCGTCCTCTCCATGCTCGCCGCGCTGGAGAACGGCTACCAGGCCGCGCTCATGGCGCCGACCGAAATCCTGGCCGAGCAGCACGGGCGCAACGTCAAGCGCATGCTCGCGCGCACGCCCTACCGCGTCGAGTTGTTAACAGGCTCTCTGAAGGCGGCCGAGAAACGTCGCCTCCAAAGAGACCTCGCCGCCGGTGAGATACACGCGGCCGTCGGCACGCACGCGCTCATACAGGAGGCGGTCGAGTTCCAGAAGCTCGGCCTCGTCGTCATCGACGAGCAGCACCGCTTCGGCGTCCTGCAACGCGCGGCCTTGCGCGAGCGCGGCTTCAACCCGGACGTGCTCGTCATGACGGCCACGCCCATCCCGCGCTCGCTCGCCATGACCGTCTACGGCGACCTCGACGTGTCCGTAATCGACGAGCTGCCGCCCGGGCGCACGCCCATCAAGACGGTCGTCGTCGGCGAGGAGAGGCGCGCGGGCGTCTACAAAGGCATCGAGCGCGAGGTGCGCGCCGGCCGGCAGGCGTACGTCGTCTACCCCCTGGTCGAAGAGTCGGAGAAGATGGACTTGAAGGACGCGACGCGCATGTTCGAGCACCTGCGCGACCGCGTCTTCCCGCACTTCCGGATCGGGCTGCTGCACGGCAAGATGAAGCCCGCCGAGAAGGAGGAGGTGATGCGCCTCTTCGTCCGCGGCGAGACGCAGGTGCTCGTCGCGACGACCGTGGTCGAGGTCGGCGTGGACGTGCCCAACGCCTCCGTCATGGTCGTCGAGCACGCCGAGCGCTTCGGCCTCTCGCAGCTCCACCAGTTGCGCGGGCGCGTCGGCCGCGGCGCCGAGCAGAGCTACTGCGTGCTGATGGCCTCCGACCGGCAGACGACGGTCGCGCAGCAGCGGCTCGGCATCATGGAGGAGACCTCGGACGGCTTCCGCATCGCCGAAAAGGATTTGGAGATACGCGGCCCCGGCGAGGTGATGGGCACGCGCCAGTCCGGCGTCCCGACCTTCCGCGTCGGCAACCTCGTCCGCGACCTGCACATCCTCGAAGACGCGCGCCGCGAGGCCGAGCACTACCTCACCACCCGCCGCCACACGCGCGAGACCTCCCGCCTCATCGCCCGCGTCCGCGCCGACGCCCGCTTCGGCCTCGCCGCCATCGGGTGATCTGTTCCTTCATCCGTCAAATTCCAATTTCACGATTACAAAAGAGACGTTCGGCGTTAATATACCGAAACGCGCCAGGGCTTGAAGGGAGAGCGCAGGTTTCATGTCAACCTCAACCGAACATCTGTACGTCGTGAAAGACGATGAAATCCTGAGCGGCGAGCCTGTGATTAAGGGCACGCGCACGCCCGTCCGCGCCGTCGTCGAGCTGTGGCGCATGGGCGTCGCGCCGGAGGAGATTCCACGGCACCTGACGCATCTGACACAGGCGCAGGTCTTCGACGCGCTCTCCTATTACAGCGACCATCAGGACGAGATCATCCGCCACATCGAGCGCAACCGCGTTCCCGACGAACTCATCGACCCGCGCGTCAAGGACCTGTGAGCCGCCTTTTCGCCGAACTCTACCTTGACGAGGACGTGAGCGCGTTGGTCGCCGAGTTGCTGCGCGCACGGGGCTTCGGCGTGCAGACGACGCACGAGGCCGGGCGCAAAGGTGCGCGCGACGAAGAGCAGTTGGTATATGCAGTCGGTCAGCGGCGGGCGTTGCTAACTCACAACCGCGATGATTTCGCCCGGCTGGCTGAGGACTTTTTCGCGGCCGGACGCCGACACTACGGAATCATCATCGCAGTGCGCCGCCTGCCTCATGACATTGCGAAGAGGTTGTTAACAATCCTCAACCACACCACCGCCGACGAAATGGAAGACCAAGTAATCTACATTTGAATCATGTGGCAAGGGCGAGCTTCCCGCCTCATCGCCCGCGTCCGCGCCGACGCCCGCTTCGGCCTCGCCGCCATCGGGTAAAGAGCGCCGCCGCGCCCTGCCGAAATTTTCCGGCCCGGACTCCAAATAATGGTTGTGTTTTGCCGCCGTTGGAGATAAAAGGGGGGCCGCCTTAGGACGCCTGTGCTCAGCTCTCCCACAGGCGCCGGCCCACGCCGAAGCATCTTGCCGAGTCCGAAAGGAGATAACCCGCATGAAGAGGATCGTCCTTCTCACCTCATTGCTGCTGCTCGCGCTCGCGTCTCTGCCGGAGGGGCGTCGCCACCTGAGTCCGACGACCGCAGGCGCCACGACGCTCTTCCAGCCCGTCATCGCCGACCTGCGAAACTTCGGCGCGGTGGGCGACGGCGTGGCGAACGACGGCCCCGCGCTCCAGCAGGCGCTCGACGCCATCGCCAACGGCGGCGGCGGCACGCTCATCGTCCCCGCCGGGCGCTACGCCATCACGACGCCGGTGTCGAAGAGTTTCGCCAACAACGCCGTCGGCCTCACCGTCCGCGGCGCCGCCTCCGCGACGCCGATCATCACCAACGGCACGGGCGAACAGCAGACGCGCGGACTCAATCTCACATCTGAATTCATCATCAAGACCGGCGCCGCCAACGCGGGAATCGCGCTGGGCGACATCAGCGACCTGCTCATCACCGACGTGAGCTTCGCCGGCACCGACGGCGTCGCGACCGACTCAGTCGTCCCGCTCTACCTGGGCCGGATCAATAACGCGACGATCAGGCACTGCGAGTTTTACGGGCTGAGCACCTTCACCCCGGGCGGCGGCGCCATCATCTTCGCCGACACCACGGGGCTGACGATTGACCAGACGGCGTTCCTCGGCTCGGAGGCCAGCAGCGGCACGTACAGCCCGGTCGTCCTGGCTTACAACTGGAAGTCGGTCACGGTCACCGAGTCGGTCTTCTCCGACTACGGGCAGCGGCCCGGCTTCCTCGGCAAGTCGGGCTTCGGGGCCGCCTGGTCTTGGGTCTTGGTGGGCGGCGCCGCGCCGACGAGCGGCACGGAGCGGCGGGACGTGACGATCCGCAACGTCTTCATGGACGAGGGCGTGCTCACGGCCGTCGGGAGTCTCCCCGACAGGTACAACCAGTCGAGCCCGACCCCGAACCTCATGTACCTCTCGGACATGAGGGTGAACGTCAACAACCTCGGGACGTCGGGGATGTACCTCGACCGCCCGGCGCAGCGCCTGCTCGTCGAGCGCGTGAACTTCGACTGGACGCACAACACGAACGTCGCGCTGAACATACTCAACGCGGGCGAGGTCGTCCTCGACAACCTGAAGTGCACCGCCACCGCGAAGCGGATTCTGGCCGACAACCGCGTCGGCAAGCTGACGCAGATCAACTCGGGGACGTGCAACAGCCCGAGTCGCAGGCGCAGAGCACGAGCGTGCTGACGTTCCCGCCCGACGACGACCCCGTCCAGTTCGTCCGCCGCCAGTACCTCGCCGTCCTCGGCGTCGAGCCCGACCCGCCCTCGCACTACGACTGGGCGAACCGCCTCCTCCTCTGCGGCACAGACCAGCAGTGCGTCGCGCAGGGGAAGACCGACCTGAACACTTTCCTCAACACGCCCGCCGCGCCGAGCGCGCTCGGCCAGCGCGGGAAGACACTTACCTGGCGCGACAACTCGGCCAACGAGGACGGATTCCAGGCCGAAATCTTCGACCCGGACACGTCGGCCTGGACGCCCTACGCCACCACCGGCCCCAACGTGACGAAGGTGGGGGTGAACACGAAGACGGCCCGGCGCTACCGCGTCCGCGCGTTCAACGCCTTCGGCTTCTCCGCCTACTCGAACGAGGCGACGGCGGGCGGCCCCACTTACGCCGCGCTCTCGATGACCACGGGCGGGGCCGTCTCCGGCGACGACTTCAACGACGCCACGCTCAGCTCGGGCTGGACGCTCTACCGGCCGCAGGCCGCCAACCCGACCGTGGGCGTGCAGTCGGGGCAGTTGCAGATCGCGCCCGCGCCGAACACGGCCGGCTACAACGGCGTCTACACCACGCAGACTTACGACCTGACGGGCCGCATGACGCAGGTCGAGGTGGTGCAGCCCGTGAGCCAGGCCGGCTGGTGCGAGAACTTCTTCCGGGTCTGGCTCGACGCCAACAACTACTACCACATCGGCGTGGGCGGTTGGAGCATCTCTTTCGTCGCGCGCGTGGGCGGCGTCAACGACACGACGACCATCGGCTACGACCCGGCCGCGACGCGCTTCTGGCGCATCCGCCACGACCAGTACCGCAACACGGTCAACTTCGAGACCAGCGCCGACGACGTGACGTGGACGGTACAGAAGACCGTGGCGTCCGCGTTCCCGCTCGCGAGCACGCGCGTCTTCCTCATGGCCGGGGCCTGGGGCACCGGCAACGGCAACCCGGGCGCGGCCGTCTACGACAACTTCGAGCTGGTGACGGGCACGACCGGCGCCGACTCGCGCCTGCCGAACTTCGGCTTCGAGGCTCCGGCGGTCGGCTACAGCGCCTTCCAGTACAACCCGACCGGCGGCGTGTGGAGCTTCGCGGGGTCTTCGGGGGTGACGGGCAACGGCAGCGGCTTCACGGGCGGGCTGGCGGCGGCGCCCGAAGGCGCGCAGGCCGCGTTCCTGCAAGGCGGGAGCTACTCGACCATCTCGCAGGCGGTCTCGGGCTTCCAGGCCGACAAGACCTACATCGTCACCTTCGCGGCGGCGCAACGGAGCAACTGCTGCAACGCGGGCGGGCAGGACTTCCGCGTCTACCTCGACGGCGCGCTGCTCGGGACGTTCCGCCCGGCCGGCGCGGGCTACGCCTACTACTCGACGCCCACCTTCACCGCGACGGCGGGCACGCACACGCTGAGCTTCGTCGGGCTGAACTCGCTGGGCGGCGACCACTCGGCCTTCATCGACAACGTGCGCGTCACCGCCTCGACGGGCTGGTAGGCCCTCCCGAACGTGGGAGGGCCGCGCACTCTGACGTGCGGCCCTCCCACGTTCTGTTTTTTCTTTATCGGCCGTCGGCCGGTAAGTTAGAATGCGCCCGAAGGAGGCATCCGATGAAGAGAAAGATCGTGTGCCCGTGCGGCCACCCGATGCAGGCTGCGGACGACGAAGAGCTGTACAAGGTAGTTCGCAGGCACGTCGACGAGTTCCACCCGGAGCTTAACTACTCGAAAGACGACATTATGAATATGATCGCGCAAGAGGCCATGGATGTGTGAGCCACAGCGGAGCCGGGCGCGCCCGTCCAAGCGCCACAATGGGCCATGGATTTCAGCAGACTGAAAAAGGATGTCGCCCGTAAGCTCTTCAGGCTGGGAATCCTGTACCGGATAGCTCTGCAAAAGTTCCTCTCCCTCCTCGAAGTCGCCGTCATCCCGCTCCTCCTGATCGTGAGTCTCGCCCTCGTCGGGTTCGTGTTGTGGGAGTCAAGGCAATGGTATGCCGCCGCCGGGAAAATCCCGGAACTGAGCCAGCACATACAGGCCAAGAACGAAATCATGAGAACCCTGGCGCAGGTCTTGGGCGGCGCCTTCATTCTCACCGGCCTCTACTTCACCGCTAAAAATGTCTTCGTCTCGCGCCGCGCCCAGATCACCGACAGGTTCGCGGACGCGCTGGAGAAGCTGAGCGACACCGGGAACATGTTGAAGAGGATCGGCGGGATACACGCCCTGGAGAGCATCGCCAGGGACTCGCCCGATGACCACTGGCGCATCATGGAAATATTCACGGAGTTCGTCCGGATCAACACCACCGACGAGGCGTACGTGGAATCGCAGGGCGGAATCGCGCCGGAGAAGAGAAGGCCGCGCGCGGACATCCAGCAAATCCTCAACGCCATAGGCCGCCGCCAACGCACATACGGCATGGGCGAGCGCCGGCGCCTCGACCTGACGGGGGCCAACCTCGACGGCGCGGACTTACAGGGGGCCAACCTGGAGGGCGGGGCCTTCAGGGGGGCCAGCTTACGCGGCGCCGTTCTGTTGGGCGCGCATTTACGGGGGGCCAATTTCACGGCCGCCAACCTGGAAGGGGCCAATCTCAACTTGTCCGACCTGAAGAAGACCATCTTTCACCGGGCGCGCCTGGCGCGCGCTCAGCTGCGCAACGCGTGTCTGAGAGAGACCTCCTTCTCCATGTCCGACCTGCAGCACGCCTCCTTCGAGGGGACTGAGCTGCTACGCGTCAACTTTCCCAACGCAGTGTTGGAGGGCGCCTCGTTCGAGGAGTCGCGCCTGTGGGGGTGCACATTCGCGGGCGCGCGCCTGAACCAAGCCATCCTGAAGAAGGCGGAGGTGCGCGCCTCCGAAGGTCTGACTAATCCCCAGGTGGCCTCGGCCGTCACCGACGAACACACCATCCTTGAGCTCCCGCCGGGAGAAACGGTCGGGCAGGAGAACCCGGCATAGCGTCTCACCTCCCTCCCCAGAGAGTTTGGCGCTTCAGACCGCGCCGGGGCTTTTCTTAATACCGGCGCGCGGTGCTTGTATAATGCGTGGCCCGACACGGCAAAGGCTTTGAGGGACATCTCAGATGATTAAGACGCTGCAATGCCCTTCGTGCGGGGCGCCGCTCGAATACGACGAGGCGGGCGAGCGCGAGACGATGCGCTGCCACTTCTGCAACAGCACGGTGTTGCTGCCCGCGCGCCCGCGCCCGCAGGTTCAGCAGCAGAACATACGCGTCTCGTCCGGACGGCCGCGGCTCGGGACTGCGGGTTCGCCGAAGACGGTCATCATCGTCCTCGCCGTCGTGCTCTTCATCGGGGGCGGCGTCCTCATCGGCGTCATCAACGCCATCAGCCGCGCCGTCAACGGCGTCCCGCGCACGGTCGCGGGCGCCAACACGCGCACGACGCTCAACCCGCCGGGCACTTCGCGCCCGCCCGAGCCGAAGCCCTTCTTCGGCGGCGAGGGCGTCGGCGCCGGCCGCTTCAAGGACGCGCGCAGCATCGCCGTGGACGCGCAGGGGCACATCTACGTCGGCGAGTACTCGGGCGCGCGCATACAGGTCTTCGACCAGGACGGCAAGTTCGTAACGCAGTGGACGGCCGACCCGAAGATGCCTCTGCGCGGGCTGACGGCCGACCGGCGCGGCAACGTCTACGTCGTCCAGAAGGGCGAGATCAACAAGTACGAGGGGGCGACCGGCAGGCCGCTGGGCAAGGTGGGCGCGGACGGCGGGGGCTACGACGACGTGTTCGCGCTGCCGGACGGCGGGCTCGTCGCCTTCGCGCGCAGGCCGTACGACAACCTCTTGAGACTCGACGCGTCGGGGCAGGTCAGGCAGGTCATCGAGAAGGCCGTCAGCGGCCAGACCGACCGCAGCGAGCTGGAGATACGCGTCGCCGCCGACGGCACGGGGAACATTTACGCGCTCGGCGGTTTCAATGATGCCGTCTTCAAGTTCTCCCCCGACGGCCGCTTCCAGACGCGCTTCGGCGGCGACGGCGACGAGCCGGGCCTCTTCCGCGCGCCCGGGGCCATCGCCGTCGACAACCAAGGGCGCGTCTACGTCGCGGACTTCAAGGGCGTGCAGGTCTTCGACCCGAACGGCCGCTACCTGAAAGTCATCGGCGTGAAGGGCGCCGCCTCCGGCCTCGTCTTCAACGACAAGAACGAGCTGCTCGTCGTCGCGCGCACGGCCGTCTGGAAGTTCAACGTCGACGACTGAGCCGCGCACCTTTCCAACCGAGGAGAAGAGATGCGAAACGTCCTCCGCCTTGCCCCCCTATTCCTGGCGGCCGCCGCCCTCGCTTGCGCCGCCTCCTGTTCGGAGCAGAAGAAGGAACCCCTGCGGACGCGCCTGCTCGTGACCGGCGAGTCGGACTCGAAGGTGCCGCCGGACACGGCCGTCATCGTCCTCTCGGTCGTCACGCAGGGCACGCGCGCGCTCGACGCGCAGCAGCAGAACGCGCGCAAGTCTGACGCCGTCATCCAGGCCGTCAAGCAGGCCGCGGGCGCCAGCCCCGAGGTGCAGACGAGCGACTACTCCCTGGAGCCGCAGCGCGACTGGTGGGGCGGCCTGCCGCGCATCAAGGGCTACGAGGCGCGCAACAGCGTGACCGTGACGACCAACGCGCTCGACGCCGTCGGGGCCGTCCTCGACGCGGCGACGCAGGCCGGGGCCAACAGCGTGGAGAGCGTGCGCTTCATCCTGCGCGAGGCGAAGGAGGCGCGGGGCCGCGCGCTCGGCGAGGCGGGACAGCAGGCGATGGCGAAGGCCGAGGCGATGGCGCAGGCGATGGGCGGCCGCATCGTCCGCGTCGTCGAGGAGCGCGAGGGCAACTTCCCCGCCCCGCCGCCGCAGCCCGGCGCGTACGACTACCTCGCGTCGTCCTCCGCGTCCAACATGAACGCGGACATGTCGGCCTACGCCGCCAAGGCGGCCCCGCGCACGCCCGTCGAGTCCGGCTCGCTCCAGGTGCGCTCGCAGGTCTACCTCGTCGTCGAGGTCGAGGCGCAGCCGCGCTAAAGTCCGGGGCTTCAAACGGCGCGCGGCTGTGCTACATTCGAGTCATGCGCGTGATCGCCGGACAGTACCGCGGGCGTGTGCTGAAGAACCCGCAGGGCCTGCAGACCCGCCCGACCTCCGACCGCCTGCGCGAGACGCTCTTCAACGTGCTCGCGCCGCGCCTGCACGGCGCGCGCTTCCTCGACCTCTGCGCCGGCACGGGCGCCATCGGCATCGAGGCCCTCTCGCGCGGCGCCGCCTTCGTCACCTTCGTCGACCGCGTCCACAAGATGTGCGGGCTGGTCGAGGAGAATCTCGACCTGCTCGGCGTGCCCGAGGAGATGACTGAGGTCGTCAAATCGGACGCGGCCGAGTACCTGCGCCGCACGGGGCGCAACGAGGGTCAGGAGTGGCGCGCCGGCACCGAGCCCTGGGACGTCGTCTACTTCGACCCGCCCTACTCCTCCGACTACCTTGCAGTCCTCAAAGAACTCGGCACGCACACCGCAGCGCTGCTGCGCGGGGGCGGCGTGCTCGTCGTCGAACACCACCATAAGAACCCCCTGCCCGAGACGCTCGGCAACCTGAGACGATGGCGCGTGCTGAAGCAGGGCGACTCGGCGCTGAGCTTCTACGAAGCCGCCTGATTGACGCGGGCGCCGCCGTTTTGCCAAACTCTTAAACGGGAAGCCCCTCCCTCCTCAAAGGCCTCTTCAAGAACCAGCACCCGCGCGCGCGACGCGGACGCGCGCGCGGCCGGGGAATCCGTCGCGTGAAAGAGAAGACAGGTAAGGAACGCCGCCTCAAGCCGAGGTTCAACGCGGAGCTGCCGTGCGACCTTTCGCCCGGCGGCGGCCAACTGCTCTCGCCCGACGACCGGCTCGAATGTCGCACGCGCGACCTGAGCGAGTCGGGCGTCGGCGTCGTCGCGGGCTCGATCTACGTCGGCTACACCTGCGTCGTGGACGAGGGGTGCGCGCTCCGCCTGCGCCTCGCGCTGCCCGCGGGCGAGATCGAGATGGAGGCCACGTCCGCACACTACCTGCGGCTCGACTCCGGCGACGAACAGCCCGTCTACCTCATCGGCCTCCGCATCTCTTCGATGTCGGAAGAGGACTGGACGCTCTACCTCAACTATCTGGATGAGCTGAGCGCGGCTGAGGGTTAACCACAGAGACACAGAGGCACAGCTTGTTGAGCTATGTGCCCTAAGCTGTGCCTCCGTGTCTCTGTGGTGAAATTCTTTAGCTCTGCTTTTCCGTCGGGCGGACGGGGAGGTTGAGGTGGACGGAGAGGCCCGTCGGTTCGAGGTCGTAAAGTTTGACCGAGCCGCCGAGCACGTCGAGCAGGCGGTGCGCGATGACCAGCCCGAGTTCGTTCATGTTCGTGCCGCGCTCGTTCGGCGCGTCGATGTCCACGGGTTCGAAGAGGCGCGCGGGGTCTTCGAGCGGCGCGCCCGAGTCAGTGATCTCGATGCGGAAGCGGCCGCCCTCCGCGGGGACGGTGTCGACGTTAACGGAACTGCCCGAAGGGCTGCGGCCGATGGCGAACGCGAGGAAGTTGTAGAGCACCTGCCGCAGCTTCCCCTCGTCCGAGACGATGCTGCTGACCGACGGCGACGTCGCGCAGTCGAGCGTCACCGACTGCTTCTGCGCCAGGCGCGAGACGGCCGCGCACGACTCGCGCAGGGTTTCCCGTAAAGAGAATTCATGAAGGAAGAGTTCGGTCTGCCCCGCCTCCAGACGCGAGAGGTCTACGAGCTGGTTGAGGCTCGCCTGCAACTGGAAGCCCGACGACTGAATCTTGCCGCAGAAGCGCCGCTGCGTCTCGCTCAAGTCCTCCTGGTCGAGCAGGATTTCGGCGAAGCCGAGGATGGAGGTGAGCGGCGTGCGCAGCTCGTGCGACATGCGCGCGAGGAAGAGCGAGCGGTAGCGGCCGACGCGTTGCAGCTCGAGGTTGGCGCTCTCGAGCTCGGCCGTGCGGCTGCGCAGCTCTTCGACCAGAGACTCGATGCGGCTGTGCTGCTCGTTCATCTCGGCGCTGCGGCGCGCGTTGCCGAGCGCGATGACGACCGACTGCGCCACGCACCTCACGCCGACGAGCGCGTCGCGCAAGTGCGAGGCGTCGCCCGCCGCGGCCACCAGCACGCCTTCGAGCGCGCCGCTCGCGCAGATGGGCACGCCCGCCGCCGCCTCGAACCCAGAGCGCTTGAGCAAATCCTGCGACGACGCGGCCGTGCCTTCTTCGTCCCCTTCCCCGCCGAGTCCGACCACGAACTCGCCGTTCGTGCGCCCGACCTCTTCGGCCATCGCCTGGCCGACGGCGTGCGCCATCTCGCCCTCGACGTGCGGGTGCGTGAAGGCCGCGCGCAGCGCGAGTCCGCCGCCCTCTTCGCGCAGGTATATCTTCACGCAGCAGAGATTCCAGTGGCGCAGCAGAATCTTCGTGAAGGACTCGCAGACCTCGTGCTCCGTGCAGGCGCTCCCCTGCGCGAACGCCTGTTCGTTGAGCAGGCTGACGACCTCGGAGACCATCCCCGGGAGGTGGCCGGGCGGGACTTCGACGGCGCTGCACGCGCGACCGTTACGCGCGGACGCCCCTTCGCCCGCCTGTGCGCGGACGCCGGAAACTGTTTTCGACCTTTGCACCATCACACTTCGGCGTGAACAGAAAAGTCTGAGCCGCCTGTGGCGGCCGCTCGGATTGTACGCAGCCTGACAGAAATTCTTCCGTTTTTTATCTCAAAGTCTGTAGGAGAGACTATAGGCCAAAGCATAGTTTAGAGGCCAGAGGTTAGAGGTTAGTTTGCCCCCACGTAATCACATACATATTCGCCCAAGTCGCTCAGGTGACGGCCTCGCTGATTTTTAACCTCTAGCCTCCGACCTCTCTCTGGGCTATGATTGGCGCGGGGCCTTCTGAAGGGACGGCCCCGACCCCCGATGAACGGCCGACTGTCAGACTACCCCCTAGCCGAACTCGTACGCGAAATCTCGGACGCAGGTCTCTGGGGCGCTCTGCGCCTGGAGCACGAGCGCGCGAAGGCCGTGGTCTACTTCGACGGCGGCGAGGTGCTGGCCGCCGTCTCAAACGTGCGCGCGCTGCGGCTCGTCGAGGTGCTGCGGCGGAGCGGCACGGTTGATCCCGCGCGGCTCTACGCCGCCGTCGGCGAGCGCACGTCGGACGAGCAGGCCGCCGCGGCCCTCTTGCAGTCGGGCCTGCTCGACGAACAGGCGCTCAGGCGACTTCAGGAGCGTCAGTCGAAGGAGGTGCTCGGCGAGGCCTTGCGCTGGGCCGAAGGCGTCTGGAGTTTCGACCCGCGCGTGCGCCTGGCGGCCGCGCACGCCGCGCGACCCGAAGTGTCCGGGCTGCTGGCAGAGTCTGCGCGCGGCCTCCCGCCGGAGGTCGCCGCCGCGCGCGCGCGCGACGACTCGCAGACTTTGACGCCGGTCGAGGGCTTCGAAGAGAGGATGAGCTCCGGCCTCCGGCTCATGCCCGCGGAGGCTTACGTCATGACGCGCCTCTACGCGCCGACGCTGCTGGGCGAGCTGGTGTCGATCAGCGGCTTGCCGGAGGAGGAGGCCCGGCGCGCCGTCTACGTGCTCGTGCTCGGCGGCCTGCTCAAGCGCGAGGGTGGCCCGCGCCTCCTGCCCGCCGAGGCGCTCGGGCTGGCGGCGCAGCAACGCGCCGCCTCGGCCTCGGCCCAGACGCCCGCGCCCGAGGCCCAACACCCGGCCGAGCGACAGCCCGAGCCGGAGGCGGACAAGCAAGGCACGGTCGAAGAGCTTCTGGCGCGGGCGCGCGGCGAGACGCACTACGAGGTGCTCGGCGTCACGCGCTCGGCGTCGGCCGAAGAGGTCAAGCGCGTCTACTACTCACACGCGCGCCGCCTCCACCCCGACCGCTTCCGCCGCGACGCCGACGAGGAGACGCGCCAGCGCATCGACGCCGCCTTCGCACGCATCGCCCAGGCCTACGACGTGCTCAAAGACGCGCCCCTCCGCGCCGCCTACGACTTAAAGCTGGAGAAGAAGAAATAGTAGGCAGTAGGCGGATGGCAGTAGGCAGTCGCTCCGCGTGACGGACGTTGAAAGGTTAATTCCGAGTCTCGGCCAACGGGTCTTCAACTGCCTACTGCCATCCGCCTACTGCCTACTTGCCTTATGCCTACTTGTCCTTCTCGACTTTGAAACGTACACTCTAACCTCTATGGGCATCGAGTTTGCTGAGAGCGACCGCACGGCCGGCGAGGCGTATCTGCGTGCGGCGGCGGGCGTGGACGAGTTCGAGGGCTACGCGCACCCGCACGCGGCGCGCGTGGCGCGTCTGGCCGAGGCGCTCGCCGAACACTTCCGTCTGTCACGCGCCGACCGCACCTCCATCGTCTTCGCCGCGCTGCTCCACGACATCGGCGAGCAGACGATGCAGCGCGACTACATCAAGCGCGACGGGCCGCTCACCGAGGCCGAGCGCTTAGACCTCGCGCGCCACCCCGTCATCGGCGAGCAGGAGGCCGCGCGCATCGGCGCCGACCGCGCCGTACAGCTCCTCGTCCGCTGGCACCACGAGTGGTTCGGCGGCGGCGGCTACCCGGACGCCCTGCGCGGCGAGCAGATACCTTTGGGCGCGCGCATCCTCCGCGTCGCCGACGCCTACGCCGCGCTGACGGACGCGCGCCCGTGGCGCCCGGCCGGAACCGAGTCGGAGGCGCGCAAGCACCTCGGCCTCTGGGCCGGCATCGAGTTCGACCCGTCGGTCGTCCTCGCCTTCCTCTCGCTCGAAGGTCTGCCGGAGCTTCGCTCCTTCGCGCGCGAGCAGCGCAAGGAGGAAGAGGCCGTGCCCGAGCAGACGCAGGCGCCCACGATCATCAGACGCCCGTTCGACGACGCCGACGACCGGCGCGAAGAGATCGTGCACGCAGGCGAGCAGCCCGCGCAGTCCCCCTGGGACGCGGGCACGCCGAGTTAAGTTTTGTTCGATTGATGTAAGAAGACTCAAAGACTTCTCCAGAGGCCGAAGACGTTGCGCAACTTCTCCGACTCGCTCCCCGAAGGCTGGCTCGCGTTCGAGCTGGGCGTGCTGCGCCGCCTCCAATTCCGCTCGGTCATAGACCCCTTCGCGGGCGAGGCCACGACGCTCTCGTACCTCAAGCGCTGGGGCGCGCGCGTCGCCGCCAACGACACGTCGCGCTGGGCCTTCGAGCGCGCACTCGCGCGCGTCGAGAACAACGCGGGAGTCCTGACCGAGTCGGACGTGGACGTTCTGCTCGAAGACGCGTACGTCCCGCGCCACCGCCTCTACAACCCGGCGCTGCGCGGCTGGTTCGGCGAGACCGACGCCTGGTGGTTCGACAACGTCCGCGCCAACGCCGAGAAGCTCGAACCCGAGAAGCGCGCGCTCGCGCTCGACCTCGGCATGGCCGTCGGCGACTACGCGCTCTCCTTCGATGAAGAGACTCGGGAACTACGTCAGCCCTTAAGCCGCGCCTTCAAACGCCTCTGGGACGCGGCGCCCGCGCCCTTCGACAACAAGCAGAAGAACACGGCCGCGAACCGCGACGCGCGCGACTTCGTCGGCCGTGAAAAGGCGGAGCTGCTCTTCCTGCGTCTGCCGCGCCCCTCGCGCCGCGCCGCGCGCGACACGTCCTGGGCCTGGCGCGAAGTCTGGGTGCGCGGCGAAGGCGACTTCTGGGACGACTTCGAGCAGTCGCGCGAAGGCCGCCTCGGCGCGCGCGCCGAAGCGCGCAGACAGTACCTGCGCCACGTCGAAGAGCTCCTCGACGCCGCCTCGCACCTTCCCGCGTGGGCCGTCTCGCACGTAGACGACGGCTACCTCCCGACCGAAGAGCTCGTCGAGACCATCGGCCGCCTCCGCCGCGTCGGCACCGTCTACACCAAAGACTTCACCGAGCTGACCGGCGCCCGCGCCGTCATCGTCACGGCTTAAAGACGGTAATAAGTGATGAGTGATAAGTGATGAGAAGAAGACGAGGGCTTTGTTCTTCTCTTATCACTTATCACTCATCACTTATCACCAGCTCTTAGAATCACGACCGTCTGGTCGTCGCCGCGCTCGGCCTGGCCCGCCCAGGTCTCGACCGACTCAAGGATTTTGACGCGGATGTTGTCGGCCGTCTCGGTGCGATTCTGGATGAGGAGTTTGAGGAGTCTCTCTTCGCCGAACTCTTCGCCGTCCGCGCGCCGCGCCTCGGTGATGCCGTCGGAGTAGACGACGAGCAGGTCGCCGTCGCGCAAGACCGCCTGCCCTTCCTCGAACCCGACGCCGTCGAAGGCGCCGAGCACGGTGCCCCCCGTCCAGAGTCTTTCCACCGTCCCGCCGGCGCGCACGAGCAGCGGCGCGTTGTGGCCCGCGTTCGTGTAGCGCAGAGAGCGTGCGCGGTCGTCGTAGAGCGCGAGGAAGAGCGTCGCGAAGCGGTTCGCGTCCGTCGAGCGGCAGAGCTGCTCGTTGATGCGCTCGGCCATACGTGAGACGAGGCAGCCGTTGTCGGTCTCTACCACGCCGCACGGCATCTCGAACGCCGGCCCGCCGTCGCCGCCCGCGGGCACGGTCACCTGGTTGGCGATGCTCAAACGCTCCGCGATGATCGAGACCTGCGCGCGCAGCGTGGCCTGCAGGTTCGACATCACGAGCGAAGCGGAAAGCCCCTTGCCCGACACGTCGCCCAACGTCAACGCCACGAGCCCGGGCGTGACCTCGATGAAGTCGTAGTAATCGCCGGCCACGCCGAGCGCCGCGCGGCACTCGCCCGTGATGTCCGCCGTGTCGAGCGCGGGCGTGCTGCGCGGGAAGAGCTGCGCCTGCACCTCGTGCGCGATCTCGACCTCGCGCTTCAGGCGCTCGTGCGCGACGCGCTCGGCCAGCAGCGTCTCGATGTTGGCCGACATGTCGTTGAAGGCGAGCGCGAGTTCGCCCAACTGGTCGCGCGAGCGCGTGCGGATGCGGTGCGAGAAGTCGCCGAGCTTGACCGACTCGGTCGCGCGGTAGAGTTTGTGAACCGTGCCCGTCACGGCGCGCGTCATCCACGCGGCCGAGAAGAGCGCGAGCATCTCGAGGACGAGGAAGACGACCGCGACGACGTAGAGGATGCGCCACCACGTCTGCCCCACCACGAGGTTGTTCCAGAACTGCTTGCCGCCCTCGGCCCAAGACCAGTCGAGCACGAAAGACCAGCGCGCCTGATGCTCGCCCGTCAGCCAGTCGGTCGCGTCGAGGAAGACCGGGCTGGGGAAGTTGAAGCCGTCGAACTTCGGCAGAGGTTCGCCGAACTGGTCGTGCGACACGTCGAAGAGCCTGCGGCCGCGGGGCGGCAGGCTCGGGTCTTCGCGCCGCCCCTCTTCGTACCTGATGCCGACGAGGAAGGGGCGCACGTTGACGCCCGTGTTCTCGCGGTAGCGCGCGACGAGGGCGCGGCTGACGGGCACGGCCACGAGCACCGCGGCGGCGTTCCGGCCCTCGCCCGCACGCGCGAGCGCGCGCACCGAAGGCGTGCCGAAAGAGGTCTCCGCGCCCTCCGGCACCGGCAGGTACGCGAAGCCGCTCCACTCCGCGCGGCCGTCGAGCCACGCCGGCAGAGACTCGCGCTCGTCCGAAGCGTCGGGGCCGACGCCGCGCGTCTCTTCGCCCAAGTCCGCGCTGAACAAATCGGCCGCCTTGCCCTCGCCGCCGCGCCATGCGTAGACGCGCGCGCCGGGCAGCGCCGCGCGCAGGAGGGCCGCGCGCTCGTCGAGCCACGCCTGCGCCTCGCGCCCAGAAGTGTTCGGCGGGAGCCGCGCGAGCGAGCCGGCGAGCGTGCGCGCGCCTTCGAGCGCCTGGCGCTCGGACGCCTCGATCTCGACGGTGACGACGCGCACCATCGCCTGCGAAGAGCCGCCCGTCGCCACCAGCACGCCGAGCGCGAGCAGCAGCACGACAGGCGTCAGCCCGACGAAGAGGTAGGTGACGATCAGGCGCCGCCGCACCTTCCACAGAAGCATCCGCTTGAGCCGCACCGCGAGCTTGAGGCCGAAGTAGAGGATGACGCACGCGCAGACGACGAAGGTGACGGGGCCGAGCAGTCCGAGGGGCGTGTTGCGGTAGAGAGAGGTGTCGCGTAAGAACAGGCGCAGCAGGAAGAGCGCGACCGCCGCCAGAGCCACGCGCGGCATCGCACGCCGGAACGACTCGCGCGCCCGCGCGAACTTCGTCTGAAAGTTTTCTGCAAAATCCATGAAAGACTAGACGCGGGGGCAGAGCTTTTCAATTTCAAACTTCAAATTTGAAATCTCAAATCCTCAGGAGTGTCTCCGTGTCGAGCTCGCAATCATTACTCTCGACTACGACAGTGCTCCCTGTTACGCCGACGGCGGGGACGGTGTTCCCCCACGACCTTCGTCAATCTTCCGCCAGCGTGCGGACGTGCGCGGCGACCGTCTCGCCGAGCGTGAGGAGGTTGTAGCCGCCTTCGAGACAGGAGACGAGGCGGCCCGCGCACGCGTCGCGCGCCCAGTCCTTCGCCGCGCGCGTCAGGCTTATGAAGTCTTCGTCCGTCAGCATGAGTTGTCCGAGTGGGTCGCCCGCGTGCGAGTCGAAGCCGGCCGAGATGATGACGAGGTCGGGCTTGAACTTCGCCCCGATCTCTTCGAGCGCCGTCTCGAACGCGCGCTTGTGCTCGGCGGCCGGGGTGCGCGCGCGCAGAGGCAGGTTCAGGGTGTAGCCGCGGCCGCGCCCGACGCCCGTCTCGGCGCGCGTGCCCGTCCCCGGGTACCAGGGGTACTGATGCGCCGAGAAGAAGAAGACCGTCGGGTCGTCGTAGAAGATGCCCTGCGTGCCGTTGCCGTGGTGCACGTCCCAGTCGATGACGGCCACGCGCTCGACCTCCCTGTAACGACTCTGGGCGTAGCGCGCGGCGACCGCGACGGTGTTGAAGAGGCAGAAGCCCATCGCACGGTCGGAAGTCGCGTGGTGGCCGGGCGGGCGCACGGGCAGGAAGGCATTCCGCGCCTCGCCCTTCAAGACCATGTCGACCGCTTTGCACGCCCCGCCCGCCGCGCGCAAAGCCGCTTCGAGCGAGCGCATCGAGACGGCCGTGTCCGCGTCGAGGTAGCCCAGGCCCTCGCTGACGGCGCGCTCGACGTGCTTGAAGTGCTGCGGCGTGTGCGCGGCCTGCACGTCGCCGCGGGGCGCGGGCGTGGCCTCGACTTCCAGAAGCCGCGGCCAGAGTTCCGCGTCGCCGCGCAGCGCCTGCATCACGACCGCGTAGCGCTCCGGACTCTCGGGGTGACCTGGCCCCGTGTCGTGCTGCTCGAAGACGGGGTGATGTATGATGGCCGTCGTCATGCGGCCGATTATGTGCGAGGGCCTGTGCGAGGTCAACGGGGAGCGGGTTCTAGGTGTTGGGTGCTGGGTTCTGGTTTTAACTAGCACCTAGAACCCGCCCATCGTTCCTGTGTTCGCTGATAATACGCCCCGGCCCGATTTAACGTGCGACTGCGAACGCATCCGGACTCATCTTCCTTCTTTGGCTCTGATTTTTCTTCGACTTGCGCGGTGTGGCCGCAGCGGAATGGTCTTTGCAGAAGTCAGCCGCGTGATACGTCTCTCCCGTTTTGATTCGTTAAGATTCGACCAGGACGGAAGGAGTATGAAGATGCGGAAGGTTTCAGTCGGTCTACTCTGCTTACTATTTCTCGTGACGAGTCTGTCGCTCGACGCGGCGGCGCAGACGCGGCGGCATCGGTCGCGTTTCGGGCGTAAGGCGCGGACGGCGGCGATGATCGCGGGCGGCGCGGCCGTCGGCGGGCTCGTCGGCGGCAAGAAGGGCGCGGCCATCGGCGCGGGCGGCGCGGGCACGTACGCCTTCAACCGCAGAGCCGCACGTCGCCACTTCAGTCCGCGGACGCGCACCATCGGCGCGACGGCGAGCGGCGCGGCGCTGGGCGCGGGCGTCGGCGGCGCGGTCGGCCACGGGCGCGGCGCGGCCGCGGGCGCCATCGTCGGCGGCACGGGCGGCTACCTCTACAGGAAGCACAAGCGCCGTCTCCCCCGCCGCTACTAAGGGCGGCCGGGGCGTTTGAGTAAAGTCCGGGGAGCGCGTGGGAACTAAGGCCGCGCGCTCCCCTTTGTCGGGCGCTTGCGGGCGCCCCGTCGGTTGCTAAAGACTACCCTCGCGCAAAGTTAAGCTTACTTCAAAGACCAAGGAGCAGAAGCTTCATGTCTCAAGACGAAGAGCAGCATAAGCGTAGCCGGGTCGTGATCGAGACGCCGACGGCGCGGCGCGAGGTCACGGAGGAGCGGACGGTGCGCCAGCCCCAGCCGCGCTACTACCCGCCGCCCGAGCGGCGCGGTTACTCGACCGGCGTCGTCGCGGCCGTGGCGCTCATCGCCATCGCCGCCACGGCCATCATCTTCCTCTTCCTGACGAACTCACGCGAAGAGTCTACGACCGACGTCAACATCAACGCGCGCACCGCGGCGACGCAGCCGACGCCGTTTACGCAGGCGCCCGTCCTCGTCCAGACGCCGCTGCCGCAGCCGACGCCCATCATCGTCCAGGCGCCGACGACGACCGTCGCCCCGCCGCCGATCATCGTCCAGGCGCCCCCGGCGGGCACGACGACCACCGCGCCGCCGGCCACGACCGCGCCGCCCGCGGCTTCCACCGCGCCGCCCGCGGGTAACGACGACGCGACGCTGCAGACCAAGATCGACAAGGCGTTCGCGGACGACCCGGCGGTCTCGACCGTCGTCATCGACGCGACGGTCGTCAACGGCCGCGTCCGTCTCACCGGCACGGTCAACTCAGAGGCCGTCAAGCAGCGCGCCGAACGCCTCGCCTACGCCGTCAAAGGCGTCCTCGGCGTGGACAACAAGATCACCGTCGCGGGGACACCGTAAGGCAAAAGCAGTAGGCAGTAGGCAGATGGCAGTAGGCAGTTAAGACATCTTCTTGTCCGAACTGCCTACTGCCATCTGCCTACTGCCTACTGCCTTTCAGTACCCCTCCGTGTGATGGCGCAGCCACTCGTCGATCTCTTCGTCGGACGGGTCGCGGTTCAGTTCTTCGCGCAGGTGTTCGGCCGCCACCTCGCGCTCGTCGCGCGCGGCGTCCGCGAGCGTTTCGCCGCCGTTCGTCTCGGGCGAGTCACCCAATGACATTCTCCCTCCTCGCTTAGCCTGAAGTTTGAGGCCGATGGTAGGCCCTCCGCACGTGAGGTTGCAAGCTCAGCCGTGTTCGGCGAAGCGGTAGCGCATCAGCTCGCGCGCGCGCAGCGCCGCCGCCCCGACCGCCGCGAGGCAGCAGACGCCGCCGAGCACGACCGAGAAGGGCGCGCCCGCCGCCGCCGCGACGAGTCCCGCTTCGAGTTCCCCGAGCTGCGGCCCGCCCATGAAGAAGATCATGTTGACGGAGGTCATGCGGCCGCGCAGGCGGTCGGGCGTGATGAGCTGCCGGATGGTCTGGCGGATGACCGTGCTCACCGTGTCGGCCGCGCCCGAGAGCGCGAGCATCGCGAGCGAGAGCCAGTAGGAGCGCGAGAGGCCGAACAGGACGGTCGCCGCGCCGTAGACCGCGACCGAGACGAGCACCGCGAGTCCGGGCCTTCGCCACCCGGAGCCGCGGCGCGCGAGCAGAAGCCCCGTCAGCACCGCGCCGAACGCGGAGGCCGCCGCGAGCACGCCGTAGCCGTGCTCGCCCACGTCCAGCACGTCGCGCGCGAAGATGGGCAGCAGCGCCGTCGCCGAAGCGAAGAAGGTCGCCACGAAATCGAGTGACATCGTCTGCACCATGATCGGCGTCCGCCAGACGAAGCTCAGCCCCTCCTTCAAAGACTCCAGACTCACGCGCGCCAACTCCTCGGCCTTCCCCTTCCCCGCAGCGCGCATCAGCAGCACGGCCGCGACGACCGCGAGGAACGAGAGGGCGTTGAAGGCGTAGACGGCCGCCGGCCCGAACTGCGCCAGCACCACGCCGCCGAGCACAGGCCCGACGACTAAAGCGATCTGGAAGGAGACGAAGCCGAGGCTCACCGCGTTCGGGAAGTCGCGCGCGGGCACGAGCGAAGGGAGCAGCGCCTGGCGCGCCGGGTTGTCGAAGGCGATGGCCGCGGAAGAGAGCGCCGTCAGGGCGTAGACGGGCCAGACGTGCTTGAGTCCCGCGCTGGTGATGAGGGCGAGCGCCGCCGCGCACAGGAGCATGACGGTCTGCGTGACGAGGATGAGCCGCTTGCGGTCGACGGCGTCGGCGACGACGCCCCCGACGAGCGAGCAGACGACGATGGGCACTACGCGCACGAGTCCGACGAGGCCGAGCGCCGCGGCCGCGGCCTTCTCGCCGTACGGGCGCATGAGGAGGTAGACGTGCCAGTTGATGGTGACGACCTGCATCTGCGAGCCGGTGATGGAGAAGAACTGGCCCGTCCAGAGCAGGCGGAAGTCCCTGTGACGCAGCGCAGCGAACGCCCCGCGCGGCGGGTTGTCGGGTGTGCTCAAAGTGAAAGACGGCCCCCGGAAACTAGGCTGAGAATGAGTCCGGCAATAGAGTACCAGAAACGGTCTCCCCGCAACGCGGGAGGGGCCTTTTTCATCAAAGTTCGTGAACAAATAAACGTCCTGAAACAAGGGGTGAGATGAAGATGAGAGCAATCTTGAATAGAGTTTTCGCACTCGTCGCGGCGGTGGTCGTCGCGGCTTCCGTCGCGGCCGCGGCCCCGTCCGACCAGATGGGCCAGCGCGCCGCATACGAGCAGTTGGCGAAGCAGGTGCGCAAGGAGCTGGTGACGCTCCCGTGGTACGGCGTCTTCGACAACCTTGAGTACGCCATCGACGGCTCGACCGTGACGCTCTCGGGCCAGGTCGTGCAGCCCTCGACGCGCAAGGACGCGGAGCGCCGCGTGAAGAAGCTGAAGGGCGTCGAGCGCGTGGTCAACAACATCGAGGTGCTGCCGCTCTCCGGCTTCGACGACTCGATCCGGGCGAACACGTACCGCGCGCTGATGGGGTGGAACAGCCCGCTCTTCCGCTACGGGCGCGGGGTGAACCCTTCGATCCACATCGTCGTCAACGGCGGCCACGTGACGCTCGAAGGCGTCGTCTCCAGCGAGGGCGACCGGCGGCTGGCCTACGTCCTGGCCAACTCCGTCCCCGGCGTCTTCTCCGTCACCAACAACCTCCGCAACGAGAACGCGCGCGCGCGCTAAGCCTCGGCGGAGCAGATGAAAAAGGTGCGGGCAGCCGTCGAACGGCTGCCCGCACCTTTTTTTGACTACAGCGGCGTTCAGAAGTTTTTGCCATGAACGAGCGACGCGTGGTGTTTACCAGTCGAGCAGTAAATATGATTCGGCGGCCTCTTCGTCATGAGCGAACAGTGTCTAAAGTGTAGCGCGAAGTTATCGACGGGGCAGCAGTTCTGCCGCCGGTGCGGAGAGCGCGTGGCGGCGCCGGAGGCGCCCACGCGCATCCTTTACGACTCGCGGCCCGCGAACGGCACGGTAGCGCTGCCGCCGCGCGTTACGGGCGAGCCGCCTTTGACCTCGCGTCCGACTGAGCGGCAGACGCCGTTCGGCGGCGGCGCGTACACCTCGCCGCTGGCGGCCTCCGCGCCGCACGCGCACGCCCTTAAAGGTGGACGGCGGCTGCCGCTACCGCTGCTCGGACTGCTGCTGTTCCTGGGCATCGGCGGGTTGTTCGCCGTCGCATTGTACTCACGCGGGCTGGTCGGCTGGGGGGGCATCCGGGCCGGCGACGGCACACGCGTTTCGAAGCCGCCCGCCGCCGCGGGCCGGCCCACGGACGGGACTGCGCTGGACGAGGACGGCGCGGTCATAACCGAGGACGAGACCGTACTGACGAAGACGTTCGAGGTTGCCCCGGATGCAGCCTTCTCCTTCAAGAGTCCGGGCGGGAGTCTCACCGTCGAGGGCTGGGACGAGAACCGCGTCGAGGTGAAGGTAATGAAGCGCGGCGGCACGCCCGAGGAACGGCGCGACGCCTTCGTGACGCTCAGGCGGGGCGAGGGCGTGTTCTCGCTCGCGGCGGCCGACTCGCCGGTGAAAGTCTCTTTCGAGGTCAAGCTGCCGCGCGGGGCGGGAAGAGTCGAACTCTCATCCGACACGGCGGGCGTGAAGGTCTCGAACCTCGAAGCGCCGTTGACGGTCAGCGTCAGGGACGGCTCAATCAAACTCGAAGACGTGCGCGGCCCCGCGCAGGCGAAGAGCGTGAATGGCAGCGTGGATGTCGTCTACGCGAGCGCGGAGCGAGAAGGGGCACACGACTTCAAAACGGTCAACGGCAGCATCCGGATTCGCCTGGCCGAGGGGATGAAGGCCGATGTGTCGGCCGGCGTCGTCAACGGCAAGATCGAGGTCGCCGACGGCCTCGGCCTTCAGCCCGAGAAGAGACAGGTGGGTTGGCGCCTCCAGGCACCGCTCGGCGGCGGCGGCGAGCCGCTGAACCTTAAGACGGTCAACGGCTCTATCAAAATAGATAAATAGGTCTCTCGCGGCAGACTTATAGCAGCTTGCCACTCTACGCCGACCGACCAGAGGCGGATTCTCACACCGACTTGCAGATTAAAATAAGGCCGCTTAAAGCTGGGAGCGCGGGCATCCCTGCCCGCCTGAGCGCGCAGCGCGAAAGCTAAGAGACTTTACACCTCAACGTCGAGGTGAAGAGTGAGACGGTCAGCGTGCTTGCGCGCGCTTGCGGGCAGGGATGCCCGCGCTCCCAGCGAGAAGGGACCTTATTTCTATTTGCAAGTCGGTATCATTAACGCCGCGGTTAGGGGACGAAGGTGGTGGTGACGATGTCCGACCACTCGCCCGTGGGCTGGTCGCGCAGCATGTAGCGGGCGCGGTACTGCCTCGTCTCGGGCTTGCCTTCTACCTTCGGCGGTCGGTCGTCGATGTAGGGGCTGTAGCTGTCGAGCCCGAGCGACTGCCATTCGTCGTCGCCGTCGCGCTGGCTCTCGATGACTACGCCGTCGTACTTCTCCTTGCTGAAATCTACCTGCACCGTCCCCGGCCCCGTCGAGCGCGCCCTGACGCTGGGCTTTGGCGCCGCGTCCGCGACAGAGGGGCCGACGCCGTCCCGCTCGCTGATGCCGAGGTCGAGGCCGATCTGTTCGGTGTAGCCGGGTGAGAGTTGTATGCGCTGGATGAGGTTTCGGAGGCGCGGGACGATGCCGGCCGGGACGACCGCCGGCGCCGCCCCGGTCGTGGGCGGCATGGGCAGCGCGACGGACGCGGTGCCCGTCGGGCCGGACATCACCAGATTCTTGAAGGAGGTGCGCGACTGGAGCGCGGACTTGTAGGTGGGCAGGAGGTCGCCGACGATGTAATTGAGCATCGCGGCGTCGGCCTTGACCGAGTTCACGTCCGCCTCGGTGAAGCCGAGCGCGTCGGCGTAAGCGGTGAAAGAGGTCGAGAAGTTGTTGAGCCAGAGCGCAAGCTCTGTGTCGGTGCGTGGGAGTCTCATTCCTGCGGCTCCTTTCTTTCTGGAAGGGTTGTGAGCGTGGGCGGCGAGGTAGTCGCCCGTGAGAGTGCGCCTGTGGGTTCTCGCACACCGGCGGGGCTGCCGTGACTACAGTGAGAGTGGCTGTCCGGAATACGCCCGGATTCTACACACGTCGCGCCTCCCCTGACAATAACTTTCTCTCCCCTCCCTCTCCAGCCGCTTGTAATTAAGTGCGGCCGCCATAGCGGTCAGTACCACCCGCGGTAGCGGGTGGGTCGTCGGCGTAAAACCCAACCGCTACCGCGAGTGGTTCTGACCCGGCCGCTAAACCACTCTACCCGGCGGTAAAATCGTTCCGCCCGCCCGCAAAATCACTCCGCCCGTGCGGAACGATCTCACCTACCCGCAAATTCGTTCCGCCCGCCCGCAAAACGATTCCGCCCGCCGGCAGAATCATTCTGCCCGCCCGCAGAACGACTCCGCCCGCGCGACACTCGCCCGCCGCCCGGCAGAACGCTTACGCCGCCGTGGGCAGGGTCGCCGCCCGCCCGCAGAACGATTCTGCCCGGTGGCAAATCTACTCTGACCGCCCGCGAAATCCCTCCGCTCGTCCGCAGCGCCCTCCGCTACGGCTTCGCTGAACTTGAATTTCCTACTGTCCCGCGAGGAGAAACACGTCCCACGCCCACCGATTCACTTTCGCGCCCTTCGCGTCGTCCACCTTCGCCCGGTAGCGGAAGCGGTTGCCGAAAGAGTCCGCCCGCTTCGACTCCTTGTAGTCGAGGTGGATCCGCGCGATGTCAAGCTCGGGGAGTGTGCGCAGTTCTCCGGGCTGGGAGACCCCGTCGTGGTTAGTGTCCTGCCAGAGCCGGAGCGAGGCAAAGACGGCGTCGCGTTTATCTATCACCCCGTTGGCGTTGCCGCCCGCCTCCGGCCTGTCGTACACGGCCAATGCGAGGAAGCCGTTCTTCTTCGAAGACGGCGGCTGCGGCGTGAAGTTGCCGAACAGCTCGCGGCCTCCGTCAATCGCGCCGTTGCCGTCGCGGTCGAGCGCGAGCCACGCGTCGTCAGAACCTGGGGCCGTCCACGCCACCCGCTCCCTCGCGCCGTCGGAGTTGATGTCGAAGGCGACGCCGCCCGCGCCGTCGGTCAGGCCGAACCCGTCGCCCGCCACGTCTATCAGGATGGGCGACCATGTCCGGCAGCGACAGCTCTCCTCCAGCCATTGCCCGCCCACGTCCATGCAGTCGCACCACGCCTCCAGGTCGTAACAGAGCGTTGACATCTCGGCGAAGTAACAGGGCGCCCCCCCTCCTATCTCCAACAGGGGCGGTGTCGGCGACGGTGTAGGGGTCACGAGGGACGGGCAGCAGATGCCGCCGTAAGTCAGCGAGTGTGTGTAAAGAGCGGAGGGTCGAGTGTGCCGTTACGCCCCCAGAGGCCCGTGCCGTCGCCGAATGTTATGGCCGACACCACGCACTCGACCCTCTTCGAGTCAGTCTGATCCTTCAACTCGTCCCGGTGATACTCAAAAGCCTTCGTGCCCTGCGCGCCGGGCCTTATCGTGACGCTCTCGCCCGGCATAATCGGCACGTCCCCGGGCTCGACCGGCGTCTCCGGGAAGAAGAGCGCACCCCTCCCGTAATGCATGTCGATGGTTAACAGGGGGCCGCCGATGTTGACATCCGGCAGGCCGAGATAGAACGCGACGTAATAGATCGGCTTGCTGCCGGTATTCCTCACCTCGATTTCAAGCTCGCGCAACCACTTCTTATTCTCCGCATCCTTGAACGACTTCTCGCTCTTGAGCTTCACCTTGATGGGCAGGTGCTCGGGTATGTCGACCTTAAACTTCCGCTCGTCCCGGGCAGAGGCGGTCGCATCGTCCTGCTGAGGGCGTGCGCCGCTGGCAGCGAAGCCGAGAACCAGAACGATGGCTGAGCAAAGCATTGTGATGGCAGTAACGATATGCTGGTATCGGGAGTGTGTACGGAGGCTGTGAGCGTTCATGGCGTCTCTCCTGACCAAAGGCGAACGTGAGTACCGGGACGCGAGGCCGGATGGGAGACCGTACCTAATCGTGAGAGGTTACCGCGCCGGGGACGTCAACAGGTTTTCGACGGCGCGCAGAATTTGTACTCCCATTCCGGGGGCGGGGTCAACAAGTTACTTGCTCTCCCTCACCCCGATGACCGCTCTGGTAAGCAGAACGTGACGCGAAGGAGCGCGGACAGGACGCCCGCGCTCCTTCGCGTCGCTCCTTCGCTCTACTCCACGACCACCTTGTCGCTCTGGCCGCGGCCGAAGGTCTCGGGGGCGTACATCTCTTCGGCCTTGGCGGGCGGGACGACGAAGGCGCCGGGGGTCGTCGCGCGCGCGGTGTAGGAGTAGGTGTAGACGCCCTCCCACAACAGCGACGTGAAGGCCTCGGCGCGGTCGTCGCGCAGGTTCTGGTGCTCGAACCACGTGCGGCGCCACCACCACCAGCCGACGGGCGTGCTCGTGGCCTGCTGGTCTTCCGCGGCGGCGCTGCTCGTGACGGCGAGCGCCGGGTTCAGGGCTTCGAGCCCCGCCGGCAGAGGGTCAACCAAAGCGACGTGGTAGCGGCGCGTGGGCGCCACCAACGTCAGCTTCACGCGCACGGTCGAGCCGGCCTTGATGTGCCACGTCCCGTCGGCGTCGCGCCGCACGTCGCCCGGCTCGCCGGTCGATTCGTAGACGCGCTCGACGGCGAAGCCGTAGTCGGCCGCCGCCAGCTTCAGGTTCGACGGCGCGTAGTTCATCCCGACGCGGTAGTAGAGCCGCCCCGCCCCCTCCTTCTGCAGGACGAGGTTCTGCGTCCCGCCCCCCTTCTCGGCGAGGTAACGCATCGGCACGTCGAACTGCTGCCGGTCGGTCGAGCGGCCCTTGAACTGCTGCTCGCCGGCGTACGCGTCGCCGAGCCACGCGCGCGCGACGAAGTCGGGCGTCGCCTTCTCGTACGTGCGGAAGTACCTGTCGAGCGCGAGGAGCACGAAGGCGTTCTCCTGCGTGTTCCCCCAGCGCCCCTGCTTGCGGTGCGCGAGCAGGCCGCGCGCGACCTTCGGGATGAGGTCGCTCTCGGGCTGGTCGCGGATGAGCGCTTCGAGGATGACGCCGTCGGCGCGCCGGTCGGAGCTGAGCAGCAGGTAGTCGTCGTCCGCGTAAGAGGTGACGAAGTGCGCCGCCCCGGCCGTCTCCTCCGCGCGGTTGTCGAACAGCCTTCTGATCGAAGCCACCTCCGCCGCCGAAGCCTTGTCGCCCGAGACCACGGTCAGAAGCCAGCCGACCGCTTCGAGCTGCAACTTCTCGACGCCGCCATTCTCCGCGATCAACCGCCGCGCGCGCGCCGGGTCGCGGTCGCCCATGAGCGCGCGCGTGTAGAGCGCGTAGGCGATGAGCGAGTTGCGCGCGTCGCGGCCGTAGCGTTTGGGGATGTGCGACTCGACGCCGCGCAGGTAGCCGCGCGACTTGTCGAGCATCGCCTGCGGCACGTCGTAGCCCTTCTCCTTCGCGCGCACAAGCGAGTGCGCGACGTGGATGCTGACGTAGGGCCACGACTCGTCGCCGCGCCGCCAGAAGCCGAAGCCGCCGTCGTCGTTCTGCATCCCCTGAAGCCGCTTGATGTCGCGCGCGACGGCGCGGTTCATCTCCTCTGGTGTCGGCATCTCCTTCGTCTTGAAGGCCGTCAGCACGTCGCGCAGGGCGGCGACGGCGAGGACGCGCGAAGACAACTGCTCCGAGCACTCGTACGGGTACGCGACGAGGTAGAGCACGGCGTCCGTCAGCGCCTGCAACTGCGTCGAGGAGGTCTGGACTTCGAGCCCGCCGAACTGCCTGAACACGTCCGGGGGGGCTTTGACCGGCTGGACGACGGCGCCGCCCTGGTCGAGCTCGCCGTAGGTCGCGAACGCCTCGGTCGTGGCCGGCGTCCAGACGGGCAGCTCGAACTGCGAGGCGTCGGCGTAGCGGCCCGCGCTGGCCGCGACCTGGAAGCGCGCCGTGCCCGCGAACGAAGCCGCCACGGGGAAGCGCACCTCCACGCGGTCGTTGGCGGGCACCGTGACGCGGCGCCCGCGGCCGTCGGTCAGCTCCGCGTTGGCGGCGCGCACGGCCACGTCCACTTCGGCGGGCGCGTCGGTCTGGTTCTGCAAGACGACGGGCAGCTCGAAGCGGTCGCCGAAGTTCAGGAAGCGCGGCGCCGAAGGCCGAACCATCAGAGGCTGTCGCGCGGTGATGGACGACTCGCCCGAGCCGAACTGCTTGCCGCCCGCGACCGAGACGGCCATCACGCGGTAGCGCGTCAGGTTGTCGGGGACTTTGACCTTGACCTCGGCGCGCCCGTGCGCGTCGGTCGGAACCGAAGGCGCGAAGACCGCGAGCGCGTCGAAGTTCTCGCGCAGGCGTATCCCCTCTTGCGCCTCGCCCTCGGCGGGCGTGGGCTGCGCGCCCGGGGCCGGCGGCGGAGGCGGCGGGGATTCATTAGACCCGGACTTCGTCACCACCCTGAGCGCGGCAGACCTCGGCATCGCTATCGTGTCGGCGATGCCCCTGTTGAGGCCCACTCCGGAGACGCCGCCGTTGAAGCTCACCTGCGAGACCCGCAACGTGCCGGGGTCTGCGAGCTGCACGTCTTTGCGCAGGTGGTAGTCTGCCACGTCCGCGCCGCGCTGCATGTAGAAGACCGCGAGCGGGTCTTCGAGCTTGTACGCGGTGAGCGCCAGCACCGACTCGTCGACGACGACGACGGCCAACTCGCTGCCCGCGACGGGGCGGCCCGCGGCGTCCTTGACTTCGACCGTGACGGTCGTCTCGCCGCCCGGCTCCAGGGCCTTGTCGCGCGGCGTCGCCGTCACCGCGAGCTTGCGCGCGAGCGGCGGCACCGAAAGACTCAACGAGCCTGTGGCGAAGGCTGGGCGTTTGGGGAGCTTCTCGTTCGCCTGCCCCTTGTCGTCCGCGCGCGGGGCCGCGCCGACCAGGTCGACCTGCACGTGTACGTTCGGCGTGAAGAGTTCCTCGACGGGCACGCGCAGGGTGTAGGAAGGCCCGTCCATGCTGAAGCGCTCGGTGCGGACGAGGCCCGAGCGGCGCAACGTCAGCAGCCCCTCGGCCGGCGTGAAAGGCGCCTGCACGAGTATCTCGGCCGTGTCGCCCGCGGCGTACTCCTTGCGATCCGGGATCAGCTCGACCTTCTCCTGCGACACGCCGCGCCGCGGCGGGTTGCTCCCGCCCGCGACCCAAAGCGTCAGCTCGCTCTCGTTCGGCCGCTCGCGCTCGTCGTAGACGCGCGCCGTCACGCGGTACGTGCCGCCGGCCTTCGGGCGGAAGGTGCAGCGCACGGCGTCCGCCGCTGACTTGACCACACACTCCTCCGCGTCCTTCGACTCCGCCTGCTGCCACTGCCCCTTCGCGTACTTCCATTCGAGCAGCGCGGCGCGCATGCGCACCTCGCGCCCGGCGACGGCACGGCCGTCGAGGTCGGAGACGATGGTGTTGACGACGAGCGGCTCGCCCTTCTGCACGAAGAGGCGTTCGCTGCGCAGGCCGACGTAGAGTTCGGAAGGGTGGACGAGCAGCGTCGTGTTGGAAGTCCAGGCCTGACGGTTCACGTCCGCCACGGTCGCCTCGGCCTTCACGCTCGAAGGCTGCGGCGGGTTCACCGAGTCGAAGTCGATGCGGAGCGTGTGCCGGCCCGCGGCGTCGGTCTTGCCCTTGAAGGTCTGTGTCTCCGCGGCCGAGCCGGGGCGGCTGGGGCTGTAGGCCGTTTCCCACCAGGGCGTCCAGCGGCCGAAGGTGTAGTCGCCGCGGTTAGGCGGCGTGTACGTGGTCGGCGTGGCCGTCACGCTCCAGTTGACCTCCGAGTCGGCCAGGCCGCCGCCCGCGTAGTAGCTCGCCTGCACGGTCGCCTGCGCGTGTCCGCCGACAAAGTGCGGCCCCTCGTCCGACTTGGCGGAGACCTCGAACTCCGGGCGGCGGAACTCCTGCACCTGTAGCTGGTGGTAGTGCTCGCGCCCGGCGAGCGCGGCCGGCGTGTTCGCGGTGCCGCCCGTTGCCTGAAACTGCAGGGACGCGCTGCCGAGGTTCATCGTCGGCGGGAGCTTGAGCTTCGCGTCGAAGCCGCCCAGCGCGTTGAGGCGCGCGCCGCCCTTCGTAATCTCGTTGCCGCGCGAGTCGCGCAGGACGTAACTGACCGAGTCGGCCGCGCCCGCGAGCGCGCCCACGTCGCCCTTCTGGCCCGCGCCCACGCGGCGCAGCCAGCCCTTCAGGCTCACCTCCTCGCCGGGCCGGTATATCTTCCGGTCGTCGAAGACGAACCAGCGCAGCTCGTCCACGGCCGGGCGCCGCACCCACGAGGTCGTCTGGTTCCACCAGTCCGTGAACTCGGGCAGGAAGGCCGTCTCGCCGCCCTTGCGCGCGACGAGCATCCCGCGCACGTCCACGCTCTTCCCCTCCAACCCGAGGCGCACGACGCCGTCGCGCCCCGTCGTCGCGCGCACGTCGCCGGGCACGAGCGTCATCTCGACGCCTTCGAGCGGGCGGCCGTCCGAGAGCGTCGTCGCCCAGCCGACCAGGTCGTCGCGGTCGACGAAGGCGTCGAGCCCGATGCTCGTCAACTGCGCCCAGACGCGCAGCGAGTCGTCGCCGCGCCGGCGGTTCTTCGGGTCGGGGACGACCGCCGGCTCGACGACGACGAAGACGTTGCCGCGCCCGCCTTCGAGCGCGGGCGAGAGGTCGAGCCGCGTCTCGGTCATCTCGTCGGGCAGCCCCTTGACGGGCACGCTCTTCGTCGAGACGAGGCGGCCCGGCGGGCCGGCGGGCTTCTTCCGTTGCTCGTCGTAGTAGCCCGTCACCGAGCGCATGTGGGCGATGTACGCCGCGAAGTCCTGCGGCGTGACGGCGTAGAGGCTCACCTTGAGCGAGGGCTGGTTGACGCTGAAGACGGAGAGGTTCGGCCCGCCCGCTGGGTCGAGCACGACGAAGTTGCCGCCGCCCGCGAAGAGGCCGGGCGGCGCCGGCCCGACGTTGAAGTCGAGCGTGACGGGCGCGCCCAGAGTCTGCCCGAACTCGTCGCGTAAGGAGGCGTCGAGCGTCACCTTGTAATTAGTCCGCCCGCGCTTCTGCCCCCCCTGTATGTAGAGGCCGTTACCCGACGCGTAGGCGAAGAGGTCGGGCACCTCCGGCTCGACCTTGACCTGCGCCTGATCGAATGCCGCCTGGTCGATGCCGTTGCTGAAATCGATTGACCAGGAGTCGTAAGGCGAGCACGTCTTCTGCCAGCCACAGCGGTGCTCGGTCACGCGCAGGGGGCCGTACGTGCGGAACGCGAAGCCCTGCGGCGCGTTCGTCGTCCGCGGGCCTTCGGCCGAGGGCGTGCCCGCGCCGACGCTGACCGAGACGGGCGAGTTCGGCGGCAGCTCTTCCGACGCGCGCAGCGCGAGCCAGCGGCCCTGCGTGGCCGACGCGACAAGCCGCTTCACGTTTTCGTCCCGGCCGATCTCAACCTCCGTCGCCAGCCTGACCTGGACGGGCGCGCCCCCGGCCTGCAACTTCACGTTGCGCAGGACGGCCGCGGGCTCGACCTTCTGGTCGAACTCCATGAAGACGACCGCGTCGCGGCGCGCCGCCACGTCCTCCGGGTACTTCTGCACGAGCTTCGGCGCGGGCGTCGCGAACTTCCACGTCGCGGGCGTGAAGCCTGCGCGGCCCGGCACCGCGACGGTGAACTCGGTCGCCATCGGCAGGCGCCCGCCGTCGGGGTCGAAGATGAGCGTCTTCGTGCCGAGCCAGCGCCAACGCCCCAAGGGCTGCGGGCTCAACCGGGCGGGGACGTTGCGCGCAGCCTCCTCCTGCGAGGTGACCGCGACGACCGGGCGCGAGAAGGTCAGGGAGACCTGCGGCGCGATGAGGACTTCGCCCTCGGGCGAGTGGCGCAAGACCTTCGCGTCGCCCGCGACGTTCGCGTCCGGAGCCGCGCTCGGCTCGGCGGCCGGGAAAGGCTTCAAGACGGTCGCGCCCGCGCGCGGCGCCGGCAGAGACCTCTCGCGCAGCGCGAACTCCTGCGCGTCCGCCGCGTCGGTCTTGATCTCGGGCAGGCGCGCCAGCACGCGCGCCGCCTCCGAGTCGGAGAGCTTCTCGGCCTTCGCGGCGGGCGGCCGCGCCTCCGGCCTCTCGGCCGCCTCGGCGCCTTCGCTCAGGCGGAAGCGCAGGCCCTGCCTCTCGGCCGCGCCCGCCTCCTCGGCTGCGTCAACGCTCGTCTCGTTCATGGCGTTCGTGTCCGCCCGCGCGGCGAGCGGGGCGAAGGGGTTGAGAAGGAGTTGGAGGAGAAGGATAAGTGCGGGGGTGTTTTTCAGTCGCATCTTTGAAGCCTCGCGGCGCTCTCGCAATTAAACGTCTCGGGGCGGGAAGAGCGACTGTGCCCCACGTTGGAACGCCGGCCCTCGACCCTACTTGCGATGCTTTCGCGCGCGTGCGGAGCGGGAATACTTTAAGGCACCTCTGGTCTGCGACGAACATAACATTTGACACCGCCTCCCGCCAAAAGTTTGTCCGCGTTCGCGTCTCACAAAAGGGACTAACCACAGAGACACAGAGGCACAGCTTTGAAGAGATAAGTCTTCAGGCTGTGCCTCTGTGTCTCTGTGGTTAATGATTTTGAGTCAAGCCACGGCCGGCCGACGGCCCTTCTCAGACCAGTCGTACTCCATGTAACGCGCGGTCTCCTCCGCGTGCTCGACGCCGAGTAGGCGGCCGACCGCGTATAGCGACATGTCGATCCCGGCCGAGATGCCCGCCGAGACGATGACCTTCCCGTTGTCCACGACCCTCTCGGATTCGAGCACTTCGGTGTTCGGGGCGACTTCTTTAAGTAGGCCGAGCGCGCCGTGGTGTGTCGTCGCCGAGAGCCCTTCGAGCAGCCCCGCCTTCGCCAGCAGCAGCGCGCCCGTGCAGACCGAGAGCAGCAGCTCGACGTCCTTAGCCCGCTCGGCGATCCAATCCGTCAGCGCCTCGTTGTGCATCTCGCGCCGTGTGCCGTAGCCGCCGGGCACCACGAGCACGTCCGGGCGCGGGCAGTCCCCGAGCGTGTGCGCGGGGTTGACGCTCAGCCCGTTGCGCGCGAGGACGGGGCGGGACTCCCGCGCGACCGTGTAGACGTGAAAGGGGTCGAGCCCGCTTCTGCGCCCCGCGACGGAGAAGACCTCGAACGGGCCGCAGAAGTCGAGCACCTCGACCTCGTCGAAGATGAGTATGGCGACGTTCTTCATCGTCCCGCTCCGAAGACAAAAAGGTTAGGCTTCGGGGAAGCGCTTCCCCGAAGCCTAACTGTGATGACCTGACGGTCGGCCGCCTCCTACTTACACTTCGAGTAGCCGCAGTCGCGGCAGAAGTCGCACCCCGAAGCGTGTTCGAGCTGGCCGTGGCATTCGGGGCACTCGCCGATGAGCGAGAAGTTGCGGTTCTGCTCGACGCTTTCGGGGACGCTGACCTGTACCGCCGGCTGCTGGACGGCCTGCTGCCGGTAGGCGAGCTGACGCGCCGAGTCGGGCTGGCTCTGGAGGCGGCGGCTCGTGAGCATGATGCACTCGGCGACCGCCTGCTCCGGCGAAGTCAGCAGGCGCTCGTTGAACCAGACCGAGTGCGTGCCCGTCACCTTGTTCAAGGAGCGCGCCACCTCGCGCGCGCCGAAGCCGCCGCGCAGCATCTTCGAGGCGAGCAGGCCCACCCCGCCCGAGATGGGGCCGGTGGCGAAGACTTCGAGGATGTCCGCGCCGTCGTGGTTGACCGTGACGTAGAGGTTCTGCCCGTCGAACGGAATCTGCCACGTGTAGCCCGTCAGCTCACGCGGCCGCTCGACGCTCACCACGTCGCCCGACTCCGTCCGGCGCACGGCCGGCGCGGGCGCCGCGGGCACAACAGGCATGATCGGGGTATCACCCTTCGCGACTGGCTCGGCCGCCGCCTCCGCCTTCGCGGCCTCGGTCACGACGGCCGGGTCGCAGGCGACCTCGCTCGGCGTCTCGGCGGAACCCTTCACGGCCGAGAGCACCTGCGAGTCGCGGCTGCCGTCGCGGTAGTAGCTGACGGCCTTGCAGCCCAGCTCGCGCGCGAGGCGGTAGAGGCGGTCAACCGATTCGAGCGTGTCGTCGCGCGAGCCGTTGCAGGTCTTGGACACGCCGTTGTCGACGTTGCGCTGCGCGGCGGCGAGCACGTAGACGTGCTGCTCGGCCGTGATCGACATCGCCGAGATGAAGTAGTCGGGCAGCTCCGCCTCGTGCGCGACGACGTGCTCGGCCGCGCGGTCGATGGACTCCTGGTCGGTCTGGTCGACCGTCATGCCGAGCGCCTCGGCCGCGAGCGTGTGGACGTACGTGCGCTTGCCGAGCGTGTCCTGGCGGACGTAGGCCCAGGAGAAGTTCGGCTCCACGCCCGAAGAGGTCTCCGCGACGAGCGAGATGGTGCCCGTCGGCGCAATCGTCGTCGTCTCGTAGTTGCGCGGCGTGATCTCCATCCCCTCGGGGACGCCGATCTCTTCGCGCAGGAACTTGTCGTAGGCGGCCTTGTTCGGCTTGTACTCGGGGAAGACGCCCTTCTCCGCGCCGAGGCGGCAGCTCTCAATCCAGGCCTCGCGCCGCACGAAGCCCATCGCCTCGTCCATCAAGTCAATCGAAGTGTTCGAGCCGTACTTGACCTTGAGCTTCATGCACAGGTCGGCGAAGCCCATGATGCCGAGGCCGACGGGCCGCGTGCGCTTGACCACGTCGTCGATCTCGGGGAGCGGCCACGCGCACGTGTCGATGACGTTGTCGAGGAAGCGGACGCACCAGTGCACCGCGTCGGCGAGGCGCTCCCAGTCGAGCCGCGTTTCGGGGTCGTAGAACTTGGCGAGGTCAATCGAGCCGAGGTTGCAGGAGTTGTTGAAGTGGAGCGCCTGCTCCGCGCAGGGGTTCGTCGCGTAGATCGGCCCCATCGACTCCATCATGTGGTTGTTTCGGTTGACCTCGTCGATGAAGATGACACCCGGCTCGGCGTAGCGGTGCGCGCTCGCGACGATGCGGTTCCAGACGTCCGGCGCGTAGACCATGCCCGGCGCGGGCGGCTCCTCGCGCGTGCACCTGTCCAGGAGCCCCGACTCCTTCGCCTCGAGGAAGGCCGCGCGGTCGCGGAACGTCACGGTCTCGCCGTCCGTCGTGCGGTAGACGGCGTAAGGCCCCTCCTGCACCGCGTCGTAGACCTCGTCGTCCCAGGGCTCGCCGTCGAAGGAGAGCTGGTACCACTGCTTCGAGTCCACGGCCTCGAAGAACTTGTCGGTCACCGTCACCGAGATGTTGAAGTTCGTAAGGCTATGCTGGTCGTTCTTCGCGTGGATGAAGCGGAGCACGTCCGGGTGGTCGACCCGCATGATGCCCATGTTCGCGCCGCGGCGGACGCCGCCCTGCTTCACCGTGTCGGTCGTCGTGTTGAAGATGTTCATGAACGAGACCGGGCCGGAGGCGACGCCGTGCGTCGAGCGCACCATCGCGCCGGCGGGGCGCAGCTTCTCGAAGGTGAAGCCGGTGCCGCCGCCCGTCTGGTGGATGATGGCGGCGTCGGTCGCGGTCTTCATGATGCCGGCGATGGAGTCCGGCACGTCCAGCACGAAGCAGGCGGCGAGCTGCCCCGAGGGCTTGCCCGCGTTGACGAGGCACGGCGTGTTCGGCACGAACTCGCGGCGGAGCATGATGCCCGCCATCGTCTGGTAGAACTCGTCGCGGCGGACGAGGTCGGACTCGGCCTGCGCGACGTGGCCGACGACGCGGCGGACGATGTCGGGCCACTCCTCGATGGCCTCCCCGTGGGAGTCTTTCAGGCTGTAGCGCTTGGCGATGACGCGGCGGGCGTTCAGACCCAGTGTCTCGGCGGCGGCGGGCGCGGCGCCCGTGATCTCAAAGGCGGAGGGGCTTCCCTGCTGTTTCGGCTCGATAGCGGTGCTCATCTTCTCTTCTTGCCTTTCCCGCGCTCGTGGGGGGCGCGAGGCACGATCTTCTCCAGCGGTCGAAAAAATTGCGGCGCTCACTGCGCGCCGTCTCTAGTGTGGCTCGGGTACTTCTACGGTTGGTCTGGCCGGGAGGCGAAAAGGTCCCTGTGCTTCGGGGTCACGACCGCCCCCCCCGGAGCATGGAACCGGCTCGTTCCAAACGGCGCGAAGAATACACCCGGCGAATTTGCTTGTCAAGAGTATAGCACAATATATTGGGTTAGTCTTTTTGACTGCTCACAATAGGGCGCGGTCTTTGAGGTTTTACGTGAAGACTTAACGGGCCGCTTTTCGTCCGCAATCGGGCCGTTTCCGCCCCGCCGGACGGCGGGCGGCGGGCACAGCATCTTGTGGCCCCTCCGGCGCCGCGCGGAGGCAGTACGCGGTGGCGTCATTTCATCAAAGCCACTCGGGATTTTTTCGAGCGCGAAACAAAAGGGGAGCTATGACCTTGAACGAGACGCAGGACGGCCGCCGCGACACGCTCGTGCGCGCGACGGCGGCCGAAGGGCTTATACGCTGCATGTCGGCCGTGACGACGAACACCGTGGCCGAGGCCGCGCGCAGGCACGGGACTTCGGGCACCGTGACGGCGGCGTTGGGGCGCACGCTGACGGGCACGCTTTTGTTGGGCGCGGGCCAGAAGGAGTTCGACCGGCTGACCGTGCAGATCGAGTGCGACGGCCCCGTCGGCGGCATCACCGCCGAAACGAACGCGTCGGGGCAGGTGCGCGGTTACGTACGCGAGCCGCTGGCCGACGCCCCGCTGAACGCGCAGGGCAAGTTCGACGTGAGCACCGTGGTCGGCGGCGGGATGTTCTACGTCACTTATGAGTCTGGCTTCGACATCGGCCTCTACCGCGAGCCGTACAGGGGCGCTGTGCCCATCGTCTCGGGCGAGATCGGCGAGGACTTCGCGTACTACCTCGCCAAGTCCGAGCAGATACCTTCGGCGGTGATGCTCGGGGTGCTGGTGCGCGCGCGCGAGTCGGGCGAGACGTTCGTCGAGGCGGCGGGCGGGCTGATGATTCAGGTGATGCCGGGCGCGGACGAGAAGGTCGTGGCGGCCATCGAATCGACCGTGGGCCGGACGCCGCACACGACGGCCCTCATCCGCGAGGGCGCGCGGCCTCTGGACTTGCTGAAGACGGCGCTCGGCGACGTGCCGTTCGAGGTGCTCGAAGAGCGCGAGGTCGGGTTCAACTGCACCTGCTCCTACGAGCGCGCCGCTTCGCTCGTCTCTTCGATTGACGGCGCGGAGTTGGAGTCGATGCTGAAAGAGGACAGGGGCGCGTCGCTCACCTGCCACTTCTGCAACGAGACCTACCGCATCGACGAGGCGTCGCTCTCGGCGATGGTCGAGAAGAGTCGGAACGGTCGTTCGTAAGAATTAACCACAGAGACACAGAGACACGGCTTGAAGCACATGGGTCTTCAAGCCGTGTCTCTGTGTCTCTGTGGTGAACTTGTTCCTTACTTCGCGGAGGTCGTGCCGGATGAGGGCAGGAGGTCGAAGTTGCCGATCTCGCGGTTGTGGCTGTCGAGGACGCCCATCACGTCCGAGGTCTCTTCGAGCATCTGCTTCGTCATCTGGATGGAGTCGGAGAGCTGCTCGAAGTCGAGCGACGAGACGCGCTCCGGCGTCGGGAGCGTGACGACCTGGTCGTTGACGAGGCCGAAGAAGTTCTCGATGGACTGGAGCTGTCCTTCGACGAGCTTCACGGAACGTTCCAACTCGCTGAACTGCGCGAGGCGGCGCTTGAGGATCTCGACGTTGGCCTGCTGGATGCGCCTGGCGCGGTCGTCGGGCGCGCCCTCGACGGCGCGCTCGGCCTGCGTGAGCTGGTTCTGGACGGCCTGCCGGTTGATGGAGCGCAGGTGGTGCTTGCGCCGGCGGTAGACGTCGAGCAGATCGACGAAGTCCTCCCAGCGCTGCTCCAGACTGCGTATGTTCGTGGGCAGGTCTTTCGCGCCGGTGAACTTGACGTAGTTGTCGAAAATCTTGTTCTTGAGCCACTTCAGGTAGAGCACGGCCTCGCGCTCGCGCGGGTCGAAGCTCTCGATGAGGCGCTCGCGCTGCTTGTTGCGCAGCTCGGCCAGCCGCTTGCGGTTGCGGCCGTCGACAAGTCTTCGATAGATGGAACTCGCGGGCACGGTCGCCAGGTACGCGCCCTCGGCGACGAGCGCCGCGGCGAGCGGGATGGGCGACCAGGTGTAGGCCGCGGCCACGGCGAAGCCCGCCATGCCCCAGAAGTTGGCGGGCTCCATCACCGCCTCTTTCAGATATTCGAGACTGAGCTTCTTCTCCGCCATAAGGTCACTTGCTTCTTATAAAGGCCGCGCGCTGTGTATGAAGTTTCAGGAGTTCGACTCGCCCCCCGCGGGCAGCGCCGGCGCGCTCTTCTGCCCCTCGCCGAGCATCCCCATGCCGCGCTTGTATTCGAGCAGCTTGTCCTGCAACTGCATGTCCATCGCCTCGCGCTCGATCTCCTGCATCTGCGTGTCCACGCCCGAGGTGCCGAGCTGGAGCTTGGCCTCGGCCGTCGCGGCGCGCCGGTCGATCTTGTCGCGCATCTCGTTGAAGGTCGAGGCGTCGTCGCCCAGCTGGAACGACGACATCGTCTGCGCGAGCTGCTCCTGGAGCTTGGCCTGCTTCGACTGGTTGATGAGCTGCATCGCCTCGGCGGTGCGCCGCTGCATCTGGAGGATGTAGTTGTCGCGGGCCTTCCTCGCCTGTTCGGATGCGCGCGAGGCGTGGTCGAGTTGCTGGCCGGTCTTCGAGAGGTCGAGCTGCGCCTGCTGGAGCTGTCCGATGTATGCCGTCGCGATGTCGTCGCGGTTCATCTTGATGGCGGCCTTGATCTTCGAGTCGAGGTCGACGACCTGCTCTTCGAGTCGCTCCTTGTTCTTCGCGAGCAGCTTTTCGGTAGCCATCACCTGCGCGACCGAGTTGTTCAACTCCGGCACGCGGTCGCGCATGTCGCGGATGGTCTGCTGAAGGATCAGCTCGGGGTCTTCGGTCTTCTCGATCAGGCCCCCGAACACCGCGCGCACGCTGCGCTTCAGCCTCGCCCAGACTCCCATCTTCTTTCTCGCCCTCCGGACCCTCGCGGCCACCAAGCCGCGGGGGGTGCTCGCAAATCTCTCGGCCCCGAAACTTTAAAGCCCCCGGGACGCAGACATTGTACGTAAGCCCGCGCCGCCGGGTTCACCCGCCCTCTTCTCGCCGGAACCCTAGCTCTGCGGCGAGTATAGCAGGACTCGCGCGCCGGTCGCTAGAGCGACGAGGGAAGGCGGGACTGCGCCCGTTTCGAAGGCCGTTCCCAACGCCGAGAGACCGCCGCCCTCGCGGACGACGGTCTCCCAATTTACTTCCGTGAGACTTTCAGGAACCGGCTCAAAAGCCCCGCGGCTGGAGGCGAAACTCGAAGGGGACGGGGGACGGGAAGCCGAGGATGAGCGCGCCGCCCCGCACCTGGTTCTGCGCCTGGCAGTCGGCCTGGCAGAAGGTCGCCGGGGGCGCGACCTCGGTCGCGTCCTCGCCCATCACCTGCCCCATGCGCCCGCCCGAGAGCACGTCCCACTCGGTCACGCCGCCGCAGTGCTGGACCCGGGCGAAGGTGCCGTCGCGCTTCGGGATGCTGTTGGTGCACTGAGGCTGGTTGACGCGCGTCGCGGCCTGCGGGCTGTCGCGGCCGACCAGCTTCGCGGCGGCGTCGCTGCCGAAGTTGACGCGCGGCGTGATGGTGAGGTTCTGCGTCTCGCCGGCCGAGTTGCTAAAGGTCACCACGTCGCCCTCGCGGGCGCGGAAGTTGGGGTTGTCGTAGTAGAAGGCCTCCGGCCCGAGCACGTGGCGGAAGCGCGTGGGCTGGTTGTCGGCGCGCGCGATCTCCATCTGGAAGACGCCGCCCTGCGCGCAGTCCTTCGCCTGAATCTTGACCTCGACCGAGAAGTCGTTGGTCGTGCGGATGAGGACGAGGTCGCCCTTGTCGTTGCGCAGGCGGTCGGTGCGCGTCAAGGTCGCGCCGTGGAGCGGCGTCTTCTCCGTGAAGATGACGGTCGGGCGCTCGACGAGGCGGCCGACGTTCGGCGCGCCGGTCAGCGTCCAGTTGCGGACGCCGCCCGTGCGCAGGTCGACGTCGAACTGGACGTGCGTCCCGCGCACGAGCAGCGTGTCGCCCTGCTGCGAAATCTTCCAGTTGCCGTTTTCGCAGAAGCGCGAGCTGGCGGCGGAGGCCTCCCCGCCCGCGAAGATGATGCCGACGAAAGCCAGCGCCAGCATCGCCGCGACGCGCGTGACTGTCTTTAAAGAAAAGTTCATTTGACGATTTCCCATGTCCGAAGTCCCTTTGATTGTTGAAGGGCTCGCGCCCCGGATGTTCATCAGGGCTCGCGCCCCTACCCGCGAACAGTGCGGGAGGGGCGTCGGGAAATACGTCGGAGTTGTGAAGGGATGAACTTTTTTCTGCGGGCGCTTCCGCTTAACTGAACTTCCCTATGTCGCGGCGGTAGTGGAGTCCGTCCCAGCGGACGCGCGAGGCGGAGTCGTAGCAGCGCGCGAGCGCGTCCGAGAGCGTCGCGCCCGTCGCGGTGACGCCGAGCACGCGGCCCCCGGCCGTGACGACGGAGCCGTCTTCGGCGCGCGCGGTGCCGGCGTGGAAGATTTGGACGCCTTCGACGCCCGCGGCCTCTTCCAGCCCTTCGATGCGCGCGCCCGTCTCCGGCTGCTCGGGGTAGCCGCGCGCGGCGAGCACGACGCAGGCCGAAGCGTCGTCACTCCACTCGACGTCGACTTCGCCTAAACGGCCGCGCGCGACCGCGTCGAAGATTGAATAAAGGTCGGAGCGCAGGCGGACGAGGATGGCCTGCGTCTCGGGGTCGCCGAAGCGCACGTTGTATTCGAGCACGCGCGGCCCCTCGCCCGTCAACATCAGTCCGACGAAGAGCACGCCGCGGAAGTCCAGCCCGTCGGCCCGCGCGCCTTCGAGCGTCGGCTCGACGATCTCGCGGACGCAGCGCGCGAGCGTCTCCTCGTCCAGAACGTCGGGCGAAGTGATCGCGCCCATGCCGCCCGTGTTCGGGCCGGCGTCGCCCTCGCCGACGCGCTTGTGGTCGCGCGCGGGCGGCATCAGTCTGTAGTCACGCCCGTCCGTCCACAGCAGCAGCGAAGCCTCTCGCCCGGCGAGCGCCTCTTCGATGACGACGCGGCCGGCGGCCTCGTTGCCGACGCGCCCGCCCTCCATCATCTCGACGACCGCACGCTCGGCCTCGGCCCTGTCCTTCGCGACGACGACGCCCTTGCCGGCCGCGAGCCCGTCGGCCTTGACGACTACCGGCGCGTCCGACCCGCCGAACTCGCCGCCGCGCAGGATGCCGAGCGCCTCGGCGGAAGAGTCGGCGACGCGGTAGCGCGCCGTCGGGATGCGGTGGCGCAGCATGAACTCTTTGGCGAAAGCCTTGCTCGACTCCAGGCGCGCGGCCGAGCGCGTCGGCCCCGCGACGTTGAGGCGGCGGCGCGCGAACTCGTCGGCCAGACCTGCCGCGAGCGAAGACTCGCCGCCCGGGATGGTGAGGTCTATGCGCTCGCGCTCGGCGAAGTCCGCGAGGGCTAACACGTCGGTCGCGCCGATGTGGACGCACACCGCGTCTTCGCAGATGCCGGCGTTGCCGGGCGCGCAGAAGATGCGCGGGCGTGGGCCGGCGCTGTTGCGCGCGAGCGTCCGGCAGAGCGCGTGCTCGCGCCCGCCTGAGCCGATGACAAGCACGTTCATGTGCGGGGAAATCTCCGTTCGTTGGCTCTATGATGTCTATGGAGAATGCACGGCGATGCTGTCACGGGGGAGGGGGGCTGTCAAGCGGGCCGGTGAGACTTTCTTTTCGCTCTTGACACATATTCGTGATAAATGTACCGTGCTGAGTCACAGGCGGGTGGGGGACGCCGGGAGTTGGGATTTTCAGCGGCGTCGCCCCGTTCCGATTGACTCCCTCGTAAAAGGTCAGCCGCCCCTGTCGTCCGGTTCTACGCTCGAAGAAGTCCCTCGCAGCAGCAGTTGTTCTTGGCCTTCCGCCTCGCTCGCCCCGCACGCCGCGGCGGAAGTCTTATCACAAGGATGGGCAACAATGTCACAGGTTCAAACTGTCGAGATTTCTCCCGCCGACGCTAAAGGAGAATGGGTCCAGGTGGAGACTGAGTTCGTGGATCGTCCGATCCTCTGCGTCGACTGCGGACAGGAGTTCACCTGGACGGCGGGCGAGCAGCTCTTCTTCCACGACAAGGGGCTGAAGAACGAGCCGAAGCGGTGCAAGCCCTGCAAGCAGGCGAAGAACGAGCGCCTCGCCGCCATCGCCGCCGCGCAGGCCACCGGCGTCCGCCAGCGCATAGAGGTCTCGGTGCAGTGCGCGCAGTGCGGGCAGCAGACGACAGTCCCCTTCTACCCGTCGCAGGGCCGTCCCGTCTTCTGCCGCTCCTGCTTCCTCGGCGGCCGCGACGGCGAAGAGTAGCCGGCCTCGCACGCAGCTACGCCACAGCCCGACACTCCAAACGGCAACGCCCCTCCCCGGTGCGCCCGCTACGGCGCAGAGCCTTGTTCGTAGAACAGTAGACGGTAGGCAGTAGGCAGTAGGCAGTAAGAAAAACAGAGACGGCGCGCCCGGTTATTAAGCCGGGCGCGCCGTTTCGTCTTCCCTACTGCCGTCTGCCTACTGCCTACCGTCTACTGCTCTTCATCCCCCGACGTGTACGGCCGGGCGTTGCTCGGGGTCGTTCTCGACCTGGCGGAGCACCTCGTGTGTGGTGGGCGCGGTGTCGCCCTCGCCGAAGGCGATGTACTTGAGCAGGTACTTCAAGGGGTTGCCCTCGCTCCAACCGAAGTAGACGTGCGGGATCTTCGTCGTCGTGTCGCGCAGGTAGAGGAGGAAGGCGGCGATGGCGTTCGGCACCGCCGGGCTCTCCGTGCGCAGAATCCGGTAGCCGTCCACGTCCACGCCGCGCACCTTCAGCACGCCGGAGAACTCCGACGCGTCGCCAAGCGTGACTTCGAGGAAGAGGACGGGGTCGCGGGTCGGGATGTGGTTGTCGAGCCGCTTCTCGCGCTCCTTGAAGCGGTACTCGGCCGCGTCTCCCGTGTCGCGCCGGTTAGCGACGATGCGGATTTCGCTGTTCTTCTCCTTCAGCTCGTCGATGAACTCCTGCGCCACCGCGTCCAGCTCGACGCTCTCGACGCGCAGCTCGGTCGTGCGCCAGACCCTCGACAGGAACGAGGTGGCGATGATGGTCAGGATGAAGAACGAGGCGATCTTGATGCCCTCGGGCCGCTCGTGGACGTTCTGCGTCGTCGTGTAGAGGAAGACGAGCGCGATGAGCAGGAACGGCACCCAGCGCCGGCCGCCCCGCCAGACCGAGAGCGTGACGGCTATCGCCGCCGAACTCATCAGGACGAGGACGCCGGTGGCGTACGCGCCGCCCTGCTTCTCCACGTCGGCCTCGAAGAGCACCGTGACGGTGAAGGCGACGAGCGTGTAGATGAGGACGAGCGGGCGCTGCGCGAGCGCCCAGTCGGGCGCCATCCCGTAGCGCGGAAGATACCGCGGCACGATGTTCAGGAGGCCCGCCATCGCCGACGCCCCCGCGAACCAGAGGATCGAGATGGTGCTCACGTCGTAGACCGTCCCGAAGATGTCCCCGAAGAAGTGGTAGGCGAGGTACGCGAGCGCGCGGCCGTACGCCTGTCCGCCCTCGTGCGAGCCGGGCGGCGGGGCCGCGAACTCGTGCGCGGGGATGAGCGTCGAGGTGACGATGCTGCTCGTCATCAGCATCACGCTCATGATGAGCGCGGCCGTGAGCAGCAGCTTCTTCGTGTTGCGGATGCGCCCCTGCGGGTTCTCGTGCGAGTCGCCCTTGTCGCCCTGCACGAGGGGCATCACGGCCACGCCCGTCTCGAAGCCGGAGAGGCCGAGCGCCAGCTTCGGGAAGAGCAGGAGCGCGATGCCGACCACCACGAGGAGGCGGCCGTTGACCTGTATCCCCTCCACGTTCGCGTGGAGCACGGCCTGGTACCAGCGCGGCAGCGCCTCCGGGTGGATGAAGAAGAGCTCGTAGAGCCCGCGCCCGACCACCACGACGTTGAGGAGCAGGTAGAGGCCGACCAGCACGACGGCCAGCCCGATGGCCTCCTTGAACCCTTTGAGGAAGACGGCCCCGAGCAGCGCGACGAGGACGAGCGTGACGGCGATGCGGTGCGAGAGGAAGGGCGCGTAGGCCTGGACGAACGGGTTCTCGATGACGTGCGCGGTGGCGTCGGCGGCCGAGAGTGTGATGGTGATGACGAAGTCGGTCGCGACGAAGCCGAGGAGGACGAGGACGAAGAGCTTCCCCTTCCAGCGCGCGAGCAGGTGTTCGAGCATCGAGATGGAGCCCTCGCCGTGCGGCGACTCCTGCGCGACGCGGTTGTAGATGGGGAGCGCGCCGAAGAGCGTGAGCAGGACGAGGATGAGCGTGGCGATGGGCGAGAGGGCGCCGGCCGCGAGGAAGGCGATGCCGGGCTGGTAGCCGAGCGTCGAGAAGTAGTCGACGCCCGTCAGGCACATGACCATCCACCAGGGGTGCTGGTGGTGCTGCCCTTCCCTCTCGTGCGGCCCCTCGATCTCCTGGAGCCGGCCCTTGAGGAGCCAGCGCTTGAGCGCCCCGGGCTGCCTCTTCTTCTCGCCCTGCCGGATTGCCGTCTCGGCCATCTACCCCTCCCCACCGCGCCCGCGCGCGAACGCGCGGGGCTTCCCCTCGGACGCCCCGTCTGTACCCTCACGATACGATTCGGGCTGTGCGCAAGTCCTGATTTGTACCAAACCCTCCCGCGCCTGACAACTCCAAATCGAGTCTGTCAAACGGCGTGCCCGTGGGGCAGTAGGCAGTAGGCAGACGGCAGTAGGCAGTTAATACCGACTTGCGAATTGAGATAAGGCCGGCTCTTCGCCGGGAGCGCGGGCATCCCTGCCCGCCAGCGTGCGTCAGCACGCTGACCGTCTCCCTCTTTACCTCGACGTTGAGACATTAAGCTTCTCAGCTTTCGCGCTGCGCGCTCATGCGGGCTGTAGGGTGTCCCGCGCTCCCGGCGTGAAGGGGCCTTAGTTCAATTCGCAAGTCCGTATAACCGACCCCGAAGGGGCCGCACCTGATACCAACTAGCACTCACCTCTGACCTATGTTAAAGTCTGGAATCGACAAGCCTTTGGCAGTGTTCTGAAGGGTGCAAGTTACAAGAGGCCGAGCACCTTTCTTCCAGCCTCCGATATCAACGAAAAGCTAAGAGCGCCGACACGCATCTTCGCCGAGCGGGCAACTGGCCGTATGACTTCTCGCTTGCATCAGGGTGACGCGGAGCGGGGCGAACGCACGCCTAAAAGCGGGAACTCGTCCGCCGTCACGCACATCTCGGAGGCGCGCCGCGCGGCCGCGCTCCCGCTCGAACAGCAGCTCGCGGAGACGCAGGAGCTGCTCGACCGCGGCCTGCCCTCGACGGCCGAGGCGAGGCTGCGGCAGCTCATCTCGCATGCGAAGCGCGAGCCTTCCGTCCTCGCCCGCGCGCGCCACCTCCACTCGACCGCCCTGCAGGCGCTCGGGCGCAACCGCGACTCGCTCGAAGCCGTCGAGACGTACGAGCCGGCCGACTCCGGCGAGGGGCTCGACCCGGAGACCTTCTCGCAGGTGCGCGTCCAGCTCGCGCTCTCTTACAACTACACGGGCGACGCGCCGAAGGCCATCGCCATCCTGCAGGCGGAGCTGCGCGCGGCCACCGAGCAGAGCGGCTCGGACGCGCGGCTGGGGAACATCTACAACGCCAAGGCGCGCGTCTACCGACACATCAGCGAGTACGGCATCGCGCGCGACCACAGCAACCGTGCGCTCGAACACTACCGGCGCGCGGGCGAGTGGCGCGGCATGGCCGAGGGCTACTTCGGCTTAGGGATGGCCGACGCGCACGAGGGGCACTGGGAGAAGACCTTAGAGAACTTCGAGCAGGCCGTCCAGCTCATCGGCGACCGCCCGGCCCCCTTCATGCTCGGGAAGATTTACAGCAACATGGCGGCGGCCTACTGGTGGCTCCAGCGCCCGCACGAGGGCATCCGCGCGCTGGAGAAGGCCATCGCCTACAACGAGCGCACCGAGCACAAGGACAACGCCGCCAACGCCTTCAACAACCTCGGCATCAACCTCATCCTCATCGGCGAGTGGGATCGCGCGCAGGCCGCCTTCAAGCGCTCGCTCGAACTCGTCCTGGAGATGGACGAGCACCACGGCCAGGCCGCCATCGTCTACGACTCGCTCGGCGAGCTGCGGATGCTGCGCGGCGACCTCATTGAAGCGCGCGAGTACCTGGAGAAGGCCGTCGCCAGCGGCGTGACGAGCGGCAAGAAGTGGTACCTGTCGCAGACGATGCGGACGCAGACGCGCTGCTACATCCTGCTCGGCCTTCTGGACGAGGCGCTCGACGTGGGGGCGCGCGTGCTGGAGCTGGCCGAGTCCATCGGCGACCACCGCGGCATCTCCGACGCGTGCATCCTGCTCGCGGAGGCGCGCCTGCGGCGGGGCGAGACCGAGGAGTCCGCCCAGATGCTCGCGCGCGTCGCGGAAGAGGCCGACAAGACGAACGACCTCGCCATCACCGGCGAGTCGCAGCGCGTGCAGGGGCTGCTCGCCCTCGCGCGCGAAGACGCGACGCTCGCCCTGCACCACTTCGGCCGCTGCCTCTCCATCTCGGAGATGCTCGGCGACCGCTACCGCACGGCCCGCGCGCATCACCTCCTGGGGCGCGCCTACGCGGCGGCCGCGCAGCCCGAGCGCGCGCAAGAGCATTTGGGCCTGGCCGTCCACACCTTCGGCGAGCTGGGTGCGAAGTTCGACCTGAGGCTGGCGGAGGAGGCGGTCGAAGAGCTGGAGAGCCGCGCGCCCGAGGAGCAGCAGGCCGAGCCGCCCGCGCCGGCGCAGCTCCTCACCCTGCGGCTGGCCGAGGCCGTCGCCTCGCGCGAGCTGCTGCTGCGCGAGCTGGCCGCGGTCATCCACCAGGAGACGCGCGCCGCGCGCATCCTCGTCGCGGAGCAGGGCGAGGACGGGCACACGAAGGTCGTCGTGGCGCACGGCTACGACGTGGCGGAGTCGGCGCGCGCGGCCGCCGCGCTCGACCGCACGACGAGCGACGAAGAGCGCGAGCTGTATGCCGCCTCGCAGGACGCGCGCCTCTTCGCGCTGCGCCCTTCGAGCGCGCCGAAGGCGACGCTGCTCGTCGCCCCGCTCGCGCTCTCGCAGCTCCCGGGCGGCGCGCCGTTCGAGCCGCTTTTGAAGGTCGTCGAGCTGGGGATGGACGTCTGCGCCCTGCGCGCGCGGGCGCGGACGGGCGGGGGGACGCAGGCGCACGACTCGACGGCGGGCGCGTCCCTGATGCCGGGCTTCATCCATTCGAGCCCCGCGATGACGCGCCTCGTCGAAGAGGTGCACAAGATTCGCTCGTCGGACGTGACGGTCTTGACGACGGGCGAGTCGGGGACGGGCAAGGAGCTGGTGGCGCGCGCCATCCACGCGCTCTCTTCGCGCCGCGGCAAGGTCTTCATCCCGTTCAACTGCACGGCGGTGCCGAAGGAGCTGTCGGAAGGCTACCTCTTCGGCTACAGGCGCGGGGCGTTCACCGGCGCGGTCGCGGACTCGGCCGGCGTCATACGCTCGGCCGCGGGGGGCACGCTCTTCCTCGACGAAGTCGGCGACCTGCCCCTGGACGTGCAGCCGAAGCTCCTGCGCTTCCTGCAGGAGGGTGAGATTCAGCCGCTCGGCGAGCAGCGCCCGCAGAAGGTGGACGTGCGCATCCTCGCGGCGACGAACACAGACCTCGAAGCGATGGTGGCCGACGGGCGCTTCCGCGAAGACCTCTACTACCGGCTGAACGTGATCCGCCTGAGGGTTCCGCCCCTGCGCGAGCGGCGCAGCGAGATTCCGACCATCGTCAGCTACTACATCAACCACTACTCGGACAAGTTCGGCCGGCGCGACATACAGATCACGCCGCAGACCTTAGACCTCCTGATGGTCTGCGACTGGCCGGGCAACGTCCGCCAGCTCACCAACGAGATACAGCGCATCATCGCGCGCGCCGAGGACGGGACGGTCATCACGCCCGACCACCTCTCGCCCGAGTTGCGCCGCATCGGCACGCCCGCGTCGGCCCCGAACAACCTGATGACGCACGCCACGGGACTCGCGGCCACGGCCGCCACGCAGGCCATCTCGCAAGGGTTGACCCTGGCCGACGCGATGGCCGAGCTGGAGCGGCGCATGATCGCCGAAGCCCTGCGCAAGCACAACGGCAACATCTCGCGCGCCGCGCGCGAGCTGGGCCTCACGCGCCGCGGCCTCTACCTCAAACTCGGCCGCCACGACCTCAGCGCCACCGGCTGAAGAGTCAAACACCCTTACGCTAACCCTTAAAGTAATTCGAAGCGCGTGCGTCAGACGCCGCGGAGCGGCGTCTGAATGTAGCCCGGCCTTTCAAGGCCGGGAACAATGTCAATAACAAGACGCCGCGTCGCGTCAGCGACGCCTGAGCCGACGCAGCCTTGCAGTACCCCGAAGCCGCCGGGAGGTACTCCGACGGTCTTTGGAGACACCCAAACGGTCTTTGAAGGTACTCCGAAGCCTTTGGGAAGTACCCTGAAGGTCTTTAGAGGTACTCAAACGGTCTTCGAAGGTACTCCGAAGGTCTGTGGAGGTACTCGGAAGGTCTGTGGGGGTACTCCGAAGGTGCTTTGGGGTACTCCGAAGTCTCTGCGGAGTACCTACACGTCGTCGCAGGGTACTCCGAAGGCGCGTGTGGGTACTCACGGGTCGCAAGGCTTTAGTCCGGAGCCGCTCGGGCGTTCCGACAAAAGACTTGAATTCTCTGCGGGAAAACATATACTGACCTGCGTCCGCCTCGCGCCCCCGTTCACCTCATCGAAGACTTCACGTTCGGAGGAAAACATTTCATGGCGAGACTCAAACGCAGTTCCGCCGTCCTGGAGACGGCACGGCAACGTCTGTCCGGCCTCAAGAACATCACGCCCAAACCCAACTTCGGCCCCACCCTCAACCTCGAACAGTACGAGCAGGAGATCGACGCCTGCGAACAGACCCTCAACCAGTACAACGACACCATCGCGCTCCTCGACCGGCTCGCCAACGACCTCGAAGCGGCCGAGGAGCAACTGCGCGAAAAGAACCAGCGGATGCTCTCCGCCACACGCGCCTACTACGGCCCCGACAGCAACGAATACGAGACCGTCGGCGGCGTCCGCACCAGCGACCGCAAACCCCCTTCCCGCAAAAAACCCAAAACCGACTGACCGCCACGGCGCGTTAGCGAAACAGACGGGCCGCCGAACCTCAAACGTTCGGCGGCCCGCCCGTCCTTCAACGCACGCCCCTGTATGGCCCCTCCACCTGACAGAGAGGCACAGACCCAGATTCCGGAAAGAGGTCGCATAACTTTGCGAGGCGACTCACACGCCGCGCTTAATAAAATCTCAAAATATTTTTCAAAAAGGGGAGGCAGGGGTTGGTACTACTGTAAACTCTGCGAACAGAAAGCACCCTAGCCGGGCGGCTCTCACCCGCCCCTTCGCTCATTCCGTCGGGCAAAGGGATTCAGTTGGGCAGAGCCGAAGTTCGGTGCCTCTCTTCAGAACGAGACCCGCACAGCGCAGATCAACGAAGCCCTCTGCAAAATCCTCTGCCACAACATCTGCTGTCTTATCCAGTCTATGTACGAGTTGAACTTGAGCCCGAAGTTCTGGAAAGAGGTTGCGTAAGAGAGCAGCTTGCGGGAACGAAAAGGGGGACGTAGCTAACTGGCTACGTCCCCCTTTTCGCACGGCATGGTGCACCGTATGGGTGCCGCCGACATTGTATCGTGTACGAGTTACTTTTTTTTTAAAATGGTAAGCCGACTTACCGTATGTATAGAGCTTGTCCAGAATGGCGAGAATCCCGCTGATAAGGGCGACGGCTTTGAACGGGTCAATATCCATAACGCGCTCCTAAGAGTCACTAAGTGCTGACTCTCTTACCGCAGGCAAGTTTTAGGCAACAGTTCTAATCTTTGGGCAAGGGGCTATTTTTAGGCAAAGCCAGGGGGCGGGATGTTGCCCAAAAATTCTGGAACGCCTCTCTCATTAGACGTTTGCCGCTGACAAGTCGGATTTGTGGACTCTGAGGGAGGAGTGCGATGGACATTGACCCTGTAAAAGCCGTCGCCCTGATAAGCGGCATTCTCGCCATCCTAGACAAGCTCTATACTTATGGTCAGGCGGCGTATTTAAAAAAAACTCATCGGCGAGAACGGATATTAAAAAAAACCTTTTCGGCGAGAACAACGCATATGATTACGGCTACAGTGGGGTAGCAGGATAGAGACCTTATTTGCAAAACATTGAAGCCCCGTCAGTTACGGCGGGGCTTTCGTGTGTCCGTCCTCTGGCCTTACGCTACCTCTTTCCAGAACTTCGGCTTAAGGTTCAGTTCGTACATGGACTGAATCAGGCAGCAGATGTTGTGACAAAGCACCTTGCACAATTCTTCGTTGATCTGCGCGGTGCGCGTCTTACTACGGAGCGTGTTGCCGAACTTCGATTTAATCATGTGAAAGGTGCTCTCCAGGAAGTGTCGGACAGCAAACGGGACTTTGATGAGTTTTATAATCGGGCCTGCGCCTCTGCTTATACCGACTTGCAGATTAAAATAAGGCCGCTTAAAGCTGGGAGCGCGGGCATCCCTGCCCGCCAGCGTGCGCCAGCACGCTGACCGTCTCACTCCTTAACTCGACGTTGAGGTATCAAGTCTCCCTGCTTTCGCGCTGACGCGCTCATGCGGGCAGGGATGCCCGCGCTCCCAGCGAGAAAGGGCCTCATTCCATCTCGCAAGTCGGTATTACTAGCAGCGGCTTCCGCTCGTTCTGGATGTGGATACGGGCGAGCGCAAGAAACAAGAGGAGTAAGGGCGGGTCGACAGGCTTTAACGGGGCGGCACAGCCGAAGCCATGCCGCTCCGTCTTTTTAGGAGTGCTTCGGCTTGGCTGGCAGCTTGGCGGGAAGGTCTCTCCGATCATCAACTAACACGTCCATGTAGACGCCCGCCAGCCGCGCGTATTCCAGGAGCGTTAGCAAAGACGGCTCGCGCTTGTCCGTCTCGTATTCGGAGATTTGGCTGGCGACTATGCCGTCAACCCCTAGACGCCTCACCATCCCCGTCTGAGACAGGCCGAGTGCGTCACGGATGGCCCGGAGCTTTTCGCCCAGACGCTCCGGCTTCGGGCGCGGCTTCCGGCCCATCAGGAGACGCCTCCCGACGGGCGAAGGCGCACATGGGCCTTGCCACTACTAGCAAATACTAGTAGACTGTCTCTGCGTGAACCGTTCGCCGTCCCTCTGAACCTCTCGCGTTCAACGGCGATGCTCATCTCTCCGAGATTGAGGGTGAGCAGGTTTCCGCATCCGACCCGTTGCCTTATCAAAGACTGAGCGCGAAGGAGATTAACACATGAGCATTCTTGTCGCTTAACGCTGGCACGTCTCTGGGCAGGACTGTGCCGCGCCCCGGCGATCCACGCCGGGGGGAGGGGCCGCGTACGTCTCCTACTTGGCGTGCGCGGCCCCTCTGACTTTTTGGGCAGGCCGCTAACTTTTTGGGCAAGGGGCTATTTTTAGGCAAAGCCCGCCCCCTGGGGCTCTGTGAGCGTTGCGGGCATGAATGGCCGCCGAAAGGAGAAGGCGAGCCGAAGTTCTGCCCGAAGTGCAAAAGCCCCTACTGGAATAAGCCGCGCAAGCCGTTGAAGCCTTCGGCCGAGACGTGATAGCGTGGAAGGGACGGAGGGTGCGGGAGTCGAACCCCCGGCTGCGGTAACAGCCGTCCCTCGGGATCGGAAGCCCTTTAACAGCCCGGCTGCGGGACACCCTCCGTATTAAACACACTACTCCCTAAAGCGCGACTGGATGACGCGCCGAATACAGATACACGTCTAGCGGGCAGACGAATAATTATTGAGTTGTCAGTGGGTTTTTGTTAGTATGTGGGCCGCTTAGTTCGTTTCCTCCTTATCCTAGTTGTAGGGAGGCGGGGCCACCGTTGCCGCGGTGGCCTCAACTATTTATGACGCCTTCGCCTCCGCCGTCCATTTAAGGTGCTTATATAGCGCCCGTCGCGGGCCTGCGCCTTCTGCGATCTGTTGTATCCAGCCTTCGTCCACCAACTTCTTTAACGTCACCCTTAAAGAATCCATCTTTACCTTTCCGGCGAACGACTCTGGATACTTCTCTTCCAGCATCTCTTTTAGTTGAACAGTCATAAAAGGGTCTGGAAGTTGGTCTAATATTTCCCGCGTTGCGGCGAGTATGCCTCTAGCCTTCTGTTGGGCCTCTGCATTGTTAACCGGCGCGGGGCGTGGCTGAGGGCCGGGAGTAGAGTTCTGCGAAACCTTCCGAAACATTGCAGGACTCTTTGAGCGGGCTTTTTGTATCTCTTTAAGTACGCCGTCGTCCTCTAACTCTCTCAGAGCCTTAGTTACGACTGTGGCATCAAGAAAGGTCAAATCAGGGTGTAACTGTCTGACTTTTGCCATTACCACGGGCTGAGATATGAATTCTTCCTCCATCAAAGCGACCGTATTTTTTATTCTTTGAGTTTTAGAGAGGAGTTTACCGCTTTCATCATACGCGAGAGAGAAAGGGGCAGCGCTGCGGGAATCATTGCCATTCAGTAAGGCCCACGCACGGTTAAGAGCTTCGATGTCAGCACGGTATTCAGCTTCGTTTTCCTCTAGGAGAAGCTGGATTTCGTCTAGGCGCTCTTTATACCTAGATTCAGCCTTCACCTTTGCCTGCTGAAATTTCTCTTGATCCATGCCGGCCGAATCATACTCTGTTAGCCGGCGGGAAGGCAAGAGTTTTAATCGTTTCCGCCGGCAAATTCGCCGGCGGGTATCGTCGTTTGTAACGATACCCGCCGGCGAACCCCTGACGGCCCATAAGTTTAGACCTTGTTATATATCGGGATAGAGATATATCGTTTTCAGCTCAAAAATTCCTCTTGGTACGCCGTTTCACTATTGACACAAAGTATGAATGGGCGTATATAGCAGGATTAAGGGGGCATGGGGCCTGCCGTTCCCGCGTTACCTAGCTCGGCGTAAGGAAGTGGGCTATTTAACGGAGGATGACTACAATGTACAGATGCCCAGAATGTAACAAGCTTGCGTATCAGCTTTTTGAGACGGCTGTCGGTTGGGCCTGCCCTCCGTGCGCGAAGGCCATAGCAGCGGCGCGAGCACTTGAGGCGCAGCCGGGACTAAGCCCGGAGGCACAAGGCTTCCTCAACTTTGTAGTTGGCGCGGCTCTATTCGTGGGCACGATCAAACTGCTGGACAAGCTTTCCTGATCGGCACACAAGTCACAATCGAATAGCGGGAGCGGCGCAAAGGTTCACAGCCGATGCGCCGCTCCCGTTTTATGCCTCAGACGATTCTGCCTAATAATTCCCGCTCCTGCCCAATAATTCGCCCCTCAGAAGGAATTATTAGGCAAAGCCTCGCCCCCTGTATACCTGGGTAACAGTGGATACTTGGTAGTCAGGTGGGATTTGTTCACTTTTCTTAGGAAATTTAAAGAATACAAGATTTGTGGCAAATATTGGATACGAGGTATCCAGAAAGGGGGTGGGAGAGGGGGTTCAGAGGAGGTTGCGAGGGGTGGGCGTAAGTTGTTTGAAAACTTAGGGTTAGTCCCCTTCCTTCGGGGCGTGCCGGAAACCCTTCTGGTGGCACGTTGATTGAACTAGGGAGGGCCAGATCGTTGACAGGTTTCGTAGAGTGAAGCGGCCTTGAACTCATCGTTCGGCTCTCACGGCCGGACGCGAAACCTGCCAACGATCCCGAAGTTCTTTTACTGAAGGGCGGCTCCAGTTCCCCAAAACATCACGCCTCCCGGCGTGCCGGAGCCGAAAGGGACAGACAAAATGTTACGCCGATTCACAGCTTCCACGATTCTCCTGGCACTCTTCAGCGCCTATCTCACTCCGCTCGCGGCCAACGCGGCCAACGCGGCGGCGCCGAAGAAGAACGCCAAGCAGTCGTCCAAGCTTGCCCCCGAGTTCGAAACCGCCGGCCCCGCCGGCGACCTCGTTCGCGTCATCATCCAGACCAAGGGCCGTCCGTCGGCGGCTCAAGAGAACGCCATCTCCTCCAAGGGCGGCCAGAAGGGGCGCGCCTTCGAATCCATCGACGCCATGACGGCGCTCGTCCCCCGCAACCAGCTCGCCTCCCTCGCCGCGCGCGAAGACGTCTCCTACGTCTCTCCCGACCGCCTCGTCTCGGCCGCGATGGCCGTCACGCGCGAGGCCACCGGCGCCGCCATCGCGCAGGCCGGCACCCAGGGCGCCGCGGGCGTCACCGGCAAGGGCGTCGGCATCGCCTTCGTCGACAGCGGCATCAGCACCTCGCACCCCGACTTCCAGAAGAACGGCAAGTCGCGCGTCGCGGCGGCCGTGGACTTCACCGGCAACGGCAAGGCGGTCAAGGCCAAGGGCATCATGATCTCGGACGGCTGGCTGATGGGCGACGGCTGGCTGATGGGCGACGGCGCCGCCTCCGACCGCGAAGGTCACGGCACGGGCGTCGCGGGCGTGGCCGCCGGCAACGGCGCCGCCTCGAAGGGCTACAACCAGAGCTTCGTCGGCATCGCCCCCGAGGCCAGCCTCATCGACCTCAAGGTGCTCGACGACAACGGCGTCGGCACGACCAGCGCGGTCATCGGCGCCATCAACTGGGCCATCACCAACCAGAAGCGCTTCAACATCCGCGTCCTGAACCTCTCCCTGGGCGCCCCCGTCCGCGAGTCTTACCACACCGACCCGCTCTGCAAGGCGGTCGAGCGCGCGGTGCTCGCGGGCATCGTCGTCGTGGCCGCCGCCGGCAACGACGGCCGCACCGACGAGATCGTCGCCAACAACGCGGACGGCTCGCCCATCTACCGCCAGGCCTTCGGCACCATCCACAGCCCCGGCAACAGCCCCTACGCCATCACGGTCGGCGCCTCCGACACGCGCGGCACCGCCCGCCGCTCCGACGACCGCATGGCCCAGTTCTCTTCGAAGGGGCCGACGGCCGTCGACCACCTCGGCAAGCCCGACCTGGTCGCCCCCGGCCGCGGCATCGTCGCCGCGATGTCGCAGGAGAACCCTTACACGGCCGCGCAGCGCCCCGACCGCGTCGCGGTTCCCACGGGCGCCGGCGCGCTCCAGAACGTCTACTACACGTACTACGGCACCTCCTTCTCGGCGCCGGTCGTCAGCGGCACGGTGGCCCTGATGCTCGAAGCCAACAAGTCGCTCACGCCCGAGCTGGTGAAGGCTTCGCTGCTGCGGACGGCCAACGCCCTGCCCGACTCGCTCTTCGCCTCGAAGACGGCCAACGTGCTGACGCAGGGCGCGGGGCAGGTCAACGCGGCGGCGGCGGTCGAGCTGGCCCGCGCCTTCGTCCCGAACGCCGACAAGCTGAAGGCCGGCGACAAGGTGCTCCGCCCGAACGTCTCGGTCGGCGGCACGTTCCGCATCGGCGGCGAGACGGTCTCGACCACCGACCGCGTGCGCTACGCCAACGGCGTCCTCTTCACACAGCAGCCCGTCCTCGTCAACGGCATCATGATCTCGGACGGCATCATGATCTCGGACGGCTGGCTGATGGGCGACGGCTGGCTCATGGGCGACGGCATCATGATCAGCGACGGCCGCCTGATGAGTGACGGCTGGTTGATGGGCGACGGCATCATGATTTCGGACGGCATCATGATCTCGGACGGCATCATGATTAGTGACGGCATCATGATTAGCGACGGCATCGTCAACGGCAACGGCTGGCTGATGGGCGACGGCATCATGATCAGCGACGGCATCATGATTTCGGACGGCATCATGATCTCGGACGGCTGGCTGATGGGCGACGGCTGGCTCATGGGCGACGGCATGCTGCTGGACAACGCGAAGAGCCTGTAAGGTTGGGGTAGGTGAGAAGGGCGAGGGGGCGACTCTGTAACAGAGTCGCCCCCTCGCCCTTTGTGTCGAGAGCCGGCCCGCGGGCTACTGCCCGAAGCGCTGTCGGTACTCGGTCGAGGTGATGAAGGCCTTGACCATCTCGGCGGCGATGTAGTCGCCGTTGAACTGGTTGAGCTTCGAGAGCCAGAAGTTGTAGCCCGTGAAGTCCGCGTCCGGCGTGTCGTCCGGGTTCCTTCTCAGGTAGCCGAAGTACTGCATCAGGACGAAGGCGCGGTTCTTCTCCGCGGCGACGAGGTCTGCGTCCTCCGCGACCTTGCGCAGCACACTCGCGCGCCCCGCGTCCGTGTTGTTCGCCGTCAGCTCGTTGATGAGGTTCTGGCGCTCGTTCGCGTCGAGCACGCCGCCCGCGTTCGTGTTCAGCGTGTCCACGAACTGCGTCGGCGAGAGCGTACGCGGGTAGCGCGCGAGGAACTCGGCGCGCTGGACGAACTTCAGCGCGAACGCCTGCTTGTTCGCCTCGAGCTGCGCCTCCCAGTTCCCTACGCCGACGACCACGTTGCGCCCGATCTCCTGCGTGTCGGGGAAGAACTGCTGGAAGCGCACGGGCACGGGCGTCCCCGCAATGTTCCCGTAGGCGGACTTGTAGAGCCTGTAGACGAGGTAGCCGGTCTGCTGGAACTCGATGGAGAGGAAGAACGCTGCCGAAACGTTAATCCGCTTCACCTCGCGGCACTGTGCGTTAGAGCCGCAGGACTCGATCTCGTTCGTCCAGAAGTTGAGGCCCGACTGGTCGGGCTCGCGCGAGAGGAAGTCTCGGTAGTGCTGCGCGACGAAGAACTGCGAGTTGTCGGAGAGGTTCTGGCCCGCCAGCACGCCGTTCGGCAGGTCAACTGTCAGGCCGCCCGCGACGTAGGCCACCTGCCCGGCCGAGGAGACGGCGCGGACGCTGTACTCGCCCGGCGGCGTCAGGATGCTCGGCGCGATGTCGAAGCTGATGACGGGGATGCCGAAGCCATTAATCTGCTGCACGTTCGAGACGGAGATGTAGGGCGAGTTGATGCTGACGGTGACGCCGGTCACAGTCCCGGCGGGCGCGGCGTTCATGTTGTCGCCCGCGACGAAGATGGTCTGCGGCTGTCCCGGCACGATGGGGACGGCCACGGTCGAGAGCTGGAAGTTCGTGCCGATGAACCTCGGGTTGATGGCGGGCACCGCGCCCGTCACCCCGACGTTGAGCGCCGCGGTCGTCTCCGCGCCGACCGTCACCGTCCCGGCCTCCGTCGTCACGAAGGGCGGCTGCTGGTTGAGCGTGCCCGAAGGGTAGCCGCCGCCGTTCGAACCTATCTGCCCGACCGCGACCGGCTCGTCCAGCGGCTCGACGACGACGCGGTACTGACCCGGGGGCAGGCTGTCGATGCGGTAGTTGCCGGCCGCGTTGACGACGTTGCCGCCCAGGAGGCGTCCCGTCGCCACGTCCTCGGCAAAGACGTGCGCGCCGAAGGCGGCCGCGCCCGTCGTCGAGTTGTAGCCGACGCGGCCCGCGATGCTCCCGAGCCCGGTGCGCGGGCCGTAGACGGCGCGGATGCCCGCCACGTCGTCGGCCGCGAGCGTGCGCGTCGTGAAGTTCGGAAGGTTGTAGATGCCGTTCACGCCCTGCCGCGGCTGCATCGAGGCGGCGACGACGCCCGAGTGTTCGAGCCCGAGCATGTGGCCGATCTCGTGGACGAAGGTCGATTCGAGGTCGTAGCTGTCGGTCGTCCCGTCGGTCGAGAAGAAGCTCGCGACCTGGTTGCCGAAGGCGTCGAAGCGCGTCACGAGCGGGTTGATGGCGAGGTCGGCCTCGGTGATGTTGCCCGACGCGTCGAAGGTGACGCGCGCCCGCCCCGGCTGGACGCCGGTCGAGAAGAGCGCGCGGTTCGTGCCCGTGTCGGCGATGGTGATGAGGCTCACGCCGTCGGCGACCGCGTCCTGCGCGTTGCTGGTCGTGACGTTGAACTGGATGTTGGAGGCCAAGGCCCAGCGGCTCAGCGCGCGGCGCGCCGCGAAGACGACCTGCGCGCCCGTGGCGCGGACGTAGGACGGCGGCGAGTTGAGCGAGGTCGAGAGCGCGACCGTGATGGTCGTCGTCGGCCAGTGGAGCTGCGTCGTCGCGGAAGTGTTCGTGTACTGCAAGGTGTACGCGCGCGGCCGGGCGGCCGGCGCGAGCACGAGTGCGGTCAGGACGAGTAGAGCGAGAAACAGGCGCATGAAATAAACCCCTTGTCGGCTAGGACAGAACGGATCGGGGAACGGCCCGGCGGGGAGAAAGACGCTTCGTAGGTGGGGACGAAGGCCGCACGCGCGCGGCTCAAGGATGATAGCAAGGCGAGCGCCGCGACTTCAAACAGTTTTTTTTTAAGGCAGTAGGCAGTAGGCAGATGGCAGTAGGCAGTTAAAGCGAGACCTCTTTAATTGCCTACTGCCTACTTCTTTACTTTCTCGGGCGGCGCCGGGGGCGGCGGGGGGCGGGGGAGCCGTAGGTCGTCGTGGCGGCGGCCGCGGCCGTGCCGGTCACGCCGTCGGCGATGGCGGCCGCGTCGTCGGGCGTCGCGGGCGCGAGGGCCGACGCGGGCTGCTGCGCGCCGTGCAGGTCGGAGAAGGCGACCACGAGCAGCAGGGCGGCGACGCCGAGCGTCGCGATGAGGTAGAGCAGCGCCACCTGTTCGAGCGCCAGCAGGACGATGATGATGATGACCGCGGCGGCGCTCAGCAGCAGCGAGTTGCGGCGCCTACGCTTCCGCACGCCCTCGGACGCCGCGCGGCTGTAGTTTCGACTCATGACAGACTCTCCCGAAAAATTAGTGCCCCGACGAAACCGATAATCTACCACACGCGGGCGCGGGGCGGCCAACGGCGGCGGCGGCGCAGACGAAAGGGGGGCGGCCGCGAGAGACGGCCGTCCCCCTTCGCAGAAAGGTCGCGCGGCGCGACTCAGTAGATGACCCTGAGCGGCAGGCCCGTCGCGAGCGAGGTCACCGAGTTGGCCGCCCCGCCCAGGAAGAAGTTGCGGAAGATGTTGCGGGGGCTGCCCGAGTTGTCGGGCACGTCCACGATGTCGTAGGCCTGGAGCTCGATGTCCTTGACCTTCTCCTTCTGGATGTCCTTGAAGTTGATGACCATCTTGTCCGGCTCGGCCTGCCCCTTCTTCCGTCGCCAGATGATGATGGCCTCGGACTTCGCGTCCTTGACGAGTCCGCCCACCATCGCGATGGCCTGCTTGAGCTGCATGTTGTTCTTCAGGTAGAGGCTCATCGGCTGGCGCACCGAGCCGGTGATGTAGACCGGCAGCGCCTCCTGCACGATGACGATGTCGCCGGGGCGGACGACCGGGTTGGCCTCGGGCTTGCCGTCCTTGAGCGCGAGCAGGCTGTAGATGTCGTAACCGACCTGCGTCGGGTCGGCCGGCTTGAAGGTGTCGGCCGGCACGGCCGCGAGGTCTTCGGCGTCCGGGCACATGATCGCCTCGGTGTGGAAAATCTGGATGTCGCCGCCGGCCGCGTCGGTCACGCCGCCGCTGGAGGCGAGCACGTCGAGCAGCTTCACCTTGCGCATCATCTGGACGCGCTGCGGCGAGCGCACCGCGCCGAAGACGATGGCCGGGGGCCGGCTCTTGGCCTCGGTCAGGCGGAGGTTGACCTGCGGCTTGTTGAGGTACTTGGCGAGCGCCTTGACGATGTCGGTCTTGATCTCGCGGTCGGTGCGGCACTGCGCGCGGATGGGCTGCTCGATGAACGGGATGGCGATGTTGCCCTCGTCGTCCACGACCAGCGGGCCGTTGAACTGCGTCTCGTTGTAGACGCGCAGCTCCAGCACGTCGCCCGGGCCGAGCACGTACTTCTTGACGCCCATCCCGTCGAGCGAGGCCGAGGCCGAAGACGTGTTGACGACCGCGCCCTGCGAGGCGGAGCCGCCGTCCTGCGCGAAGGCGGAGGCGGCGCAGCCGCAGACGGCGAGCGCGAGAAGAGCGGCGATTTTAATTCTCATAGCGAAACCTTCCTGTGGCAGTGGGGCTCGGGGAGCGGTCGCCCTTCAGTCGAAAACGCGAATGCCTGATGCCCTCGGACGAATACTTCTAGATGCCGCGGCACGCGCGGCGGCTGCCCCTTGAAAACTTATTCGCCGCGGCCGGGCGCGCGGCCGCCGTGACTGTCGCGGTGGTGGCGACGGTGGTGGCGGCGGTGCGCACCGCGGGCCGGGACGGTGCCCGGCACTGCGAACCCCCTGAAAAGGAGATTGCAATTGTCGCACAAGAGGTTATAAACGCCAATCATCCGCAGCAGCAGGGGCGTGTCCGTGTAGCCCCGGCGCACGCGCGAACTGTGGCACTTGGGGCAGTGTTGTGAGATCAATCGGACACCTCGCCCTCGTCGCGGGGGACGACGCGGCGCGCGCCCGCGCCGTCGTCGTCCAGCCCGCGGCTCAACTCCTCGGCCATCTCGGCCGTGCGCATCCGCGCGCGCAGCATCTCGATCTCGCGCTGGATGCGGTTGGCGGCCTCGTCGCGGGCGTCCTCGCTCATGTCGGCGCGCGAGAGGTAGAAGAGCGCGTCGCGGTAGCGCGCCACGGCGCGTGAGTACTTGCCGCGGAAGGCCGCGCGCTCGGCCATCTCGACCCACTGCCCGACCTTCACCGACGCGATGAAGTTCTTCAGCGCGGTCGAAGAATCCACGAACTCGCGCTCGCCCGGGTAGGCGCGCAAAGCCTCGGCCACGACTTCGAGCGCGCGCTGCGCCGTCTCGATCCTGTCGGAGTGGCGCACACGCCTCTGCGCCTCGTGCGTGAGCCGCGTGGCCTCGCCGCGCGCCCAGGCGAGGAAGTGTTTGCGCTGGTAGGCGCGCACGCGCTCCTGGCCCGAGCGGAGGGCCGCGCGCATCTCGGCCGCCCCGCCCGGCGCGCGCAGGGCCTCGTCGGTGTTAGCCAGGTACTGCTCGCAGAGCTTGTACGCTTCGAGGTGCGACTCGGGCGGCGTCGAAGGCGTGTCGAGTTCCGAGAGCCTCTGCTGGAGCGTGCGCAGCGCGGCCACCTGCGCCTGCATGCCGGGCCAGCTCTTGGCCTGCGCCTGCGGCTTGAAGGCGACGCGCGCCGGGTCGCCCGCGCCCATCACCATCTCCATCTCGCGCGTGTAGCGCGACCAGGCCCTCCGCATCACCACCTCGCGCGCGAACGCGGCGAAGAGGATGACGAAGCCGGCGGCGAGGCCGGCCGGAATCCAGGGCGCCTCGTCCCCGTCGGAGCGCAGCAGAGCCCAGACGATCCAGAAGAGCGCGACCGAGAGCGAACCCGCGACGAACATGTAGCCGGCCGTCGAAGGCATGCGCGGGTTCCCGCGCGGCCGGCGCCGCCCCCCGCCCGCGTTCGCGCGCGCGCGCTGCTGCTGTGCCGCCTGCTCGGCTGGGCTGGTGGGCAATGTCTCTCTCCGCTGTTAAAAGGGGGCGCGTGGCGCGCGCGCTTCTAAAATAAGGAGGCCGGCGTCACTCTCAAACGACGCCGTCGGCGGCCGTGGGCAGGGATTATAGTCTTTCCCGCCGAACTCTCCAATTGCCGAATGCGATTTAGCGACCGAAACATTCATCTTGGAGGTGGCACGCCCGAACGTTTATACTGCGTTCCGTTTACGGCGGCGTTCGGTCGCGCCGGTAGGCCAAGGGGGGATTGAAGAAGATGGAGAAGCGCTGTCAAAAATGCGGGTCGGCGGTCGGCGCCGAGCAGGCCTTCTGCCCGACGTGCGGGGCCGTCATCGGGATGGACATGGGGAAGACGCAGGCCGGCGGCGGCTGGGACCTGGCCTCGACCATGGTCGGCCCGCACGCGAGCACGCCGCCGCGCTCGACCGGCGAGCGGCGCGCGCGCCCGAGCCGGCCCGAGGCCCCGAAGCCCGAAGCCCCGAAGCCGCCGCCGCGCAAGAGCAACACGTTCCTCCTCGCCGTCGTCGGTTTCCTGGCCGTGCTTCTCATCGGCGGCCTCTTGATTCTTCTACTGCTGAAATCGAACGGGTAGCCGCGGGGAAGAAGGGCACCACCCGCCGCCCCGGTCTCCGCCGCCCGCGACGCGCGCGGGCCGCTCCATATGGATCAGTTCCCCGCCCCGCCGTACCCAGGCCTGGGAGTCCCGCCGCCCGCGCGTGCCGTCAAGCGCGGCGTGCTGCGCTGGGCGCTCGCGGCGGCGGCCGTGCTCGCCGCGCTGCTCACGGGCCTCTGCACGCTCTGGCTCATCGGCTACGAGACGGGCGTCGTCCCCTTCCTCGCCGGGCTGGTCGCGGCCACGCTGCCCGTCCCCGTCTACGTCACGCTCGTCCTCTGGCTCGACCGCTACGAGCCGGAGCCACCCTGGATGCTGGCCGCGGCCTTCTTCTGGGGCGCGCTCGTCGCCGTCTTCTTCGCCCTCATCATCAACTCGCTCGGCGTGGCCTTCGTCGCGGCGGTCGCGGGCGACTCGGTGGGCGAGTCTTACGGCATGGTCATCTCTGCGCCGCTGGTCGAGGAGACGGCCAAGGCGCTCGTCCTCTTCGCGCTCTTCTTCTTCAAGCGCGACGAGTTCGACGGCGTGACCGACGGCGTCATCTACGCCGCGATGGTGGGGCTGGGCTTCGCCATGACCGAGAACGTCAAGTACTACGGCATGGCCGTCGCCGAGCACAACGCGCTCGGCGTCTTCATCGTGCGCGGCGTCTTCTCGCCGTTCGCGCACCCACTGTTTACGGGGATGACGGGCATCGGGCTCGGGCTCGCGTCGCAGACGGTGAAGGGGTGGGTGAAGTTCCTCGCGCCCCTGTTCGGGTTCGCGGCGGCGGTCGTGCTGCACGCGGCTTGGAACGCCTCGGCGCGCCTGACCTCCGCGTACGAGGACGGCGCGTACGTGCTCCTGACCTACTTCCTCGTGATGATGCCGACCTTCTTCGGCATGCTGCTCGTCATCTTCCTCTCGCTGCGGAGGGAGGGTCGCGTGCTGCGCGAGCACCTGCGCCCGGACGTCCTGCGCGGCCTCATCACGGAGGCCGACTACCAGAGTCTCTGCTCGGTGTTCGGCCGCGCCGGCTCGACCTGCCGCGCCTTCTCGCGGGGCGGCTACACGCGCTGGCGCGCCCGCGTGCGCTATAACCGCGCGGCCAGCGAACTGGCCTTCCACCGCTCGCGCGTCGCCCGCGGCATCCGAACCCGCGGCGCCGCGCCACACGAAGTCGAGGCCGACTACGTGCGGCAGCTCTACCGCCTGCGCCTGCAACTGGAGGGGAAATGATGGGTGCTGGGTGCTGGGTGCTGGGTGCTGGGTTAAGACGAATTGCCTTCAACCCAATACCCAGCACCCAACACCTAAAACCCAACACCCATTCTTCGTGAAGATCAAACTCCTGCCGAGCACCATCGACCCCGAGGGGCGCGTCTCGCCGGAGCAGCGCCTGAGCTGCTTCGTGGTGGACGGGCGCGTCTGCATCGACGCCGGGAGCATCGCCATCGGCCTGACTGACGAGGAGCGCGGGCGGGTGCGCGACGTGATCGTGACCCACCCGCACATGGATCACGTCGCCACGCTCCCCATCTTCGTGGACGACCTCTTCGGCTTCCTCGAAGAGCCCGTACGCGTCCACGCCACCGAAGAGGTCTGCGCGCTGCTCGCGCGCGACGTTTTCAACGGGACGGTCTACCCGCCCTTCCAGAACTTCGACAACGGCCGGACGCGCGTCATGCAGTTCGTCCCCTTCGAGGCCGGCGAAGAGTTCCCGGTCGCGCACCTCCGCGTGAAGGCCGTCCCCGTCACGCACATCGTCCCGACCGTCGGCCTCGTCATCTCGGACGGCGCGTGCACCGTCGGCTTCAGCTCCGACACTTCGGCTACCGAAGAGTTCTGGCGCGTCCTCAACCGCGAGCCGCGCCTGGACGCCCTGCTCATCGAGTCCTCTTTCCCGAACTCGCTCGGGAGGCTCGCCGAAGTGTCAGGTCACCTCACCCCCGAAGGGCTCGGGGCGGAGCTGCGCAAGCTCAGGCACGAGGAGATAGACGTCCTCGCCATGCACCTCAAACCCTCCTTCCGCTGTCAGCTCGTCGAAGAGTTGGAGGCGCTCGGCGTCCCGCGCCTCTCCGCGATGGAGCCCGGCCGCGAGTACGAATGGTGAAAGAAGAGTTGGAGACCGAGCGGCTCGTCCTGCGCATGTTCCGCGAGTCGGACACGGACGCCTACGCCGAGATGGTCGCAGACCCCGAGGTGATGCGCTTCCTCGGCGGCGGCAAGCCCGTGCCGCGCGCAGAGGCCTGGCGCAACATGGCGATGATGCTCGGCCACTGGCAACTGCGCGGCTACGGCATGTGGGCGGTCGAGGAGAAGTCGAGCGGCGAGATGGTCGGGCGCGTCGGCTGCTGGCGCCCCGAAGGGTGGCCCGGCCTCGAAGTCGGCTGGACTCTGCGCCGGCGCTTCTGGGGCAGAGGCTACGCGACCGAGGCCGCGCGCGCCTCGGCCGCCTACGCCTTCGACGAACTCGGGCAGGCGCGCGTCATCAGCCTCATCGCGCCCGAGAACGTCAACTCGATCCGCGTCGCGGAGAGGCTCGGCGAGAGGCACGAAGGCGAGTGGGAAGTCTTCGGGACGAAAGTCGTCGTCTACGCCGTCGGGCGCGAAGAGTTCGGGCGGTAGTTGTTTTTGAAGAGGACGGTTAAGGCGGCCCGGCTTGTTTGAAGCGGGGCCGCCTTATCTTATCCGTTCGAACTCGGGTTCGGCGTGGTCGCCTGAGAAGTCTTCGAGGATGACGCGGCCGCTCGGGAGGACTTCGGCGACGCGGAAGGTGCGCTCGGCGCGGCTGCGGCCGGGCATCAGCTCTGCGCGGAAGGTGACGGGCATGCCGGGTCGCGCCCAGCGGTCTGTCTCGCGGCGGTTGTATTCGGGGTAGATCGAATGCTTCCTCTCGGCCCCGCCCTTGCGCCGCAGCAGGAGCGCCGCCCCGACCGCGCCCGCGGTCAGCCCCGCGAGGCCGGCCAGGGCGCCGAGCCAACGTCCCCCTCGTCGCTTCTTCACGGAGACTAGCAGAGCGGGTCGAGCTTCTCGCTGATGATCGGCAGGCCGCTCAGCGACTTCTCGGCGTTGATGGCGGTGTAGTGCTGCCAATCCTCGGGCACCTTGTCCTCGGCGAAGATGGCCTCGACGGGACACTCGGGGACGCAGGCGTCGCAGTCGATGCAGGTCTCGGGGTTGATCCACACCGCGTTGTCGTCCAGGTGAAACGCCTCGACGGGGCAGACGACCACGCAGTCCGTGTAGCGACAGTTCACACACGGTTCGCAAACGACGTAAGTCATTAACAGAAGCCTCCTCAGAAATTTTGGATGACGGCGTCGGCGCGGATATCCAAGAAGTCTCCGCGGGTGCGGCTCCGGCCGGCTATCAAGGAATGCTCACCTCGCCCGACATATTAACCACGAACGCGCGAGATTTAAAAGTCAAAAGTGCAGTTTTCAGTTTTTAGTTTTCAGCCTCCCCAGTTCGCGCGCGGCACGCCCTCGGAGAAGCCGTAGAAGGCGAGGTCTTCGTCCGCCAGCATCTTCGTGAGGAGGATGACCTGCCCCGTGTGCATGGAGAAGTGTTCGACGGCGTGGAAGACGGCCGCGAGCAGAGTCACGTCGAGACCCTGCACCCGGCGCGTCTCAAGCAGGCCGGCGGGGTCGAGCCGCGCGAGCGCCTCGTCGGCCTCCGAGACGGCGGCACGCAGCGCTCTCAACAGCTCTTCCCGCGGCACCTGCCGGCGCTCGGCGAACTCGCGGTCGCGCGTGCGCGCGTCCACCGCGCCGCCGACGCCGCAGACGACCCACTGCCTGAGATTGCCTTCGAGGTGTAAGAGAAGATTGCCGACGCTGTTCGAGCGCTCGGACGCGCGCCACCAGACCTGCTCGTCCGTAAGCCGCTCAAGGCAGCGCTCGATCTTCGGCAGGTAGTCTTCGCGCAGGTGCCTTCGCGCGCCCGCGAGGAAGGCGCGGCCCGTCTCCGAGTGCGGGGTGTTCACTCGACGCCGTCCCCCGGCCGGCGTTTGTGCTTGGCCTTGCGCTCGGCGGGGTGCGCGCGGTCTTCCGGCTTGGCGCGTGAGAGAGGGTGTCCTTGCGGGGCGGCGGCAGTCCTGCGCGTCGTGGCGAAGAGCGGGCGCGCCTCGCGCTTGCCCGCGCGCTTCGTTCCAGTCTTCTTCATAAGGGAGCCTCCGAATCTCTCGGACGTTGCCGCGAATGCTATGCGCGGCGGCGCTCCCGTGTCAACGCCCGCGCGCGGGGCGGCCGTGGCCCCTGGTACCAAAGGGCCCGGCCGCCTCACGCGCTGCGCGTCTGCTTACTGTCTGCTTGAACGCTTCCCGCCAGTTGGAGACTTGAGGAGGGGCGGGAGCGTCTTCGGCGTGCCTATGCCTTGCTCGTCTGCGGGGTCGGATCGGAGAACAGCGTCTTGATGGCCTGCGCCGTTTCGGAGCGGCGCTTCTGCTGAAACTCGCTGACCCACTGCGAGACGGTGGCGACCATGTCGCGCGCGGCCTCCTTGGCGGAGGTGCGCTCGGCGACCGGCTCGGCCGCCGCGGGCTGTTGCTGACGATTCCTTTCGTCGCGCTTGATGACCTTGATCGGGATTTTCTTCTGCATGATGACTATTCCGTTTTTACGAATCCGTGTTCGTGTCAGTGTAAGACGAACAAGCGTGCCGTAAAGTTCCGTTATGTTCGGTTAACGCCTGCCCATCGGGCTGCGCCGCGTAAAAGAGCAAATCAAGGGCCACGACCCGCCAACGCTTACGCTGGCACGCCGCGACTCGCTCGTCGTGAAACCGTCGCAATAAAACTTTGACAACTCGGGCCGGACGGCCACGCCTGCTACGAGGTTTTTGCAGGAAGCTTTCGCGGGAGCGATATAACAGATGCGTCTCGGCGTCTTCCTGTTGCCTGCTCCCCTTTTTCGCCGGCCCTACCCCTTTTCGTCCAACCGCGCAACGGCCTCGGACAGAAACGCCTCACGCGTGGCCTCTTTGCGAACAGCGCCGGCACAAACGCCACAGCGTTGGCAGAATGCCAAGCCGAGACCGCGCCCGCGCTCTTTGCCAAAGCCGACCCGCGGCCCTCAGACGCCCGACCCGCATAAATCAAGGCTTCCCGCACGCTACTTCAAAGAACTCGCGCCCGCGCCAGTTGGCATATGCGTTGCCCTTCGGGCGTGCGCGATGATTGTGAGCGAACTCTTCATCATCTACCTCGCGGCGGCGGCCCCCTTCGGCGTCGCGCGATTCCTCTCCGAGCGCACTAACGGAGCGGGTCACGGCCCGGCGCTCTTCAAGGCCGCGGGCGCCGCGCTCGCTTGGCCTTTCACCTCCCTCCCGCGGCTGCTCCGTCGTCTCTCCTCTTCCGAGGCGAAGACAAACGCCGACTTCGGGAGCGCGCCCGACGAGCGCCGCGCGGAGGCCGTGAAGCGCGGGGCCGTCAACGCCCTGCGCGCCGTCGAAGACCTGCTCGTCGAGGCCGGCGCGCTCGGGGAAGAGTCGGAGCGCCACGTGCTCTTCGCCGCGCGCGAGTGTGTCGAGCGTTACGCTGGACTCGCGGCCGCCTGCTCGGACGCGCGCGCCGACGCGAGGCCCACGCCGCGCGAGATGGAGTTGTGTCGCATCGCGGGCCGCGGCGGCGACGACCTGCTCGTCGCGGGCCGCTGCGTCCACCGCCGCAACGTCACGCGGCTCGTCGCGCACCGCGAACGTGCGAGTGCCGAACTCGTCAACGCGCTCGAAGCCGTGCGCCGCGCCGCACACAAGATGTATCCGCCGAGCCCCGCCGCTTATTCCTCGGAGCATCTACGCGCCGCCGACCCGCGCCGGATTTCCGAGGCGCTCGCGCGCGCCCTCTCGCGCGCCGTCGAGCTGCTCGCGCTCTTCGAAGACCGCTCTTCGAACGCCGCGGTCGCGCGGATGCTGGAAGCCGAGTCGGCCGCCGCCGCCCCGCAAGGCGGCATCGAAGGAGAAGAGACATGTACGACACAGGCGGTTCCTACAGCGTTTGTCAGCCCACGGCTCAGGACGTACACATCGCGCAGCGCATGAGCTGGCTGAGGGAGGAGGTCGACCCCGTCGTGCAGCGGCAGCGTCTGGCCTTCGAGAAGGAGCAGGCGGGCGTGCTCGCCATGCGGCAGCCGCTCACGCCCGAGCAAACTTACAGGCTGTTCGGCACGTTCCTCGGGCTGCTGCCGCCGCTCGCGCTCTTCGACCGCTTCTTAACAGAGTCGAAGGGAGAACAGTCATTCTGGGTCGTCGCGCTCTGCGTCGCGATGAACATCGTCTGCTGTCTGGTGGGGCGCTGGATCGGCGGCCGGCTCGGGCTCTGGGCGGGCGACCCTCGCCGGCGCACGCGCGTCCGTTACGCCTTCGTCGTCCTCGCGATGGCCTTCGCCTGGAGCTTCGTGACGGGCGCGCTGGGCGGCGCGGTCTTCTTCATCATCGGCGCCTTCTTCGGCGTCCTCATCGCGACGCCCGTGGCGCTGGTGGCCTTCCCCGCCTTCGCGATTCTTCACCGCCTCATCTCCCGCGGTGGTATGATTGACGCGCGCCACGCCTGGTCGCTCGCGTTCGGCATCCCTTTGACGATAGCCGCGTTGATTTCGAGCCCGTGGATTAAGTAGGCGGTAAGAAGGTTCTGGGTGTTAGGTGCCGGGTGCCGGGTAGGACAAGCCGCTCTTACCCAACACCTAACACCCAGAACCCAACACCCTCTTCACCGCCTACTGCCTACTGTCCCATGCTTCTCGCGCTGCTGCTGCTCTCGCTCTTCACGCTCGTCCTGCTCGGCTTCTACGTCTTCGTGGCCGCGCCGCGCAGCCGCGGGCACCAGACGTTCGCGGCCTTCATCGCGTGCCTCGCGCTGTGGACGGTCAACGACATCGTGATGTGGGGCTTCGGCGGCGGGCGGACGACGGCCGCTTGGTGGGCCGGGACGAGCTTCACCCTGGCGCTCGTCTTACAACTCGCCTTCGTCGTCTTCGCGTGGGTCTTCCCGGAAAACTCCGAGGTGCCCGTCCGGCGCGCGGCCGTGATGTTCGCGCCCGGCCTCGTGCTTGTGCCGGCGGCGCTCGCCGGCATGATGTGGAGCGGGATTGAGTTCGACGGCGCGGACTTCCGCATTCGTCTGACGCCGCTCGCCTACGCCTTCGGCCTCTACATCTACGGCCTCTTCGCCTACGGCTTCGCGTTCCTCTTTCAGAAGTGGCGGCGCTACCGCGGGAGCCTCTGGGGCAAGCAGCTCGGCGCGATCCTCTTCGCGCTCGTCGTCACGGCCGTCCTCAAGACGGCGGCCAACATCGTGCTGCCGCTGCTCGGCGTCTACACGCTCCTGCCCGTCGGTTCGGTCTTCGTCCTCCTCGGCGCGGTCATCTACGCGTACGCCATCACGAACTTCAAGCTCTTCTCCATCCAGTCGGCGCTCGACCAGTTCCGCCTCTTCCCCATCGCCTACAAGGTCGCCTTCTCCATCGCGGCCGTCGCCGTCCTGAGCTTCGCGCTCTTCCAGGTGCCCATCGCCTGGTGGAGTTTCACAGACCACTCGGCCGAGGCCTGGCGGCGCTACCTCGTCTTCAGCGTCGTCACGGCGCTCGTGCCGAACCTCCTGCTCGTCGCGCTCGTCATCCGCACCATCTCGCGCCCTCTGCGCCGCGTGACCGAGGCGGCCGTCGACGTGGCCGGCGGCGCCTACGGCACGCAGGTCGAGCTGAAGAGCAACGACGAGGTGGGCTTGCTCGCCGCCTCCTTCAACGAGATGAGCCGCAAGATGGCCGAGGACATCGAGCGGCTCCGCGCCCTGAACGAACACCTCGTCCGCGCCGAGAAGCTGGCCGCCGCGGGCGCGCTCGCCGCGGGCGTCGCGCACGAGGTGAACAACCCGCTCGCCTCCATCTCCTCGCTCATACAGATTATCCAGTCGCGCCCGCTCGCCCCCGAGAACGAGGCCGAGACGCGCGAGATGCTCCGCCTCGTCTCGACGCAGATCGAGCGCATCTCGCAAGTCCTGCGCGACCTGCTCGACTTCGCGCGCCAGCGCCCGCCCGCGCGCTCGCGGCTCGACCTCGCGCGCGTCGTCGAGTCGTCCCTGCGCCTCGCGGCCTTCGACAAAGGCTTCAAGCGTCTGAAGGTCACGACCGACTTCGACCGGCGCGTCCCGCAAGTCTCGGCCGACCCCGACCAGCTACAACAGGTCTTCTTAAACTTACTGCTCAACGCGCGCGACGCGATGCCCGAAGGCGGCGACCTGCGCGTCTCGCTCACCTTCGAAGAGGACGCGCGCGAGGTCGCCGTCGAAGTCGCGGACGGCGGCCAGGGCATTCCCGAAGACGTCCTGCCGCACGTCTTCGACCCCTTCTTCACGACGAAGCGCGCGGGGGCCGGCCTCGGCCTCGCGGTCTGCTACGGCATCGTCACGGCGCACGGCGGACGCCTGTCGGTCGAGTCGGGCGGCGGGCGAAGGGGGACGACCGTCCGCGTGGTGCTTCCGGCCGACGAGACGGCGTCGTCGGGGCTTGCGCCGCGCGCCCCCGTTGTGCAGACTTCCCCCGAAGATTTGAAATTTGAGATTTCGAATCTGAAATTATAAGAGCATGTTCAGCCGACGCATCGACGACGATTTGGAGCTGCGCCCGGTGGACGAGCGCGTCGCGGAGGAGCTGGCGGCGCTCGTCCGCCGCGACCTCGCGCACCTGCGGCCGTGGATGCCCTGGGCGACCGAGCGCTACTCGGTCGAGGACGCGCGCGAGTTCATCCGCCGCCAGATACGCCAGTACGCCGAAGACATGGGCTTCGCCACGCTCATCTTCTGCCGCGGCCGCGTGGCCGGCAGCATCGGCTACAACAACATCGACTGGTCGAACCGCAAGACCGACATCGGCTACTGGCTCGGCGCGGACTTCCAGAGGCGCGGCCTGATGACGCGCTCGTGCCGCGCGCTGGTCGAGCACGCCTTCAGGGAGCTGCGTCTGAACCGCGTCGAAATCTACTGCGCCGTCGAGAACGTCCGCAGCCGCCGCATCCCCGAGCGCCTCGGCTTCAGGCAGGAAGGCACGCACCGCCAGGCCGAGTGGGTGCACGACCACTTCAAAGACCTCGTCTCCTACGCGATGCTGGCCCGCGAGTGGAAAAGAGAGTAGGCAGATGGCAGTAGGCAGTTAAAGCCCCTGCCGTCGGGACTTCCAGCTCAATCTCTCAACGCACTTAACGCGGAGCGACTGCCTACTGCCATCTGCCTACTGCCTACTGATTATGACCACACAGCCCCTCATCCTCGTCGCGGAAGACGAAGACCTGATGCGCGCCATCGTGACGCGCCTGCTCGAAGAGTCGGGCTACCGCGTGGCGGGCGTATCGAGCGCGGAGGAGGCTCTGGAAGTTTTCGCCGCGGAGGACGTGGCCGTCACCCTCACGGACATACGCATGTCGGGCATGGACGGCCTCGCGCTGCTCGACAAAATTAAGGACATCGACCCGGAGGCGCTGGTCGTCGTGATGACGGCCTTCTCTTCGGTCGACTCGGCCGTCGCCGCCCTGCGCAAAGGCGCGTACGACTACATCACCAAGCCCTTCGTCAACGAAGACCTCTTGCAGTCGGTCAAGAACGCGCTCCGCCAGCGCGAACTCTTCCGCGAGAATCGTGCGCTCCGCCGCGAGCTAGACAAACGTTATAGCTTCTCCGAAATCATCGGCACGTCGGAGGCTTTGCAGCAGGTCTTTCGCCTGGTCGAGAAGGTCGCGGCGACGAACACGAACATCCTCGTCCACGGCGAGTCGGGCACGGGCAAGGAGCTGGTCGCGCGCGCCATCCACCACAACAGCCCGCGCGCAGACCGCCCCTTCGTCGCCATCAACTGCGGCGCCCTGCCCGAGACGCTTTTAGAGTCCGAGCTCTTCGGCCACACCAAAGGCGCCTTCACCGGGGCGACCCAGTCGCGCCCCGGACTCTTCCGCTCTGCCGAAGGCGGCACGGTTTTTTTAGACGAGATCGGTGAGATAAGTCAGGCGCTACAGGTTCGGCTTTTGCGCGCCGTGCAGGAGCACGAGGTGACGCCGCTAGGCTCTTCCACCCCGGCGCGCTTCGACGCGCGCATCATCTGCGCCACCAACCGCGACCTCGAACGCGAAGTCACGGAGGGGCGCTTCCGCGAAGACCTCTTCTACCGCCTCAACGTCATCGAGGTGCACCTGCCGCCCCTGCGCGAGCGGCGCGAGGACATCCCTTTACTCGCGCGCCACTTCGTCAAGCGTACCGCGCGCGAGCAGGGCCAGGACGAGAAGCCCATCGACCCCGCGGCCATGACGGCGCTGATTAACTACAACTGGCCCGGCAACGTCCGCGAACTCCAGAACGCCATCGAACGAGCATTTACTTTAAGCTCCGAGACGATTGACGCCGCCAGCCTCCCGCCCCGCGTCCGCGACGCCGCCGGCACACACCCCGCCGTCCTCGACCCCGACGGCCTCCGCCCGACTCTTGACGAAGTCGAACGCCGCTACATCCTCGACACCCTCGCCCACACCAACCAGGACAAAGCCCGCGCCGCCAACATCCTCGGCATCGACCTCTCGACTCTTTACAGAAAACTCAAACGCTACGACGCCGTCTAGCCTCGTCTCTACTTTTATAGAAAGAGTGAGGTATCGTTCCAGCCGCGCGGTGCTAACCATATGCCCGCGGACTTAAGATCGTTCTTAAATTTATTAATCTCCTCGCCCATCTTCTCCTGTGGTATCTCTACTTTGCTTAAGATATTGACTTCCAGCGTACCGTCATCTCGCTTTCGCCTTTCTTTGAAAACAAGCTGCAACGATTCGGCCCCGTAGATAATGATGCCATTGTTCTCGCCTAAGCGATCTGATAGTGGCACCCATTCACCAAACATTGTAACAAGTTCATCCCTTGTTACCTCCTCTTCCTCATCACCTACCTGAGTTCGGTACACGAAACAAGGTTCGAGAAGAGCGTATTCAGCGCTTATTAATTCTGCCCAATAATAGTTTGCGGCTAATGAACTGATAAATTGGGTAAGCCATGGCCGCCAGCCCTCCTTCTCCGGCCTATCGGTCGCGAGCTCAACCGCGTGATGTAGACACGCGCGCAGAAATGGTAATGCCCCCCTCTTTGCCTCCTCTGGCTGTACAAATAATCGGTTTGCTGCGGGAGTCGGGGCGGTGTCTCCACGCATGTCAACTAAAATGCCAGATGGAATCCCCGTCAGTAATTCTATCTGTCTTGATTCTCCGGCCATTGGATTCCATTTCACGAATCCTGCAGGAAGTCTTATCCCGTGGAGCGCGAGAGATCGTGGCCTATCACTAAATTCAAGTGAGTAATAAAACTTTAACGAACGATTTGAACAAGCGAAACTTCCCCTTAATAGCTCACCCGGAACGCCTGGCGCGAAATACCAACGGTCTGCTGACATGCTGAAGTTCTCCAAAGATTCGCACACGGCTTGCCGTTGCTGAACGCTAAGCTTATCCCATTCGCCAATAAATCGTTCCTTATCGTAATACTCATAGTCCGGGAAAAAGCTGTCGACAATCTTATTAGCTCTGGAACCGCGTGCTATCCTTTCGCCTTTTTCTGCTTTATCCCTAAGCATTATTAGAAAAGATTCATCCACACTAGACTGTTGCCCCTCAGCAACAACATTGCTGATAATACCCGCCACGGCGGGTGGCCCCACAACTCTAAGCCTATCCGTTAGCTTAAGGTATCCCCTCTGCGGGCATGCGCTATCTTTCTGCCCCTTCAACAGCCAAAACCACGCGGTTCCTTTAAGGTTGGTTGAGAAGTCATACCGCTCAAAAGGAATGCGCGATGGGGCCATGATTTCCTGCAGGCTTTCTATTACCTCCGAAGTATTGAAGTCGTATTCGTCTTCCATTGGTTCATCCAAGACTACCGTCTCAACAAAGGCAGCCCGCTGAATACCCTCCGACTCCCATTGGTGTCTGGCAATAACGACAACCTCAGCCGGAGCGGTACGGTAGACATTGATATCGTAATCAACGTTGGCAGCGAATACGTCGAGGGATTGGAAGACATCAAGCTTTGTGTCCGGGCGGAGGTGGAGAGTGAGGCGGGTGCCGGGGTGGCGTGGGGGGCCGTCGTCGTGGTCGGAGGTGGGTTTGACCGGAAACGTGGTTTGGGGCGGCGGGTCGAGGAGTTTGATGGTGAAGTATTTGGTGGGGCCTTCGATGGTGATGTGGAGCGGGGTGTTGCCGGTGCGGTAGGTCTCGACTTCGAAGCGGTCGGCGACCATGAAGCAGGAGAGGATGCCGATGCCGAATTGGGAGGTGGCTTCGAGTTCGATGCCCTTCGCCTTCAACCGCGCGCGCTCGGCGTCGAACTCGGGGGAGCGGTAGTAGCTGCGCCCCACGCGCATGAAATAGTTCTCGACGATCTTGCGGGACATGCCGACGCCGTTGTCCTGGAAGACGACCCGCGGGTCTTCGGGGTCGTCCGAGTAATCCCAGACGGCGATGCGCGGGGTGTAGTCCTTGTAGTCGTACTCCTTCGCCAGCGCCTCCATGTTGTGGCAGGCGTCGAGGGCGTTCTGCAACAGCTCGCGGAGGAAGAGGCTCGGGTCGGGGTAGAGGCTCTTGTCCATCAGGAGCTGCATGATGCGTTCGTATTCGAGCTGGAAGCGGAAGCCGCCCGCGAGGTAAGACTTGTCCTTCATCTCCACGTACCAGCGGTCTGCGACCGGCGGCAGGTGTAGTTTGTAGCGCTCGGCAACGTCTGTGGGCGCCTCCTTCACCACGAGCCGGCGGCAGTTGCTCAGCTCGGCGTCAACCCAGTCTAAGAACTCCATCACGGCGACGTAGAAGGAGGGGTGCGTGCACTCAGTCCGAAAACTCACCTCGCGCTCGTCGATTGTCCAGCCCGCGACCGAGAGGTGCTTGTTCCACTCCTCCCACGACTCCGGGTCGTCGAAGTTGATGTTCTGGAAGACGACGACCGGCGTGCGCGAACGGTCGAAGTCCATGATGTCCGCGAGGCGCAGGCAGCAGGCGATGTACTGCAGGTTGAGCGGGAAGGCGTGGACGGCGCAGTTCGTCGGAAGGTGGCTGACGGTCTTGTCAGGGTGGAGCGGGTCGCCGCTCTCGTAGACGCCCCACGCGTGGCTCTCGCACACGTCGAGGACGTACCCGGAGATGTCCAGCTCCCTGAAGACGAGCCGGCCCCCGAGGTTGGCGCGCACGTTGTCGCGCGCGCGTTGCGGGTGCATGCGGCGGAAGTAGTCGGCGAGCAGAGAGTCCTCGATGGCCTCGGCGCGCACGTGCTCGCCCGCGCGCCGCGCCTCCTCGACGGCCGCCGCGCGCGCGTGGTGCCCGGCGGTGAAGGCGCCGTACGCCTGCGACGTCAAGGCGTCCCGCTTGAACGCTGTGCGCTCCTCGTCCCTCACGAACATGCCGAAGTCGTGCAGGAGCGCCGACAGGATCAGCACGGCGAGTTCGAGCCCGTTGAGACGTTCGAGGGTCTCCGAGGGGATGAACCGCCCCATCAGGCCGATGAGGTTGCGGCAGTGGCCGATGTCGTGATCCGTGTACTGCCTGAAGGTCTGCGGGATGAGCGCGAGCAGAGGCCCCGCCACCGACGCCGCGTGGTTGACCATCCCGACGAGCTGCGCCACGTCCGTCTCCGTCAGCCCGTCGCGGCCGGCGCTCCTCTTCAGTTCCGCGTAGAGTCTGAGGTCTGCGAGCTGAGCTGCGTAGTCAATCATGTTCTGGCCCAGAGTTTCTCATCGGGCAGCGGCTTCACCCGAAGGTCTGCCCACACAGTTTTCGTTCGTGGCGTGAGCCGGGAAGGCCGGCGGCTTCAGCGGGTCAGCGCATTCTGAGCCAATCGCGCTGGGGCGCGCAAGAGGAATTTACAACGCCGCCCCGCAGCGCCGCGGCCCGTATAAGCCTCGGCGAAAAAAAGCGGCGGGGTGAGTTCCGCAAAGACTCAGCCCCGCCGATGCGCAATGCGACCGGAGGAATGCGCTTCTATCGTATCGCGCTAAAAAGAATGCTTATTCGTCAGAGTTTACTCCTCGTCGTCGTCGCGGCGGCCGCGGCGGCGGGTCGGCGTGCGGGTCGTCTTGACCTCGCTCGGGTCGACCGTCGGGCTGGCGCTCGGAGGCGTGGCGCCCGAGGGCACGACCCACAGCTCGACCGTCAGCTCCTCGCGGTAGCCGCCGTCCACCGTCACGACGCGGTCGGCCGTGATGCCGCGCGTGTTGACTAGGTAGTTCTTGGCCCGGTCGCAACGGCGCTGAGCCTCGCCCGCTCTCCCGACGCGGCCGCCGTAGCAGACCAGGTAGCCCTGCGAGGTCGGGTCGTTCTGCAACTCGATGGCGAAGTTGTCGAGCCGCGCCTTCTCGTCGTTGAACTTGATGTTCCCGTACTCGTCAACCTTGCGGCCGACCGGCTGTGCGATGACGGAGGTCGTGCAGCTTGCCGTCGCCGAACAACTGCGGTCGTAGCCGCCGACCTCGACGGTCGCGTTGATCGTGCCGCTGGCGGGGGCCTCGACCGTGATGGTGCAGGTGCCCTGCCCGCTGACGATGTTCGCGCCGGGGACGTTCCAACGGCACTCCGGCGTCACGTTCGGGTCGCCGCCCGAGACGTTGGCCGTGAAGGTCACCTGCTCGCCCGGCTTCGCCGTGTCCGGACAGCTCACGCTGACCGTCGGGCACGACGGAGGCGTCGGGGGAATAAGCGGGCAGCTACAGCGATCTACGGTGACGGTCGTGCTGCTGAACGCGATGCAGCCGCAGCCGTCGTCAACTTCGACGGTCACAGTGTAAGTACCCGGCGCGACGCCCGACAGGTCGAGCGTGGCGTTCGGGCCGTCACCCGTGATACGGCCGCCGGTCGTCGAATAGGTGTAGAGCAGCGTGTCGCCTTCTATGTCCGTAGCCTGCGCCGAGAGCTGAACCGTGCCGGACGTCGGCGTGCAGGCCGCGTCGGGCTGACTATTCGGGCCACACTCGGCCGCCAGCACGACGCGGCTCGAAGAGGCCGCGAGCGTCACGGTCGGCGGGTGGTTCAGAAAGGCCGTCGGCAGCCGCTCGTTGCGCCGGCCGGCGAAGATTTGGAAGCCGAATCCGTGCGGGTCGTCCGAGAAGCGGAAGCCGAGCGGCAGGCCGTTCGCGGTCGCGGGCCGGGTCGTGCCGGGCACGATGACGACGCCGCGGCCGGGGACGAAGACGCCGCTCACCTGATTGATCTGGACGTTGGTGTCGGCGCCCGGGTTGAAGTGCCCCTCGCTCTGCTGGTTGATGTGCAGGCGGTACCACGCGCCGAAGCCGAACCAGCGGCGCGGGTAAATCTTGACGCCGGCGAGTGCGTCCACGGGGTTGTTCGGGAAGGCGTTCGGCGTGCGACTGCCGGTGTAGTGAACCGACTTCAGCTCGGCGATGGGCTGGAAGTGTTTGTTGATTGGGAAGTCGAAGCCGACGCCCGCGAGGAACTCGTTCGGGCGGTCGAGCAGCACGGCGTTACTCCCGCCGAAGGCGTCCGAGCGCGGGTTCGAGTTCAGGATGTAACCGCCGTTTACGGAGACGTTGACCGAACGGCTCAGGCGGCCCGAAAGGAAGCCGACGATGCCGAAGTCGCCTATCGAAGCGCCCGGCCCCGCGCCGCGCTGCATCTGGTTGAAGCCCTGCGCGTCGTCGGGCTTATCCGGGTACCAGCGGTAGAACGGAATGACGCCGACGCCGAGCGGGTTGTTCGGCCCCGTGAAGCGAATCTTCGCCCCCGCCACGAAGTTCGTGAACGTGGACTCGCCGTAGAGCCGGTTGACGAAGGGCGCGTCGGGCAGGTAGGACGGCGAGGTCGTGAACGAGACCGGCACGGTGATGGGCAGCGTCAGCGCCGTCGCCGGGAGCGTCGTCGTCGCCAGCACGACGCCCGGCAGGATGGAGCCGACCGGAGACCCGTAACCCGGGAAGAGGCTGGCGCCGCTGAAGCGCCCGCCCGAGCCCGTCGCCGCCCCGAGCTGCGCGCTGAAGCCCGGGAAGCCGAAGAGGCCACCCGGGATTCCCGCGGTCAGCCCGAAGGTGCCGGCCGAGCCGCCGACGAACGGGAACTGGACGAACGGCTGGTTGAAGGCCGGGCGGAAGAGCGGCTGCCCCGCGATGCTGCCGACGTTCGGCCCCGAGGGCGCCAGCACGATTGCCGCCGGGCTGCCGAGAAGTCCCGGGCCGAAGAAGAGCTGCGAGTTCGGCAGGTAGAAGCTCGAAAGGTTCGAAGGGCTGTTGACCTTGATGCCGCGCCAGCCGTTCGTCTTGAAGAAGAGCTCGATGTGGTCGCTGAGGCCGACGTTGAAGCTCAGGGGGACGTCGGTGATATCGACGTTGCCGGGGTCGCGGTCGTAGTTCGAGTAGGCGATGCTGAAGGTGAATTCACCCTTGCGCAGCGTGTCGCCGTCGTAGATGGTGAAGAGCCCCGTGGGGCCGCCCTCGGGGCCGCCCGTGCCGACGGACGGCGACTGGTTGCGCGGGTCGTTGCCCGGGCGCAAGGTCTGCGCCGAGGCGGTCGCGGCCAACGCCAACGCGACGAGCGCGGCGGCGAGCACACTCCTTACGTGTCTCATTGAGTCGCTCCTGAATGATTTGGAAAGTCCCCGAGACCGGCCGGATGGAGCTGGAGGCCGCAGTCGTCAGAGCCACGCCTGGGCGGGGCGTTTGGGCGAGGGGTGTCTGTTGGGCGAGTTACAAACGCGCGTAGGCTAGCCCTGCGGGCGAGAAAAGTCAACAACTTTCCTCGCGCCGGAGCCACGCTCCGCCCCGCAGCCGTCAGGGGCCGAGGTCGTAGTCCTTCGGGAGCCAGGCGGGCGCCTTCAGCCCGAAGTGCTCCTGGAGCAGAAGCTCGGCCGACTTCAGCGCGCCCTCGACCCAGCCCTGGTTGCACGAGTAGGCCTCGCCGCAGACGTAGACGTGCGGCGTCTGCCGGCCCCTCAGCCTCGGCGCACGCATGCGCTTCATGACCTCCCAGGGCTTCTGGCTCATCTTCCAGAAGTGCCACCCGCCGCCGAAAGGGTCTTCGCCCCAGTCCTTGTAGATGGCCATGTACGGCTTCGGGATGTAGAGGTCGATGCCGTGGAGCTGCTTCAGTTCGTAGTGCGCCTCGCGCACCATCCCCCTCGAAGGGATGAGGTTCTGCGCCCGCAGGGAGTCCAGCTCCTTCGAGTTCTTCAAGTCCCCCTTGAAGGGGTGGTTGACCTCGTTCGTCCCGGGCTTCCGGTCGAGCAGGCCTTTCCAGAAGCCGACCGAGGGGCCGTCGTTGTAGCTCGCCATGAGCAGCGAACAGGTGTTGTCGGGGTCGGCCCCCTTCTCCTCGCACTCCGTCCCGAAGTAGTAGGTCTGCCGGATGGGCAGGTCTGTGCTCGAACGGCCCGAGGTGAGGTTCAAAACCTGCCACCAGGGCTCCCGGTAGCCGAGGAAGAGCTTGGCCGCCGGCTGCGGCCTGACCGATTCGACGTCCCTCCGCAGCTCCTCGTCCTCCGACAGGTCTTTGCCGAGCACGAGTTCGAGGGAGCGCCGCGGCATCGCCAGGATGAGTCGCCTGGCCTTGACGCGCTTCCGCCGTTCGAAGTTGAGCGTGATCCACTTGTCGTTCCGGCCGGGCAGCTCGAACGAGGTGAGCCGGTGGCCGGTGTGGATTTTCGTGTCCGCGCCCTCCGCCCCCTCGAAGCGCTCGGCCAGCGCGAGGGGGAGCTGGTCGTACCCGAACGTGAGCGTGCGGTACGTCACGTCCTTCGGGAAGTCGGCGAGGAACCAGGGGATGGCCTCGCCCGCGTTCCAGTTGCTCAGGATGGAGGAGTAGCCGCCGGCATCCTGGATGAGGTTGTAAGCCTCGCTGCTCAGAATCTGGTACAGGAGGTTCCAGAACCCCAGGTCGTACATGTGCGTGCCGAAGATCATCTTCTCCCGCTTGATCCGCTCCCACTCCTCCTCGGTCTTCTGCTCGGCGTGGCGGACGACGGTGTTGATGGCGTACAGCATCAACTCCGCGGGGCTCTTCCCGCGCTCGTTCCAGGCCAGGCCGTAGGGCACCTTCGCCGGGTCGGCGAAGTCCTCCAGCCGCAGGTGGCGGCGACGCAGGTAGAAGAGCGTGTGCCCCTTCTCGCCCATCGGGAAGGGCTTGGACGAAAGGTGTAGCTGCTCGATCAGGTTCACCAGCAGCCGGTGCGTCGTCAGGTAGCGCATGCCGCCGACCTCCGCCCTCAGGTGCGGCATCTCGGGCGGCGTGACCGAGAAGAGCCGGCCGCCGATGCGTTCGTCCGACTCGTAGAGCCTGATCTTCAAACGCCCTCTGCGCCGGCCGGACTTGCCCGGCTCGCCCTTCGAGAGGCCGAGCAGCGCCTCGGCCTCGCCGGGCGCGCACGCCGAAAGCCGCCAGCCGCAGTAGACGCCGGAGACGCCGGCCCCGACGATTGCGACGTCGACGTATTCGTCCTGCTCTGAAGTCTGCGGAAGCGCTGAAGAGTTCGCGGGCCGTTTTTTGGACATGACACTCTCCGGAAAGGTCGGCGCGTGCCGGGTCGCCCACCGGCCCCGCGGAACGAAAGGCTTCGGGCTGGTTTGTGAGAAGACTCCGGCGCGGAAATGAGTAATGTCCCCACAAGGGGGAACACGTGACTCCTCGGAAGCGCGCAAAGAATATTTAGACCGGGCGGGCTTGTCAAGAATCGTGTGCGTGCGGGCGCTTTAACCACAGGGACACAGAGAGGCACGGCTTCGAACTTATAGCTCGACAAGCTGTGCTTCCGTGGTTAACTCTCCTTCAGGGCTGTGCCTTCCTGAAGGGGAGGGCGAGGGTGGCTTTGGCGATCTCGCCGGGGCCGACGTTGACGAGTTCGGAGGCTCCAAACGCCTGGCCGCCCACGCGGGCCGAGACCTCGATTTTGTGCGGCCCCGGCGGGACGTAGCCGACATGGTACTTCGTCCCGCGCACGCCCGCGCGGACGTTCATGCCGTCGAGCGCCACGTCGAAGCCGCCCTCCGCGTCCATGCCGTTGGTGACGGTCACGTCGATGGCGCCGGGGCGCGCCGCCTTGCCCAGCTCCTTCGCCGTGCGATCCACGTCCGAGAGGCTCGTCCTGAACTCCGTGACCCAGTCGCGCGTCTCCTCCTCGACCGTGCCGTCCACGTAGGCGACGAACTCCTTGACCTTCTGGAGCATCGACTGCACCTGCTCCTCGGTCGGCGTCGCGCCCCCCAGCTTCGCCAACGTCATCGCCCACGCCATGCGGAACTCGGAGAGCGACTTCTCCAACGCGAGCGCCGTCGTGATGTAGCGCATCCACCCGCTCGAAAAGCCGAAGAAGCGGTCGAGGCCGACGCAGGCCGCGGCCAGCGCGAGGAAGACGTAGCCGAGCATCTTGACGACCGGCTCGTAGTCGAAGCTCTGCGACTTCAGCCAACCCGTCGAGCCGACGATGGGGGCGAGGCCGCCGAGCGTCGTGAGCAGGATGGCCGAGATGCGCAGAGACCTCGACCAGAAGGCCTTCCAGCCCTTGTTCTTCAAATACCACTGGACGGCCTGCTCCGCGCGCTCCTCGGCGTACGCGTACGCCCTGCGGATCGACGCCTCCGTCTCCTGCGGGTTCTTCCAGGAGAGGCCTTCGAGCGGGAGGCTCTCGATGTCCGGCGGAGCCTTGTCTGAGGGCTTGCCCATTCCGTTCTCCAATCGTTTTGGTGAGCCGAGAAAGGCGGCGGCTGACGAGCGGGTCAGCGCATTCTGAGACAAACGCCTGAGGCGCGCAAGAGAAAACGTCCGCGGGCGCGGAGGCTTCCGTTCAGCGCCGGCCGCGTCGGCGCGCTCTGCGGGGCGGGGCCGGCGGCCTCACTTCCGAAGGGTCGACGGTCGGGCTGGCGGGCGGCGGCGTCACGCCCGAGGGCACGACCCAGAGTTCGGTCAGAGGCTCCTCGCGGAAGCCGCCGTCTACCGTCACGATGCGGCCGGCCGTGATGCCGCGTGTGCGGCCGAGGTAGTCCCGGCCGCGCTCGCACCGGCGCCGCGCCTCGTCCCTCCGGCTCCGCCTTCCGCCGTAGCAGACCAGGTAGCCTTGTGCCGTCGGGTCTTTCCGCAGCTCGTCGTAGAGGTCCGAGAGCTGCGCCTTCTCGTCGTCGAAGTACTTGCCATACTCACCGGCCTTGACCGGGATAGGTTCGAGGATGAGGTTTGTCTCGCAGCTCGCCGTCATCGTACAAGCGCGGTCGTAACCGCCGACCTCGACCGTGGCCTTGAACGCGCCGCCGCGCATGGGCGCCTCGACGGTTATCGTGTGCGTGTCTCGACCGCTCAGGATGCGGAGGTCTGTCACCGTCCACTTGTACGTCGGCGTCACGGCGGGGTCGCCGCCCGAGATGTTCGCGGTGAACGTGAGCGGAGCGCCGAAGACGGCCGTGTCCACGCAGCTCACCGCGACGGTCGGGCAATCGCCTATCAAAGGCGTCTGGTTGCGCGGGTCGGCGACGCTCTGGGCCGAGGAGTTGTCGGCACCCGCAGGCACCAGCAACGCGAGCAGGACGACGAGGGCAACTTTCGCTTTTCTCACAGGCGACCTCCACAAAAGCGTCGCGGGGGCTTCCGGTCTTCCGAAAGGCCCCCGCGAAAGTTTTTTTTCCGGTCGGCTTACTCCTTGTCGCCGCCGCCGCCGAGCATGCCGCCGAGGCCGCCGAGGACGCTGCCGGCCGCGCCGCCCAGCCCCCCGAGGTCTACGCCGCCCCCGCCGCCGCCGATGAAGCTGTCGAGCTGGCCGGCGATGGGTTCGGGCAGACGCCCTTTGATGAAGCCGAGGACGGTCGCGACGGCCGTCTGCGCCTGCTCGGGGCTGATGCCCGTCCGCTCCGAGACCTGTCTGATTAACTCTTCCATACGGGGTTCTCCTCCTCTGCTGTTTCGGGCCGACCGGGTCAGATGAAGACGACGGTCTGGAAGTTGGGGATGTCGAAGCGCTTGCGGCAGTGGGGGCAGACGAGCTGGTCGTCCACGCGCACCATGTAGTCGCGCGCCTTCTGGAACTGCGCCCGCTGCTGCTCGTTCATGCCGCGCGGCGGCTGATTCTTCTTCGTCCGCCGCAGCCAGCGCACTTCGTAGTCGTTGCGCTCGCGGCAGTGCGGGCAGGAGTAGTTGGCGCGCTTGGTCTCGGGCCGCTCGTCGAAAAAATCTCTCTCGTTCATGCGGGACATGATAACAGAGAGCGCGGCGGCGCGTTCACTTCCCTCCCGCGCGCTCGCGGCGGCGGTGGTGCAGGACGATGAGCAGGCCGAGCAGCCCGTTGACGAGCATGAGCGAGTTGGTGACGACGAAGACCCAGTTCGAGACGAGCCAACTGTAGATGGTGAAGCCGAGCGAGGCGGCCATCTGCCCGACGAAGAGCCACTTCGAGACGCCCTCGCTCGAACCCTCCTGCCACTGCTTGTAGACCTGCTTGGCGATGGTCAGCACCAGGATAACTGAGCTGACCCAGCCGACGGCCTCTGTCAAAATCTCTTCCCCCTTGTTCAGCCTAAGAGTCTGCGCACGCTCTCGCGCAGCGCGTCCGGGTCGAGCGGCTTCGGCTGGTAGGCGTCGGCGCCCTGCGCGAGCGTGTAGGTCGCGTTGCCGGTGCCGAAGCCCGTGGTGACGAGGATGGGCGTCGCGGCGACTTCGGGCGCGGCGCGCACGCGGCGGACGAGCTGCACGCCGTCGGCCGCCGGCATCGCCACGTCGGTCACGATGAGGTCGGGCCGCTCCGAGAGCACCAGCTCGAACCCGCGCTCGCCGTCCTCCGCCGTCACGACCCGGTAGCCCTCGCGCTCCAGCGTCAGACGCACCAGCTCGCGCCCGACCTCGTCATCCTCGACGACCAGAATCTTCTTCATACGGGGCGTTGGGTGTTGGGTGCTGGGTGCTGGGTTGGAGGCTCTTAACTAGCAACCAGCACCCAGCACCTAACACCCTTCCTCACATATCTCGCGCAGATACCGAAAGCTGTAGATGCCCGTGTCGTGGCCGTCGCTCCAGCGGAAGGTGAGGGCGTAGCGGCCGACGAGGCCGACGTCCTCGATCTTCAACTCGTCGGAGACGGCCTCCGGCTTGAGCACCCGCTCGCCGGTGAACTCGTTGACGCACTGCGCGCACGGGCAGAGGCGGCGCAGCCGCGGCGCCGCGTAGAGGCACTCGCGCCCGTCGCCCCACGTGACGCGCAGCTCCGCATCCGACTCCTGCATGATCTCGCGCGGCTCCACCGCCGGCCCGCGCCTCGGTGCGTTAGTCATAAGTAAAGTAGGCAGTAGGCAGATGGCAGTAGGCAGCCGCTCCGCGCTACGGTCTCTGAAAATTAATTCACAGTCCTCGGAAAGGGTTTCAACTGCCTACTGCCTACTGCCTACTGATTCTCCTTCACGGCCTGCTCGACCGCGTCGGCCGTGATGTCGAAGTGGGAGGTGTGCCAGACGGCGCGGCCGTTGCGGAGGACGAGCGCCTGCGGCGTCTCGTGGCGGACGCCCGTCCGCTGCTCGACCTCGCGCGACACGTCGCGGCTCTTCTGCACGACGACGATGGAGACGGGCGTCCTGACCGCCGTCATCTGGCTGTAGGCGCGCGCGCTGATCGGGCACGCGTTGCTGTGCTTGAAGAGGAGCACCGGCTCCTCGTGCGACCGCGCGAAAAGATCTTCGAGCGCGGCGGCGTCTGAAACAGGGCTGAAGTTCGCTTCCATCTCGTTCCACCCTCTGCACGTCCGATTTGTTGGTTTGAACCGTTGCCCTGATATTAGCCCACCCCCCGAGGCAAAAGGAAGTGGGCAGTAGGCAGATGGCAGTAGGCAGTTATGGCATCCCCGGAGGGGATACAGTCAATAGCCGGGGGTAAGCGAAGGTGCGTGAGCACCGCAGCGCGGCTTTGCCTCAAAACCCCTAGTTGACCCATAAGTGCTAAAGCCTGCCCCAAAAGTCAGAGGGGCCGCGCACGCCAAGTAGGAGACGTACGCGGCCCCTGTGCCCGGCGTGGATCGCCGGGGCGCGGCACAGTCCTGCCCTAAGACGTGCCAGCGTTAAGCGACAAGAATACTCGTGTGGTATCTTCCTTTCCGCTCAGTCTTTGATAAGGCAACGGGTCGGATGCGGAAACCTGCTCACCCTCAATCTCGGAGAGATGAGCATCGCCGTTGAACGCGAGAGGTTCAGACGAACGGCGATAGGTTCACGCAGAGACACTATACGCCTAAATAGGCGCGCAAGTAAAGAGGGGAGACGTGCGCCCCGTGAGAGGGGGCGCGTCTAATGGGCCGCAGCCGTCGCCCTCAACCCGAGCGCCTTGCGCTGAAGCTCTCGCGTATTCGTGAGGCTTTAGGCATCTCTCAATCGGAGATGGTCAACCGCCTGGAACAGCCGAAGATTCACCCAGCGCACGTCTCCGGTTATGAGCGTGGGGAGCGGGAGCCGCCGTTGCCGGTACTGTTACGTTATGCGCGACTCGCGGGCGTGTGTCTGGACGTGATTGTTGACGATGATCTAGACCTTCCCGCTAAACTGCCCGCCAAGCCGAAGCACTCCTGAAAACACATACAGTTTCGTCAAACGCACGGAACGCGTAAATGCGTAGGTACGCGCTTATGCGAGCATGTTCGAGCTTGGGTTAAAGCCTAAGTTCTGGCAGGCGGCGGCGTAGGGGGAGCCAACAGATAATAGTGAGAAAGCCCCGCCCTTAGCCGGGCGGGGCTTTCTCACTATTATCTGTTGCAAGCTAGCGATGGGGGAGAGTATAACGGGGCTTCCGTGGTTGCCATGTGGTTTTAAACTTATACCTAATAGAGGAGGATTAGGGATGAGATATCAAATCGTTAGCGGCAGTGATTATGAGGACGTTGCAAAGCAAGTCGATAACCTTCTTTCGAAAGGATGGGAGTTGCACGGCTATTTAAGTGTAGCGCCGTTCCCAACGCCGAGCGATGAGGGAGCGCGCTATCATTACTGCATCTATACACAGGCGATGAAAAAGATTGAAAAGCCTATTCCGGAAAAACTCACTCCTGAGAAGATAGTAGAGGGCCTTGATGAACCGCAGCCCTTTGACCTTGCAAGGGACTTGACGCGAGACTAATCCCATACTTCACGTCCACAGAGATTTACATCTCCACCCAACGATTACCTTGAGGCGCTAACCCCGTCTGTGACTTGCCTCAAAAGTCTCTACCCTGCCTCAAAACTGCTTAAGGTCGGAGGGGTTATGAGGCAAAGCCCCGCAGCGCCACCCCCGGTAGATGCGCCAAAATAATTCCGACCCTGAAAGGGCCGCACGGCGATTCACGGTGCAACCCCTTCGGGGTCGGATTCGTTTATCCGTCACATTCCGGGGGCGGCGCTCGCATTCGCTCGCTCTGCCCCCGGCTATTATGTTTATCCCCTTCGGGGATTGAAACTGCCTACTGCCTACTGCCTACTCTCTTATTTCCAATCTCCCACCAGCACGAACGGCGCCCAGAAGTACGGGGCGCTGGTCTCTTTGCGGGCGAGGAGGGAGAGGCGCGCGGCCCGCATGGCGGCCGAGGGCGTCGCGGGCCGCTGGGCGAGGAGGCTCTGATAGAAGTCGGACATCAGCTCGGCCGTCGGCTTGTCGGCGACAGACCAGAGGGTGACGCCGACGGTGGGCGCGCCCGCGTACATGAAGGCGCGCGCGAGCCCCATCACGCCCTCGCCGCGCTTCTCGCGCCCGAGTCCGGTCTCGCAGGCCGAGAGCATCACGAGCGGCGAGCCGAGTTTGAGGTTGAAGACCTCGTCCGTGCGCAGGAAGCCGTCGGCGCCCCCACGGTTCCCGACGAGCGAGAGCACGAGGCCCGTGAACTGCGGCCGCTCCGCGTTCAGAATCCCGTGCGTCGCGAAGTGGAGCACGCGGTAGCCGCGCAGGTCGCGCGCCTCAAGCTCGCCCTCATTCGCGTCCAGGCCCAGCCACACGTCCGCCTTGCGGCCGGCGCGCGCGGCTAAAGACTTTATCTCCTCGGCCTCGGCCTGCGTGCCCGCCAGACGCACGAGCGCGACGCGCTTACCGCCCGAAGCCTTCAGGCCGCCGGACACGTCCGCGACGGCGCTGTCGAAGCCGGGCGCGCGCCCCGCGTCGGCGCCCGACTGCTGCGCAGCAGAGGGGCCGAGCGCCGCGACCGCGCGCGAGTCCGCCGGGTCGAAGACCGGGTCTGCGACGACGAGTAAGTTGCCCGCCGCCGTCGCGGCCGTCACGGCCCCGCGCGTCTGGCGTACGGCCGCGAGCACGGAGGCCGACGGCGCGAAGACCGTCTCGTTCTGCTTGAGAAGGTATTCGAGCGCGGAGAAGTCCGCGCCCGCGGCCGGCGGCTGCGTGACGAGCGCGTCGAAGGGGACGTAGTTGAGCGCGCCGTCGGCAACGACGAGCAGGCGGCTCCGCCTGTAGAGCGGCGCGGCCGGCTCGACCAACGCCTTGTAGAGCGCGTGCGCGGCGTCGGCATAAGCCTGGACGGCCGCGGGCGTCACGTCCGGCCTCGCCGTGGCGACCTTCAGGCCGCGCTGCGGGTCTACGGCCGCGGCGACGAGGTCGATGATCGAACGCCTGACGGGAGTCGGGATGAGCTGCTGCCTGAAGTCGACGACGAGGCGCTCGACCTCCTCGCGCCCGGGCAGGCGCGCGATTGAGAGACGGTCGCGCGTGACGGCGAAGAGGTACGAGTGGCCTTCGCCGAGGCCGTATTCGAGCAGCGCCGTCTCTTCGTCGAGCACCTGCCGGCGTATCTCTTCGAGCGTCAGCGTGCCCGCCGCGGTGAGCTGCGCGTAGCGCGGACTCTTCGTGCGGATGCGGTTCTCGATGCTGTCGAGCCTGTCCTGTAGCTGGTCGAGTTCCTCCTCCAACTCTTCCGGCTTCTTCCTCTTCTCCGCGCCGCCGAGTTCCACGCCCGTCAGCTCGGCGGCGACCTCGGCCTGCCGCGTCTGGTTCTCGCGCTTCTCGCGGAGCAGGTCTTCGGGGACGCCTTCGGTAATCTCCGCGCCCGACTCGTTCAGAAGGTCGAGGAGCGAACGCGCGCGCCCGCGCTCGACCGTCGCGAGCGCCTCGGAGGCGTAGGCAAGCGCCTGCCCTTCGAGCGGCGAGCCCGAAGCGGCCGAAGGCTGCGCGGAGAGGGCGGCCTCGGCCAGGGCGGCCGTGGTCTCTTCGTAAACCTCTGCCGTCGTCGCGAGGAAGGTCGTGCGCGACTCGTCGGCGCTGATGCTCCCCTGCCGAAGCTTCTCGACGGAAGCGAGCGCTTCGCGGTAAGAGTCGAGCGACTTGTCGCGCAGCCTGTCGGCCTTCTTACGGTCGCGCTCGGCCTCGGCCTGCCGCAGCGACGCGCGGCCCTGGCCGAGCAGCGCGGGCCACACGAGGTCTTCGCGCCTGTCTTCGCGCGCGCCCTTCACAGCCTTCTCGTAAAGCTCCTCGGCCTCTTTGAAGTTGCCCTGCCTGAGCGCCACGTCGCCGAGGCTCGTGCGCGCGGCGGCGCGGTACCTGCGCGTCTGGCCGAGCTTGCCGATGACGGCGAGGTCGCCGTTCGTCGCGTCGAGCACGTTCTCGAAGTGACCGCGCGCCTCCGCGAACCGGCCCTGCCGGTAGTCTATGCGGCCGAGGCCCAGCTCGTCGGCGGCGTAGATGATCGACCTGCGGTAGAAGTTGAGCTGATCCTTGAGCGTGATGAGTCCGCCCAACGAAGGCGCGCCGACGCGTATGCTCCTATCGTCCGAGCCGACCGAGGCGCCGATGGCGCCGAGGATGCCCTTCGCGCGTTTCACCTTCCCCAACGCGCTCGTGTCGGGCTTCGTCACGTTCATCCGCTCGAAGACCACGCGCGCCTCGTCGTATTCGCCGCGGCGGTAGAGCATGTTGCCGATCTTGGCGAGCATGAGCCGCGCGTTGTAGGCGCTCTCCTCGCCCGACAGGCCGGCCGCGGCGGTCGCGCCCTGCGTCACGTCGGCCGAGACCCTCCCGCCCGGCAATCTGCCGCCCGGCGCCGCGGGCGTCGCCGGCCCCTTCGCCCCCGCGGCGTAGAGGTTCTGCGCGACGGTGTACTGCTCCTGCGCGATGTCGTAGCGACCCTGCCGCTCGTAGAGTTCGCCCAGCAGGTCGCGCGTCGAGGCCTCGCCCGCGCGGTCGCCCGACTGTTGAAAAGCCTTCAGCGCGTTCTCAAGGTGGACGAGCGCCTCGCCCGCGCGCCCGCGCAGCAGCAGCCCCCGCCCGAGTTCGCGCTCTGTGCCCGCGCCCTCCGTTTTAGTGTTTTCGGGAAGTGACGCTCCCGCGGCCCCGAGCGTCAGAGAAGTAATCAGCAACCCCGCGAGGCAGCTCTTGATGAACCGCATATCGTTGCCCCCTTTATGGGCGACGCGAGGTGAAGCAGGTCTTTCGGAAGGATGAAGGCGGAAGGATGAAGGGAAGACCTTTAACTTCATCCTTCCGCCTTCATCCTTTCACTTGTGCGTGAGGACGATCTCCGTGACGAGCACGTCGGCGTTGGGCGAGTCGTTGACGCGGACGATGGCGGGTCTCGGGTCGTCCTTCTTAACCTTGAGGCTGCGCTGGAGCATGTTGGGCAGGGCGACCGGCACGGTCATCTGCGCGAGCTGCGTGTTCTTCGCCTCGGTGACGCTGCGCCCCTTCGCGCCGCCGTTGATGCGCGCCCACTGCGCGGCCGAAGGCTTCCACGCGCAGTCTTCGAGATTCTTCCCGCAGAACTTGAGGAGCGCCTGGCCCGTCGGCACGTCCTGAAGCGGCTGGCGCGAGAGGACGACGTAGAGGTGTTCGGTGGCCGGCGGGTCGGTCACGGTAATGAAGTACTCCACGTCCGCGGCGGGGCCGGTCGGGAAGGTCGCGCGCACGTGCGCCTGCACGGCGTTGGCGCCGCCGTCGATCTGCGCGTTCGGGAAGAGCAGTTCGGGGTTGCGCCCGTTCTCGGCGCTGAAGAGGTAGAGGTAGCCGTCGGCGTTCGTCTCCAAGGCCACGGCGAAGCGGTCGCCGGTCTTGAACTCGCTCGCGGGGTCTGCCACGAAGAGTCGGCCCGTCTCGTCCTTCATCAGAATCGTGTAGCCGAGCGCCAGCGGCCTGAGCGCGTCGCTCGCCTTCACGATCTGCGCCTCGCCGCCGCCCGCCGTCTGCGCCGACATCCCCGCCACCTCAGACCCGCCGCCGTTGCCCGACTTGGTGTTCGTGCCGCCCTTGACCGGCCTGAGGTTCCGGGGCGGTCTGGTCGAAGCGACGCCGCCGGAGCTTTTACTCGACGATTTACTCCCGCCCTGCGGGCGCGAGGGCGAGCCCTGCTTCGTCGACTTTCTGCCCGGCTCCTCGAAGCTCACGCCGCGCGTGAGGACGAAGTCGTCTATGACCTGCTCGTCCTGCTTCTGCGCCTGCGGCTCGTCCTGCGCGCGGGCGACGGAGCACGTCAACAAGACGAGGGCGGCGACAGTCAACAGCGTTCTCAGGCGCATGGTCTTTCTCCTCGTTCACACTTCATACTTCCCGTCAGCGGTGGTCGATCCTGACATCAAAGATGAGCGGGCGGCCGGCTTCGGTTGCCGGTTCGGGCGCGAGCACGAGGACGCGGCGCTCGTCGCCCTCGCCGCGGACGGAGACTTCGGGCGCGTCCGCCTTGAACTGCGCGCGAAAGTCCTCCAACTCCTTGACCTCCGCGGGCGTCAACTGGTGACCGTACTCGCCGGTGAGAAAGGCGGGCGACGCGATGGGCGTCGGCGAGAAGATGAAGGTGAACTCGTCGGAGCCCGGGTAGTTGTCGAGGTGGAGCCGCTGGCCGTCTATCGAAGGGAACGCGAAGTCCGCTCCGCCGCCGACGAGGTTCGACTTCAGCTTCCCCGCCCCGCGCGCCGTCAGCAGCATCACCTGCGCGTTGCCGCCCGCCTCGGGGCCGACGATGTAGAGGTAGCCGCGCGTCTTCGGGATGAAGTGGAAGCGGAAGCGCTGATCCGACTTGAGCTCGGCCGGCGCCTCGGCCACGCGCTTGCCCGCCACGTCATCCTTCTTGTCGAAGGCTTCGAACCAGAGGCTCGCGGCCTCGGCCTTCGGCGCGGCGGGCGGCTTCGTGGGCTGCGGCGCCGCGGGCGTCGGGCCGACCGCCGGCTCCGCGCGCCGGCCCCTCGAAAGGAGCCAGCCGCCCACGCCCAGCACGAGCAGCAGCGCGAGCGCGCCGCCGGCGATGAGCGGCACGAACCCTCCGCGCGGCTCCGGCGCAGTGACCTCGACGCCCGCGCCCGCCTGCGTCTTCCCGTGCTCGCCGACGAAGTGATCCGCGCCGGCCTGCGACGTGGTGACCACCGTGTCGCGCGCGCCCTTGCGCCGCACGCCGCCGCTCGTCTCGTGTGTAGACCCTCCGGCGCTCGTCTCGCGCCCGGGCGAAGGCGAGTCCAGCTCGCTCGTCAGGATCGTCTCGGCCGTCGCGCCCGTCTCGGCCGTGGTGCCGCGCGCGAGGTGCGAGGTCGCCGACGCGCCCGAGGAGGACTGCCCCGAAGCGGCCTGCAAAGTGCTCTGGTCGGTCGTGTGTATCGAGCGGCTCCGCGTGCGCTGCGGCAGACCCAACGCCGCGCGCAGCTCGTCGATGAACTCGCCCGCGGTCCGCGGCCGGTCATTGCGATCCTTCGCCATCGCGCGCTCGACCGCGTCGCCGAACTCTTCGTTGATGCCGGGCACGGCCTCCGTCAGCGGCGGCAGAGGCGCCGCGACGTGCTTCTGCCTCAACTCGGGGAGCGTCGTCGCGACTAAGGGTTTTCTGCCCGCGACCAGCTCGAAGAAGATGACGCCCAAAGAATAGATGTCGGTGCGACCGTCGATCTCCGGGTTGCGGTCACGCGGCAGTTCGCCCCACTGCTCGGGCGACATGTAGTAGGGCGTGCCGAGTATCTGCCCGGCCATCGTCAGGGAGGTGACGCCCGTCGCCTGCATGTCGCCGCCGACCATCTTCGCGATGCCGAGGTCTAAGACCTTGACGACCGTGCCGCCGCGCCCGTCCGAGCCGAGCATGATGTTCTCGGGCTTGAGGTCGCGGTGGACGACGCCGCGCGCGTGCGCCGCGTCGAGCACGTCGGCCACCGGTTCGAGGACTTCGAGCGCGTCCACAGGCGTGAAGCGGCCACGGGTGCGGAGTTCTTTGTCGAGCGTGTGCCCCTCGACGTACTCCATGACCATGTAGACCTGCCCGTCGCTCCCCGAGGAGAGGTCGTAGACGGTGACGGAGTTCGGGTGGCGGAAGGCGCGCGCCGCCTTGCCCTCGCGCTGGAAGCGCTTGAGCCACTCGGCGTTGCTGCGCATCTCGGAGCGCAGGGTCTTGATGACGACCTCGTCGCCGAGGAGGATGTGGCGCGCGCGGTAGACGGCGCCCATGCCGCCCTGCGCGATGAAGCCCTCGACGCGGTACTTGCCGTCGATGACGCGGCCGACGAAGGACTCGGGCGACTCCTGCAAGACCTCGCCGTCGTCGGGGCAGAAGGTCTGACCTTCCGCGAATGTCTTGTTGCAGGTGGAGCAGAACTTCATCAGGGGTTATCTGCGCTTTCAGGTCACAAGAGCGTTGGGCCTTAGGACACCCGGCATGAGGGCTGAAGTCTAGCACAGAAGAAGAGTAGGCAGTAGGCAGAGGGCAGTAGGCAGTTGAGGCAAGACCTCTTCAACTGCCTACTGCCGTCTGCCTGCTGCGTACTTCCCTTCTGTCCTTTCCGGAACAAAACGGGGCAACCAAGCGTTAACCATGTTAATCAAACGGACACGCACCGCGCCCCCGGCGCGCGGCGCTTTCAAGTCCGTTTGGCCCTCCCCGTGAAAGTGACCCGCCGGCCGCGCGTCTGCCGAAACTCATGTCGCTTAACACTTTCATGGAGCGCCGCTCGAAACCTTTCGTCATGTCCGCCGCGCTGCTTTTGGTCGCGCTGCTCGGCGTGCTCGACTACCTGAACGGGCCGGACGTTTCGCTCCTCATCTTCTACGCCGTGCCCGTGTTTGTCGCGTCCTGGTACGCCGGGCGCGGGGCGGGCGTGCTGGCCTGCGCCGCGAGCGGCCTCTCCTGGTTCCTCGTCGCGCACGCGACCTCTGAGCACTACGCGAGTCCGGTCATCGCCTACTGGAACGCCTTCGTCCGCGTCAGCTTCATCTTCCTGCTCGCGCACCTCGTCGCCGCGTTCCGGCGCTCGTTCAACCAGGAGCGGGAGCTCGCGCGCACAGACTACCTGACCGGCGCCTTCAACGGCCGCTCGTTCGCGGAGGCGGCCGAGGCGGAGGTGCAGCGCGCGCGGCGCCACGGGCACACGTTCAGCGTCGCCTTCATGGACGTCGACGACTTCAAGCTGGTCAACGACCGGCTCGGCCATTCGGCCGGCGACCGCCTGCTGAGACTCGTGGCCGACACCGTCCGCGCGAACGTGCGCGCGTTGGACGTGGTGGCGCGGCTCGGCGGCGACGAGTTCGCCGTCCTGATGCCCGAGACTGACGACCGCGCGGCGCAGGTCGTGCTGCGGCGCGTGCGGCGACAGCTCAAGGAGACCGCGCGGCGCGAGGGCTGGCCCGTGACCTTCAGCGCGGGCCTCATCACCTGGGTCGAGCCGCCCGCGTCCGTGGACGCGATGCTGCGCGCCGCGGACGAGTTGATGTACACGGCCAAGCGCCACGGCAAGAACTCAGTCCGCCACGCCGTCTCGCCGCGCCCCGCGCACGCCGCCTGAGCCGCCGACAAACTCACGTGAATTAGTCTCACCCTTTTCACAAAGCTTTCGCGGTAGAAGCCTCTCTGCATCCCCCGCACATTCCGTTATCGAGAGGAGCGAAACTCTATGCAGGGGCCTTTACGGACAATTCTGGCGGGGGCGGCGGCGTGGAAGTTCGGCGGCGGCTGCATCTCCACGATTCTCATCTTCATCATCGTGTTCTGGGCGCTCGGCTACGTGCACTGTTGAGGCAGTAGGCAGTAGGCAGTTAAAGGCAAAGCCTAGCCGAGAATATAAAACGAGGCAGCCGGTCTTAGTTGACCGGCCGCCTCGTTCTTTGCCCAACTTGATTTTTGTCTTAACTGCCTACTGCCATCTGCCTACTCTCCCAGGTAAACCTGCCGCGTGTAGTCGCGCACCATGCGGTCGCTGTTGAAGGCGGGGGCGAGGGTGCGGATGGCGTGGCGCGTCATCTCGACCCAGCGGCGCGGGAGGCCGCGCTCGTCGCGGTCGTAGAAGGTCTCGACGACCTCCGACTCGAGCACGCGGTACAGAGACTCCGCGTCGCGCCTGTCCATCTCCTCAATCGTCTCGCTCAAGCCCTCTTCGCCCACGGCCCAGCCGTTGCGGCCGTCGTAGCCTTCGAGCCACCAGCCGTCCAGCACCGAGAGGTTCAGGCCGCCGTTCATCGCGACCTTCTCGCCGCTCGTGCCAGACGCTTCGAGCGGGCGGCGCGGGACGTTCATCCAAACGTCCACCGACTGCACGAGCTGGCGCGCGACCTCCTGGTCGTAGTCCTGTAGGAAGACCGCGCGCTGCATGATCTCGGGGTCGAGTTCCCACTGCGCGATCTGTTGGAGGATAAGCTTCGCGCCCTGATCCTGCGGGTGCGCCTTGCCCGCGAAGACGAGCTGCACGGGCCGTTCGGGGTCGAGCAGCATCCGGCGCAGACGCTCCGGGTCGGTCAGTATCAGGCCCCAACGCTTGTACGCCGCGACGCGGCGCGCGAAGCCGATGGTCAGGGCGTCGGGGTCGAACATCCCCAACGCGGCCTCGGCCCAAGAGCGCGGCTCGTGCTGTTGCAGTCGCGTCTGGAAGAGGCGCTCGCGCACGAACGCGACGAGGCGCTTGCGCTGGAGCCTGCGCACCTGCCACAGCTCCTCGTCCGAAATCTTATCGACCGCGCGCGTCCACTCTTCGGCGTCGTGCAGGACGTCCGTCCAGCCCGAGCCGATCTTCTGCTCGAAGAGCGAGCGCAGCAGGGGCGAGACCCACGTCGGCGCGTGCACGCCGTTCGTCACCGAAGTGATGGGCACTTCCTCGACGCGGCGCGTCGGCCACATCTTGTTCCAGAGCTCGCGCGAGACCTCGCCGTGCTTGCGGCTCACGCCGTTCGACGAGCGGCACATGCGCAGCGCCAGAGGCGTCAGCCCGAACAGCTCCTCCTCGTCGCCCGCGTTGACGCGGCCGAGGTCGAGGAACTCTTCGCGCGAGAGGCCGAGCGCCTCCCAGTAGCCTGCGCCGAAACAACGTTCGATGAGAGGCGCGACGAACTCGTCGTGGCCGGCGGCGACCGGCGTGTGCGTCGTGAATGCACAGCGCGAGCGCACGCGCGCGGCGGCATCCTTGAACTCGACGCCCGACTCGGTCAGCTCGCGCGTCAGCTCCAGGGTCAGGAAGGCCGAGTGCCCTTCATTCAGGTGGAAGACGTGCGGCTCGATTTCGAGCTGGCGCAGGAGGCGTACGCCGCCGACGCCTAAGACCATCTCCTGCACGCAGCGCGTCTCGCGGTCGCCGCCGTAGAGGTGGCCCGTGATGAGGCGGTCGATCTCGTTGTTGCCCTCGACGTTCGTGTCGAGCAGGTAGAGCGGCACGCGGCCCACCTCGACGCGCCAGGCCTGCACCTGCACGTTGCGCCCGCGGACGTAGAGGTCTATGCGGACGGGCTCGCCGTCTTCAGTGCGGACGAGCTGCATGGGCAGGTCGCCGACGTTGATCTGCTGGTACGCCTCCTCCTGCCAGCCGTCGCGCCGAAGGTGCTGGCGGAAGTAGCCGTGGTGGTAGAGCAGCCCGATGGCGACGAGCGGCAGGCCGAGGTCGCTCGCGGACTTCAGGTGGTCGCCCGCGAGTATCCCGAGGCCGCCCGAGTAGAGCGGCAGGGAGTGGTGGACGCCGAACTCCGCGCAGAAGTAGGCGACGGGGCGCTCGTGGCTGAGGGCCTGCGCGTGGCGCGCGGCCCACGTCTCGTCGCCCGAAGCCATGTAGGCGTCGAAGCGCGCGGCGAGGTCACGCACGCGCTCGACGTAGACGGGGTCGGTCGCCATCCGCATCAGGCTGTACTGCGGGACTTCCTTCAGCAGCCGGCGGGGGTTGTGCTCGCAGTCGTCGAAGACCTCCTGGTCGAGGTCGCGGAAGACGGCGTGGCCGTCCGGGTTCCAGCTCCACCAGTAGTTGCGCGAGACGCGCTCCAGCGCCGCGATGGTCTCCGGCAGGCTCGAAGCCTCCGGGGCCTGTTCCTGAAGTTGAGTCGGCTCGACCTCTCTCATCATTAGGACCATTCTTTTTACCCGATTCCCGAGCGCAACGACCGCCGACAAAAAAGCCGCCGGCCGGCCGAGACTTCTTAGTGCGGCGCGGCGGGCGGGCGGTTCGCTCGCTAACTGTCGAATTGATGATTGCGCAGGAAGACGTTCATGTCGCCTTTGGAAAAGAAGACGAGGCGGACTTCCCTGACCGTCTCGTCTCCGTTAAGGAACTCTGCGATGGCGCGCGAGGCGACCGCGGCCGCCTCTTCTCTCGGGTAGCCGTAGGCGCCCGTCGAGATCGAAGGGAAGGCCACGCTTTCAAGCGCGTGCGCCGCGGCCAGCGCGAGGGAGTTGCGGTAAGCGGCGGCCAGAAGCTCCGCCTCGCGCCCGCCCTCGCGGCCGTAAATCGGCCCGACCGTGTGTATGACGTGGCGGGCCGGCAGAAGCCCCGCCGTCGTGATGACGGCCTCGCCCGTCGGGAGTCCTCCGGGGTATCGCGTCCGTCGTATCTCCCGACACTCTTCGAGGATCGAAGGGCCGCCCGCGTAGTGTATGGCGCCGTCCACGCCGCCGCCGCCGAGCAGTGTCGAGTTGGCGGCGTTGACTACGGCGTCCACCGCCTCGCGCGTGATGTCGCCCACGCCCGGAAGGACGCGGCCGTCGAGGAAGGTCATCTTAGTTTGTTCGGGAAACAAAGACAGACCACCGCCAGCCGGCAAAGATACACGCAGGTGGCCCGGACGGCAAGGCGCGAGGAGACCTGAACGTTACGGAAAATCGGTTTCCCCACAGAAATGCCCGTAGTTTCATGGTTCTTAAGGAGGGTCGATGAATTTGGCGGAGGACAGTTTTTACGCAGAGGACGCAGAGGCGCAGAAGGTCAGGACTCCGCTTCAACCTCTTCCCCCTCTTCGGGCCAGCGCGGTTCGACCCACATCTCGTCGAACATGTCCTGGCGCTTGAGGGCTTCGGCGACGCCCTCGGCCTTGCGCTCGGTGAGCGGGTGGCGTGGGTCGAGACTGTAGAGGCGGAAGACGCGCTCGTCCACCATCTCGACCCCGAGCTGGCCGAGCGGGACGCCGGGCGTGATCATCATCTCGTTGAGGTTGTGGATGCGGTAGCGGCCAGTCTCCTCAACCCACTCCTCGATGAAAGGGTCGCGCAGCGCGTGCTCCGCCTCCGAGACCGAAAGGTACGGGCCTTCCAGCATGAGGCAATACTCGCCGGGGTGCTGTCCCTTCATGGCGTGAGCAGGAGGGCGGCGCGCGGGGCGAGGGCTTCCCGTCCGCGCCGGCCGCCGTGCACTTTAACACCGCGCGGCCCGCGCTGCCAGATTTTTTTCTTCAGAAAAGGCGAGGGCACCGCGGGTAGCATTGAACCACCCGCGGCGCCCTCCGTGTGTCTGTTCGAAGTCGGGCTTAGTAGGCCCGGCCGCCCTGCTCGTTGAGCGTCCTGGTCAGGCGCGTGAAGTACGCGTTGAAGGTGACGAAGTCCGTGCCCTGGAAGAAGGCCCGGCCGCCGGTCTCGTCCGAGACGCGCTTGAGGGCGCTCTGGCCGAAGCTGACGGCGCGGTCGTTCCAGCTCGTCAGGCCCGCCGAAGGGGCGTAGAACGAGTAGACCGAGACGCCGCGATCCTTCGCCGCGCGCACGGCGCGGTTGAGGTCGATGGAATCGACCGACGAGGAGAAGTCGAACCCGCGCGAGGTGTCGAGGCCGTCCGAGACGAACAGCAGCGCGTTGCGGTTCTGGCCCGAGGCCGGGAACAGCTTGATGGCGTCGCGCACCTGCACGTAAGGGTTGTACGGCGAAGCCGTGGTCGAACCCACCGGGACGCGCAGCGCCTTGGCCGCCGCGGCGAGGTCGTCCGTGAAGGGCTGGCGCACCTGCAAGGAGCCGGAGCGGATGTAGCCGACCATCACGGTCGAACCCGCGGGCAGCTCGCGAATGAAGTCCGCCGTCACGCGCAGCTCGTTGCCGACGCGCGAGACGAGGTCGTCCTGAATAAGCACCGCGAGGTTGACGGGCCGGCTGACGCGCTCGGACGAGACGCCCGCAGTCGCCTTCTTAGACTGCGCGCTCGCCGGCGCGGCCGCAAAGCCGAACGCGGAGACGGCCAACAACGCGGCCGCAAAGAGAGTCGATAATTTCTTCATCATGATTACTCCTGAAAGACCCGGCGCGGTATTCATCAAAACCTTACGAAGCGTCGTCAGCGCCTAAGTTTTTCGCGACTTTTTGGATGCCCGACCCGGCCCTTTGGTTGGCCTCCGCCGCGTGCGGGGCGTGCGCGCGGGAATAGAAACGGGCGCGGTCGGGATTAAACCTGTCGGAGTCGCGCGCGCGGGTTGACGCGGCCGACGCGCGGAGAGAAGCTTGGAGCAACGTGAGTGTTTCGAAGTGGCTCCAAGTCTTAATCAGCACGGGGCGCGCGGAGGAATGAGGCGATGAGAAAGCTGTCCGCAATCGTGTTCGTCGTCGCGGGGCTGGCCGTCTTCGCGGTCGCGGCCGTGACGCTGAACGTCGGGAGAAGCAAGAGGGCGGAGCCGGAGACGAGGGCCGTCGAAAAGAACGTCGCGCCCGCGCCGACGCGCAAAGCCGTCGTCGTCGAACTCTTCACCTCGGAAGGCTGTTCGAGCTGCCCGCCGGCCGACGCACTGCTCGCGCGACTCGACCAGACGCAGCCGGTCGAAGGCGCGGAGGTCATCCCGCTCGCGCTGCACGTCGACTACTGGAACCACCTCGGCTGGGCCGACCCATTCTCCTCGCGCCAGTTCAGCGAGCGGCAGGGCGTGTACGCCGCCGCCTTCGGCAACGACAGCGTCTACACGCCGCAGATGGTCGTGGACGGCGTCAGGGAGTTCAACGGCAGCAACTCTTCGCTCGCGCAGGAGACAATCGCCAAGGCCGCGCGCGAGCCGAAGGGCGAGGTGACCATCACGCGCGCGCCCTCGCAGTCCGAGGGGTTCGTCCACGTCACCGCTTTTATCGACAAGTTCCCGAAGCCGGCCGGGGGACAGCCGGCCGACGTGCTGCTCGCCGTGACCGAGAGCGGGCTCGCGTCCGAAGTGGCCCGCGGCGAGAACTCGGGCCGAAGGCTCACGCACGTCGGCGCCGTGCGCAGCCTCAGGCCGCTGGGCGGTCTGCCCGAAGCGCCGGGCGCGGAGTTCAAGGCCGAGACGGAGGTGCAGATAGATAAGGCTTGGCGGCGCGAGAACCTGCGCGCCGTCGTCTTCGCGCAGGAGCGCGGCACGCGCCGCGTGCTGGCCGCCGCCTCGCTCAAGCTGTTCGAGTGAAACCAATCCGCGGCGCGGGCCGTGCACGTAACTGTCGCGAGCGTTGAATTGTCATGGTCATAAAGAAGTCTGACGACATCAGGAGCAGAGAGATCACCGACAAGAAGGTGTATCTCAGCCGGCGCAACTTCCTGCGCGGCGCGGCGCTCGCCGCGACGACCGTGGCGACGGGCCTCGTCTACCGGCAGCTCCTCGCGCCGCAGGTCGAGCTGGCGAACCCGACGGGCCGCGTCGCGCCCGGCGCGCAGCCGGCGCCGAAGCAGTGGGGCTTGCCCGGCGAGGAGGCGACCAGCTACCAGGACATCACGCATTACAACAACTTCTACGAGTTCGGCACAGACAAGTACAGCCCCGCGCGCCGCGCGCAGTCTTTGATAACTCGCCCGTGGACGGTCTCGGTCGAAGGCTTGGTCAACAAGCCGAAGGTCTTCGACCTCGACGAGCTGACGCGGCTCTTCCCGCAGGAGGACAGGGTCTACCGCTTCCGCTGCGTCGAAGCCTGGTCGATGGTCATCCCGTGGCTCGGCTTCCCGCTCGGCGAGCTGCTCAAGCTGGCGGAGCCGCAGGGCAGCGCGAAGTACGTCGCCTTCGAGACGGCCAACGACCCGAAGAAGAAGATACCGGCCTTGAGCGAGTACGAGGCGGGGCTCGACTGGCCTTACGTCGAAGGGCTGCGCCTGGACGAGGCGATGCACCCCCTGACGCTTCTCGCGACGGGCATCTACGGCGAGCCGTTGCTGCCGCAGAACGGCGCGCCCATCCGCCTGGTCGTGCCGTGGAAGTACGGCTTCAAGAACATCAAGTCGGTCGTCCGCATCACGCTCGCCGAGCGGATGCCTCCGACCTCCTGGAACCGCGCGAACTCGGAGGAGTACGGCTTCTTCTCCAACGTCAACCCAGAGGTGCCGCACCCGCGCTGGAGCCAGGCGACCGAGCGCCGCATCGGCGAGTACACGCGCCGCACCACGCTCCCCTTCAACGGCTACGCCGAACAGGTCGCGCACCTGTATGACGGGATGGATTTGAAGTACTACTTTTAGGAGTGATGAGTGATGAGTGATAAGTGATAAGAGAAGACGAGGCCCGCTGTTCTTTCTTATCACTTATCACTCATCACTTATCACGGCTCTTATGAAGGACATCAAATTCTACAAGCTCCTCCTCTTCGTCAACGCGCTGGTGCCTCTGGCGCTGTTGGGGTGGGACTGGCGGCGCGGGCAGTTGGGGGCGAACCCTCTGGACTTGGTGACGCGGACGACGGGGACGTTGACCCTTGTCTTCCTCGTGCTGACGCTCCTGGTGACGCCTCTGCGGAAGTGGACGGGCGCGAACTGGCTCGTGCGCCTGCGGCGGATGGCCGGGCTCTACGCCTTCTTCTACGGCGCGCTGCACCTGCTCTGCTACATCTGGTTCGACAAGTGGTTCGACTTCTCGGCCATCGCGCAGGACGTGGCCCGGCGCCGGTTCATCCTCGTCGGCATGCTCGCCTTCACCTCGATGGTGCCGCTGGCCGTCACCTCGACCGACAAGATGATCAAGCGGCTCGGCGGCAAGCGCTGGCAGAAGCTCCACCGCCTGACGTACCTCGCGGCGGCCGCGGGCGTGATTCACTACTACCTGCTCGTCAAGTCGGACGTGCGCAAGCCGCTCGCCTTCGCAGTCGTAGTCGCGGCCCTGCTCGGCTACCGCCTCTTCGCCGCCTACACGAAGGGCGCCACGCCGCTCTCGCTCAAGGCGCAGTCGCCGCCGCGCTGACGCGCGCCCGCTTCCGCTTCACTTACCAATAAACTTGGAAGCGCGCCGCCGACCTCCTCACGAAAACGGTTACATATCTCAAGAAATCCTCAACGTTCCTCGGGCATACTCCCGCCCAAGCTTTACCCGTAGAACCAGCCTTAGGGGGGGAATTACCTTGAAGTTTCAGCACGTCACGCCGCGCGTGTGCGCGGCACTCTTCGCACTGCTTTTCACGGCCTTCGCCTGCGCGACGGCGCGCGCCCAGGCTTCGACCATGACGACCAACGAGAACATCCCTTTCACCAGCAGCCTCTTCAACCCTTGCAACTCCGACCAGGTGACCTTCTCGGGCACGCTGCACGTCGTCAACACCATGACGACCGACGCCAGCGGGGGCACGCACCTGAAGACGCATCTCAACTATCAGGACGTGACCGGCACCGGCGTCCCGAGCGGCATCACCTACAACGTCCGCACGGTCACCAACGAGGTCATTAACGACAACGACGGCCCGCAGTCCGAGATGACAGTCATCTCGACGGTGAAGATGGTCGCGCGCGGGCCGGCGCTCGACTACTACATGCGCACGGTGATTCACATCACGGTCAACGCCAACGGCGAGACGACCAGCACGGTGCAAGAGGTCAGCATCGAGTGCCGCGGCCGCAACTGATAAGGGGGCGGCCGACTCCGCTCGGGGCCTCTCCCCCCGCCCTCTCCCCTTCGAACAGACGCTTCCGCTCTAAGCCTTCGAGCCAGTTTGACTGACGTGATTTTCTCAATCAGACCGGCCTGACCGAATCGCCCCGCCGCCGTCTCACTGCGCACTTCCGCACAAAGATAACTATTTCATCGTTTAGTCCCGCGACCCTTTCCCGGCACGGGGCTTGTAAAGCTTCGGGGTGGCGCACCGTGCGCCGAGGGGAACAGCCCCCCGCCCCGGAGAAGAATGATGAATAGACGCAGACCTTATAGTTTCCTCGCACTGCTTCTGCTTCCCGCGCTGCTGCTCCCTTTGGGGCGCACGGCGGCGGCGGGCGGCGGCTCGTCGGGCCGCGGCAAGGAGGAACGCCCCGAGCACGGCCGGAAGGTTTCGGACGACCTGTTGGAGCGTGTCCACAAGTCCGGCGGCTCGGGCAAAGTCACGGCCATCGTCCAGCCGAACGGCGACTGGACGGACGAGCAGGAGGGCGCACTGGTCGCGCACGGCGCCCGCGTCAAGCAGAAGCACCAGAACCTCGACTCGCGCGTCGTCGAGTTGCCGGCCGCGGCGGTCGAGGCGCTGGCCGCGCGCGACGACATCGCGTACGTCTCCGCCGACCGGGAGATGGAGGCGCTCGGGCACCTCTCGCTGACCACGGGCGCCGACGCCGCGCGCCTGCTCGACACGACGACCTCGACGGCCAACAACGCCCTCGTCAACATCGCCGTCCTCGACTCGGGCGTGGACGTCTGGCACAAGTCCTTCTACAACCCTGCGGGCTCTTCGACGCGCGTCTCCGGCAACAACATCTTCACGAACGAGGGGCCGACGGGCAGGCTCGACGACTACGGCCACGGCACGCACGTCGCCTCGGCGGCGGCCGGCAGCGCGCTCGTCGCGGGCGGCGCGTACAAGGGCGCGGCCTCCGACGGCTTCGTCTACAACATCAAGGTGCTCGACTCGCAGGGGCGCGGCACGGTCTCGCAGCTCCTGGCGGCGATGGACTGGGTCATCAGCAACCGCACCCTCTACAACCTGCGCGTCGTCAACCTGTCTCTGGGGATGCCGGCCGTCGACTCGTACCGCAACGACCCCGTCTGCAAGGCCGTGCGCCGCATGGTCGACCTCGGCATCGTCGTGGTCGTCGCCGCGGGCAACGATGGGCACGACGCGCAGGGGCGCAAGCTCTACGGCACCGTCCACTCGCCCGGGATAGAGCCCTCGGCCATCACGGTCGGCGCGACGAACACCTTCGGCACGGACACGCGCGCCGACGACGTGGTGACGACCTACAGCTCGCGCGGGCCGACGCGCGGCGCGTGGACGGACGGCGCGGGCCTCGTGCACCACGACAACCTGATCAAGCCCGACCTCGTCGCCCCCGGCAACAAGGTCATCTGGGCCGCGGCCACGGACAACAACCTCCTGCTCAACCACCCGGAGCTGAACGCCAACGTCAGCGCCGACAAGACGCGGAACATGATGACGATGAACGGGACTTCGATGGCGGCCCCGCTCGTCGCGGGCGCGGCCTCCTTGCTGCTGCGCCACAACCCGCGCCTGACGCCCAACCTCGTCAAGGCCATCCTGATGTACACGGCGCAGCCGCTCGCGGGCCACAACGCCTTCGAGCAGGGCGCCGGCCAGCTCAACATCGAGGGCGCGGTGCGGCTCGCCAAGCTCATCCGCACGGACTTGCCGCAATACTGGAACCCCTCGGTGCTGAACGTGTCGATGCCGGTCGGCACCGCCCTGCTCAAGACGGGCACGTCGGCGCCGACGCCTTCGACGACGGTCGGCGGCTACACCTTCAACTGGTCGCGCGGGGTCGTGCTGGGTCAGGCGACGGGCTCGGGGCTCGACCTGATTACGAAGTACCAGAAGGTCTACGGGACGGGCTCGCTGCTGGGCGACGGGACGATGGCGGCGGTCAACGGCTCGGGCGTCCTCATGGCCGACCTGACGAAGCTGTCGCTCGGCGTGCTCGTGTCGGATTGTATCTGGACGAGCGCGGGCAGCACGCTCGGCGAGGGCACGCTCTTCCTCGGCAGCGGCGTGCTGATGGCCGACGGCGTGCTGATGGCCGACGGCGTCATCATGGGCGACGGGACGCTCATCAGCGACTCGGTGCTGATGGCCGACAGCGTGATGATGGGCGACGGGACGCTCGTCAACGACTTCACCGCGCGCGCCCAGAGCATCGTGCTCACCGGCGACGCCACCGCCACCATGACCACCGTCCCCGACACCACGACGACTACGATAACGGCGCCCACGGCGCCAACTACTGCGAAGAAGAAGTAACCAGGTAGACAGTAGCCAGTAGGCATAAGAAGCGGCGCGGCTCTCATCAACCGATGAAAGTCGCGCCGCCTGTCTTTCTACTGACTACTGTCTACCTGGATAATCACGACCGGCGGGACGCCCGTGGGGTCGTGGAGGCGGAGGTAGAAGTGGCCGATGCCGGCGAGGCCGAGGAGGAGGCCGGGGGTCTCGCCGCCTTCGAGGACGCCGCAGGGCCAGGGACTATAGGTCTTGCGGTACTGCTCGACGCCCGCGCGGCCGACCTGCTCGGCGAGCCGGCGCGCCGAGTCGTCGCCGAAGGCGCGCGCGGCGTAGAGGAGCAGCTCGGCGTTGCCGGCGTTGCCGTGGCAGAGCGAGTAGTTCGACTGGCCGGGCGCGATGGCCGCGGCGAGCGCGCGGCTCGTGCAGCGGAGCGCGGCCTCGGCCTCGCGCCGGTAAATCTCCTGCTTCGTCAACTCGTAGGCGCGCACGCGCGAGAGGCCGATGCCGGGCGCGCCGTGACACCAGGCAGTCATGAAGCCGGGCTGTCCGGGGCTGCCGGCCCACGCGTCGTAGAGGCCGCGGAAGTCGGGCCAGTTCTCCTGCTGCGGGTCGAACCAATGCCGCTCGTACGCGAAGCCCTGCTCGGCGGCGGCGCGGAACTTCTCTTCCCCGGTCGCACTCCAAAGCTCGAGCAGCGCCCAGCCGATGCCGGCCGCGCCGTGCGAGAAGCCGTTGAGGTCTTGCTTGCGCCGCCCGGCAGGGATGTTGAGCGTGTTCCAAGACCAGCCCTCTCGCGTCTTGCGCGCGCTGGTGACGAGGAACTCGCCGTGGCGCCGCGCGAGTTCGAGCAGCGGCCCGCGCCCGTACTTCTTTCGTAGATGAAGGAGCGCGGGTATGGCCCCGGCGCTGCCCGCGAGCACGTCCGTTCCGCGCTCGTCCGGCTCGACTTCGGCCAGGGTTTCGACTATCTCAAGTCCGCGGTCAACGAACTCCTGCTCCCCGATCAACTCGCCGATTCTCGTCAGCGCGTAGCCGACGCCCGTGTGCCCCGTGTAGAAGCCGATGCGCGTCTGCGCGGGCGTCTCCGCGAGCCGCGAGAGCGCCTGACGCGCGCCGCCCACGGCCGTCTCGCGGAAGAGCGGCTCCCCTGTCTGCCTGAAGGCTTCGGCGAGGAAGAGCGCGACGCCCGCGGTGCCCGAGTAGAGGTCGGGGCCGAAGGCGCGGTGCGCGACCACCCACTGCCCGCCGACGAACTCCATCGAGTCGCCCAGCCAGTTGCAGCGCGCGCCCGCCCAGACGGCGTCGCGGCACAGGCGCGCGGCGATGTAGTCGGCCGCTTCGAGGAAGGGCTCCGGCGTCGCGCTCATGCGGCCTCCCGCGCGCGCCTGAAGTCGTACTGATCGACCGACCGCGAGTTGAGGTACGGCGCTTCGAGCGTGAGGCCGTAGCCGGCGAAGTGTCTTTCGACCTCTTCCAACTTCGAAGCTTCTTCGCGCAGCCCGCGCGCGTGCGCGCCCAACAACCCTTCGGCCAGGATGCGGCAGCGCTGCATGCCGAAGCTCTCGCCGGTGTAAGGCTCTTCGGCCAGCGCCAGTCCGTCGGCGAGCGGCTTGGTGAAGAGCGGCGCCTCGCGGCGCAGGTGGCGCGCGACCTCTTCGTAGACGGCCTCAAGCACGCGCGCGGTCACGCGGTAGAAGCGCTTGTCGACGTAGAGCACGGCCGCGTCGGAGCGCACGTAGAAGGCGGAGCTGGTCAGGCACTTGAAGCGGAACGGCACCTGAAAGCGGTTGAGTCCGCGCGTGACCGCACGCGCGAGCGGCACGGCCCCTTCGGCGCGCACGTTCCAGTAGAAGCGCACGAGGCTGAAGTTGTCCGGCCCGCCCTCCTCCGCCTCGCCGAAGGCGAAGTAGAAGCCGGGCTGCACCGTCCTGCTCTCGCGCGCGAAGAAGACGGAGAGGTTCGTCCCCGGCTGCGGCGCGGCGCCCGGCCCGTCGGTCGAGAGGAACTCGCCCGGCCACAGCGCGCGCGTGCGCCCGCCCTTGTGCGCCATGACCTGCCCCGAAGGCAGAACCTGAAAGACCTGCCAGCCCGTGTCCCAACGCTCGCGCGTCGCGTTGGCCTCCGACAGGGCGGGCGTGAGTTCGACGCCGTGGACGAGGCCGGGCGTCTCTTCGCGCAGCGCGCCGTCGAAGGTGCGGCAGTAGCAGTGTTGATAGAGCGTCTGTTCGAGCAGCGCGAGGAGCGGGTTCGCCTGCGGCTGCGCGAAGTGGTGCGCGTGGCCCTGCGGCTGCGCGGCGGGCGAGAAGCGGCGGCCGGCGAAGTCGAACGAGCCGTCGGCGCGTACCTCTAAGGCGCGGACGATCTTTCCGAGCTGCGACGTGAACTGCTCTCTCATCTTCGTCACAGGGCCAGCAGGCTGGCGGTGGCCTCCCGGGGGTTCTTGAGGATGTTGAGGCTGAGCTGGAGCAGGTAGAGCGCGCTCGTCGTGATCTGCGGCGACTGGAACATGTACTCGTAGGCGGTCTGAATCATGCGCGCAGCCGCGTAAGAGACGCTGCGCTCCAGAGACTCGCGCGCCTCGGCGGCGTTCAGCCCGCGCGTCTCGGTGTAGGTCTTCCAGAAAGCGCGGAGGGCCGGGTGCATCTGCTCGACCGGGAACTGCGCGGCGCCGACCAACTGTTCGGCCGGCACGCCCGCGACCGCCGGCATCGAGAAGACCCAAGCCGAGAGGTAAGCCTGGAAGACCGCGCCCGCGTCCCAGCACGCGTCGCCGAAATCCGCCAGCTCCCAGTCGACGAGCCTGAGCGTCACCTTCCCGCCCGCGCCTTCCTCGTTTCCTTCCCCATCGCTGTCAACGGTGACGTGCACGTTGTCCCACTTGATGTCCCCGTGGATGAAGCTGTCGAAGCGCCAGCCCGCGCTCAGTCGCTCGAGCGTCGAGGGGAAGTCCGGGTAGCTCTGGATGATGTTAAGCACCTGCGTGTTCGCGGTGCTCAACTGGCCGAAGAGATTCCTGTCCATCTGGTGCAAAGACAGAATCCAGGGCACGCGCCGCGCGAACGTGTTCGACTTCGCCCCGTCGCGCAGCCGCCGCCCCATCTCGCGCTGGTACGCGCCGATGATCTGTCCGAGCTGCACGCCGACCTCGACGGGGAACGAGCCGAGCTGCCTGTGGTATTCGGAGAGGCTCGCGCCCTCGGGCAGAAGCTCGATGACGAGGGCGTGGCGCGCGGGGTCGGAGTCGTGGAACCGCGGCATCAGCGCGGCCAGCGGCTCGAAGTCGGGGTCGTTCTGCGCGAGCCAGTAGCAGGCCGTCTCGTAGCGCATGGTCTCGACGGCCGCCGGCTCGAAGGTCTTAACCTGCTTGACGAAGTAGCCGGGGTTCTCCGCCCTGATGACTTTGAAGTTGCGGTTGCGGCTCGTCGCCTCGACGACGAGGAGGTCGCCGTCCACGACCGACTCGAACGACAGGAGGCCGCGGCCGAGGAGGTAGTGTGCGATGGTCTCTTTGGTAATTAGCATCCGAAGTGGACGGCGAGTCCCGCCGCCTTTCGACGGCGGGACTCGCCGGTTAGGGTCAACGTCGGCGAAGGGCGCTCGCCTTAGGAGCCGCCCCCGGCCCGGCAGGCCGGCGATGTCGTCGGGCAATCGCTCATCGTGGGGGGCGTGGGACAGATGATCGTAACCAGGCAGCCGTACGTCTTCGTGACGTTACAGATGTTCTGGTGCGTCGGGCACGTCGCGGTCGGGCACCTGTAGAGGTGCGACTGACAGGCCAGCGGATTCGAAGGACAGATGAGCGTCGCGCATTCCCTCGCCTGCGTCGGAGGCGGGGCCGCCACGCAGAAATGGGTCGCGGCGATTCCGAGGCAGGCCGGGGACATTGTCGGCGATAACGGATTGGCGTGGAATGCATGCATGGCGCCGCCCCCGCCCCCGCCCGGGCCGGGGCAGCCAAAGTGAGTCGGGCACGCGTCAACGGCCGAAGGGCACGCCGCGAACGTCGGGCACATGACCGTCGGCGGCGTAGCGCCCGGCCCCACGCAGGTGACGACGGTCGGCTTCTCTGGGCAGCCGACGCCGGGATACGTATGGCAATGGACGCTGGGGTGCCCCACGCAGGTGACGACGGTCGGCTTCTCCGGGCAGTCGACGCCGGGATGCGTATGGCAATGGACGCTGGGGTGCGGCACACAGGTGACGTCGGTCGGCTTGGTCGCGTAGTGGGCCGCCGGGTGTCCGAACTGGCCCTGCTGCCCCTGCCAGATCGTGAAATCGACGGGCGGGTTGCAGGGGACGAAGCCCGACGCCTGGCAGGCGATGTCGTGCGTGACGCAGGGGGCCAGGGCACTCGGCTGGCACTGGAAGAAGACCAGCGTGTGGCAGTTCGGGCCGGCGATGGTGCAGACCGGGTCGTAGGAGGTGCGGCCGCAGTTCGGCCCGAGGCGCGTGCAGACGATGCCGGTGCGCGTGCGGCAGCCGACGAACTCCGTCGGCGGGATGCACGGCCCCGTCTTCGACGTTCCGCACACCGGCCCGGAGGCGGTCGGCGGCACGAAGCACTCGCGGGCCTGCGTGCTCCCGCTGAGGGCGTCGATGCCGCCGGCCGCCGCGCCCATGAAGTCCTGCGCGATCTGGCCTTCGAGGAAGGTCGCGCGCCGGCGCTCCGAGCCGGCCGCGCCGTGCACGACCTCGGCGTCGCGGTCGATCCAGACGAGGCTCCCGCCGAGCGGGGACTGCTCGGGCGGAAGCTCCTGCGCGTGCCGGATGGCGCGCTCGGGGATTTCGACGTAGCGGCTCAGCTCCTCGTCGAGATAGAGGCGGACGTGCCCCTCCTCGGAGGAGGAGCCGAGGTAGCCGCTCAGCAGAGTGACGCCCGGCGGGTCGTTCGGGTCCTGCACGATCCGCCCGACGAAGTCGTCGTAGCGGAGGTTGGGGCCGTCGCCCTCGGAGGCTGGCTCTTCCCCCCTCGGGTAGTCTTTTTCTTCGCTCATGTTTTTACTCCCGGTGTGGGTCTGCCCTCGCGGGCAGTGACGTTGGGCGGGGCGCCGAAGCAGGCGTCACGCGCGAGATCAGCGGTGTAGGACGCGCAGGGCGCGAGGTGCGCGTCGCGAGAGAAGCCCTCTAGCCAGCGGGAAGGTGAAGCGCGCCCGAACGAGTCACGCGCGGGCGCAGACGCTTATCAGGTCTTATAAGCGTACGTCTAAAGCGGGCAAAGATTATGCCTGTTTCCGGCGACTGTCAACGAAATTCCGCCGCGCCGAGCTACCACTATATTTGCTACTTGAGCCGTTGAAGTAAGGGCGCTCTGACGCGTCTACGTCAGAGCGCCCTTCCCTACATCTTCAAGCTTGAAGAAACGTCAGCGCCCGGCCGGCACCTGTACCTGCACGCCCGGCGAGCCGCCGTACATGATCGTGAGCGGCCCCTGGTGGCTCTTGATGCCCTCGGCGCGCGCGCGCTCGATTTCGAGTTGCAGCTCGAGCTTCTTGATGTCGAGGAGCGCCGGGTTGGCGTAGGTCTGCGCCTCGATCTGCTTGGTCTGCGCGGCGATCTTGGCCGCCTCGAGCCGCGCCTCCTCGGCCTGCTTCTGCTTCTCGTTGGCGACGACGCCGGAGGCCGCGGCCTCGATGCGGTCGTCGAGAAAGTCGGGGTTGCCGATCTGGACGGATTCGAGTGTCTGCAGAAGCTGCCCCGCGAGCTGCGGCCTGAGCGACTCGACGATGCGCTTCTGGATGTTCTCCTGGTTGGCGTAAATCTCGTAGGCCCCGTACTCGGCGAAGGCGTTACGCGCCTCGGTCTGGATGAGGCCGTGCAGGATTTCGTTGCGGCGCTCGTGGCGCGTCCTCTCGTCGAACCCGTACTTGCGCACATACTCTCCGACGTGCTGCGGGTCGGTGAAGGCCGTGACGGCGATCTCGACCTGAAGCGCCGCGTTGTCCCTGCTCGTCACGCGCACGGGGGTCTTCTCGGTGAACGACTTGACGTTGACTTCGTAGGCGGTGCGCCCCGGCGTGAGCGTCGTGAACCAGCCGTCCTCGGGGCGGTAGACGCGCTCGATGCGCCCGAAGTGGGTGACGACCTTGACCGTCCCCTCCTGCGTGTAGTTGATGTTGGCGAAGGCAACGGCCCCGCCGACGAGAAGCACGAGGGCGAGCACGCCCAGCAGGACGAACGTGAATTTACTGCTCATCAATTCTCCTTTAGAGATGTCTGAAACCGTGTTCGACTTTCCGCTCTTCCTTTTCACTACGCGTTAGTACGAAAAATCGGCCGGCGGGTTTGTTACATCCGCCCGGACGGACGCCCCCGAAAATTCTCGACGCCGCCCGTGGGTTCGAGCGCGCGGGGCGCGTCCTTATACGTGAGCGATAGAGATAATCGTTAAGGGGGTTCGAAGGATGATGAGAGTCTTGAAGCATCGCGCCTTCGCGCTGTTGGCGTCGGCGGCACTCCTGCACGCGGCGGGGACTCCGCGCGCCGCGGCGGCGGAGTCCGCGCGCCGGCCGGCGCCCTCCGGGCAGGTCTTTCTGGCGGCGGGGCTCGACGTGGACGGGCTGCCCGCGGTCGCGGGCCAGACGGTCTTTCCGGGGAGCAGCTTCGAAACGGCCGAGCGCTCGCGCGGCGCGCTCGAACTCTGCAACCGCGCGCGGCTCGAACTGTCGGGCGGGACGACGTTCAGGCTGGACTTCGACGACGAGGGACTCAACGGCACGCTCGGCGCGGGCGGCGCGCGCCTCCTTGTCCCGCGCGCCGTCGCGGCCACGCTGACGACCGCCGACGCGTCGGTCGTCAGCGACGCGTCGAACCCGGCGCTCTTCGTCCTTCGAGTCTCGGCGGAAGGGACGACGCTCACGGTGCAAACGGGGCGCGTCGAGATGCGCGCGGGCGGCGCGACGCGCACGGCCGGCGCGGGCGAGTCTCTGCGCGCGGCGCGCGGCTCACAGCCCGCGCCGCCGCAATCCAACAGCCTGAGCGGGGGCCAGCGCGCAGGCATCTTCGTCGGCATCGCGGCGGCGGTCGCGGCCGTCCTGCTCATCATCGCGGGCAACGACAACAATGACGAAGAGACGACACAGCCCTGCCCCATCATCATCAGCCCCGGCGGCCCGCTGCCCCCCGGCTGCTCCGGCATCCTTTAAGCTACAAAGGTCAGAACCGCCTGCGGTAGCGGGCGGCCCTTTGCGATACGGCACAGCCGATTTGCAAAGGGCCGCCCGCTACCGCAGGCGGTTCTGACTGGTGGCCTGAGTTATTAGTTGCGGCGCCAGTTGCCCGTCTGCCTGTTGCGCGATGTGCGCCAGTCGCGGCGGTTGTTCCAGTCCGAGCGGCGCTCGATGCGGCGCTCGCGCCGGAGCTGGCGGCGTTCGAACCTGCGGTCGCGGCGAGCCATGCGACGCCAGTTCGAGTCGTCGCGGCGGTTCTGGCCGACGCGACGGCCGCGCGTCCAGCCGTAATGGTTGCCGCGGTTGTGACTGCGGCCCCAGTCGCGCCCCCTCCGCTGGGCCGAGGCATCCACGACCATCCCGAGCGTGAGCACGCAGAGAACGACGAGCATACTTATCGCCCTCGAAACTGTACGAAATTCAATCCTCATTCCCCATCTCCTCCGAGCTTAACTTCACATAAAGGGAGAGCTTTGCCTGATAGCGAGCCGGAGCCCTCGCGGCCCCTCCCGGCATCTTGGCAAGTACGGTGCCAACACGAGGCGTGAACCGTAAACCGTGAAAGGTGAAAAGCTGTTCTTATCTCGTCACGATTTACGGTTCACGCTTTTGCCTTCCACACACGGACATCCGGGTGTATAGTGTCGCCGCCAACCCAGCGGGTTTAAGTATCTATACACACGCCATACGTGAAGCGCAGCCGGGCCTGTTATAAGCCCGGCCTTCTTCCAACGCCCGCCAGCCCCAGAGGAGTGTGTCTATGCCGCCCCGCCGCCTTCACCTCAAAACCCTTCGTCTATTCACGACCGCGCTCGTCACGCTTTCGCTCGCTTCGCTCTGGCTGGCCGGAGACATCCTGACGCCGACGGCCTCTGCGCAGGCGTTCCCTTCGAACACCGTCCGCACCTTCGAGAGCCCGCAGGTGCACCCCCTGGCGCTCACGCCCGACGGCACGCGCCTGCTCGCCGTCAACTCGCCCAACGCCACGCTCTCCGTCTTTCAACTGACCTCCGGCTCGCCGGTGCTGACGGCCGAGATTCCGGTCGGCCTGGAGCCCGTGAGCGTCGCCGCGCGCAACGACCGCGAGGCCTGGGTCGTCAACTGGCTCTCCGACTCCATCAGCGTCGTCGACCTCACGACCGGCAACGTCACGCGCACCTTCGACGTGGGCGACGAGCCAACCGACATTCTCTTCGCGGGGGCGAACGGCGGCAGGGCTTTCGTCTGCGTCGCGGGCGGCGGCCACCTGAACATCGACGGCTTCAACACCACGGGCGCGAGCGGGGCGATGAAGGTCTTCGACGTGTCGAACCCCGGCGCGCCGCCGCAGGTCTTGGAAGTCTTCGGCAAGCAGCCGCGCGCTTTGGCGCGCGACGCCGCGGGCGCGCGCGTCTTCGTCTCCGTCTTCGAGTCGGGCAACCAGACGACGCTCGTCCCGGAGAAGGTCACGCGCGCCGACGGCGGGCTTCCGCCGCCGAGCCTCGCGCTCGCCGCTGGACTCCCGGCCGCGCCGAACACGGCGCTCATCGTCAAGTGGAACGGCTCCGCGTGGGCCGACGAGACGGGCAACACGAAGTGGGATCAGTTCGTCAACTACACGCTCGCGGACGTAGACCTCGTCACCATCGACGCCTCCGCCGCAACTCCCACCATCAGCGCGCAGGTGCGCAGCCTCGGCACGCAGATCGGCAACATGACCTTCGCCCCCGTGACGGGCCGCCTCTTCGTCGTCAACCGCGACTCCGGCAACGTCCGGCGCTTCGAGCCGAACCTGCGCGGCCAGTTCCAGACGAACCGCGTCTCCGCGCTCGACACCGCGGCGGGCGCGCCCTCGCTCGCCTTCGTCAAAGACCTCAACCCGCACGTCGACCTCTCGAACACGGCCGGCACGGACGCCGAGCGCGCGCAAAGCTTAGCGCTCCCTTCGGACATCGCGCGCGCCTCCGACGGCACGCTCTACGTCTCGGCGACCGGCTCGGCCAAGGTCGGCGTCCTCGACGCGCAGGGCAACGTCACGGCGCGCGTCGCGGTCGGCAACGGCCCGACGGGACTCGCGCTCGACGAGGCGCGGCAGACGCTCTACGTCCTCAACCGCAACGACGAGACCTTGAGCGCCGTCAACACCTCTGCGAAGACGCAGGTCTCCGTCGTGCCCGTCGGCTTCAACCCGGAGTCGCAGGCCGTGCGCGAAGGCCGCCGCTTCCTCTACGACGCGGTCAACTTCTCGGCGCACGGCACCGTCTCGTGCGCGAGCTGCCACCCGAACGGGCACCGCGACGGCCTCGCCTGGGACTTGGGCGACCCGACGGGCGCGCTGCTCGGCCTCAACGGCTTCACGCACCACCCGATGAAGGGGCCGATGATGACGCAGAGCCTGCGCGGCCTCTTCAACGCCGGCCCGCTCCACTGGCGCGCCGACCGGCGCAACGTCTCAGAGTTCAACCGCGCCTTCCCCGAACTGCTCGGGAGCAAGCGGCTGCTGACCGACGCGGAGCTGGCCTCCTTCGTCGCCTTCGTCAACACGCTCTCCTACCCGCCCAACCCGAACGAGAACTACGACCGCACGTTCCCGAGTCCCGCCTCGGGGCCGAACGCGGACACGGGCGAGAAGCGCTACCGCAGTCTCAACTCGAACTTCGACCCGAGCACGCCGTTCCAGAACATCTTCCTCGGCAACGCCTCGCGCTGCGAGGCCTGCCACCTGCAACACCCGACGACCCCGAACGCGTTCTTCATCGGCTCGGCCAAGATTCTCTTCGACGGCTCGCTCTTCCACGAGCCGCAGTCGTTCAAGGTGCCGCAGCTGCGCGGCGCGTACCAGAAGGCCGGCATGCGCAAGCCCGCGGCGGGCGAGCCGCGCGCCGAGCAGCTCGCGGGCTTCGGCTTCATGCACGACGGCGCGTTCGACTCGGTCGTCAACTTCCTCAAGCAGCCCGAGTTCGTCGGCTTCCGCAACGACGACGAGCGGCGCGACATCGAGGCGTTCCTCATGTCCTTCGACTCGACCATCGCGCCCTCGGTCGGCCTGCAGGTGACGGCCAACGCGTCCAACCGGAACGCGCCCGAGGTGCTCGCGCGCATCAACCTGCTCGTGCAGCAGGCGCAGGTCATCCCGCCCACCTTCGGTTCGAGCTTCCCCAACCCGCCGAGCTGCGACCTCGTCGTGCGCGGACTCTACGGCGGCGAGGCGCGCGGCTTCCTCGAAGTGGGCGGCGGCCTCTTCCAGCCCGACAGCGCTGCGGAGGCGCGCGTCACCTTGCAGCAGTTGCTCGACGCGGTCGGCCCCGGCGCGGAGCTGACGTTCACGGGCGTGCCCGTCGGCGAGGGGCGCCGCTTCGCGCTCGACCGGGACGGCGACGCCGTGCTCGACAACGACGAGCCGCGCACGTCCGTGCAGATCGCGGGGCGCGTGGTGGGCGCCGACGGCGCGGGGCTGGCGGGCGTGGCCGTCTCGCTCACGGGGTCGCAGACGGCGACGGCCGTGACCGACGCGGCGGGCCGCTACGCCTTCAACTTCGTCTCGACCGAGGGGACGCACACCGTCACGCCACTCGGCGCGGGGGTGAGCTTCGCGCCCGCGAGCGCGACCTTCGTCAAGCCGACGTGGAACCGCTCGGCCGTCTTCGTCACTTCGCCGACGGCCAACGCCGCGGACGCTTCGCAGTTCTTCGTCGCGCAGCACTATGCGGACTTCCTCAACCGCGAGCCCGACGCCTCGGGCCTCGCCTTCTGGACGAACGAGATCGAGCAGTGCGGGGCCGACCAGCAGTGTAGAGAGGTGAAGCGCGTCAACGTCTCGGCCGCGTTCTTCCTCTCCATCGAGTCCCAGCAGACGGGCTTCCTCGCCTACCGCGCGGCGAAGGCCTCGTTCGGAGATTTGGCGGGCCGACCCGTCCCCGTCACTTTCGAAGGTCTGTTGAGTGACGCGCAGCACCTCGGGCGCAACGTCGTCGTCGGCCGCGCGGGCTGGGAGCAGCAGCTCGAAGCGAACAAGGCCGCCTTCTTCAACGGCTTCGTGCAGCGGCCGGAGTTCGCCGCGCGCTACCCGGCCTCGTTGAGCCCGGCGGATTTCGTCAACGCGCTGAACGCCAACGCCGGCTCGCCGCTCACCGTCGCGGAGCGTGACGCGCTCGTCGCGCAGCTCTCCGCCAACAACAACACGCAGGGCCGCGCCGCCGCGCTGCGCTCCGTGGCCGAGAACGCGGAGCTCGCCCGCCGCGAGCTGAACCGCGCCTTCGTGCTGATGGAGTATTTCGGCTACCTGAGGAGGAACCCGGACGACGCGCCGGAGCAGGCTTTGAACTTCGACGGCTACAACTTCTGGCTCAAGAAGCTCGACGACTTCAAGGGCAACTACGTCGAGGCCGAGATGGTCAAAGCCTTCATCTCGTCCATCGAATACCGCCGCCGCTTCGGGAAGTAGTAAAAGACAGTTCACCACAGAGACACAGAGGCACAGCTTGGGGCCAATAACTCAACCAGCTGTGCCTCTGTGTCTCTGTGGTTAATTTGACTTTCTCCGCCCGCCCGAACCGCTTTAACCCTCGCCTGCCCCGCTTGCCAACCGGCCGCGGGTCGCTTAAATTAACTTCTCGACCTTTGCAGTTCTATCCCGCACAGCAATTGTCAAAAACCGACGCGGCGCGGGGCCTATCTACTCCGCCGAGACCCCGCGCGCGCCGACCTGTCGAAAGGATGTCCGACCTGAAGCCATGAAAGCCTATCCGACCAACCAGATTCGCAACCTGGCCGTCATCGGCCACGGCCACGCGGGCAAGACGCAGCTCGTCAGCTCCCTCCTCCACCTCGCCGGCGCCACGCCCCGCTGGGGCAAGGTGGACGAGGGCTCGACCACGACCGACTACGACGAAGACTCCATCGCGCGCAAGATCACGCTCAACAGCCAGCTCGCGCACTGCGAGTGGCGCGAGCACAAGGTCAACCTCATCGACACGCCCGGCTTCTCCGCCTTCGTCCCGCACGCGCGGCCGGCGCTGCGCGTCGCCGACTGCGCGCTCGTCGTGGTGGACGCGGTCTCCGGCGTCGAGGTCGGCACCGAAAAGACCTGGGCCTACGCCAACGAGTTCATCACGCCGCGCATGATGGTCATCACCAAGCTCGACAAGGAGCGCGCGGACTTCGGCGCGGCCCTGGACTCGGCCCGCCACACCTTCAGCCGCGCCATCGTCCCCTTCACCCTCCCCATCGGGCAGGAGGCGAACTTCAAGGGCGTCGTGGACGTCGTCCACCAGAAGGCTTACGAGTACGACGCGTCGGGCAAGGCCAAGGAGATTCCCATCCCCGAGCAGGGGCGCGACGTGGTCGAGCGCGAGCGCGAGCGCCTGATCGAGGTCATCGCCGAGTCGGACGACTCTTTGATGGAGAAGTGGATGGAGACGGGGACGCTCGAAGAGTCGGATATCATCCCGAACATCTCGAAGGCCATCGCCGGCTCGCGCCTCTGCCCGGTCTTCGCCGTCTCTTCTTTGACGCTGGTCGGTTTGCAACAGCTCCTCGACGGCATCCTAGATTACGCGCCCGCGCCCGACGCGCACGAGAACGAGAAGGGCAAGGCGAGCCTCGACGAGGGCGCGGCCGAGGTCACGCGCGGCTACCACGCCGAGGAGCCTTTCTCGGCCTACGTCTTCCGCACCATCGCAGACCCCTTCGCCGGCCGCATCAACGTGATGAAGATCATCTCGGGCCGGGTCAAGGCCGACGCCACCGTCCAGAACACGACGCGCGGCGCGGCCGAGCGCCTCGGCGCGCTGCACTCGATGCAGGGCAAGCAGCTCGACAAGATCGACGAGGCCAGCGCGGGCGACATCATCGCCGTCGTCAAGCTCAAGGAGACGCAGACCGGCGACACCCTCTCCGACAAGGCCGCGTCCGTCGTCTACGACCCGATTGAGTACCCGGAGGCCGCCATCTCCTTCGCCATCGAGCCGAAGTCGCGGCAGGACGAGGAGAAGATTTCGGCTGCGCTCCACAAGATTCTCGAAGAAGACCCCTCGCTCCACTTCTCGCGCGACGCGCAGACGAAGGAGTTCATCCTCTCCGGCTCGGGCCAGTTACACATCGAGACCGTCGTCGAGAAGCTGAAGAACCGCTACCACGTGGAGGTCGCGCTCCACCCGCCGAAGGTTCCGTACAAGGAGACCATCACGGCGCGCGCGGAGGTGCAGGGCCGGCACAAGAAGCAGACCGGGGGGCGCGGGCAGTTCGGCGACTGCAAGGTCGTCTTCGAGCCGCTCCCGCGCGGCGAGGGCTTCATCTTCGAGGACAAGATCTTCGGCGGCTCCGTCCCGCAGCAGTTCCGCCCGGCGATTGAGAAGGGCATCGTCGAGGCGGCTTCGAGCGGCGCCATCGCCGGCTACCCGCTGGTCGACTTCAAGGTGACGCTCATCGACGGCTCGTACCACACGGTCGACTCGGACGAGCATAGTTTCCGCGCGGCGGGGCGCAAGGCCTTCCGCAACGCGGTCGAGAAGGTGAAGCCGACCATCCTGGAGCCGATCATGAACGTCGAGGTGGTCGCGCCGGCCGAGTGCTCGGGCGACATCATGGGCGACCTGAACTCGCGGCGGGGACGCGTGCAGGGCATGGAGATGCGCGGCAAGAACCAGGTCGTCAAGGCGCAGGCGCCGATGTCGGAGATGCTCGACTACCAGTCGAAGCTCAACTCCATCACCGCCGCCCGCGGCTCCTTCCACATGGAGTTCTCCCACTACGACCCCGTCCCCGGCAACATCGCCAACAAGATCGTCGAACAGGCCCGCGCCGAGGGCCGCATCCGCGCCGAAGAGGAGGAGTAAGGAGGGTAGAGGAGTATGTCAGCGGCACTCGACAGGTACTCTTTCACCGCCGAAGAGTTCGAGCGCATGGGCGAGGCGGGCATCCTCCGACAGGATGCCCGCCTGGAACTCATCGAAGGGGAAATCTACGAGATGTCGCCTATCGGCAACGCTCACGCTGCATGTGTGAAGCATCTGAACAGACTTCTTCAACGCCTGTTCGATGGTGTTCACACTATAGGCGTGCAGGACCCGGTTCGGCTCAGCGATTTTTCCGAGCCACAGCCGGACATATCACTGCTCCGCTGGCGCGACGACGACTATCGCGAAGGACATCCAGCACCCACAGACATCCTGCTCTTGATCGAAGTCGCGGACACCACTGTCGTCAAGGATAAGGCGGTCAAGATACCACTCTACGCGCGCTCCGGGGTGCCGGAGGCGTGGGTTGTGAACATAGACGATGAGGTGGTGGAGGTTTACTCTGCCCCGACGCAGGGTTCGTACCGGCGCGTCGAAGTTTTCGGGCGGGGTGAGGAGGCGCGGTCGCACACGCTGGAAGGTCTCACCGTTAATGTGAGTGAGTTGCTCGGGTAGTGCGAAGAATCGTTGACTTCCGTTGGGGGAAGGGTTATAGGAACGGGCCTGCCCCGAGTTCCTCGCCCCAACTCGAACGGAAGGAGCATGACGATGAGAAGATTCGTGAGTTCCCTGTCAGCCGCGCTGCTCTTCGTGGCGATGGCGCTCGTGCTGTTCCAGCCCTACCCGGCCCGCACCGCGCGGGCCGCCGACATCAACGAGAGGTGCAGCGCTTGCCTCCAGAGGACGGAGGCGCATTACGAGAGGTGCCAGGCGCAGTTCGGCTTCGACACCCGCTGCGACGAGCAGTTCAACCGTGACATCGTGAACTGCTACCGGCAGTTCTGCGAGCAGTAGTGCGCCGACGCCTTACCCTTCGCGTGGGCGCGGCCGCCTCCCTGTAAACAGTCGGCCGCGCCCGCGCGTCTATCCCTCCGAAATCTGTTTGCACACCCTCCCGCGAGGAGACTTTCTTCATGAACCCGCTAACGTCTTCGTACGCGCGTGCGCGCGCGGCCTCCGTCCTCTGCCTGCTCGTACTCTCCTTCGCACCGCGCGCCGCGGCACAGCAGGCGGCGCGACAGGCGACGCTCCCGCCCGAGAAGGTCAGACAGATCGAGGCGCTCGTCGCCGCCGAGATGTCGAAGCAGAAGATCCCGGGGCTGACGGTGGCGGTCGCCTCCGACAGGCGCGTGCGCTGGTCTGCGGGGTTCGGCCTGCAGGACATCGAGAACTACGTCGCGGCCAGGGCGTCGACCGTCTACCGCCTCGGCTCCGTCTCGAAGCCGATCACGGCCGTCGCCGTCATGCAGCTCTTCGAGCGCGGCCGCATCGACCTCGACGCGCCCGTCCAGAAGTACTGCCCGGCCTTCCCCGAAAAGCAGTGGCCCGTCACGACGCGCCAACTGCTCGGACACCTCTCCGGCATCCGCCACTACAAGTCGGACGAGGAGTTCAACAGCACGCGCTTCTACGCCTCCGTGACCGAAGGTCTCAGCATGTTCAAGGACGACCCGCTGCTCTTCGAGCCGGGCACGAAGTACGGCTACTCGACGCACGGCTACTCCGTCCTGGGCTGCGTCGTCGAGGGCGCGTCGGGGCAGAAGTTCGCCGACTACGTCTCCGAGAACGTCTTCAAACCCGCCTCGATGGAGCACGCGCGCGTCGACAGCGTCGCCGACATCATCCCCAACCGCGCGCAAGGGTACCGCATCACGGACAAGGGCGTTTTGACGAACTCGCCGCTCGCCGACAACAGCTACAAGGTGCCGGGCGGCGGCTTCGTCTCGACGGCGGAAGACCTCGCGCGCTTCGCCGTCGCGCTCCAGACGGACAGGCTCCTCAAGCGCGAGACGCTCGAGCTGATGTTCACGCCGCAGAAGCTGAAGGACGGCAAGGCGACCAACTACGGCCTCGGCTGGAATGTCGCCAAACGCCCCACCAGCGAGCGCGCCATCGGCCACTCCGGCGCTCAGCAGCGCGTCAGCACCTTCCTCCACATGCAGCCCGACCAGGGCCTCGCCGTCGTCATCATGTCGAACCTCGAGGGCGCGCGCCTCGGCGACCTCGCGCAGAAGATCGGCGATGTCGTCCTCAGGTAGAAGACCGCGTCCGAACCGCCGCGGTCGAGGTTCGGCCCGCCGACTCCCGCGCCGACGCCGCCGGAGTCCGTGTTCGAGCGCGGTTTCAAGCGGGCGACACCCCCGACATTTTCCTGTTGACACTCACCCGACATAGGAATATGTTCCACGCATCCTGGGGGCAGTCTTCCTGCCGACAAGAGCGTTTCCCTTGCCGGCCTCACGCGACCTGAAGATTCACCGACCGAATGAGGGCGACGGCCTCAATGCTCAAAAGCCTGCTGTCGGCATTGCTAACGACAACCCTGTTGCTCGTGCTCGCTCAGAGTGAGTCCGGGCAAGACGACCACCGTTACCTTGACCCCGAGCCGTCGGCGGGCCGGGGGGGCGAACACCGGCCCCCCGAGACGCAGCCGCCGGGAGGCGGGGTCAAGGTAAAGGAGGGCGTGCCGGTCGTGTTGGCGTATTACGCGAGAGGCGACTGGAATCACAAGTATAGCCTTCGAACCTGCCGAGCGATTGTAGATCAGATCGACAACTACGAGAGGAAAGAGAACAAGATCATCAGCATAGCGGTCAAAGGCTTCGCCGACGGGTGGGAGAACAGGGGCATCACGGTGAACATGAACAGGGTGAATTCGAGGTGCGCCGCGACCATCCCGCCCAACGGGAAAATAAAAGACTTTGAGCTGGCGTCGCTCAGGGCCTGCCAGATGCAGGAGATGCTTCGGGACATACTGAGGGGCAAGTCTTACTTCGTGTCGGTCGCCTTAAGTATGCCCACCCCACATGACGAACCGACCGGCGAAGGGGATATGACCGGCGGCCTTCGCAAGGTGGAGATTCTAATCACTTACCTCGAAAGAAAGTGAGAGAAAAGCCATGGCCGAAGACAGAAGGTTCTCGTGGAAAAAGGAGTTCGTCGTCCCCGCCCTGCTGCTGCTGTTCGGCGGCCTCGTCGGCGTCGGCGTCGGCTACTTCTGGGAGTTCTTCAAGTTCAAGCGCGAGACGTTGTTCGAAACGAGAATCCAGTTGATTAAAGACGCCAGGAACCAGCTCGCGGACGTTTACGTGGAGCTCGATAGGCTCAGGAGGCAGATACGCGCCGACCAGGAGCAGGTCTACGCTGCCGAAGGCGCACGCACCTGCAACCCGGACGACCTGAAAAACCAAAGGGAGGAATTAAAAACCCTGAACCTGCGGGTGATAGACCTCGACCAGTTCAGCAAGAAGCTTTTAAAGAACACGGGGGCCGAGGACAACGTCTCCAACTTCAACAAACAGATGGAAGGGTATCTTGACTGCCTGAAAAAAACGACCTGCACGAAATGCACCGACGACTACCCCGACCTGATGAAGCCGCTCAAAAACCTCATCGACCTCCACACCACTGAAATAAGTAACGAAATTGAAATCAACAAGTAGCCTCCGGGCGGGGCGCTCCGCCGCGGGCGACGCCGCCCCTCTCAGTCGCCGAGGAGCGAGTGGCGGAGGAGGGGCTGGCCGGCGAGCGAGGTCTTGAGGCCGTAGAGGATGAGCGCGACGCCGACGGCCGCGCCGAAGGCGGCCAGGCCCGCGTACCACGCGTTGAAGTCGGTCGTTAAGGGGTAGGTGCTGAAGAAGAGCAGGAAGAACTCCGTGAAGACGAGCGCGAGCATGCCGAAGCGGAGCAGGACGAAGAGCGTGGCGGCCGCGGCCACGCCGCCGAACGCGACGTCGAGCGCGACGTTGCCGCTCCCGAAGAAGAAGCCCGAGACGAGCACCCAGAGCAGCGCGACGCCGACCCACTCGCGGCGCGTGATGATGGTCAGGAGCAGCAGCAGGAACATCAGCACCGACGCGAACAGCAGCGAGTTGAGCGCCTGCGCCGCCGTGCTGCCGAAGGTGTACTGCATCCCGAGCAGGCCCCGCATGAAGATGGCGTCCGGCCGCGGCGGCGGCGCCCCCAGCCACGGCGCGGCGATGGCCCGCCCGAAGGTCAGGAGAATAATCGCGCACCCCGCCAAAGCCCCCACCAGCAGGTCGCGCCCCACCAGGGGGTCGCGCCACCCGCCCGCGAGCAGGCGACTCCAACTGACGATGCGGCCCGGCCAGCGCCTGCGCACGTAAGGCTCCAAAGCGATGTAGATGAGCCACATGATGCCGCTGACGAGCAGGCACCCCGAGAGGTTGAGCAGGAAGTTCTCGAACTCGTCCATCAGCGAAGGGACGTGGTGCGCCGTCAGGAGCCATTCGAGCAGCATCCCCGCGAAGACGAAGGCGGCGAGCCGCCCCGCGCCGCGCCGGTCGCCGCGCCCGAGCCGCAGGTTGTGGCGCGCGAGCAGCGCCGCCCCGAGCATCACCGAGCAGAAGATGACGGTCGTCACCGCCAGGAAGACCCGCGAGGCCGCCGGGATCACAACCTCCTCCTGCCGCCTCGCCTGGTTCCAGGGGTTGACGAGCTGGAAGTAGACGGGCCTGCCGCGGAAGGCCGCCGCCTCGACGCGCAGCACCGCGTCGGGCTGGCCCGGGTAAGTCCCCTCCCACGCCGCGCGCTCGTCGAAAGCGTGCGGCGGCACCCACACCGGTTCGACCTTCTTGAAAGTCGCCGGGTCGAGCCCCGCCTCCGCGAAGAGGCGCGGCCAGTCGAAGGGCGCGGGCTTAGGCTCCTGCGGCTGGACAGTCTGGGGCGGCACGCCGTCGAAGGCGAGCAGGCGGCCGCGCGTGTCGAGCGTGACCTGCGCCATCCCCGAGACCGTCCGCGGCGGGTCTAACTGCGTCACGCCTTCGGGGCTGAGCGCCGTCAGGTAGCGCGGGCTCTGCCTGTACCAGAAGATGATGCCGGCCGGGTGGCCCGTCCGCAGCCGCTCCCAGCGCGCGGCCGAAGGATCGTTCTGCTGGACGTGGTTCATGTACTCGGCGTTGGCGTAGAAGCCCGAGGCGCTGTCGGTCGCCGACTCGTAGCCGAACCCGCGCGCGACCTCGGAGGCGCGGTCGCGCAGGGCTTCGACCGACTTCTCGAAGGGCACGCGCCTGTGCAGGTAGATGCGGCCCGAGAGCGCGAAGCAGAGCGCGAAGAGCAGGAGCGCTCCGCCCGCGAGCGCGAGCGCGACCGCCGGGCGAAGGCTCCCCTGCTTCGGCGCGGCGGCGACCATCTCGGGGCTCGGCGTCTCGCCCGCGGCGAGCGCGGCGGCCAGAGGGTCTCCGCCCGGCAGGGCGTTGGCGACCGCGAGCGCGGTGGCCGGCCGCTGCTGCGGGTCGGGCGCGAGGCAGCGCTCGACGACGCGCTCGACCAGAGGGTCTATGTCGCGCACGATGGCCGAGGCGCGCTCCGGCATCGACTCCGTCTTGCGCAGCCGCAGTAGCTCCGAGAGCGTCGGCGCCGTGAAGGCCTTGCGGCCCGTGTAGAGTTCGTAGAGGACGAGGCCGAGTGAGTAGATGTCGCTGCGCTCGTTCAGCTCGCGCCCCGCCAACTGCTCGGGCGACATGTACTCGGGCGTGCCTTCGAGCGCCGCGCCCTGGCCGAACTCTTCGAGCAGATCCGCGAGCCCGAAGTCCGTGACGCGCACGTCGCCCTTCTCGTCGATCATGACGTTCGAGGGCTTGAGGTCGCGATGGAGCACGCCCGCTTCGTGCGCGGCGGCGAGGCCCGCGCAGAGCTGCCTTGCGATCTCGGTCGCCTTGTCGGCCGGGAGCCGGCCGAAGCGCTTGAGCACGGAAGAGAGTTCTTCGCCGCGCACGAACTCCATCGAGAGGAACTGCTGCCCCTCCGCCTCGCCGATGTCGTAGACGCGGCAGACGTTGCGGTGCGAAATCTGGCGCGCGACCCGCACCTCACGCAGGAAGCGCGTGAGCGCGGCGGTGTCGGCCGAGAGGGCCTCGGGCAGAAACTTCAGAGCCACGGGCTGGCCGAGCGTCAGGTCTTCGGCGCGGTAGACCTCGCCCATGCCGCCGCGGCCCAGGAGGCCGACGATGCGGTAGCGGCTGTTAAGAATCGTCCCGGAGATGAAGCGCGAGTGGTCGAGCGCGTCGGAGGTCGTGTGGACTGAGTTGGCGCGCGTGTGGGTCGGCGTCCTGCGGCCCGAGCGCGGCTTCGAGTCCACGGGCAGGATGCGCGTCTCGGCGTAGGAGTCGTCGAGCGACGCCCCGCAGGAGGGGCACGACTGGCCTTCGGCGACGATCTCGGACGTGCAGGCCGGGCACTTCATCAGGCTTTCGATGCTGTCGTTTGAAAAGTCCTACCCAGACCGACCCGTTGACGGGCACGCACCGACATACGCAAAGCCCCGGCGGAATGTTTTCCGGCCGGGGCCTTTTCGCGTTAAGTTTTGTGAAGCCGTGAGCCGTGAGCCGTAAACCGTGACGAGTGAAAAGGCAGAGCCTTCTTGTCACGGTTTACGGTTCACGGCTCACGGCACTTATTTACCAGCGCGGCTCGCGGTCGCGTCCGCCGCCACCGCCGCCGTAACCGCCGCCGCCCCCGCGGCCGCCGCCGCCGCCGTAACCGCCCCCGCGGCCGCCGCCGCCACCCCGGCCGCCGCCGCCGCCGAAGCCGCCGCGGTCTTCACGGGGCCTGGCCTCGTTGACGGTCAGGTTGCGCCCACCGTACTCCTTGCCGTTGAACTGCGCGATGGCGGCCTCGGCCTCCTCGCGCGTGGACATCTCGACGAAGCCGAAGCCGCGCGAGCGCCCCGTGTCGCGATCCTCGACGACCGAGGCCGACTCGACGTTGCCGGCCGCGGAGAAGAGTTCGCGCAGCTCGTCACCCGTAGTCCGGAATGAGAGGTTTCCGACGTAAAGTTTTATCGCCATGTGCGTGTGTTCCTCTGGCGCCCGGCCGGGCGCCTGTCGGGAGAAGCTTCCAACGTGAAGTGGCTCCGTCGTAACGGTCGCGGCGAAGGTTTCGCGTCCGGGTGCTCTCGAAGAGCGGCTCCTGTTGTGATTAAAGTCAGCCTACTCTCGAACCATCCGAACGCCGCCGCCAAGATCGAGGCGCGGGGCGCATCACCGTTGATGCGCGAGAGAAGGAGTAACGAGCCAATGATGCCCCACACGCCGCCCGCGTGGCAAGAACTAATTTTTACGGCGGCGCGGGCGGTGCTACACTGCTCACCTTCCCCGGATAGTTCGAAGGATGCGAGACCTCGAAGAAATCTTCCGAGACCTGGGCCGGTCTGCCTTCCGCCGGAGGTTCCGTCTGGGCGCGAAGGAACGCGACTACCTGCGCGAGAAGGGCATGCCCCGGGTGCTCGAACACGCCGCCGACTTCGTCGAGAAAAGGCTCGCGCCCGCCGAGCCCTTGAACGACGGGCGCCAGACGCCGATGCGCGGCCACCCCGCCTTCATCGCGCAACACGCCACGGCCACCTGCTGCCGCGGCTGCCTCCTCAAATGGCACCGCATCCCCAAAGGCCGCCCCCTCAACGAACCGGAGAAGCGCTACGTCGTCTCCGTGCTTGAGCGCTGGCTGGAAGGACAGTAGGCGGTAAGAAGGTGCTGGGTGCTGGGTGCTGGGTGCTGGGTGCCGGATAGGACAAGCTGCACTTACCCAACACCCAGCACCCAGCACCCTCTTCACTGCCTACCGCCTACTGTCCTTGAATGACTCGGTAAGGCGACTCGTCGCGGCGCCAGTCTGCGCGGGTGATGGCGTAGTGGACGCAGGCGAAGTCGTAGTAGCGCGCGTCGCGGACGTACTTCATCCCGAGCCGCTTCAGGACGGCCTGCGAGCGTCGGTTGCCGTGCAGCGTGAGGCCCGCGATTGAGTCGAGCCCCAGCTCCTCGAAGCCGTAGCGCAGCGAAGCGCGCCCCGCTTCGAGCGCGAACCCCTTGCCCCACTCCGCGCGCGCCAGCATGTAGGCCAGCTCGACGCCCACCGCCGGGTTCCCCGCAGAGATGCCGCAGTAGCCGACGAGCGCCCCCGTGTCGCGCCGCTCCAAGGCCCAGCGGCCGTGGCCGCGCCGCCGGAAGGCGTTGATGATCCTTTCGAGGTTGTCCCACGTCTCCTCGCGCGAGAAGGGGCGGCCGTGGCCGATGTAGCGCATCACCACCGGGTCGCTCGTGATCGCGCAGAGGCCGTCGAGGTCTTCGGGCGTGAAGAGACGCAGCCGCAGCCGCGCGGTCTCGACCCCGGCCGCGACGAGCGGCGGGGGCGGCGGCGCTTCGGTGTAAGTGGTCGCTGTCACCAATGCCTCTGACCTCTAGGCCGCGAGGAAGCGCGAAGCCTCCGCGCTGGCGTGTGTGAGTGTGGAGAACTGCTCGTCGGCGAGCAGCTCGGCCGCCGCGCCCGCGCCGACGGGGCGCGAGAAGAGGTAGCCCTGGCCGAAGTCGCACCCGAGGTCGCCCAACTGCCGGAGCTGGTCGGCCGTCTCGACGCCCTCGGCCACGACGGCCATGTCGAGGCTGCGCGCGAGCGTGACGATGGTGCGGACGATCTCGGCGTTCTCGGAGTTGTCCGTCATCTGCGTGACGAAGGAGCGGTCGATCTTCAGGGTGTCGATGGGGAAGCGGTGCAGGTAGGAGAGCGAGGAGTAGCCGGTGCCGAAGTCGTCGATGGCGAGCTGCACGCCGAGGCCGCGGAGCTGCATCAGCATGTCGATGGCCGTGTCGATGTTCTCCATGACCATGCTCTCGGTGATTTCGAGCTTGAGGCTCCCGGGGCGCAGGCCCGACTCGCGCAAGGCCCCCGCCACCTGCTCGATGAGGTCGGCCTGCGAGAACTGCCGGGAGGAGAGGTTGACGCTCACCGCCACCGTCTCGTCCGCCGCGCCCTGCCGCTGCCACAGGCGCATCTGCCGGCACGCCTCGTTCAAGACCCACGCGCCGAGCGGGATGATAAGGCCCGTCTCCTCGGCCACGGGGATGAAGTCCGAAGGCATGACCAGCCCGCGCTCGGGGTGGCGCCAGCGCACCAGCGCCTCGAAGCTCGACACCAGTCCCGTCTCCAGGCAGACGATGGGCTGGTAGTTGAGGAAGAACTCGTTGCGGCTGATGGCGCGGCGGAGGTCGGTTTCGAGCTGCAGCAGCTCCATCGCGCGGTCGTGCATCGCCTTGTCGAAAACGACGTGGCGCTTCTTGCCCTCCATCTTCGCGCGGTACATCGCCGTGTCGGCGTCGCGCAGCAAGTCCTCCGCCCGCTCGTAGCCGGTGCGCGAGAGCGCGATGCCGATGCTCGCGGTGGTGAAGACCTCGTGGCCGCCGATGTTGAAGGGCTGCGAGACGGCCTCCTGCACGCGGGTCGCGACCTCGATGGCGTCCTCGGTGACGGAGAGGTCTTCGAGCAGGATGGTGAACTCGTCGCCGCCGAGCCGCGCCACCGTGTCGCCCGGCCGCAGGCACGCTTCGAGGCGGTGCGCGATGCCGACGAGGAGTTGGTCGCCGACCATGTGGCCCAAGCTGTCGTTGATGATCTTGAAGCGGTCGAGGTCGAGGAAGAGCGCGGCGAAGAAGCGGTCGCCCGCGCGGCGCGAGCGCTGGATCGCCATCTTGACGTGATCCATGAAGAGCGCGCGGTTCGGCAGCCCCGTCAGGGCGTCGTGGAACGCGTCGTGGAGGAGCTGCTCTTCGGCGCGCTTGCGGTCGGTGATGTCCTGAATCTGGAAGATGAGGTGGAGCGGCCGCGCCTCGCCGTCGCGCACGAGCGACATGCCTAAGTGCGCCCAGACCTCCTTGCCCGACTTGTGCCAGTAGCGCAGCTCCGACTGGTGCGAGGAGATGGCGCCGGCCGTGAACCTCTGCATCTGCTCTTCGAGCGCGACGAGGTCTTCGCGGTGCGTCACCCGCTGGACTTCCGAGGCGAGCAGCTCGGCCTCGTCGTAGCCGACGATCTCGCACAGGCTGCGGTTGACCTGGAGCCAGCGGCCGTCGAGCGCGACGACGCCCATCCCGATGGTCGCGTTGTCGAAGGCCGAGCGGAAGCGCTCCTCCGATTCGCGCAGCGCCTGCATGTGCTGCTGGACTTCGAGCGCGTGCTGGCGGGCGAGCTCGGCCTGCTTGGTCGAGGACTCGACGTTCTTGAGGTAGGTGCAGTAGGTGAAGTAGACGACGATGACGATGGGCGCCGTGGCGAGGAAGGCGTAGAGGCCGAAGGCCCCCACGAGCTTGACGACGACGGCCGAGGCCGACGCGCCCGCGAAGTACGTGATCGAAGTCCAAAGGAAGTTCTGCCGCCACATCTGCCAGACCGGCAGCCCCTGCCTGAGCGCCACGCCCGTCGCGACCAGGCCGGAGTTGACGACGTAGGTGACGAGCGCCATGACGCAGACGGCCGAGATGTAGCGCGACTGGTCGCCGAGCGGGAGCTGCTGGATGTCGCCGAAGCTGGCGCGCAGCACCAGCACCGTCAGGAAGGTCGAGCAGCCGGAGACGCCCGCGTTGAAGCCCATCACCATCTTCTTCCGCGTGATGCGCACCGACGAGACGAAGCCGTCGGCCGCCGAGAGCAGCACGGCCGCCTCGCCGCTGAAGAAGAGCATGACGAAGAAGATGAAGGTGTCGGAGACGGAGATCGACCCGCGCACGCGCGGAATCTTCACGTAGACGCGCGAGCCGAAGGCCAGCGTCACCAGCCCGATGAGGGCGAAGCGCATCCCGAGCCCCGCCGGCTGGAGGCGCGTGACGCTGTGAGCGCACGCGGTCACGCCGAACGTGATGACCGCCCACATGAAGAGCGGTGAGATGCGCTGTCTAATCGCGGAACTGAGCATCGGTTGCGTCAAAGGGACGGGAACACGTGGATGTCAAAACCGCCCGGGGCCGACGAGTGGGGCGGGCAGGGGCCCGCGGGCGCAGACAATAGTGCAAGCAGTATTCCAGTGACCGACGGGCCGCGGGGTGCGAAATGTCCAACAAAATGGGTGTTTTCGCCCCCCAAGGGGGAGGGGCCTTGTGACTCCGGTCGGTCATCCTGACGCGGGCACGTCAGGATGACGAGAAACCACTCACCCGCCCCGCGCGGGTCGGTCAGGTGAGTGGTTTCAAGTTGGGGCTGGAAGAGAGAGGTTCGGTGCGGCCTTACGTGCCGAGTTCTGTGCGTGCCGAGTTCTGTTTCGAAGGCCCGCGCGGCCGCGGCCATGCGACCGCGGCCGCGCGGGGAAGAGTCCTTACTTCGTGGGCGTGGTCGCGCTGACGACCGCCGTGTAGGCCGAGTTGCCGTTGGCGTTGTACGACCTGACGCGGTAGTAGTACTTCTTCCCGGCCGAGAGGGCCGTGCTGGCGTAAGAGGTGGAGTTGACCGCGAGCGTCGTGAGCTGCGTGTAGGTCACGCCGTCGGTCGAGCGCTCGACCTTGAAGCCGGTCTCGTCCGCGGAGGCGTCGACCCACGTCAGGTTGATCTGCGACTTGGAGACGACCGCGGCCTTGAGCGTGCCGGGGGCCGCGGGCGGGAGCGAAGCCTCGACCACCTTCACCATCGAGGTGGTGCTGTCGCCCTGCACGAGCGCGAGGTTGGCCTGCACGGCCATGTCGGCGAGCATCACGCCGTCGCTCATCAGCGAGCCGTCACTCATCAGCATGCCGTCCATCAGCAGCGTCCCGTCGCTCATCAGCGAGCCGGAGCCGTAGAGCTGGCTGCACGCCAGGAACGGCGTCCCGTCGCTCATCAGCGCCCCGCTGGCCGTCAGGATGTTGCCGCCCATGATGACGCCGTCGCTCATCAGCGACCCGTCCGCCACCAGCACCCCGTCGCTCATCAGCGACCCGTCGTTCAGCAGCACGCCGAGGCCGTAGACGCGCTGGTACTTCGTAACGAGGTTCGTCCCCGTCACGAAGGTCTGGTCGAGGATGATGCCCTGCGACCAGTTGAACTGCCAGCCGGCGATGGTCGTCTGCTGCATGCCGAGGGAGCCGGTCAGCATCGAGGTGCCGACGGGGGTCGTGGACGAGAGGTCGGTGCGCGCGAGGCGCGCCAGGCGCATCGCGCCCTCAAGGTTGACCTCGCCCGCGCCCTGCTCGAAGGCGTTGAAGCCGGGGAGCTGCTGGGCCGTGTACATCAGGAGGGCCTTGACGAGGTTGGGGGTCAAGGAAGGGTTGGCCTGGAGCAGCAGGGCCGCCGCGCCCGAGACGACCGGCGTCGCCATCGAAGTGCCCGACAGGTACATCTGATCGCGCGCCGCCGAGCCGGAGACGTTGGCGTCGAGCGTCGGGTTCTGCGTCACGAGGAGGTTGCCGGCCGACTGCGCGTCGATGATCTTGTTGCCGGGCGCGACGAGGTCGGGCTTGACGAGGTTGTCGTAGTGCTTGGCGCCGGCTGCGTCCGTCCAGGAGCCGCGGGTCGGCCCGCGCGAGCTGTACGAGGCGACGCCGTCGTCGTTGCGCGCGTCGGTGCCGAAGGTGTTCGCCGCGCCCACGGTGATGACCGAGGGGTCGATGCCGGGGCTGTGAATCTGCCCGTAAATCTTGTTGCCCGAGCCGTCCTTGCCCTCGTTGCCGGCGGCGGCCACGACCACGACTCCCGCGTCCACGAGGCCGCGGACGGCGAGGCAGAGCGGGTCGACCGTGTAGGAGTCCACGGCCGAGGTGCCGAGGCTCAGGCTGACGACGCGGATGTTGTAGGTCGTCCGGTTCGTCTTAATCCAGTCGAGGGCGGCGAGCAAAGCCGAGACGGTGCCCTTGCCCTGCGAGTTGAGCACGCGCAGGTTGACGATCTTGGCGTTCGGCGCGATGCCGCGGTAGGCGCCGTTCGAGACCGCCCCGTTGCCCGCCGCGATGGAGGCGGCGTGCGTCCCGTGGCCGTAAGGGTCGTCCGTGCGGTTCTCGCCCGTGAAGTCCCTGCTGTAGACGATGCGCGAGGTGCTGCCCGTCTCGGTCGTGAAGGCGGTGTGGTTCGGGTCGATGCCGGAGTCGAGCACGGCGATGCCGACGCCGGTGCCGTCGTAGGTCGGGTTGTAGTTCCCCATGACGCTCGCGGCGTCGGCGCCCGAAGTCAGCGTGACGTGGCCGAGCAGCTTGACCTCGCGGTCGAGCGCGACGTACTCCACGTCCGAGCGGGCGGCCAAAGCCTCGACGGCCGCGGCCGGCAGACTCACGGCGCGCAGGGGGAAGTTGGAGAACGTCTTCGTCACCGCCCCGTTGCTGTTCGTGACGGCCGCGTCGAGCGTGCTGTTCCACGAGCTGACGGACTTGACGACGACGTTAATCTTGCCCGTCTGCTTGAGCTTCTGCCGCAGGTCGTCCGAGAACTTCTGCCTGCCGCCCGACATCTGCGCGGCGGTGCGCGGCGCGCACGGCCACGCGAGCGCGGCGGCGACCGCGGCGACCGCGGTCAGGAAGGCGATGGGGGATTTCAGTTGTCTTATCATCTTTTTAATTTGTCCTCGCTTCCCCCTTGTTCCCCTTGTTCGATTCGTGGAAGCGTCGGGGTGGTGGAAATATCCTAGCCGTCCCCGCCGCCCTTTATGCACCCCCCGTTCCAACGGCCGCCGGAGAGAAAAACGCCCTGAAAGTCCGGCAAAACGCGCAACCCCGCCCCGCGGAACTTCGCGCCCGCCGGTCAGTCTGATTGTCCTGCTCTTAGTTTGACCGACCCGCTTGGGTCAAAGAGAAGTGTGAAAGCTGGGAGCGCGGGCATCCCTGCCCGCCTGAGCGCGCAGCGCGAAAGCTGAGAGGCTTTACACCTCAACGTCGAGGTAAAGCGGTAGACGGTCAGCGTGCTCAAGCACGCTTGCGGGCAGGGATGCCCGCGCTCCCAGCGAGGGAGGGCCTTATCTCGATTTGCAAGTCAGTATGAGAGGTGGAACGGGTAAACGTGAGGTCACTTCCCCGCCCCCTCATCTTCCAGAAAGCGCGCGCGGAAGTCCTTCGAGGCGAGGCGGAGCGAGAGCCAGTCTTCGAAGATTTCGGGCTGGTTGAGCCAGACGGTGAACCACTCGGCCATCTCGGCCTTCTCTGCGCGCTTGCGCTCGTTGACCGACTGGTTGCGCGCGATCATCTGCGCGCGCTGCTTCCCCTTGAGCACGGTCTCCTGCACGCGCCGGAGTCCTTCGCGGTCGCCCTTGCGCCGGAACTGCTTGCGCAGGTTGTCGAGCCGGCGGATGGAGGCGGCGGCCTCCTCGAAGGTCGAGAACTTGAGGACGTTGCGGAAGGCGGCCTCGTAAGGGTCTTGCGTGCGCCAGCGCGCGTCCAGCTCCATCACCTCGGCGTGGCGCAGCTCGGCGCCCTCGTCGGCGAGCACGCGGGCCACGCGCGCGGGACTCTCGACCGCGCCCTCGCCGAAGCGCTCGCGCACGGCCTCGCGCACGGCCTCCAGCTCGCTCGCGCCCACCGACTCGCAGTCGAGGTGCTCCCACACCTCTATCATCAGCTCGCGCTTCGTCCGCGCCTCCCACTCGCCCTTCTTCATAAGTTTTAAGCTTACGACGGCCGTTCGCCTAGCATCAAGCAACGTCCCTTCGGTGCGAGAGAGCCCGAGCCACGACGATGGGCGCGTTCCGACCACCACCTCACACTTTCGGCGGCTGATATCATCGCCATGCTTTGAGCCGCGCCTGAGTTTGCAGTGGCGTGAGGCCCAGACGCGTTACTCCTTGTCACTTCCCACGCTTTGCTTCTTCTGGCCGCTGGCGGAGCGCTTTGCCCGTCTGCCCCTCACCCCGGCGTGCTCCGCCTGCGAGCGCAGGATGAAAACACAGATCAAGATTATGCCGGCCAACTCCGCCGTACGCACAACGATCATATAGAGTACGTCGTACGCCTCCATCAACTGCTTTATCGCTCCCATTATCGTCACCTCTCTAACTACCGTTCGCGCCCTACTGACGGCGAACTTGATTAAGGCTGTGGTACTCCTTCGACCGTGAACCGGGCCACTCGCGTCAGTCGCCCACCGCCCCCGGAAGCAACAATACTTCGGGCTGAGGGGTACTTAAAGCTTAATATTTACCCTGAATAATTATTTGATCTTTATCAGGCTAAGTAACCTTTGAAAAGTTCGGGACGTTTTCAAGCGACGAGTTGAAAGACCTTCTCCGGCGTCAACTCCGAGAAGTATCGTTCGACCGCCGCCACCAGCTCGTTGATGGACGAGCAGCAGCGGTTCGCCAGCGCCGTCCCCTTCAGATGCCACCAGAGCTTCTCGACGGGGTTGTCCCGATGCCCGCCGTAGCGCGGCAGGTAAGCCAGCTCCACCTGCGGGTGGAGCGAGAGCCACTCCCGCAGCAGCCGGCTCTTATGGATCGAGGCGTGGTCGAGGACGACCAGCAGCGGCTCGCCGCCGTACGCGGCCAGCAGGTCGCCGAGGTGGCCGACCATCTCCAGGGTGCGCTTGCGGCCGAAGACGCGGTAAAAGACCGCGCCCGTCTCGATGTCGATGGCGCCGAAGATCGTCCGCTTCTGGTTCTGAAGCGGGGCCTGAAGGCGCAACTGCTCGCCGATCACGAGCCACATCCGCCGCAGCACGGGGAAGAGTCGGATGTCGGTCTCGTCCTCGACTAGGACGTGCGCCCCCGCACTGCGAGCCTCGGCGATGCGCCGCCCCAGGGCCTGCTGCACCTGCTCGCGCTCGGGGTCTACTTTGCGCGGGGCGTGCTTCGGGCGCGTGAAGCGATAACGCAATGAGCGCAGCAACTCGCGCACTTTCCACGCCGAGAGGCGCAGCGAGCAGCGCCCGGCCAGGTGGCGCGTCAGCGCCGCTATCGTCCAGAGGGCCGCGACGTAGCCGAAGCAGGAGGGCGGCTGATGCGCCTGCGCCCAGACCGCTTGACGTGCGACCGCGGTGTCGGCGCGCGGGCGACCCGCACGCGGTAGATCGAGGAGGCCGGCGGTGCCCTCGCGCTCGAAGCGGCGGAGCCACTTCCTGACGGTCTTCGGGCGGCAGTGCAAGCGCGAGGCGATCTCCGGGATGGGGACGCGCGCGGCCGACCATAAGACCATCAGCGCGCGCAGAGCGACTCGCCCGGCGGCCTGCCGGGTCAGGTCGCGCAGGGCTTGACACTCCGACTCGGATGCAATAGTGACAAAGAGCATGGGGCTGACCTCGGCTGCAAAGCTGGTTACTTCGCAGTGAGGTATCACACCCCGGCGGGGCACTACAAAAGTGCCCCGTTCTTTTCAAAGGTTACTTAGCGTTGCTAGGGACTTGGCCGTCAGCCTCGGCATGGATGTGATTCTAGTCTTGGGGCACGTCCGCGCAGCGGGTGAAGTGCTGTGCGGCACGGCAGCGGGCAGCGTAGCTGCGTCCGTCTTTCTTGAAAGAGCGCCAACCAGTGCCATCGCAAGTGCAATCGTATTCAAGCGGCAGCGGTAACATGGCCGGCGTGTGCGGCGCCGTGGGTTTAGAAGGGGCGTGGGTGTGGCCAGCCACGCACGAAAGTATCGCCGAAGAGTTCGACATGCACGCGGAAATTACATGACAACGCCTATACTGATTCTGGAAGGTCAGCCACTCCTCGCCCACCGTCGTCTTTCCATTCCGTAAGGCGTCGTAAATGCCGGAAGAGTCGGCATCGCCCACGGCCAGAGGCGGAAAGTAGGTCAAGCCACGATTCGGTCTCGCTATCCAAGCCGCCGTGAGGGCGCTGCCGCGACGCTTCCACAGGATGAAAGTTGCGTCCCAAAGCTTTAATCCGTGCAGGCGAAGGACAGTGGCCGTGAGCGATGTCTCGAACGTCCGCGCGATTTCCTGAAGTGACTGGGGCGAGGGGAGGAAGTCATTGGCGATTTTCGAGAAGATAGTCGCTGGCATCAGCAGTTCCGCCGCGGCGATGTTACAAAGCTTCTCTTCCTGCTCGTCGTGGTGCGGCTCCACGGAGGCGAGGCTCCTGTACTTAATGGTCGGCACAGAGTCGTAGAAGAAGGTGTGACCGAGTTCATGCGCGCAGGTAAAGTTCTGACGCTCGCGCGGCCGATCTTTACGCAGCTCAATGACGAAGTCCCGTCCCTGCGGCAACAGTCGCCCCTCGACCTCCATCTCCCGCTGGACAATTCGCCTTACTCTGCGGAGGTGTGCGTAGGAAGCGGGGCGGAAGGGCGGCGAGGTGACGCCGGATTCGAGCGTGAGCATCCGCGCGTGCCAGAGAATCGCTTCCACGGGGTCTTTAGCCCCCGGCACGGCGTCGCACAGGCCTCGCGCAAGCGGGCTCGTGAAGGCGGCCTTATCCGCGTCGGGGGTTCCGCTAAAAGAGCTTCCCGCCCTTGGAGATTTTCTTCTTGAGCTGGTCATACCTCTCCACCCAGTACTGCCGGCCGCCGATCTCGACGCGATTGTCCGCCCCCGGGAGGGAGAGAGCGTATTGGTACTTTTCGACGTGCTCCGACCACAGCTCCTTGTAGTCCTTCGCGGACATCGATGTCTCTTCCACAAGCGCGTCGAGCGCCCTCAGATGGTCGTTGAACCTTTGATCCTTCTGTTGGATCGGCACCTGCTGTCCGCTTATTACGTACGCCTCGGAAGTGCTGAGAGCCCTCGCGATGCGGCGCAGTATTTTGAGCGACGGATTGCTGATCTGCTCGTGCTTGGTCTCCAAGGTCTGGATGTAAGCCTCATCGACCCCGATCATTCGCGCCAGCTCGCCGGCCTTCATGTTTCCCCGGTCGCGTCGCAGACGCCGAATTCTGTCGCCCAACTCGAAGCCAGCTGTTTCGCCTTGTGGATCGATGTGTGAGAGCCGAAGTTCAGCCAAGCGCGGCATCAGCGACCTCAACGCCTCGCTCAATCCCTCTTCGACCTCCCGAAGGTCATCGTACTCCACGATCACCTTCTCGGCAGGACATCCCTGAACCATGCGGGACAGTGGGTTCCCTTTCTTCGTCAGCAGGACGACTGAGGAGCAGGACTGGAGGGCCAACTGAAGTTCCATCCCCGCGCCCAAGCTGGGGAAGACGGCGGCGAGGATCAACAAGTCGGCTGTGGAGACACGCTCTTGGTCTATGTCATAGACCGCGCGCGCACTCGTCTCGGGGTTGAACTTAGGGGAGGTATATAAGCGCGGCCTGTAAAGGAAAATGGGATAGTGCTGGTATGCTCGGCAAATCTGATCAACCTTTTCGTCTAGCGACTCGACTTCCGTCAGGCGCTCGTCGTCCAACCCGGTCAATGCGCTGGCGAAATAGGCGGTGAAGGGCAACCCTTCGTACACCGGCCCGCAAACGAGGGTCTCAGACTGGCCGAACAAGGTAGCGAAGGGTGTGTTCTGCGCTAACGTCTCGGGAGCTATCTCAAAGGCGCGGGCGAGACTCCTAACTGTTTCCTCGTTGAGGTCGCGGAAGCGTCCTTTCTCGATTCTGGAAACCTCAGACTGGCTGAGTCCGGCGCGGTCGGCGAGATTCTCCTGCGTCCAGTGCCTATGTTTCCTCAGAAATTTAACCTTTTCCCCGAAAATATTGTTGTTATCCGTCATGCTTCTTACCTCCATACCGTCACAGAATATAGTTACCTGTAGGGGAATAAAAGCCTAATTTTTATTCTTTTTTATGATTCTGGATGCTGGGAAGATGGGAGAAGCACGGGCTTACGAGGCGCGAACCGCGAGGGCCGATTTAAGGAGTCGGCCGGCTGCGTTCGCCATGCGTTTGCGGTACAATTCCCTTTCTTTCGCACGCCGATGACTCACGCTGTACACATGGAAGAGGCGCTGGCCGCGCTCCACAAGTTCTTCGGGTTCGAGGCTTTTCGCGAGGGCCAGGGCGAGGTCGTCGAGTCGATTCTCGCCGGCCATGACACGGTCGTCGTGATGCCGACGGGCGGCGGCAAATCCCTGTGCTTTCAGCTCCCGGCGTTGATGAGGGACGGCGTGACGGTCGTCGTCTCGCCCCTCATCGCGCTGATGAAAGACCAGGTGGACGCGCTCCGGGCGAAGGGCCTGCCCGCGACCTTCATCAACAGCTCGCTCGACTTCGAGGAGCAGAAGGAGCGCATCGCGGGCGTCCGGCAGGGCCGCTTCAAACTCCTCTACGTCGCGCCCGAGCGCTTTCGCAGCAACCACTTCGTCGAGACGTTGCAGCGCGCCGAGATCGGCCTCTTCGCCGTGGACGAGGCGCACTGCATCTCGCAATGGGGCCACGACTTTCGTCCCGACTACCTCCGTCTTCAATCCTTCCGCGAGCGCATCGGGAACCCGCAGACAATCGCGCTCACCGCCACGGCCACCCCTTACGTCCGCGCCGACATCATCGAGCAGCTCAAGCTCGAAGACCCGCGCGCCTTCGTCAGCGGCTTCGACCGCCCGAACCTCGCGCTCGGGGTCGTCCACACCGAGAAGGAGCGCGAGAAGTACGCGCGCATCAAACAGCTCGCCGGGGAGTACAAGGGTCAGTCGGGCATCGTCTACACCTCGACGCGCAAGTCGGTCGAGCAGATCACCCGGAAGCTCCTCGACGCGCGCCTGCTCGTAGTCGGCTACCACGCCGGGATGACCGACGAGGAGCGCGTGCGCGCGCAGGAGGATTTCATGTCGGGGCGCGCGCAGGTGATCGTCGCCACCAACGCCTTCGGCATGGGCATCGACAAGCCCGACATACGCTTCGTCGTGCACTTCCACCTGCCCGGCTCCATCGAAGCTTACTACCAGGAGATCGGGCGCGCGGGCCGCGACGGCCGGCAGTCGGTCTGCCTGCTCCTCTTCAACTACGCGGACAAGCGGACGCAGGACTACTTCATCGAAGGCTCTTACCCGCCGCCCGAGCTGATCTCGAACGTCTACTCGGCCCTGGTCGATACGGGCCAGAAGCGGATCGAACTCTCGACGCGCGAGATCGCCGCGCGCGCGGGCGTCCGCAACGAGATGGCCGTCCAGTCGGCGCTCATCACGCTCGAGAAGGCCGGGCACATCGAGCGCGGCACGGGATCGGAGAACCGCGCTTCCTTGAGACTCCTCATGCCGCCGCACCTCGCGCGCGAGGCGGTCGCGTCGCGAAAGAGCGCGCAGCTCAAGCAGGTGCTCTTCTCACTGCTCGGCGGCTACGGTTTGAGCGAGCGCGCCGACGCGGAGGTGGACGTGGCCGACTTCGCCGACACGCTCGGGATGGAGCTGGCGCAGACGCGGCGTGCTCTCTCTTCGCTCGCCGAAGGCGGCATCGTCCGCTACCAGCCCGCGCGGCGCACGCGCGGCGTCGTGATGAAAGACGAGCAGCCCGCGACGCGCCTGCGCATCCGGCCCGAAGACCTCGCGCGCCGCGCCGCGCTCGAACAGCGGAAGCTGCGCGAGATGATTTCGTTCTGCTACACCGAGAACTGCTACCGCTCCTTCATCCTCGATTACTTCGGCGACCGCTCGCACGACGGCACCTGCGGCAAGTGCGGCAACTGCCTCCTGCGCGGCGCGGCGCCCGCGCGCGCGCAGAGCGCGCCGCCGCTCGACGCCCCGCGCGACCTCGACCGCTTCATCATGAAGCACGTGCCCGCCGGGCTCGAACTCGAAGAGGAGTTGGCCGCGCAGTCGCGCGTGCGCAAGAAGCGCGAGGCGGCCGAGGCACCTGCCTTTGAGGAGGAGGACGGGGCCGGCTCCATCGCCGTCACGGAGCCGCGCGAGCTTTCGGAGGACGAGCGCCTGACGGTGCGCAAGATTCTCGCGTGCGCGGCGCGCATGGGCGGGCGCTTCGGCAAGGGGTTGCTCGCGTCGGCCCTGCGCGGCTCGCGCTCGGCCAAGCTCTCGCAGGCGGGCCTCGACCAGCTCTCGACCTACGGCATCCTCTCGGGGATGACGCAGGACGAGATACTGCTCTACGTGGACGCGCTCGTCGCCGCCGGCTGCCTGCACGTCACGGGCGGCGCCTACCCGACCATCTCGCTGACGCCCGCGGGCGGCGAGGTCATGCGCGAGCGCGCCGCCGTGCAACTGCGCCTGCCGCCGCTCTACACCGGCCCGGCCTACGCTTCCCCTCCCCGCACGTCCCAACGCGCCAGCGCCCCGGCCGCGCCGAAGGCGAACACCGTGGACGAGACTTATGCCTTATATGAACAGGGCCTCACGGTCGAAGAGATTTGCGCGCAGCGCGGCCTGACCGAGATCACGGTCGAAGGCCACCTCGCCGACTGCATCCTCCGCGGACGCCCCTTCGACGTGACGCGCTTCGTCTCCGCGCCAGACCGCGAACTCATCGAACGCGCCGCCGCCGAGATCGGCACCGAGCGCCTCAAGCCCCTGCGCGAAGCGCTCCCGCGCCACGTCACCTACCGCATGATCCGCTTCGTCGTCGCCGACCTCCAACGCGCCGCCGGGCTGGGAGGTGAAAGTGATGAATGATGAGTGATGAATGATGAATATAACCTCGAAGCCGTATTCATTCATTCATCACTCATCTTCTCGGGGATTCACTACCTGGGGCTCGTCTGCGACGACGAGGTTTTGACCGCCCGCCTGCGCGCGCCCTTCGTGACGCAACACGACCGACGAGTTGGTCGGCGAGCACGTTAAGTTCAACCACTGGCTCAAAGAGCACGCCGCGCAGACCGAGCCGCCCGTCACGCTCATCGACACGACGAGGGCCGCCGTCTCGGAGACGGCGGCCCTCGTCGCCAGTTGGATTCGGGGGCGCGCGACCCAAGCGACTCAAAGCACGCCCCCAAACCCTCTGACCTGATCCCGTTTCATTCCCCCTCGCCGGCCGCGCCCGTCGTGAAGCCGCGGAAGCCTTCGGGGCCGGCGTAGGCGACCGTGCGCCCGTAGGTCGAGCCGCGGCGGATGCGGCTGAAGACGAGCAGGTTGAAGAAGTGCATCCCGCCGAGCACGAGCAGCACCAGCCCGACCTTCCAGGACAGGGCCTCGATGCCCTCCTGCACGTTGTTCACCTGGTAGCCGAGCTTCAGCGCCAGCGTCACGTACCCGAGGTTGATGAGGTAGAAGCCGACGACGAGCAGGTGGTTGACCGAGTCGGCCAGCGCCTCGTTGCCGTGGAAGACGTCGACGAGGAAGATGCGGCCGTTCTTGTGGAGCGTCTGCGCGACCCAGACCGTGAGCGCGACGCTCAGGAAGACGTACGAGAGGTACGTGACGACGATGGTGTTCATGGACGGTCTCCTTTGCTGTGGGCGGCGCCCCACGCCACGCCCGCGCCTTGCGTACGTTTCGGCGTGCGCCCCTGCCCGCACGTGACTTCAACCCGCGTGCCGCGCGGACTCCTCCGACTTCCCTTCACCGCCGGCGGGTCGCGTGTGGCACAACGCCGATTCGTGCTAGAGTCTTTGCATTCCGCAAACCAGGAGGGAGAGACCTTGAGCCGCAACCCGAACGCCGAGCCGCCGCAGCCCGAGCAGCAGCCCGAACTTCCGCCCACGCGCCCGGACGACCCCGCGCAGCCGGAGCCGCCGCCGCTCCCGCCCGACGCGCCCACGCCCACCGCCCCCGTCGAAGAGCCCGCGAGCCCTAAGCCCGCCGGCGACCCGCCCGTCAACGAGCCGACGCGGCTGATGTGAGCGGCCTTTGATTTCGAATCGCAAATTTGAAATTTCAAACCCCTGAACTTGCCGAACACATCCCCGCGCAGGCTTTGAGCGCGCGGCTCGGCGGGGTGGCGCGCGCCTTCGCGCCGAAGCCCTTCGTGCCGCACCCGCTCTTCCGCGGGCCGCACGCGCAGACCATCGTCTCTTCGAAGCACTTCCCGCGCCGGCGCGCGTTGTACGAAGAGCGCGCTCTCTACGAGTCGCGGCTCTTCGAGGTCGAGGCCGGCACGCGCATCCTCCTCAAGTGCCGCTGGCAGGAGGAGAGGCACGCGGCGCCGACCCTCCTCCTCATCCACGGGCTCGAAGGCTCGACCGACTCGCTCTACGTGCTCGGCACGGCGCAGAAGGCTTTCGCGCGCGGCTTCAACGTCGTCGGCATGAACATGCGCAACTGCGGCGGCACCGAGCACCTCGCCGCCACGCTCTACCACAGCGGCATGACCGAGGACATACGGCGCGTCCTCCTCGGAGAGTTGGCCGGGCGGGAGACCCTGCCGGAGATTTACCTCGCGGGCTTCTCGATGAGCGGCAACATGGTCTTGCGCCTCGCGGGCGACTACGGCGCGGACTCCCCCGCGGCGCTCAGGGGCGTGGCCGCCGTCTCGCCCTCCATCGACCTCGACTCCTGCGCCCACGCGCTGGAGAGCCGGGGCAACGCCCTCTACCGCTGGAGCTTCGTCTCGAACCTGCGCGACCGCGTCCGGCGCAAAGGGCTTCTGAGTCCGGGCCAGTACGACACGCCGGCCCTGCGCCGCGTGCGCACCATCCGCGAGTTCGACGAGCAGTTCACCGCCCCGCACGGCGGCTACCGCGACGCCGACGACTACTACGCCCGCACCAGCTCGCGCGCGGTCATCAAAGAGATACGCGTCCCCACGCTCATCATCCATTCCGCCGACGACCCGCTCATCCCGGCCGGGCCGTTCCTCGACCAATCCATCGCCGACAACCCCGACGTGCTCCTCGTCCTCACGCGCCGCGGCGGCCACGTCGGCTTCCTCTCCGACCGCGCCGCGGGCGAAGACCGGCACTGGGCCGAGAACCGCCTCGTCGAATTCTTCGAGCGCCTGCGGGAATAAGTGGCCCCCGCCTCTTGCGTTTTGCCTTTTGCCTTCACTAAGCTTGCTCCCGTCGTTTCAGTCCACGCTGACGCTCCCGGCCGATGGAAACGTTCATCAGAATTCTCGCGGTCTTCGTGCTGGTCGCCGCCAACGGCTTCTTCGTCACCTCGGAGTTCGCCATCGTCAGCGTGCGGCGGATGCGCATCGCCACGCTGGCCGAGTCGGGCAACAAGCGCGCGCGCCGCCTGCTCGCCTTCAAGGACAACCTCGGCGCCTACATCTCCGCCACGCAGCTCGGCGTCACGCTCTCCTCGCTCGCGCTGGGCTGGATCGGCGAGGCCACGCTCGCCGAGCTACTCGTGCCGCCCTTCGACCGCCTCGGAGAGTCTCTGCCCGCGTCCCTCGGCAACAGCTTCTCCGACTACGCGCGCCACCTCGTCGCCTCGGCCATCGCCTTCGTCGTCATCACCTTCCTCCACATCGTCCTCGGCGAGCAGGTGCCGAAGATGCTCGGCATCGAGCGCTCGGAGCGCGTCGCCTTGATGACCGTCGGGCCGATGTACTGGTTCTCGAAAATCTTCCGCCTGCCCATCCGCCTGCTCGACGTCGCCAGCTCCGCCGCGACGCGCGCCGTCGGCCTCCACGGCTCGAGCGAGCACGCCTCGATCTACACCGAGGAGGAGATCCGACAGCTCGTCAACATCTCGCACAAGAGCGGCCATCTCGAGGAGGAGGAGCGGCGTCTCATCAACCGCGTCTTCGACTTCTCCGAGGCCGAGGTGCGCGAGGCGATGATTCCGCGCACCGAGGTGCAGGCGCTGCCCGTGACGGCCACGCTCGAAGAGTGCGAGCACGCCTTCTGCGAGTTCGGCTACTCGCGCCTGCCCGTCTACCGCGAGCGCCTCGACGACGTGGCCGGCGTCCTCTTCATGAAGGACTTGATGCCCTGCCTGCGCACGGTCGGCTCGGTCGCGTTCGACATGGAGGCGATGCTCCACCCGGCGCTCTTCGTCCCCGCGACGGCGCGGCTCGGCTCCGTCCTCGCGCAGATGCAGGCGCAGAAGACGCACATCGCCTGCGTGGTGGACGAGCACGGCGGGCTGGAAGGCATCGTGACGCTGGAGGACTTGCTCGAGGAGATCGTCGGCGAGATTAACGACGAGTACGACGAGGAGACCAAGTCGCAGATCGTCGAAGAGCCGGACGGGACGTTCCTGCTCGACGGCATGCTCGCCGTGCGCGACGCCAACCGCCGCTTCAAACTGAAGCTCCCCGAGGAGGCGGGCTACACGACGATGGCCGGCTTCCTGCTCGCGACCTCCGGCCGCATCCTCGGCACCGGCGAGGAGGTCGAGCACGAGGGCGGCCGCTTCCTCGTCGAAGCGGTCGAGGGCCGGCGCATCCGCCGCATACGCTACACGCCCGCGCCGCCGACGACCGAAGAGTCGGACGAGCAGGAGGCGGCCTGAGCAGGAAGGTGTAAGAGTTGGGCGACGAGAACGACTTCACCGAGCTGGTCTTCACGCTGGTCGGCATGGGCGTGCTGCTCGTCGTCGCCGTCGTCGCCGTCGTCATCTTCTTCCGCGTCTGGCGCAAGGAGAACAAGGGGCGCAAACGCAACTTCTTCGAGTAGTCCCGACCCTTCATCAACCCACGGAGGTAATCCTTGCATCCCCTTCCAACCTTCAAGACGCTCGCCGTCTGTTCCCTCTTCATCGTCCTCGGCGTCAGCGCCTCCGCGCAGGTGGTGAACCTGGGCGGGGCGCAGCAGAAGATCACGACCGCCTCGGCGGTGCGCGCGCGTACGGCCCCGGATACGAATGCCGCCGAGGTCACGCGGCTCAAGCTCGGCACGCTGTTGAGCGCCGACGCGCGCTCGGCCGAGCAGTTCGAGCTCGGCAGCAAGAAGGACTACTGGTATCGGGTCGCGCTGCCCGGCGGCGAGCAGGGCTGGGTCTTCGGCGCGCTGCTGGCCGACTTCGACCCGCGGCGCGGCGGCGAGACCGTCCTCCGCATCGCCGAGGAGCGGCTGAACATCGAGGAGATGAGCAAGGACGACGGCCTC